>Ga0302326_10004170_pt1 | contig 33628 bp, 31 predicted proteins | sample Palsa_T0_3_FD_202264 | JGI IMG/M metagenome (GOLD analysis project Ga0302326, IMG submission 202264) | Peat permafrost microbial communities from Stordalen Mire near Abisko, Sweden - Palsa_T0_3 | ecosystem: Environmental > Terrestrial > Soil > Palsa > Peat permafrost | place: Sweden: Abisko...
TGGCGCTTGACCAGCTTCTCCTCGATGACGAGCACCAGAGCCTTCATGCGGTCGTCGGTCGACGAGTGAAGGTTGACCTCTTTGCCGGAGAGCTCGATGGTCGAGTCGGTGTCTTTGAAGTCGTAGCGCGTGGAGACCTCGCGCACGGCCTGATCGATGGCGTTTTTGACCTCCTGCATGTCAACCTCGGAGACCACATCGAAGGTGGGCATGACGAGAAGCTATCGTGACTGGCTCCTGGGTCGGTGCCCGAGTGGCCAAAGGGAACTGGCTGTAAACCAGTCGCGCAAGCTACGGAGGTTCGAATCCTCCCCGGCCCACCAAAAAACGATCGTCAGGAGCTACGGAAGAGCCCGTCGATGGCGACAGACGCGAGGCGCTCGTAGGCGGCCCAGGTACGCGGCCTGCGCGTTGGGACTGCTCGGGAGCAGAACCGCGACCTCATCAGACCCGACGAGGATGAGCGCCGACGGACCACCTTGCAGCCCGTCGAGGAATGCCTCGACCAAACCGATCTCGCACTCTCGTCCGACTAAACCGTCCATCCCACCCCAACCGCGCTCCGGCGCTCCCCGGTCATGCGTTGTGGCAGGTGAGCGTGCCGTGTCCCGCCACCGTCTCTCCGGCTGCGCCGGTTGACGCGCCCGCCACCGTGAGCGTCATCGAGCCGCTGGAGGACACGACCGCCGTGCTCGTACCCGTGTTTGGTCCGGTGCTGTAGGTGGTCCCCTTGTACTGGAAGGCCATCGAGCTGCCGGTGCCCGAGGCATAGACACCAGGCCCGTTGTACTTGGCCAGCTGCACGATCATCTGCGGGATCGGTCCCGATCGGAGATCGATGCTCACGATCGCGGTGCCGGTCTTGCTGCCCGTCGCTGCCTGCCGCAGCGCGGTGGCGCACGCCGCGGTGTTGCCGGCCGTCCCCGTCTCCGTGGCCGCCGGACTGCTGAACGTCACCGATGCCACGTAGCAGGACGGAGCGCTGGTGAAACCGGCGCACGGATTGCCCGAGCCCGAAGCCGCGAGGGCCTTGGATCCTGAGGCGGCGAGCGTCGAGCTCGATCCGCTGGCCGAGCCCGATGACTTCGATGAAGTACAGGCGACCGCGCCGACCGAGAGCAGCAAGCAGAGCGCTCCGATGAGACCGAGATCACGTCGCATGCGACCACCTTGCCCGGGCGGACCGGCGCCCGGCCCGTGAGAGAGTAGTGCCCAAGCGGGCATCGACGTGAGGACGGCACGAGGTAGCTGACAAGATCTCCGCCATGCACGACCTCGATCTCGGGTTGCTGATCCTGCGCATCGCGACCGGCGGGATGATCGCCGCCCATGGCTACAACCACTTCTTCGGGGGCGGTCGTCTTCCCGGAGCCGGTCGGTGGTTTGACTCGTTGGGCATCCGACCCGGCATCTTCCATGCGTGGGTGACGGCCCTGCTCGAGTCCGGTGCCGGCGTCATGTTCGCGGCGGGCTTCCTGACTCCCCTCGCCGCGGCCGGGATCGTCGGCATCATGAGCGTCGCCGGCATCGTGGTCCACCGTACGCATGGCTTCTTCATCACCAAGGAAGGTTGGGAGTACGTCGGCTTCATCACCGCCGTCTGCGCCGCCGTGGGCGTCATGGGCCCGGGCCGGTGGTCGGTCGACCACGCGCTTGGCTGGACCGATGTGCATGGCGGGCTCGGTCTGGCCGCCTCGCTCGGGCTCGGCGTGGTGAGCGCCCTCGGGTTGCTCGCCGTCTTCTGGCGCCCACCGCCCGCCACCAGCTGATCAGGCGTGCCTGATCAACTCAGGGGCGGGAGACCGTCATTGGCGCGGAGCTCGCCGACGAGCAGGGGAGCCGCGGTCTCGGCCTGGGCCGCCCACGCATCGAGGAACGGTTTGGGATCGACCGGCGCCCCACCTCGCGGGTTGATCTGGAAGTCGAGATGGCAACCGGTGGCATCGCCCGTCTGGCCGACGTAGCCGATCACGTCGCCCACCTCGACCTCTTCACCGGAGTCGGTACCCGGCGCGTAGCCGGCCAGGTGGGCCATGTAGACGAACGAACCGTCGGGCTCGATGATCTCGGCGCTGATCCCACCGGCAGGATCCGAACCTTGCTTGAGGGTGCCCGCCGCCGCCGCCCGGATCGGCGTGCCGCAGGCGGCGTCGATGTCGTTGCCGAGGTGGAAGCGGAAGCTGCCATCGGGGTTGAACCGCGGCTCGAGCCAGTCGTCGGTCCACGTCGCGGGCCCGGCCACCGGGAAACGTCCGAAGCCGACGATCGCCGCCTCTGCCGGGGTGAAACCTAGGGTCTCAAGACTGCTCAGGGCCGCGATCAGACCTTTGGTCGACCCGGGTGGGCTGCGGTCGACGCCATTGACGATGCGGATGTCGGCGGCGGGCACGACCCCGACGATGGCCGAGTACTCAGGCTCGGGGACGAACGGTCCCGCCGCCGTCACCCGCACCACCGTCGTTGTCGACGCTGGGGAGGTCGACGGCGGCGTGCGGGGGGCCGTCGTCGTGGTGGTCGGATGGTGTCCGACCACCGGCAGGGGAGCCGGGGCCTGGCCGGCCCACACCGCTCCCGCGGACATCCCGACGCCGAGCACGCTCAGTGCCAACACCAACCACGCGCCGAACCGGGGGGTGGACCGCTGCATCGCCGCAACATTCAACTGCCGTCGCAGCTACTTGCGCCACTCCCCGCTCCGCAGCCGGGCTATGCGATCAGCCGTCGGCGGATGGGTTTGGAACAGGTTTTTGAACTGCACGTCGCGCCCGGTCAGCGGGTTGACGATGAAGAGGCTGGCCTCGGCCGGGGTCACCTTCATCGGGATGCGAGCAGCCGACGCCTCGATCTTGGCGAGGGCTCGAGCGAGCGGCTCACCGTCGCCGAGCAGGCGGGCCCCCGACCGATCAGCCTCGTACTCACGGCTGCGGGTGACGGCCATCTGGAGCAGACCGGCGGCGAGCGGAGCGAGGATGACGGTCGCCAGCATTCCGAGGAGGGCGATCCCGCTGTTGTCGCGACGACCTCGACCGCCCCCGCCGAGCATCGCGCCCCAGAGGAACATCCGACTCGTGAAGGTGATGCCCATGGCGATGGCCGCGGCCACCGAACCGATCAGGATGTCGCGGTTGCCGACGTGGCTCAGCTCATGGGCCAGCACACCGCGTAGCTCGTCCCAGGACAGCACCTCGAGAATGCCCGCCGTCACCGCCACCGCGGCATGCTCGGGATTGCGACCGGTGGCGAAGGCGTTGGGTTGGCGGTCCGGCGTCACGTACAACTTGGGCATCGGCATGCCCGCGTAGGTCGTCAACTCCCGCACGATGCGGTAGTACTCGGGCATCTCCGCCTCGCTGACCGGCTGGGCGCGCGCGGCCCGGATGGCGATGGAGTCGCTCTTCCAATAGGAGAAGCCGGTGAACGCCAAGCCAATGACCAAGCCGATGATGGCGCCGTTGGCGCCTCCGATGGCCGCCCCGATCAGGACGAGAAGACCACCCAGGAAAGCCAGCAGCACATAGGTCTTGATCGTGTTTTTGCTCATCGCCCGTTCCTTGTCACGTCACAACTATGCCCCCGTCCAACAGTGCCGACCCGATCATCCCTTCCCATGCCAGGCAAGTTTCAGGAGGTTCTCAGCTAGTCGTAATAGCCCGAGTGGATGTAGACGCAGGGCACGGATTCGGACCTGAACATGGCCAGGTTGCGCGGGTCATCCTCGAAGGCCAGCCGGACGTCCCACCCCCAGTGTCGCAACTCCCAAAGGCTGTCCTGCTTGAACTCAGCTGCCTGCGAATAGTCCCCGTATGGCCGCATGATCAAGACGTCCCACCTGAGCCGGTACCGCTCAAACCACGCCACCGTCTCAGCCTGGACTCGAAGCGGGCGGGCCGTGAGCATGACGATCCCGAGCTCGGGATCGAGAAGGTGAAGGAGGGCCGCCGTCTCCTCGAGGACGGGATCGTCACCGCACGCCGCGAAGAAGGCGTCCCAGTTTCTCCGGCCCGGCCCCTCCACAAAGTGCTGGCGCCCGACCGCGTCGGACAACACGCCGTCCAGATCAAAGACGACACACGGTCCGGCCGGCAGCGCGCCCGGGCGGACCGCCCAGTTGTGAGGCGTTGCGTACACCGAGGTGGTCACTCCTCCGTCGGCGACGTCGCCGCGCGCCGTTTGATCTCCTCGACCACAGCCGGGTCGGCCAGGGTGGTCGTATCGCCCAGCTGACGACCCTCGGCCACGTCGCGCAGGAGCCGGCGCATGATCTTGCCCGAACGGGTCTTGGGCAGGTCGTCGGTGAAGATGACCGTCTTGGGTCGAGCGATAGGCCCGATCTTGGTGGCCACGTGCTGACGAAGCTCTTGACCCTTGGCCTCGCTTTGTTCCTGCCCGCCACGCAGGGTCACGTAGGCAATGATGGCCTGGCCGGTCGTTGCGTCATTGGCGCCTACCACCGCCGCCTCGGCCACTGATGGGTGACTCACCAGGGCTGATTCGACCTCGGTGGTCGAGACCCGGTGACCGGATACGTTCATCACATCGTCCACGCGACCGAGCAGCCACAGGTATCCCTCGTCGTCGATCTTGGCGCCGTCGCCCGCAAAATAGCGTCCGGGGAACCGGCTCCAGTACGTCTCGGTGTAGCGCTCCGGGTCCTTGTAGACGCCGCGCAGCATCGACGGCCACGGGCGGGTCAGCGTGAGATAACCGCCCCCCTTCGTGACCGTCTGGCCGGCGTCGTCAACCACCTCGGCGGCGACGCCCGGCAGTGGGAACGTGGCCGAGCCCGGCTTCAACGTCGTGACACCCGGCAGCGGGCTGATCATGATGGCCCCCGTCTCGGTCTGCCACCACGTGTCGACGACCGGGCAGCTACCAGCGCCAATGTTGTCCCGATACCAGATCCACGCTTCAGGGTTGATGGGCTCGCCGACGCTGCCCAACAAGCGCACGGTCGCAAGATCGTGGGCGGCCGGATACTGGTCGCCCCACTTCATCATCGTGCGGATAGCGGTAGGAGCGCAGTAGAGGATGGTTACGCCATAGCGTTCGATGATCGACCACCACCGATCCTTGTCGGGGAAGTCGGGCGTGCCCTCGTACATCACGCTGGTCGCGCCATTGGCCAGCGGCCCATAGACGATGTAGCTGTGGCCGGTCACCCAACCGACGTCGGCGGCGCACCAATAGATGTCGGTGTCCGGGTGGAGATCAAACACGTAACGATGGGTAAACGCGACTTGGGTGAGGTAGCCGCCCGTCGTGTGCATGATGCCCTTGGGCTTGGCCGTGGTGCCGCTCGTGTAGAGCAAGTAGAGGAGCTGCTCGCTGTCCATCGGGACAGGCGGACAATCCGGGGACGCCCCCTCCATCAGGTCGTGGTACCACTCGTCGCGCCCGCCTCTCATCGTCACATCGAGGCCCGTGCGGCGCACGACGACCACGTGCTCGATGGACGGTGATGCGGCTACCGCCACGTCGGCGGCCGCCTTCAAACCTACTGGCGTCCCGCGTCGCCACCCTCCGTCGGCGGTGACGAGCACCTTGGCCTCGGCGTCGTTGATGCGATCGCGCAGAGCGTCGGAGGAGAAGCCGCCAAACACGACGGAGTGGGCGGCGCCGATGCGGGCGCACGCCAACATGGCGACGGGCAGCTCGGGGATCATCGGCATGTAGATGCAGACGCGGTCACCTTTCTCCACGTTGAGAGAGCGGAGAACGTTGGCAAACTTGCTCACCTCGTCGAGGAGCTGGGCGTAGGTGATCGTGCGGGTGTCACCCGGCTCACCCTCCCAGTGGTAGGCGGCACGGTCGCCGCGACCCTGCTCGACGTGACGGTCCAGACAGTTGGCGCTGGCGTTGAGCTGACCGCCGACGAACCACTTGGCAAAGGGAAGCTCCCATTCGCACACCGTGTCCCAAGGCTTGGCCCAGTCGAGGGCTGCGGCCTGCTCGGCCCAGAATCCCTGCCAGTCCTTGTCGGCGGCGGCGTGGAGCGAGTCGTCGTTGACCAAGGCGTGAGCCTTGACCTGGGCGCTGGGGGGAAACCGGCGTTCCTCCAGGTACCAATCCTCGATAGCCGGGCCGGCGTTGGGGTTGGCCTTGGATTCTCCGACAGACATTGGTCCCCCTCCCTTCTGTTGGTGCGCCTGGGTGCGCCTGGGTGCGCCTGGGAAGCTACCCGGCCGACGTGATCGTGGGTGGGCGTCGTTGGTTGGGCGCCGCCCGGGGTTCGACCCGGCCCGAGCGCTCATGGGACGTACGGTTTAGAGGGTCCGGATGTCTAAACCGTACGCGCGGCGAGCGCTCCCGGCGCGGTGGCCCTCCCGGCGCGGCGGCGCGGGCGGGCGCGGCGGCGCGGCGCGGGCCGCGCGGCGGCGCGGCGGCGGTTTCACCGCGGCGGGCGGACATCCCATTCGCACACGGTGAAGCCGCCAAGTCCCGCCGGGTCGCGAAGCGTCGCTGCCTCGTTGACCCGACTCCGCGCCCGCAAGGCCGACAGATCACCGACCGACGCGCCGGCCCGCCACGCCGCTGCCGCCTGCGCTTCAAGGTCACCAAGCCCGTGGCGGTCCAGCCACGCCGCTTGACTCTCGATCCGGGTGGCGGGCCGAGAGCCGGCCTGGAGCTGATCGAGGGCCACATCGACGGTGATGTCCTGGTGGCCGACGTCGTCGAGGGGGGCTCCCCCTCGGCCCCCGCCTCGGTACGTTCGGAGCCACGCTTCCATCGGGAGGCGGGCGAGGGCAGCGGTGGGGCGGGCGTAGTCGATCATCACGACCCTCCCACTCTCGATACCGGCCATGGCCGACCTGACCCACTCGATCGCCGCCGCCTGCCAGGGCACCCTGCCCCCTTGTGGGGCGTCCGGTGCGAGACGGTCGAGTTGGTGACTGACCTCGGCGCCGGCGGCGACGACGATCTCGATGAAGCGATCGCCGTCCATGCCAACCCGCACTTCGAGCCATCCACTTCGCCCTCGCTCGTAGACGTCAAACGGCAGGTTGTCCAACAGCTCGTTGGCCATCACCAACCCCACGAAAGGGCCGGCTGGGACCTCTTGCGTCACCGTGACAAGCGGCCCGAGGTCGCGGGGCGAGGTGAGGGCACCGCCGTCGGCGCTACTGGCGACTCGGGGGCCGAGGATCTGCGCAGGGTCTTCGACAGGGAGACGCTCGGCCGCGGCCGACCGCAGCACCGGCGAGATCTCGACGGCCACATAGCGCAGCGCCGACGCGCACGCTGGCGCCGCCGCGAGCACGGCGGCGGCAAGCGTCCCCGCCCCCGCCCCACCCTCGATCACGATCCAGGGGTCAGGGCAGCCCCACCGCTCCCAGGCCGCGTCGAGCGCCCGGGCGACGATGGCGCCAAAGAGCGGCCCGAGCTCGACGCTCGTCAGGAAGTCGCGGGTACGACCGGCGCCGCCGCCCGCCGAGTAGAAGCCCCCTGGGCCATAGAGCGCGGCGCCGACGAGCACCGACCAGGGCACCGGGCCTTGACGGGCGATCTGCGCCCGCAACCGCCCGGCCGCCCCGGCACCCGCGGCCGCCGCCGCGCCCGCATCCGCGGCCCCCGCACCCGCGGCCGCACTCGCGCCCGCCCCCGCGTCAGCCGCCGGCCGGCCAGCCGCGGCTTCAGGCCCCGAGGGCGTGCGTGAGGTTGGCGAGGTCACCGAGATGGGCGACCAAGTTGGGAAGGATGCCGATCACCACGGTGGCGACCGTCGTGATCGCGAGCGCCACGCTGATGGGGGTGGGCACCCTGACCGGCGAGACGTCCCCGTCGGGAGAGGGTCGCATCCACATCTCCCGGGCCACGTTGGCGTAGTAGTACAGCGCGATCACCGAGTTGACAGCCAGGATCACTCCGAGGACGACCGCCGCCGGCGTGCCAGAGTCGAAGATCGATCGGATGATCAACAGCTTGGCAAACCAGCCACCGAGGGGTGGGATGCCGGCCAGGCTGAACAAGAAGATGGTCATTAGCACGGTCAACCCCGGCGCGTACCCAAACAAGCCGCCGAAGCTGGTGATCTCCCCGGAGCGGGTCTTGCGGGCCACGGCGATGACCACGGCAAAGGCCCCGAGGTTCATGGCCGCATAGATCGCCAGGTACACGATGATGGCGGTCAGGGCGCTGTTGGCCGTCTGGGCGTTGAGCTTGTCGCCCGCCACCGCGAAGGGCACCAGCATATAGCCGGCCTGAGCCACCGAGGAGTAGGCCAGCATCCGGACCACGTTGGTCTGGCGGAGAGCGATGAGGTTGCCGACCGTCATGGTGAGGGCGGCGAGGATCCAAAAGAGCGGGGCCCACACGTCGTGGCGGCCGAAGAACCCGACGAAGACCAGCTCCATGAGCGCAGCGAAGCCGGCGGCTTTGGAGGCCACCGACAAGAAGGCGGTGATGGGCGTTGGCGCGCCTTCGTAGGTGTCGGGGGCCCAGAAGTGGAAGGGGACGGCCGAGACCTTGAAGGCGAAGCCGACGATGATGAAGAAGATCCCGACGGTGACGACCGGCTGCGAGCCGATCGATCCCTTGGTCGCCTGCCCGATGTCGGTGAGCAGTGTCGAGCCGGTGTAGCCGAAGATCAGGCTCATCCCGTAGAGCATGACCCCGGCGGAGAGCACCCCCAGCAAGTAGTACTTCATCATCGCTTCGTTGCTCTTGGAGTCCCGCTTGCGCCACCCGGCCAGCAGGTAGCCAGGTATGGAAAGAAGCTCGAGAGCTACGAAGATCGTGATGAGGTCACGGGCTGATGCCATGACGACCATCCCGAGGATGGCGGCGACCAACAAGAAGCTGTACTCGCCCTCGTGGTAGTCGCCCTCCTCGATGTAGGTGGTCGACATCAGGAGCACGACATAGCCCGACAGGATGAAGATGGCCTTGAGGGCGAGGGCGAAGGGGTCGACCACGTACGCGCCGCCGAACATCTGGCGATTGTGATGACCCTCCAGGGCAAGCGTCACGATCGGGATGAGCGAGCCGAGCAGGCCGAGCCCGGCCACGGTGCCTACCAGGTATTTCTTGGTCTCGTCCACGACGAGGTCCACGATCAGCATCACGACGAGCGCGCCCGTGAGGACGATCTCGGGTGCGAGTGCGTGATAGTCGAAGTACGGGGTCGGCAGCTTCACCAAACCCAAACCCAAACCCAAACCCGAGCCCAAACCCGAGCCCAAACCCAAACCCAAACCAAAACCAGAGGGCGCGAGGCTCATGGCACACCCGCGGCGACAGGGGCCGGTCCGGCCGCCGAGGTCGGCGCCGGGACGGGTGCCTGTCCCGTCTGGGTGAAGGCCGCGGTCACGTCGGTCCGCACCGCGCTGTCGGTCATCTTGAAGATGGTCATGGGGAGGATGCCTAGACCGAGGATGAGAAGGAGCATCGGCGTCCAGGCGAGGTACTCGGGGACGTGCACGTCGTGGATGTGCTCATGCTCAAACTCGGCTTTGGGATTGCCGAAGGCCGTGCGCTGGTACATCCACAGCAGGTAGCCGGCCGCGAACACCGTGCCGATGGCGGCGACGACCATGTAGGTGCGGAAGGCGCCAATGCTGAGCCCTTGGGCCGGCGAAAACGCCGACAGGATGGCCGGGAACTCCCCCCAGAAGCCGGCAAGTCCGGGCAGGCCGAGGGAGGCGAAGGCACAGAAGCCGAGGATCCAGCCGAGCCGCGGCGCCTGCTTGAGCAAGCCGCCCAGGCGGGCGATCTCCCGGGTGCCGAAACGTTCCTGGATGCTCCCGGCGCAGAAGAAGAGCATGCCGGTGATCAGCCCGTGGGCCACCATGCCGAAGATGGCGGCGTCCATGCCGAGCGGAGTGAGGGTGGCGACGGCCAGCATGACGAAGCCCATGTGGGCGACCGAGGAGAAGGCGATGAGCCGCTTGAGGTCTTTTTGGGCGAGGCAGCCCAGGGCCCCGTAGATGATGCCGATGACGGCCAGCAGTCCGATCCACGGTGCCCACGTCCGGGCGGCCTGCGGCAGGATCGGGATGGCGATGCGGATGAAGCCGTAGACGCCGAGCTTGAGGAGGACGGCGGCCAGGATGACCGACCCGACGGTGGGAGCCTCGGTGTGGGCGTCGGGCAGCCAGGTGTGGAAGGGGAACATGGGCACCTTGATGGCGAAGCCCATGAACAAGCCGGCGAAGATCAGCACCTGAGTGCCGTGCGGGAGGTTGGCGGCGTTGTGGACGAGGGTCGGGATGTCGAAGGTGTTGCCGGCCTTGAAGTACAGAGCGAGGAAGCTCAGGATCATCAGCGCCGAACCAAAGAGGGTGAAGAGGAAGAACTTGATCGAGGCGTACTGACGGTTGGGTCCGCCCCAGACCCCGATCATGAAGTACATGGGCAGAAGGACGAGCTCGAAGAAGACGAAAAACAGGATCAGGTCTTCAGCCACGAAGGTCCCCGTCATCCCCACCTCGAGGATGAGGATCAGGGCGAGGAAGGCCTTTGGGTTGTGGGGTTCGGGGAAGTGGTCCCAGCTGTAGATGATGCAGAGGGGGACGATGAACAAGCTGAGACCGAACATCGGCAGCGAGATGCCGTCGACCCCGATGTGATAGCGGCTGTTGATGACGTTGATCCACGGCCGGTTGACTGCCATCTGCAACACGCTCGAATGGCCGTAGTCGAAGTGGGCGAAGACGTAGACACCGAAGCCGAGAGCGACGAGGGAGGTCAGGAGGGCGACGATCTTCACGCCCGTCTCGTCCTCCTTCGGCCACAGCATGCACAGCACGGCGCCGATGGCAGGGACGAAGACCGCCCCTGTCAAGGCCCAGTGGTCGAAGGCGTTCATGACCAGCCTTTCATGTGAACAAGACCAGGCCGAGCGCCAGGAGGGCGACGGCTACGAAGAGGATGGCGGCGTACTGCTGGACTTTGCCGGATTGGAGGGTGCGCAGGGATTGACCGCCGCTCTCAGCGCCGGCGCCGACGCCGTTGACCGCTCCGTCGATCCCGACCTGGTCGATGCCGTCGTACACGATGGACGCGGCCTTCTTGGCGTAGGTGGCGACGCCGTTGACAATGGCATCAAGCACGTTTTGGTTGAACCAGTAGGCGCCGCGCGCGACGGGCTCGCGAATGCCTTTGATGATGATCCCGGTGTAGAGATGATCGAGGTAGTACTTGTTGACCAAGAAGGTGTGCCCGGCTTTGGCCAGCTCGCTACGCGACGTCGCCCCTTTGAAGACGAACTCTTCCCGGACGTAGAAGTAGCCGGCGAAGATCGCCGCCACCAACGCCAAGCCCAGAGCGATCCCGGCGAGGGGCAGGCTGAAGGGGTAGTCCTTGACCCCGGCCGCCGTGAACACGTCGTTGCGGGTCCAGTCGGCGAAGAAGTGGAAGCCGAAGGCGTTGAGCCAGCCGGCGCTGATGCTGAGTGCGGCGAGGATGATCAGCGGCGTGGTGATGGATCGGGGCGACTCGTGGGGGTGGCCGTGACCGCGATACTCACCGTGGAAGGTGAGGTAGACGCATCTCGTCATGTAGGCAGCCGTCATCATGGCGCCGATGACCCCGACGGCGGTGAACGCCCAGTAGCCGTTGCGGCCCGCCGACAACAAGATCTCGTCCTTGGACCAGAAGCCGGCCAGGGGGAAGACGCCGGCCAGTGCACAGGAGGCGATCACGAAGGTCACGTACGTGGTGGGCATGTACTTGCGCAGCCCCCCCATGTCCTTCTTCATGTCGAAGCTGTGGTGGGAGCCCGAGTGGCTCACCGAGCCGGCGCCCAGGAAGAGGCAGGCCTTGAAGAAGGCGTGGGTGAAGAGATGGAAGATGCCACCGACCCACGCCCCGCAGGCGAGGGCCATGACCATGTACCCGAGCTGGCTGACCGTCGAGTAGGCCAGCACCTTCTTGATGTCGTCCTGTACGAAGGCGAGGGCGGCGGCGATGATGACGGTGATCCCGCCGACGATGGCCAAGACGTTGACGCCGTGACCGCCGGGGCCGATGGAGAAGGCCACCCAGAAGACGCCGTAGGTGCGGGCGACCAGATACACACCGGCCACCACCATGGTCGCCGCATGGATGAGCGCCGACACCGGCGTCGGGCCGGCCATGGCATCGGGCAGCCACGTGTGGAGCGGGAACTGCGCGCTCTTGCCGATCACCGCGACCATGAGGGCGAGGGCGCCCCACAGCAGCAGCGTGTGGTTGGCCTGGCCGTGCAGGGCCTGCTGGTTGAGCGACTCCCAGTTGAACGTCCGGTGGGCCGCGAAGTACAAGATGGTGACGCCGACCAGCAGCCCGATGTCGCCGGTCCGGGTCGTGAAAAACGCCTTGAGCGCAGCGTCAGAGTTGGCTTGCTCCTCCCACCAGTGGCCGATGAGCATGAACGAGCAGACGCCCATCATCTCCCAGCCGAAGAGACCCTGCAGAGTCGTAGCGGCGGTGACGAGCACCAACATGCCGCACGTGAAGAGGCTGAGGGCGGCGTAGAAGTACGTGTAGCGCACGTCGCCACGCATGTACTCGGTGGAGTAGATGTGGACCAGCAAGCTGATGCTGGTCACGACGATGAGCATCATCACCGCGAGGCCATCGGCGTGGAAGCCGAAGGTGATCTTCACCCCCCCAGCGCTGAACCACGTACTGCCCTTCTCCACGTAGTGGCGGATGGGGCCGTCCGGCGTTGGATACGAGGGTCGCCGGATCCAGGCGACGACCGACCACGCCGCCCCCAGCCACGCCAAACCCAGCGCGGCGATGCCGACCTCTGCCCCCTTCGCCGGGAGACGCTTGCCCACAAAGAGGATCAGCCAAAAGCTCACGAAGGGGATGGCGGGAACGACCCAGAACTCGTTGAGAATCCAGTTCACGGCGAGTGAGTCCCCTCAGCCCTTCATGGAGTCGACCGACGTGATGTCGATCGAGCGGCGGTTGCGGTAGATGATCAACACGATGGCCAAGCCGACGCCGACTTCGGCGGCGGCGATGGCCACGACGAAGAGGGCGAAGACCTGACCGACGGGGGTGTTTTTGAACGCACCGAAGGCGACCAGATTGATGTTGACGGCGTTGAGGATCAACTCGATGCTCATCAGCACGAGCACCGCGTTTTTGCGAGACAGTGCACCGTAGATCCCCGTGCAGAAGAGGAAGGCGGAGAGGATGAGGAACTGGTTGAGGAGCACGACTAATCCCGCCGGGCGATCACGACCGCGCCGACAAGGGCGGCGAGGAGGACGACGGACACGACTTCAAAGGGCACGACGAAGGTGGTGAACACCGAGTTGGCCACGTCAGCCGTGCGCTGGACGTTGCTGGCGTTGACGTGAACCCGACCGAACTGCTTGGCGAGCACCGACGCGAGGACGCCGAACATGAGGAGGGCGACGACGAGGCCCGCCCACCGCTGATCATTGTCGAGGCCGGCGTCGTGGCCGATCGGTGCCCGCGTGAGCATGATGCCGAAGAGAAACAACACGATGATCGCCCCGATGTAGACGAGCACCTGGACGACGGCGATGAACTCGGCCGCCAGCAGGATGAATATGGCGGCCACGCCCGACAGGACGAGCACCAGCCAGAGCGCGGCGTGCACCACGTTTTTGGTCGTGACGACGCGCACGGCCCCCACGACCATGGCGAGAGCGACGAAACCGAACGCGATGTTCTCCGCGATCACTTACTTCTTCTTCCCCTTCGGTGCGTCGGCGCCGGCTTCGAGACCAGGCTGCTCGGGGACCGTCTGCTCCCATTGGCCGAGGCGGGTCTTGTCGTGGAGAAGGTCGGCAATGGACGGCTCGGAGTACTCGAACTCGGGGCTCCAGTGGAGGGCGTCAAACGGACACACCTCGACGCAGATCCCGCAGTACATGCACAGGCCGTAGTCGATGTCGAAGCGGTCGAGCTTCGACACCGTCCGAGGCTTGCCCCCCTCTCGGCGTGGTGGCTCTTTGTCCTTGTGGCCCTCGATGTAGATGCACCAGTCGGGACACTGGCGGGCACACAGCATGCAGACGGTGCAGTTGTCCTCGACGAGCGAGATGACACCGCGCGCTCGGGGGGCGACGGTCTCTTTGACACGCGGGTACTGGACGGTCACCGCCGGCTTCAACATGGTCATGAAGGTGGCCTTCAGACCTTTGGCCAGGCCGAGCGGGATGTTGACGGCCCGCTCGACGTTCTCAGGAAGCTCAGGCACGGACGGCCACCTTTGCGATACCGGTGATGAGGATGTCGGCCAGCGAGAGCGGGATCAGGAACTTCCAGGCGAAGGCCTGGAGCTGGTCCTCCCGAAAGCGCGGGAAGCTGAACCGCACCCAGAAGATCAAGAAGCCGACGAGCATCACCTTGGCGAACATGACCGCGAGCCCGACGCCTTCTCGCGCCCACGCCAGCTGCCCCCAGTGGGCCCCCATACCCGGCAGCCACCAGCCGCCCAGGAAGAGGATCGCGGCAAGGGCAGCCAAACCACCGGCGGTCGCGAACTCGCCGATGAAGAAGATCAGGAAGCGAAAGCCCGTGTACTCCGTCATCCACCCGGCAACCAGCTCTGACTCGGCGACGGGCATGTCGAAGGGGGTCTGCGTCAACTCGGCCTGCGAGGAGATCACGAAGATGAGCAGCCCGGCGAACTGCGGGATGGCAAACAGGCCGACGCCACCGACCCCGAAGATCTTGAAGTGAGCTTGGCTGGCAACGATCTGTTGGAGGTTGAGCGAGCCGGCCTGCATCACCACCCCGACCACGGCGAGCACCAGCGGCAACTCGTAGGCGATGAGTTGCCCGGCGGCTCGCAGGCCGCCGATCAGGGAGTACTTGTTGGCGCTCGCCCAGCCGGCCATCAGGACAGCGATGACGGAGATCGACGAGACGGCAAGCGCGTAGAGGACACCCACGTCGAGGTTGGCCACCACACCGCGGGGCCCGATCGGGATCACGACGTAGATCAACATCGTGGACATGATCACCAGGAAGGGCGCAGCACCGAAGACCCACCGGTCGGCCTTGGCCGGGCGGGTGTCTTCCTTCTGCAAAAACTTGAGGACCTCGGCCATCAGCTGAAGGCTGCCGTGCGGGCCCGACTCCATGGGGCCGAGCCGGCTCTGGAGATGGCTGACCATCTTGAACAGGTACACCTGGACGAACGCGCCCGCCACGGCGAGGGCCAAGCTGAGGATGAGGACCACCTTCAGAACGGTCTCATTCCAATAGGCGGCGTGGATTCCGAGAAAGGTGCCAGCGACGAGCATCAGCGGTCGATGTCCCCGAGGATGAAGTAGAGGCTGGCCAGGATGGTGATGACGTCGGGGACGAGGACGCCGCGGAGCAGCCAGGGCACGATCGACACGTTGGAGAAGCTTGGTGTGCGGATCTTGCAGCGGAAGGGACCGCCGGGCGATCCGTCGCTCACGACGTAGTACCCCATCTCGCCCAACGGGTTTTCGGTGTGCATCCACACCTCGCCCTTGGGCACGCGGATGCGGGCCGGAGTTTTGGCCCGGATCGGGCCGGCGGGCAGGCCGTCGAGAAGTTGCTCGACGATCTTGGTGGACTCGCGAACCTCCTGCTGCCGCAACCAAAACCGCGCGAACGAGTCACCGTCGGGGTGAGTCCAGACCTTCCAGTCGGCGTGCTTCCAGGCAAGCGGCGAATCCTCGTCGCGGCGGATGTCGAAGTCGATGCCCGACGCCCGGGCGTTGGCGCCCGAGAGTCCGTATTCGAGAGCGATGTCGCGGGGGATGACGCCGATGCCGCGGCAGCGGTTTTCGAAGATGCGGTTGCCGACGAGGAGATCGTCGATCTCATCGCAGAAGCGTCGGATGCGACGCATGACGACTTTGGTCTCGTCGATCCAACCCTTGGGAAGATCGTCCTTCAGGCCGCCGATGCGGTCGAAGTTGGGATGGAAGCGGCCACCGGTCGCGCCTTCGATCAGGTTGAGGACGTACTCCCGGTCGCGGAAGGCGTAGAAGACCGGCGTGATGGCGCCGAGCTGCACGCCCATGTCGCCCAAAAACAGTGTGAGGTTGGCGATGCGCGCCATCTCGAAGAGGACGGTGCGGATGTACTGGGCCCGCGGGGGCGCCTCGATCCCCATGAGCTCTTCGGCGGCGAGGATGAACGGCACTTCGTTGGCGAAGCTGCCGAGCCAGTCGATCCGGTTGATGAGGGTCGTCACCTGCGCGTAGTCGCGGACCTCGCACAGCTTCTCGTACCCACGATGCATGTAGCCGGGGATGGGATCGGCCCATACGACCTGCTCGCCATCGAGCCGCACGAGGACCCGCAAGGTGCCGTGGGTGGCGGGATGTTGAGGCCCGATCGAAAGGGTCATACCCTCGGTCTCGAGCTCGAAGTTGATGCGGGCGTCGGCGGCCTGGGCGGACACGTAGGCGATCTTCTGCTGCTCGGTCACGCTCATGATTCAGCTGCCTCCTCCCCTTCATCTCCCTCTTCGCCAGGCAGCCCCTCGACGTTGACCAAACCGGGCCAGGGCTTCACCTCGCGGGCCAGCAGCGGGAAGTCCTTGCGCAGCGGGAAGCCCTCGAACTCGCCGGGCAGATAGAGATGGCGCAACCCGGGATGGCCGTCGAACTCGATGCCATACATCTCCCAGGCTTCGCGCTCATGCCAGTCCGCACCGCGGAACAGCGGCACCCAGCTCTCCGCTCTGGGCGCGCTGTCCCCGGCGTCGGTCTTCAGGGTCAGACCGACATGGCGGATGACGTCATACAGCCGGGCAAACACGCCGAAGCGGGTGTCGCCGCCGGCAACTCCGGTCGACCAGTTGCCCGGCCCGTCACCCGGATCCTCGGTGGCCTCGGCATCGGGATCCCACCGCTTCTCGGCACCGAGGTCGGGCGCCAGCTGCCAGTCGAGACCGGCGATGAAGCAGAAATAGTTGAGACCGAGCTTCTCCTGGCAGATCCGGCCGGCCTGTCGCCACGACGTCGGCGCGACGCGCACCCACGCGTCATGCGCCGAGTAATGGTGGGCGAGGAAGCCGTCGCCGAGCTCTGCCGCCAGCGCATCGACGATCTCGCCGTGGCGAGGGCTGGGCGGGCCGATCTCGGGCGCACCCGTCTCGGCCGGCGCTTCAGTGACCATCAACCCGGGTGCGTCATCCGCCGACGACAACCGGCTCACCCCTCCAACGCTTGCCCATGTCCTCCTGGCGGATCTTGGCCTGAAGGATCAAGATCGCCTCGAGGAGAGCCTCCGGGCGCGGGGGGCAGCCCGGCACGTAGACATCGACCGGGATGATCTGATCCACGCCTTTGGTCACGGAGTAGCTGTCCCAGTAGGGCCCGCCGCAGTTGGCACAACTACCCATCGAGATCACGTACTTGGGCTCGGGCATCTGCTCATAGAGCCGCTTGATCGAGGGCGCCATCTTGTCTGTGACGGTGCCGGAGATGCAGACGAAGTCGGCTTGGCGGGCGCTGGCGGGCAGGGGAATCACGCCGAAGCGCATGATGTCGTAGCGGGGCGAACCCATCGCCGCGCCCATCTCGATGGCACAGCAGGCCAACCCCCACTGGTACATCCACAACGAGCTCGCTCGACCCCAGTTGAGAAGCTTGGTGAGCGGCTTGGGCAGCTTGTCGGACTCTACGAGCCCCATGTGACCCCCACGGTCATACCCACCGCAGGACGCCCTTGCGCCAGGCGTAGGCGAGCCCCAAGGCCAGGATGGCAACGAACACGATCATCTCGATGAGGCCGAAGACGCCCAGAGCGTCCACCCTCACGGCCCACGGGAAGATGAAGACGGCTTCCACGTCAAACATCACAAACAGAAGTGCGAAGACGTAGTAGCGGATCTGGCTCTGCGACCAGCCTTCCCCGAAGGGCTCGACCCCACTTTCGTAGGCGATCAGCTTCTCTCGGGTGGGGTGGTGCGGCTGCAGCAGCTTGCTGACCGCCAAAATCCCTCCAACGAGGGCAGCAGCGAAACCGGCGAAGACAACCACCGTGAGGTAGCTGCGGAGGAACCCCGACACGTTTTTCACCCTAGTGAAGGGGGTCGCGCCCCGCCAACCTTCTCGCGGCCGGACTTAGAAGAGCAGGCCGGCTCTTTCGGCGAGGTGGATGAGGGGTGCCGGATAGATCCCGAACGCCAAGGTGAAGGCTACGCAAATGCCGATGGCAATTGTGATCGTGGCCGGGATCTCGATCGTCCTCTGGATCGCCGGTGCCGTGAGCACAGCCGTGGCGCCCCCGCCCGACGCACCCCCGGCCGGGCTGGCGGCCGCAGCCTCGGCCGCACCGCCGCCGGCCGCCGACGTCTCGCCGCGGCTGTACATGGCAATGATGATCTTGAGATAGAAGAACGTTGAGACCACCGCGGCGAGCATGGCCAAGACGCCGAGGACGTAATCCGGGGCGCCGCCGTGCGTGACGACCGCGCTGATGACGTCAAACTTGGCGATGAAGCCGGTCGTGAACGGGATGCCGGCCTGGCTCATCAACAAGATGGTGAAAGCGAGGGCCAGCGCCGGTCGTCGGTTGGCCAAGCCCCGGTAGGCGTCAAGACTGTGGTGGCTGTCCCCTTGGCCCCCCACGACCGTGACGATGGCGAAGCTGCCGGCCACCATGAAGGTGTAGGCGAGGAGATAGAAGGCAGAGCCGGCCAGCCCGTTGCTCGAGATGGCCCCTGTCGCGGTGGCCGCTTGGAGTCCGAGGAGGACATACCCGGCGTGACTGACGGACGAGTAGGCCAGGATGCGCTTGACGTCCGTCTGCACCACGGCGATCACGGAGCCGACCACGAGCGTCAGAGCGGCGAGCACCCAGATGATCGGCCGCCAGTTTTCGGCTTGGGTGGGCAGCGCGGAAAGCAGGATGCGCAGGAGCGCGGCGAAGCCCGCCGTCTTGGCCGCGGCAGCCATGAACGCCGTAGCCGGAGACGGCGATCCCTCGTAGACGTCCGGCGCCCAGGAGTGGAAGGGCACGGCCGCCACCTTGAAGCCCAGACCAACGATCAGCAACGCCATCCCGGCCAGGAGGACGCCGTTGGAGGGCAACACGTGCGAGGACAAGAAGTTGGCGATGGCGGGCAGCGACGTCGACCCGGTGGCGCCGTACACAAGGGCCACGCCGTACAGGAAGAAGGCCGACGAGAAGGCTCCCAGCACGAAGTACTTCATGCCCGCCTCGCTCGAGCGTTGCCGGCGGCGGTGATAGGCGGTGAGTACGTAGAGGCTGAGCGACAGGATCTCGAGGCCGAGGAACACGACGATCAGATCGTTGGCCTCTCCCATCAAGATGCCGCCCGCCGTCGACAGCATCATCAGGACGTAGAACTCGGGGCCGTCCAGGTGCTCCCGTGGCAGATAGGACTCGGCCAGCAGCGCAGCCAGGATCAGCGCCGCGCAGATCGTGAGAGTGACAAACAGGCTAAAGCCGTCGACGGCGATGGCGCCGGCCACGGCGGCAACGGGTCCCGGTCTGGGCGCCGACCCGTGGCCCACGACCTGACCCCACAGGTGCCAGGTCCAGCCCATGACGACCAGCGCGGTCACGACCGTCCAGCCTGCGTACAACCCCTTGGGCCATCGGCCGCGAATGAGGCTGCTGACGGCGAGCATCGCCAGCGCGCTGCCGGCCAGGATCAGGAAGGGCAGCAGGAAGTGGTACTCGACGTGCGGGAGCTGCAACGGGCCGAGGTTGCCGCTGAAGCCGGCGCCGGTGTTGCCCGTCGCCGGCGGCGTCGCCGTCCCGGTCGCGGGCGTACCGGTGGCGCCACCGCCGGTGGGCGCGACCTGCGCCACCAGTCGAGTCAGGGTTGCCGTGATCACGGCGACCCTGACCCGACGGCCCCGGCCCCAGGCGCAGCGGCGACCACCGAGGTAGATACGGCGACAGCCGGCTGGGTGTAGCCGGTGACGTCGTGCACCCGGGCGAGCACAGCATTGACCGATGGCTCGATCCTGGTGAGGAGCGGCTTCGGATAGACACCGAGGAAGACGATGGCGACGAGGAGCGGCAGCATCACCCAGCGTTCCTTCCACGACATGTCCGGCATGGTCGCGTTGTCGCCCGTCGGCTCACCGTGGAAGACCCGCTGGTAGGCCCACAGCAGATAGAGGGCCGCCAGGATGACGCCGGTCGCGCCGACGACCGCGTACCACCGGTGGGTGACGAAGGTGCCGATGAGGATGAGGAACTCGCCGACGAAACCGTTGAGTCCCGGCACGCCGATCGAGCTCAGCATCACCACGGTGAAGATGGCGGCCAGCCACGGTGCCGACTTCTGCAAGCCGTGGAGCTCGGAGATCTGGCGAGTGTGGCGCCGCTCGTAGATCATCCCGACCAGCAAGAAGAGGGCGCCGGTCGACAGCCCGTGGTTGACCATCTGGAGCACGCCGCCCGACAGACCTTCCGTCGTGAGAGCAAACAGCCCGAGGACGATGAAGCCGAGGTGGGCCACCGACGAGTACGCGACGAGTCGCTTGAGGTCCTTCTGGACCGTGGCGACGATCGCCCCGTAGATGATGCCGATCACGGCGAGGACGAGCAGCCAGGGCGCGAGGTGCAACGCCTGCCGGGGGAAGAGGAAGATGCCAAACCGGAGCAGGCCGTACGTGCCGAGTTTGAGGAGGACGCCGGCGAGGATCACCGACCCGCCGGTCGGCGCTTCGGTGTGAGCGTCGGGTAGCCAGGTGTGGATCGGGACCAACGGGACCTTGATGCCGAAGGCCACGGCAAACGACAAGAAGATGAGGGTGGCGGCGGTGTTGCCGATCGGGTTGCCGCTGGTGAGCTGCACGAGGTCGAAGGTGATCAACCCACCGTTGGCGTTCGCGTGCAGCAGGACGAGGGCCAGCATGCCGACGAGCATCACCGCCGAGCCGGCGAGGGTGTAGAGGAAAAACTTGGTCGATGCGTAGACCCGGTTGTCGTAGCCCCAGCCCGAGATGATGAAGTACATGGGGACGAGGGTCAGCTCGAAGAAGAGGAAAAACAGAAACAGATCGAGGGACAAGAAACTGCCGAGGCAGCCCGTCTCGAGGACGAGCAGCCAGGCGAGGTATGACTTCTCGTTGCCGTGGATGGTCGGGCCGACCATGGCGAGCGGGAACAGCAGCCCGCAGAGCAGGACGAGAAACAAGCTGATCCCGTCGACGCCGAGGTGCCACGAGATGCCGAAGCTCTCGATCCACATGTGGTGGCTCTGAAACTGGAAGGCGGCCGTCCCCGTGGCAAACTTGTAGGTGAGGTAGGCGGTGAGCGCTGCGGTCGCGGTTGCGCCGCCCACGCCGACGAGCTTGATGAGTTCCACGCGGCTTCGCGGGATGAGCGCCACGATCACCGCGGTGATGAGGGGCAGAAGGGTGATGACGGTGAGCAGCGGGAATCCGACGCCGGGGATGCGCGCCCCGTTGGTGCCGACACTGACGACAGCGGGTAACACGGCCGTCACCTAACTGGCCCGCATGACGACGTAGGCGATCATCACGACGGCCCCCGCGGCTATGCCGAGCGCGTAGTTGCGGACGTATCCGGTCTGGAGCTTGCGCAGCCGGGCGCCACTCCCGCGCACGAGGGTGGCGACACCGTTGACGGCCCCGTCGATGATCCCCTTGTCGACCACGGTGGAGCTGAAGTTGGCCAAGAGCAGACCCGGCTTCTCGATGGTCTGGGCGTAGAGCCAGTCGATCATCCACGCCCGGCGGAGGAAGCTCGGCTCGAGACCGTCATGAGTCGCCGAGGACGTCCAGATGCGCAGACCGGCTCCCACTCCGATGAGGCAGAGCGCGGTGGTGGCGATGGCGGAGATGGCCTTGCCGGCATGGGAGATGTGCCGCACATTCGACGCCGCGCCCACCACGGGATCGAGCCACTTCTCCATGAGGTCGAGCGGCTTGTACGGAAGGTTGAGCAGGCCGCCGACGAGCGCCAGCCCGGCGAGGACGACGAGCGGGATCCACATCTGCCACGGCGATTCGTGAGGGTCGGCGTGCTCGGCGTGCTCGGCGCCCCCATGCTCATTGGCGTGGGCGTCGGCGCCCCACCGCGCTTTGCCGAGGAAGACAAGCGCGACCTGTCGGCTCATGTAGTACGCGGTGAGGCCGGCGGTCAGGAAACCGACAAACCACAAGACCTTGCCGAGGTCACCGTGAAAGGCCCAGGCCCCGGCGAGTATGTCGTCTTTGGACCAGAAGCCCGAGAACGGTGGGATGCCGGCGATCGAGAGCCAGGCGACGGCGAAGGTGGCCGCGGTGATGGGCATCCATTTGGCGAGGGCGCCCATCTTCTTCATGTCCTGCTGGTCGTGCATGCCGTGGATGACCGAGCCGGCACACAAAAAGAGGCAAGCCTTGAAGAAGGCGTGGGTGACCATGTGAAACAGGCCGGCGACGTAGGCGCCGCAACCGATGGCCATCACCATGTAGCCCAACTGCGAGATGGTGGAGTAGGCGAGCACCCGCTTGATGTCGTCCTGCGCACAAGCCACCGTCGCCGCGAAGAACGCCGTCGCGGCGCCGACGATGGCGATCGTGACCTGGGCGTCCGGGGCGTGGGCGAGCAACGGGTTGATGCGGCAGAGCAGGTACACGCCGGCCGTCACCATCGTCGCCGCGTGGATCAGCGCGGAGACCGGGGTGGGCCCTTCCATGGCGTCGGGCAACCAGACAAAGAGGGGAAGCTGTGCCGACTTCCCGCAGACTCCCAAGAAGAAGGCCAGGCAGATCCAGGTCGCAGTGCCCTGACTGATGTGACCCACCGCCGCGCTGTTGAGCACATCGACAAAAGTGAGCGACCCGAAATGACTGAAGACGAGGAACATTCCCATCATGAATCCCCAGTCACCGACCCTGTTGGTGACGAAGGCCTTCTTGCCGGCCGAGGCCGCACTCTCCCGCTCGAACCAAAAGGACACGAGCAGGTATGAGCAGGTGCCGACTCCCTCCCAGCCGAGGAACATGACGAGGAAGTTGTTGGCCAGGACCAGCGTCAACATCGAGAAGACAAACAAGTTGAGGTAGACGAAAAACCGGGGATAGCGCGGGTCGCCCTTCATGTACCCGATGGCGTAGAGGTGGATGAGGGTGCCGACCCCCGTCACGAAGAGCGCCATGGTGATCGACAGGGGGTCGATCTGCAGGGCGGCGTCGATCTTGAAGCCGCCGACCGGCACCCAGTTGTAGAGGAGTTGCACGAACGTGCGGTTGCCGGCGGCCCGTCCGATCAGGCCCGCGAACGTGAGGACGGTGAAGAGGAAAGCGCCGGCGGTCGCCAGCGTGCCGAGCCACCCGGCGATGGGATCGCCGAGCTTGCGCCCGGCGAGGACGAGGAGGGTAAACCCGACGAGCGGGCATGCGGGTATCAGCCAAGCGGCGTGGATCACGTGGCCCCGGCCTAACCCTTCAACATGTGCAGGTCGTCGGCGGTCGCATCGGTACGGCGCCGGAAGATGGCCACGATGATGCCCAACCCGATGACCACTTCGGCCGCCGCCACCACCATCACGAAGAAGACGATCGCCTGCCCGCCGATGTCGTTGAGCATGCCCGAGAACGTGACGAACGTCAGGTTGACGGCGTTGAGCATCAACTCGACGCACATGAACATGACGAGCACGTTGCGACGAATGAGCAGCCCGACGGCGCCGATGGTGAAGAGCACCGCCGCGACGGTCAGGTACCAGGTCCCCGGGACGGTCATGATCTGCTGACCTTGCTTTGCGCTCCGGTCTCCTCGGCGTCGTCGGTCTCGCCCGCCGCCGGTTTGCGCACCAGGACGACGGCACCGACGACCGCGATGACGAGCAACGCGGAGGTCACCTCGAAGGCGAGCAGGTAGGTGCTGAAGAGGCTGCGCCCCAACAGCTCCACGTTGGAGCCGCCGGTGCCGTTGAGCGGCCCGGCCACCGACGTCGACCCGGTCGCCCAGCTACCGCTATGCAACAGACCGGCGGCCTCGGCCAGACCGAGGATGCCGAGCAAGATGGCCGTGGGGCGCTGGCCTTTGAGCGGCTCGAACCTGACGTCGTCGGACCGGTCGACCCCGAGCAGCATGATGACGAAGAGGAACAACACGACGATGGCGCCGGCATAGACGATCACCTGGGCGGCCGCGAGGAAGTGCGCCTGCTGAGAGACGAAGAGGACGGCGACACCAAACAGGGTCTGGATCAGGAAGAGCGCGGAGTGGACGGGGTGGCGGGAGACGACGACACCAATGGCACCGGCCAGGACGATCACCGAGGCGACGAGAAAGACGCTCCAGTCTGCATAGTGGGTAGCCGCCAGCATCAGTGACCATCCCCGTGCAGGGGGGCCTCGACGACCGAGTCGTCGAGCTGGCCGTGCGGCACGGCTCGGTCGCGTTCGAGGTCTTCGAGCGACTCCTGGACTTCGAGGGCCTGGCCCCCTTCGGGCTCGCGGACCCCATAGCCGAGCTCGCCTGACCACATGACCTTGTCCTGGTAGACCGGCGAGCCCGACGGCGCGGTGGCGCGCATCCAGCCACTGGTGTGCTCGTCGTCGCCGGGTCGCCAGTCCTCCCACGGCAATTGCTGCGGTGCACCGTCGTCGCCGACGACCAACTCGGCTTTGGTGTAGATGGCATCCGCTCGATTGGTGAAGCTGAACTCAAACATCTTCGACTCGGTGATCGCCTCGGTCGGGCACGCCTCGACGCAGAGATCGCAGTGGATGCACCGCAGGTAGTTGATCTCATACACAAAGCCGTACCGCTCGCCCGGGGAGACTGGCGCGCCCTCCGGATTGTCGCGACCACGGACGTAGATGCAACGGGCGGGGCATACGCCGGCGCAGAGCTCGCAGCCGATGCACTTCTCCATCCCGTCCTCGTAGCGGTTGAGGACGTGGCGACCGTGGAAGCGCTCCGGCTTGGGCCGCTTCTCGTGCGGGTATCGCGTCGTGACCTTGTCCTCGAACATGGTCTTGAACGTCACCTTGAAACCATCGGTGAAGCCCATGCTCAGCGCTTCCCCGCCCGCTCGTCTTCAGCTCGAGCGGCACCAACGGCGATGGCCCGGGTCAGCAGGACGAACCCGAGGAATCCGGCGACCGCCGCACCGACGGCGTACTGCCAGCGACCGACCTTGATGGCGGCGATCACCAGCAACCAAAACAGCGACACGGGGATGAGCACCTTCCATCCCAGATCCATGAGCTGGTCGTAGCGCAGGCGTGGCAGCGTGGCTCGGATCCAGATGTAGATGGAGATGAAGAGCACGACCTTGATCGTGAAATAGATGATCGGGACCAACCAGCGCAGGATCGGCGTGGTCGGGTTCCAGGGGCCGGCGGGCCCGCCCAGGAAGAGGGTGGTGATGATGCCGGACATGACGATCATGTTCATGTACTCGGCGAGGTAGAAGCAGGCGAAACCCCACGACGAGTATTCCGTCATGTAGCCGCCCACCAGCTCGGAGTCAGCCTCGGTGAGGTCGAACGGCGGACGGTTGAGCTCAGCCGTCGACGCGATGAGGAAGACGACGAAGGGTACGAAGGCGAGCTGCAGGATGTTCCAGTTGGGCAGCACACCACCGATGCCGCGGGTCGCCTGGGCCGTCACGATGTCGCGAGTCGACATCGAGCCGGTGACGAGCACGACGGAGGCGATCGACAAGCCGAGCGCGGCCTCGTAGGAGATGAGCTGGGCGGAGGCCCTGACGCTGCCGAGCAGCGGATACTTGGAGCCCGACGCCCAGCCCGCGAGCATCACCCCGTAGATGGCGATGCCCGACATCATCAGCATCCACAAGATCCCGACGGGCGGGTCGGCCAACTGGAGGAAGGTCGTGCGGTGGGCGATGGTGATGCTGCCGCCGAGCGGAAGGATGGCGAAGGTCAAGAAGGCGGGGACGACGGCGAGGTAGGGCGCCAGCCGGAAGACGGAGCGGTCGGCGCTCGTCGGTCGAAGGGCTTCTTTGAATATGACCTTGATGGCATCGGCCATCGATTGACCGAGACCGAAGGGCCCTGCCTCCTGCGGTCCATAGCGGTTTTGCATCAGCGAGATGAACCTTCGCTCGTACCAGATGGTCATCAGCACGGCACCGAGCAGGACGCCCATGGCGACAAGGGCCTTGATGATCACGAAGAGGACCGTGATCCAATCGACCGAGTCGAGGAGGGGATCGGCGGCGACCAGATGGATCATCCCTGCCGTCCCCACACACCGGTGAACCTAACCGCGGGGCTCACGTGGTCTCCACCCGGACCTCGGTCACTGCCGCGCTCGAATCGATGACGTCAGCCGCGCTCGGGCTCGCCAAATTGAACACGAGCGAAGCGGATCCGCGGGGCAGGCCGGAGTCGGCGACGGTCGACACCGTGATGGTGCCGCTCGGGCTGGTCACCCGGACCGGACCGCCCTGGGGGACGCCGATGCGGTCGAGCTCGGCCGGATTCATCCGTAGGACCGACGGTCCGACCAGGGACGCCAGGTGGGGTGAGTGGGTGACCGACGTGGCCAGGTCATAGAGGGCGCGACCAGAGACGAGCCGATAGCTGTAGGCGTCCAAGGCCGGCGCCGACGGCATCTGCGCGGGAGGGGCCCAGACGAGCGGTGCCGGTCGGTCGACGGTCGGGGCGGCCGGCGCCTCCGCCGCTGCCTCCTCAGCCTCGGCCTCCTCGGGCGCGGCGGCCTCGTCGGGCGCGGCGGCCGCGGGATCTGGGGGGGCGGCGGGGATGACGCCCTTGACCCGGATGCCGACACCGGCGGATGCACCGTCGACGACCGACGCCGGTTGATAGGCAGCCGATGGGTCGAGGGCGATCACCTCGGCCAGGGTCTCGGCGCCCAGGGCCGGGTCTGTGGCCGCCGGCGCGAGGACACCATCGACTCGCCCCGGCGCTCGAAGCAGGGCGCGCGTGATCCCTCGGTGCGCCGGCGCCACCCGCTCGATCTCGTCCCAGATCTCGTCGACGTTGTCCACGCCCAAGTCGCCTCCGAGGCGCTGGGCCAACTCGACGGCGATCATCCAGTCGGCCCACGCCGTGCCTTGGGCGACGACGGTCTGGCCGAGACGGCTTATGCGACCCTCGACGTTGGTGGTGGTCCCGGCCTTTTCGCCATAGGCGGCCGCCGGCAGGACCACCGTGGCGTGACGGGAGGACTCGGTGAGGAAGGTGTCGAGCGCGATCAGGTTGGGGACGGTCGCCAGGGCCCGCTGGGCCAAGGCGCGGTCCGGGAAGTCCGACATGGGATCGGCACCCAACAGGATCAGGCACTGGATGTGACCCTCGGCCGCCGCCGTGAGCATGGCCGCCGTGCCCAGCCCGGGCGCGACAGGCACCGCGCCCCACTGCTGGCGGTACCACTGGCGTCCGGCATCAAGGCTGACCCGTCCCGGCAACAGGCCTGGGGCGAGGCCCAGATCGATGGCGCCTCGTACGTTGCCGCGACGCAACGCGCTCAAAAAGGTCACGCCGGGGAGGGCGCCCAGCAGGGCGCCCGCCGCCCCGACGGGGCCGGCGTCGGATTCGGCCAAGGAGGGCCGTCCCAGCACCACCACGATGTTGGTCATGCCGTCAGCGGTAGCAGCAGCGAGGGCCGCCCGAGCGGCGATGATCGCGGCGACTGACACCCCGGCTACATCGCCATCGGGATTGCCGCTCGCGACCAGAGCAGCGGCGACGGGCGCCACGTCCCCAGGCCGGTAGATGATCGAGGCCGCCGCGAGCGGTGTCATCGATGTCGGCCGCGGCGTGAGCTCGATGACGGGCAGACCCCGGTCGACGATGGCGCCGCGCAGCCGCAGGAAGAGGACGGGCAACTCCTCCTTGAGATCCGGGCCGATCAGGATGACCGCGTCGGCGCGGCAGGCATCCTCGATGGTCGCCGCCGGCAGGCCGACCACCACCTCGGCGGGAAGGCCGTCGCCCAGCTGGGCATCGACATTGTCGGTGCCGATGATGGCCTTGGCCAGCTTGGCCCAGGCGTAACAGTCCTCGTTGGTCAGGCGACCGCCGCCGATCACGCCGACAGCCGCCGCGCCGCGATCGCCGATGGTGTCACTGATCTGGGTGGCGGCGGCGCTGAGCGCCTCGCCCCAGCCGACCTCGACAAGCTCGTCGGCCTTGCGGACGAGCGGGCCACTCAGCCGGTCGTCACTGTTGACCCATTCGAAGTCAAAGCGGCCGCGGTCGCACAGCCAGGTCTGGTTGACGGGCTCGGAGTCGAGCCCCTGATAGCGGGTGATGCGGTTGCCGCTGGACTCGACCGCGACCCGACAACCCACCGCACAGCTGGTGCACGTGCTCTCGACGCGGGCGATATCCCAGGGGCGGGCCGTGAAGCGATAGGGCGTCGATGTCAGGGCGCCGACCGGGCAGAGCTGGACGACGTTGCCGGAGAAGTACGAGGCAAACGGATGGTCGGGGAAGGTGTTGACCTCGGTGTGGTTTCCCCGCTGGATGAAGTGGATGAGCGGGTCGCCGGCGATCTCTTTGCTGAAGCGGGTGCAGCGATCGCACAGGATGCAGCGCTCTCGGTCCAGCAGGACGAGGTCGGAGATGGCGATGGGCTTCTCGAAGTGCCGCTTCTCCTCGACGAAGCGGGTCTCGCCCGGGCCGAAGTGCAGCGTCTGATCCTGGAGGGGGCATTCCCCGCCCTTGTCGCAGACCGGGCAGTCGAGCGGATGGTTGATGAGGAGAAACTCGAGGACGCCGTCTTGAGCCTTCTTGACCGTGGGCGCCTGGGTGTCGACGACCATGCCGTCGGTGACCTCGGCGACGCACGCGGCGGTGAGCGCCGGCCCGCGGCCGCCGTCCACGTTGACCAAGCACATCCGGCACATTCCCACGGCGCGCATGCGCGGGTGGTAGCAAAAGCGCGGGATGTAGACGCCGGCGCGCTCGGCCACGGCAATGACGAGCTCGCCCTTTTGGGCCAGCACCTCGTGACCGTCAACGGTGATCTTGATGGGCTCAGCCACGTACGGGGACCTCGGCTTTGGTGATGTAGGCCTCGTACTCGGAGCGAAACCGCCGCAGCGAGCTCATGACCGGGGACACGGTCGAAGGGCCGAGGTCGCAGATCGTCGTCTTCTTGTAGGGGAACGGCGCGATGGGTGCGTCGCCCGGATTGAGCCCCGGTCCGGGGAACGGCCCTGGCGAGATGTTGGACCCGACGTCGGCGAGCAGGTCGAGATCCTCGAGACGGCCGTTGCCCGACAGGATGCGTTGGTAGATCCGCTCGAGCCATGAGGCGCCTTCACGACAGGGCGTGCACTTCCCGCACGACTCGTTGGCGTAGAAGCGCACCAGCCGCCACGCCGTGCGGACCACGTCGGTCGTCTCGTCCATGACCATGATGGCGCCCGACCCGAGCATGGAGCCGGCCGGCCCGACGACGGTCGGGTCGAGCGCCAGGTCGAGATGCTCTTCAAAAAACCACGGCGCCGATGCGCCGCCCGGGACGAAAGCCTTGATCCGGCGGTTGTTGCGGATGCCGCCGCCCAGAGCCGGGTCATAAAAGAGATCCCGGAAGGTCAACGACCCCGATCCGACCTCGTAGACCCCGGGCCGTTTGACGTGGCCGGAGAGGGCAAACATCCGGGTGCCGTGGGTCTTCTCCACGCCGAGGGCGGCAAACGCCTCGCCTCCGTTGGCGATGATCCACGGCAGGTTGGAAAGGGTCTCCACGTTGTTGACGATCGTGGGGTCGTCGTACAACCCGATCGCCGCCGGAAAGTAGGGCGGCTTGGGTCGAGGCATGCCGCGCCGTCCGGCCAGGCTCTCCAGCAACGCCGTCTCGTCGCCGACGATGTAGGCGCCGGCGCCCCAGTGCAGGGTCACATCCATCGACCAGGACGACCCGCAGACGTTGCGACCGGCATAGCCGGCGGCGTAGGCGTCATTGACCGCCTGCACAAGACGCTCCTGGGCGAGTGCCATCTCGCCTCGCACGTAGATGAAGACCTGCGACGCCCGGATCGCGTAGGCGCAGATGAGGGCCCCTTCGATGAGCTGATGAGGATCGCGCTCCATGAGCACGCGGTCTTTGTAGGTGCCGGGCTCGCTCTCGTCACCGTTGACGACCAGCCATCGGGGAAACCCGGCCGCCGGCAGCAGACCCCACTTGGCCCCGGCCGGGAAGCCGGCACCGCCTCGCCCTTGCAAGACGGCGGTCTTGACCGTCTCGTGCACCTCTTCGGGAGTCTGGCTGAGGGCTTGGCGTAGCGACGTATACGCGCCGGTGCTCACCGCTCGGTCGAGCGTGTGGGCGTCGGGGTAGGCGGCCAATCGGGCCGTCACGATCGGGGTGACCGGGGTGTAGGTCATGGGGCCTGCTCGCCTTCCGGCTGACTCGCTTCTGACTGGGGAGGGCCGGCGGTCAAGGCCGGGCCTGGGCTGTCGGCCGGGCGGGGCGGGGCGGAGGTCCCGCTGCCGGCCCACCGGTCGCCCACGTCCTGGCGGACCCGCGCCAGCGTCCCGTGCTTGGGGACGTCGGCGTCGAGCTTGCCCGCACGCAGGTCGGTGACGAGGGCATCGAATGACTCCGGTGTGACGTTGGGTACGTAGCGGTAGTTGACCTGAAGGCAGGGTGCCAACGTGCACGCGGCAATGCACTCGACATCTTCGAGCGTGAACATGCCATCCGCGGTCGTGCCACCGGTGCGCACGCCGAGCGTCTTCTCGCAGTGCTCCAACAGCTCCTCGGCGCCCAGGAGCTGGCAGGAGATGTTGGTGCACACCCCGACGACATAGGTGCCGACGGGATGGAACTTGAACATCTCGTAGAAGCTGCCGGTCCCATACACCTCAGCCGGCGTGCAGCCGATCAGCTCGGCGATCTGCTCCATCGCATCCTCGGCCACGTATCCGTCCTGCTCCTGGGCGAGGTGAAGGAGCGGGACCATGGCGGACAGGGCGACGGGATACCGGGCGATGATCTGAGCGGCGACCGACGCCCGCTCCGGGGTCAGCCTGCTCATCGATCGACATCCCCGAGGACGGGGTCGGTCGAGCTGATGACGGCGATGGCGTCGGCGATGAGACCGCCGCGCATCATCACGGGCAGGCACTGGAGGTTGGCGAAGCTTGGCGCTCGGATGTGCATCCGGTACGGCTTGGCGCCGCCGTCGCTGACGAGATAGCAGCCCAGCTCGCCGCGAGGGCTCTCGATGGCGACATAGACCTCACCGGCGGGGACGGTGAAGCCTTCGGTGAAGAGCTTGAAGTGGTGGATCAGGGCCTCCATCGACTCATCGATGCGGCTGCGCGGCGGCGGAGTGATCTTGGAGTCCTGGATCCGGTAGTCCCCGAGAGGCATGGCGTCGAGGATCTGGTGGACGATCCGGATGGACTCGCGGACCTCGTTGAGCCTGATCGCATAGCGATCGAAGACATCGCCGACCGTCCCGGTGATGACGTCGAACTCGACCTGGTCGTAGGCGAGGTAGGGCATGTCGGCCCGCAGGTCCCAAGCCACGCCTGTCGACCGAAGGATGGGACCGGTGGCCGACAGGGCGATCGCCTGCTCTTTGGTGATGACCCCGACGCCCTCGGAGCGCTGCCGCCAGATGGGTTGGCCGGTGAAGAGCTCGTCATATTGCTCCAGCCGGTCGGGAAGGACGTCGAGAATGCTCAGCACGTCGTCTCGCCAGTCGTCCGGTAGGTCGGCGGCGACGCCTCCGGGCCGAATGTAGTTGTGGTTCATGCGCAGGCCGGTGACCCGCTCGAAGAAGGCGAGCACGAGCTCGCGCTCACGCCATCCGTAGAACATCATCGACGAGCTGCCGAGGTCGAGCCCGTTGCTCGCAAGGAACATGAGGTGCGAGCTGATGCGATTGAGCTCGAGCATGAGCATGCGGATCCAGACGGCCCGCGGGGGGAGCTCGATCTCGAGCAACTTCTCGACGGCCATGGCAAAGACGCACTCGTTGTGCAAGGGCGACAGGTAGTCCATACGGGTGACGTTGGTGCCGCCCTGGACATACATCAGGTCCTCGGCCGTCTTCTCCATGCCGGTGTGGAGGTAGCCGATGATCGGCTTGGTCCGCAGGACGGTCTCGCCGTCGAGCTCGATCATCAGGCGCAGTACCCCATGGGTGGAGGGATGCTGCGGTCCGAGGTTGATGATCATCGTCTCGTCTTCGGACGTCTCGATGTCGATGTCGGTGGGGTCGATGGCGACACCTTCGGGCAGCCGGAGCACAGCTCCCTGCTCGCGAAGAAGGTTGAGCGGGTCGGTCGCCCCGCGGTCGGTCAGCTCCTGACTGCCCTCCGACGTCTCGGCCGCGCCCACCCACCCGGCGACGGGAGCATCGGCCCACTGTTGGTCATCAGCGTCGTCGGGGACCGGGTCGGGGGCCCCGAGGCTCTCGTCGATCGATGTCACAGGTGTGGCTCCCAGCTCAGCGCGTCGGCGGGGCGGCTTTGAACTGCACGGGGACGTGACCGATGGCGTAGTCCTTGCGCAGGGGGTGTCCTTCCCAATCTTCGGGCATCAGGATCCGCGTCAGGTCCGGATGACCGGCAAATCGAATCCCCATGAGGTCGAAGACCTCGCGCTCCATCGCCTCGGTGCCCGGGTACAGATTCCAGAGCGATGCCACCGTGGCCTCCGGCTCGGGGACCTGCACCCTGACCCGGACCCGCCGCGGGGGATCCATGGCAACGAGGTTGACGACGACCTCAAACCGCTCGGGTAGCACGCCCGGCGGAAGGTGGCGCGCCGGCCGCTCGAGATAGTCGACCCCGGTGACATCGACACACATGTCGAAGCCCTCAGCCTGCAGGGCGGCGATGGTCTCGAGGTAGGCGTCAAGAGACGGGTGCAGCACCTCTTGGCCGTAGGTGACAGTGACGAGCGCGCCGGCGTGACGCGATGGCGCCGGAGCTTCCGTAGCCTCGGGGGCCGGCTCGACATCGGGTGAGGTGGTTGTCACGAGGGCTCCCCTTCCCCAACGCTGGGGTCGGCCACCTCCCGGTCGACGCCGCTCGGGCGGAGTGCATCCCAGTTGCCGCGGCCGGCGCCGATCCCCACCGGTTGGGGGGCCGTCGCCCGGCTCGTAGCCCGGACCGCGCTCAGATCGATTCCGGCACCGGCACCGGTCTGGGCCCGTCGGCGGGTGATCTCGCCGGTGCGGATCGTCTCGTGCAGGGTGAGGACGGCGTGGATCAGGGTCTCGGGCCCGGGCGGGCATCCCGGCGCGTACACGTCGACCGGCACGACCTGGTCGACGCCCTGGACGATCGCATAGTTGTTGAACATGCCCCCACTGGAGGCACAGACCCCCATGGAGATGACCCACTTCGGCTCGGCCATCTGGTCATAGACCTGCCGTAGGACCGGCGCCATCTTCTGGCTCACACGCCCGGCGACGACCATCAGGTCAGCCTGGCGGGGCGACGCTCTGAAGACCTCCATGCCGAAGCGGGCCAGATCGAAGTTGGCCGCGCCGGTGGCCATCATCTCGATGGCACAGCACGCCAGACCAAACGTCGCCGGCCAGATGCTGCGGTACCGCGACCACTTGACGACGTCTTCGAGGGCGCCGGTCAGGAAATTGTGGTTGAGGTCTTCGAGACCCATGTCCTCATCCTTCCCGAGTGTGGACTCGCCGCACCAACTTGGCCGACAAACCAGCTCCCGGGCCAGTACCTCAAGCGACCCTGTCGGGCTCCGGCGCCGCCACCCGGGCCACGTCGCTGGTGACCCGGCGCACGGTCGATGA
>Ga0302326_10004171_pt1 | contig 33627 bp, 31 predicted proteins | sample Palsa_T0_3_FD_202264 | JGI IMG/M metagenome (GOLD analysis project Ga0302326, IMG submission 202264) | Peat permafrost microbial communities from Stordalen Mire near Abisko, Sweden - Palsa_T0_3 | ecosystem: Environmental > Terrestrial > Soil > Palsa > Peat permafrost | place: Sweden: Abisko...
CGCGTAGTAGGCGGTCGTGAGGCAGCTATGCAGGCCCGTGCAAATGTCGCCCGCGAGCGTCGCATTGAGGTTCAAGGCGAGCGCGAACTGCCCCCGGTAGACGATCGCGAGCGCCGCGCGGCGCCCGAGCGCCACGCGTGCGCCGAGCTGCGGATAGCGAATGGCCGTGAGGTCGGCGCTCACTTGGTGGCGGAGCTGGGACTCGTAGACGTTGAGGATGTTTGCCTGGCCCGAGATGTCCAAGGTGCCGTTCGTCGCGGCCATGAACGACAGGCCTCCGCCGAGCTGGAGCCACGGCCACGGCGAGATCGCCAGATTCGCGGCGATGTAGACCCTCTGGTTCCGGTTGTCGTAGAGCTCCCATCGAGGCTGCGTTTGCGGGAGATCGCGGACGCGAGATAGACGGTCGTCGGGCAAGTGCAAGGCGACGCCAAACGCGACGGGAATGCCGAAGATGCGCCCAGGCAAGACGATACCGCCGACGAGACCCGAGACCGGGTCGACGTTGTTGTTCTGCCCGTTCGTCTCGAGCTCGGAAGTCGCTCGAAAGTAGCCGACCGCAATCTCGAACTTGCGTGCGAGCGCGAGGCCGGCCGGGTTGTAGTAGCTCGCCGAGAAGTCGCTGGTATCGGCGGCCTGCGCGTCTCCCATCGCCGTGCCGCGCGATCCAAAACCGAACGTATCGAGCGGGTTTGCGCGCGCGGTCGGGGCGGTGAGCAGCAAGCCGCAGAGAAGCGCCCAGTACGGTGCTCTCATCAAAAGCCCACCGCGACTTGAATGCCCGTGACGGCGATGAATCCGCTCACGTTCCCGGTCGACGCCGAGCCGTTCGGCTCGCCCGCGTCGATGGTGACCGTGCGTGGCGCGAGCACGTGAAGCTGCGCAAAGGCGTCCACGTCGAGGCGCAGTGGCTTCTGAAGGCTCACGCCGAGCCCCGCCGTGAAGACGTGCCGATCGGCGTCGAAGTACCGCGTCGGAACGTTCACGAGCGAGGTGGTCGCGGTGTCATAGGCCTGCGACGCGAGAAGATGCGACGGCACGGGTGTCGGCTCGAAGAAGTACCCGCCACGGGCGTGAAAGGCGGCCGACTTGGAGAGCGCGAGCGTTCGCTGCACCGCAGCTCGCGGGACTACCGTGTCGGAGAAGCCGACGCTCGCAACCTGAAGCGAACCACAATCGGCGTCGCCCGCCGGGCACGGGATCGTCGGCTCGAGCGGGCCACCGTAATCGCTCCAGTGCTTCCACGTCGCGCCGACCGCGAGCTTCCACTTCGTGTTCTCCCAGCCGACCTCGAGCCCGGCTTGCAACGGATCGTACTGCGCAATTCCCGCGATGTTGAAGATGGGCAGCGAGAGGCTCGTGAGCTTGGAGGCATCGATCGACACCGAGAATTGCGCCGAGAGGGCACCACGAAAGACCGCTCCAACGCGCAGCGTGCCGCCCTGAAGTGGACGTTCCCACGAGGCGCCGATGATGGGGGAGTAGGTGGCGACGAGCTGATCGTCGATCTGCGAGTTGACCTTGCCGGTGGCGTCAGCCGCGACGACGACGCTGCCGACGATCTCGGCAAGCGCGGCGAAACCCGCACCGATGCGTATCCCATGCCCGATGTCGACACCCACGCCCATGCGGATGGCGAGACACTGCGCGCGGTCGGAGAGCAGCGGGAACTGGGGGACCTCTGGGTAGAGGATGCGCCCGCGCACGATGACGTCGGACGGAGTGTAGAAGGCAATCGCGGCTGCCACCCGATGCGCCAGGGCGCCCGAAAACGGAATCGGCAAGTCGGCGCCAAAATCGATTCCTTGAGCGCCACGATCCTCGATGCGCCCGGGCAGGCCATCCCCGGTCGCGACCTCGTCGAACGTCGCGCCGAGCATCCCGACCGCAAGCCGCGGCAACGCGATACGCGAGAGGAGCGCGGGGTTCGTGTATGCAGCTTCGAAGTCACCGCTGGTCGCCGTGCCGGTCCCTGCCATCGCAGACGAGCGCGCGCCAAACCCGAAGAGATCCTCTGGCGACGCCGAGGCGGGGGTCGAATGGAGCGCGACGATGACCCCAGCGAGACCCGCAAGAGTGACCGTTCGCCTCCGTCGCGACGCGCGCCGCGAAAGTACCCGAGCCCGCACGGCGGCGACCTTATTATGGAAGCGCGCTCTTCTGAAGCAGTTAAGGGCCGACGCCGAGGGCGCTGAGCTGGCCGCAAGCCGCCGCGATGTCCGCCCCTCCGCTGTAGCGTTCGTGGGAGAACACACCGTGCCGCGCGAGCTCGTCGCGGAAGCGCGCGTGGGCCGGCGAGCGTCGAAAGGGTTCCAACTTCGTCCCCTCACCGATAGCGTTGTATGGAATCAAGCTGATGCGCGGGCGCACACCGGCTGCGGCCTCGAATCGCTTGGCCCGTTCGGCGAGCGCCTGCGCGTGCTCGAGCGAGTCGTTGCGACCTTCGAGCAGCGTCACCGCCCACATGGGCGCGTAGCCGCTGGCGCGCGCCCACGTCGCGGCGGCGTCGAGTACGTCGTCGAGAGGGTGTGCGGCGTCGATGGGCATGAGCGACGCTCGGTCGCCGCGAATGGCGGAGCCGATGGAGATGCCGAGACGAACCCGGGGAGCGTCCTTCGCGAGGCGCCGGATACCACTCGGAATGCCCGCCGTGCATACGGTGATGGCGCGCGCGTCGAGCGGCTTCGCGCACGGGTCGGTGACGACCGCGATCGCTGCGAGAACGCGGTCGAGGTTCGCGAGCGGCTCCCCCATCCCCTGAAAGACGACGCCGTGGATGCGTTCGCCCACGTCGAGCGTGCGACGCACTTCCCTCACCTGCTCGACGATCTCCCACGTCTCGAGGTTGCGCAAAAGACCCATGCGACCGGTGGCGCAAAACGCACATGCGAGGGCGCACCCGACCTGCGAGCTCACGCAGACGGAAAAGCGTCCGGCCTTCTCGAGCGGAATGCGCACGGTCTCGAAACGAAGGCCGTCGCTCCCCGAGAGCACGAGCTTGCGAAACGGGTCGACTGCGCTTCTTTGCTCGAAGGCGCGCACCAGCGTCGGGATCGCGCACGCGCCGCGCACGGCCTCGAGTGCCGTACGGCGCACCCCACGAATCGGCACGTCGATGGGGTCATCCCGATGCACAGCCGCGACGACGCGTCGCGCCTCCGCCTCGTCGAGCGCGTCGACCTTTGCCGCGAGCGAACGCGGCGTTTCGGCCTGCAGGGCAATCACGTGCGACTCATACCATCGATCTGCCCCTCCGCCGCGCTTCAGGCCATGTGCTAACGTGAGCCACGTGTTTGGAATGAGCTTCGGCGAGCTCGCGGTCGTCGTGATCGTGGCGCTGGTCGTGATGGGTCCGAAGGAGCTCCCCAAGGTGCTCCGCAAGCTCGGGCAATGGGCTGGCAAGCTGCGGCGCATGGCTGCCGACCTGCGCGCGCAGAGCGGCATCGACGAGGCCCTCCGCACGGAGGGGCTCGACTTCGACATCCACGAGATCCGAAAGCTTGCGCGTGGCGAGCTCGACGGCGTCGTGAAAGCCGACGTAGCGGCCGCGGCAAAGACGTCCGCCCTTGCGGCGGCGCGCTCACCAAACGAGCCAACGCCGGCGATCTTCTCCGACATGTTCGTCCAGCGGGATCGTGAGAACCCCCGTGAAGGTCCGGATTCGTATGGCGCGCTTCCCGATACCGCCATCGTCTACGACAACGGGCTTCCAAGAAGCGCGCTCGCCGACGATCCACTCTACGTCCTCGGTGACGCGAACGCGAAGCTCCCCACGCACGAGCCAGACGCTACCCAACCTGCGGAGCCTCCCGCCGAATGACCGCCGATACGAAGACCGCTCCCGAGGTGCCCACATCTCCGGGCGAGCCGCCGGCGCCGGAGACGCCCGAAGCCGACGCCAAGATGACGATCTGGGAGCACCTCAACGAGCTCCGCTCCCGTCTCGTTCGCTGCGCGATCGGCGTGCTCGTCACGACATGCGTGGCGTGGGCGTACCGCGTTCAGATCCTCGCGTGGCTCATTCGGCCGTACGAGAAAGCGTGGATGGCGAGGAAGATGCCGGGGTTGCCGGAGCTCCAGACGCTCTCGCCGGGCGACGTGTTCGTCGGCTACCTCCAGCTCTCGCTCGTCGCGGGCATCATCGCGGCAGCGCCGATCATCTTCTATCAGGTCTGGGCGTTCGTGAGCCCCGGGCTCTATCACCGCGAGAAGCGCTTCGTCATTCCGTTCGTCGTCTTCTCGACGTCGCTGTTCTTGTCGGGCGTTGGGTTTGCGTACTACGTCGCCTTCCCGTTCACCTTCAATTACTTCTTCTCGCTCCTCGGCCAAGTGTCAGACAGCGGGACCGTCCTCACGCAGCGTCCGACGCTCGAGTTCTATCTCGACTTCTCGACGCGGATGCTCCTCGCGTTCGGCGTCGTCTTCGAGCTGCCGCTCTTCATCACGTTCCTGTCGCTCGCGGGGATCGTCACGCCGAAGCAGCTCCTTCGCTTCGGGCGATGGGCGGTGTTGCTCTCGTTCATCGTGGGCGCGATTGCTACCCCGGGACCCGAGATCACGAGCCAAATCGCGGTCAGCGGTGCGCTCGTCGTCCTCTACTTCTTGTCCGTCGCGATCGCCTTCGTGATCGCCCGCAACAAAGAGAAGCCAAAGAAGGACTCGACCTAATCCATTCGCATGGGGACGCGCCGTGCGTCTTCCCACAGCCCTTCGATGTCGTACATCGAGCGCACTTCCTCCTGGAAGACGTGGACGACGACGTCGCCGAAGTCCATCAGCACCCAGTGCGCGTTCTTCTGACCCTCGACGTTGAGCGGGCGCCGCCCGTGAAGGCGCAGCGCTTCCTCGATCCCTTCGGCGAGCGCGGCAACTTGGCGATCGCTCCGGCCCGACATCAGCACGAGAAAGTCTGCGTAGTCGACGCTGCCAGCCACATCGAGGATCTCGAGCCCCACGGCTTTCTTGTCGAGGGCCGCGGCGGCGATGTCGATGGCGAGCCTGCGCGCGGAATCGCTCGCCATGGACTCGGCTTCGACGTTTCGCGCCTTGCGCAATGGCGCGGGCGGCTGGTCGCGACGGGTGTCATCCCGCGGCGGGTCCGCCGCAGATGAAGCCGGCAGGCGGAGCTTGCGCACTGGCTTGGGAGGCCGCCGCAGCTTCGTAGGACTTGCGGCCGTCTTCTTGTGAGATGCCCGGATCTTGATGTCGTTCACGTCACGCTTGCGCGTCGCCAATAGGGTGCCCTCTTCCTTTGCCTAGTCAAATCATCGTCGGACGTGATCCGTCAACTCAAGTTCGCACCTGGCCGTCACCATCGACGAGCCATTTCATCGTCGTGAGGGATAGGGCGCCCATCGGGCCGCGCCAATGCAGACGGCTCGTCGCGATGCCGATCTCGGCGCCGAGGCCGAGCTCGCCACCATCGTGAAAGCGTGTCGATGCGTTGACGATGACGCATGCAGCGTCCACCTCACGGCGAAAGCGTTCGGCCTGGGCCTCGCTGCTCGTGCAGATGGCTTCGGTGTGGCCCGAGCCGTATCGTGCGATGTGGTCGAGCGCGCCGTCCAGTCCTCCGACGATCCGCACCGCGATGATGCGATCGAGGAATTCGCATCCGTAGTCGGCAGCAGTCGCACGTTTCGCGCGGGGTACGAGCGCCACGGTCTCCTCGCAACCGCGTAGCTCGCATCCGCCATCGAGGAGCGCGGAAGCCATCGGCGGCAAGAGGTGCTGCGCGTCAGCACGATCGACGAGGAGGCATTCGAGCGCGTTGCAGACACCCGGCCGCGACAGCTTGGCGTTCACGGCGATTCGCGTTGCCTCCTCTACATTGGCGCTGGCATCGACGTACAAGTGACACACGCCCTTGTAGTGCTGGACGACGGGAACACGGGCGTTCTCCGTCACGAAGCGGATGAGCGCCGCTCCACCGCGAGGGATGACGAGGTCGATCGCGCCAGTGGCCTGAATCATCTCGAGCACGTCGGCGTGGGAGCTCCCTACGACGAGCTGCACCGCGTCGCGGAAGCGTTCCGGCAAGGCAGCGCGAAGGACGTCGGCCAATGCCTGGTTCGTATGAGCGGCGTCGGATCCTCCGCGAAGGATGACGGCGTTGCCCGCCTTGAAGCAAAGCGCCGCGGCCTCCACGGTCACGTTGGGCCGCGCTTCGTAGATCATGCCGATGACGCCGAGAGGGACGCGCACGCGCCGGACACGCAGCCCGCTCGGGCGCGCGCGGTCTTCGAGCACCTCTCCTATCGGATCCGTTTCCGCGATGATCGCGCGCACGCTCGCGGAGACTGCCCGAGTACGTTCCGCGTCGAGAATCAGCCTATCGAGAAGCGCGGCCTTGATCCCGCGGGCGTGCGCCTCCTCCACGTCTCGTGCGTTGGCAGCAGCGACGCGGTCGGTCTCGCGCATGAGCGCATCCGCCACTGAGGCGAGAGCGTCGTCCTTCTCGACGCGGCTCACGTTTGCGAGCGCACGCGCGGCATGCCGAGCACGCACGCACATGTCGGCGAAGTCCGTCATTCCGCTCGATCGTACGTCAGAACCCGATGGAGAATGTCGCGTTCATCATCGCAAAGGCGCGGGCGCTCGCGATGGTCGAGTCGGCTGGGCCGAGGAGGGCACCCGTAACGCCGGCGCCAAACCGCACGTCGGCGTCATCGATGGCGACGGCGTACTCGAGCCCGATGCGGCCGAGCCCAGCCACGGCCCACCCACCACCGGTGTCCTTGCCGATGTTCACGGCGCCCAAACCGAGGCCGAGCACGGGATGGAGCGGCCCACCTTTGTGGAGGTCGAGCACGAGCTCACCCGAGTAGAGCCCAAGGGATGTTCCGAGACGCGCCGCCGCGTCATCGGCAGCTTCACCGCGAAACCACGCAGCGGACAGGCGAAAGCCGACCGTCCCCGTACCGAAGTCGGCAGCGGCGAGGAGGCCAGGGCCAATCCCCTGCCCGCTCGTGACGGCCGCGGGTCCGACGGTCAGTCGAAACGGGGAGCGATACGGGTCGTCCTTGGGCGGCTCCGTCGGATGCTCGACGAAGATCGACGGTCGAGGAGAGTCGTCGTCCACCACGACGACATTCGGCGGCGGACGCGAATAGCGACCGTCACCGAAGGTGCCCGACCCGACGCTGATGGTCGCGCTGTCGGCCCATGCCGTGGCTGGAATGGACGAGAGGAGGATCACCATGAAGACCGCGCGTTTCATGTGAGACGAACGCGGACACCGCGTCCGCCTTACACCTCGACCTCGAAGCGGGCTATGCTCGTGAGCCGTGCGACGAGCTGTCTTCGCCTTTTGGGTCGCGACCGTGCTCGCACCCGTCGTGGTGACGCGCGCGTACGCCGATGGCCCGACGAAGCGCCCGACGCCCGAAGCTACGCGCGCCGCCGAGGGGCACATGCGCAAGGCCCGAAGCCTCTATGACGCAGGAAACTATGCCGATGCGATCGTCGAGCTCGAGACCGCGCGTGCGCTCGATCCCTACGCGAAGGATCTCGTCTTCAACCTCGGCATCGTTCACGAGAAAGCCCTTCACATCGAGGAAGCTCTCCACTTTTACCGCCTCTATCTCGACATGGATCTCGAGCCGGCCGAACGTGCGCGGGCCGAGACGATCGTCAAGCGGCTCGAAGGGGCGCGCGTTCACGTGCAGGTGACGGCGACGGCAACGGCAACGGTCGTGGCGCCGCCGGCGACCACCTTCGTCATCGCCCCACCACCGCCGGCCCATGGGCGCATCGACGGGCTGACGGTCATCTCGGGGCTCGTCGCGCTCGGCGGGTTCGGCGTGGGGACTGGCTTCGGCGTCGCAGCCATCGTCAACCGACCCGCGAACAACGTGATGACGAGCCCTACGTTCACCGTCGCCGACCTCCAGGCGCAGGTCGATGCGGCTCACACGCAAGCGATCATCGCTGACATCGGGTTCGCGACCGGAGCCGTCTTCACGGTCATCACCCTCGGGTTGTTTTTCGGGCGAACGAAGAGGGTCGACGCCCACCCCCAGGTGACGGTCGTGCCCCAAGCGCGCGGTGTCGGCCTCGTCGGCGTCTTCTGAGGCTACTCGCTAGCGCCGTCGCCTGAGTCGTCGCCCGAATCGTCACCGGAATCGTCGCCGCCGTCCGACGCGTCATTTGTCGTGGCCGAGTCGGTCGCGTCGTTGGCGGCGGAGTCGGTCGCGTCAGAGCCCGCGTCCGTGGTGCCCGTATCGTTCGACACGTCGTTGGTGACGTCGTTCGACACGTCGTTGGTGACGTCGTTGGTGGTCTGGTCCTGCGTCGTGCCGTCGATCGAACCGTCGGCTCCTGCATCGATCAGCGTTCGGTCGAACTCGACGAGCAGCTCGCAGCCGGTCACGACCAACGAGAGCCCGAGCAGGACGATCAACTTTGTACGTGTGCGCGGCATGATCGATGCTCCTTAGAAGCGAAGAAACGCCCCGGCGCCGCCGCCGTTGTGGGTGAAGAAGGGGGTTGGGATGATCTTGATGGGCTTCTTTTTGGCTGTCGCCGATTTGGCTGGGGCCGCGGGCTCGTCATCGTTGGTGAGGAAGAGGACCGCGCTCGTCACGCCGAGCGTAATGGCGACGCCGAAGGCCATGTCGGCCACCAGCGCGAAGTTCTCTCCCTGATCGGCGAGGTTCGACGTTGGGGTCGCGATGAACTGGCTGTGCGTCGAGAGCGCGGCGATGCCGAAGCCCGTACCGATGCCGATCGCGACGATGGCGAGACCGCCGGTGATGAATGCAGGCAACTTGCTCTGCTTTTCCTTCGGCGGCTCGGGCTTGAAGGGCTCGACCGGCTTCGTGTCGACGGGCGGCGGTGTCGTGGTCGTCGTGGTCGTGACCGTCTCGACTGCCTTGGCCTGGAGCTCGGACTTGATCTCCTGCTTCGCGCCGAACGAGAGATCGACGTCGCGGTCAATGGCCAAGTACCCCGCAAGCTCGATGTGGACGATGTGCTTGCCAGGCGCGAGCTCGACGTCCGTCGGCGTCACGCCCATGGCCTTGCCGTCGGCTACGATGGCAGCGCCCGGCGGAGTCGTCTCCACGTGAATGCGAGCAGGCATCGCCTTGATGACGCCCATGCGCGTTCGGATCTCTTCGCCTTCCTTCTTGAGCTTGTCGGGTACGGCGGTGAGGAACTTCTCGTAGTAGCTGACCGCCTCGGCGTAGTGGCCGAGGTTGTCCTCGCAGAGGCCGATGTACCGTTGGGATTGCGGCGTCGCCTTGATCGCGTCAGCGGCCTGAAACTCGGTGAGGGCACCAGCATAGTCGCCAGCCTTGAACTTCTTCTCACCATCGCCGTAGTGCTTCTTGGCGTCGTTGAGGTTCGCGGTCGTCTGCGTCCCCGTGTTCGCCGCGAGGGCGGTGGCCGGCGACGCGGCGAGCATCGCCCCAATCGCGATTGCGTACAGCAAGCCGCGAGCGGAACGGGATCCGATGTGCGTCATGGCCAAAGTAGCTCCTTCGAAGCCCACCCTACAACGCAAGGGCGCGGGAACCAAGTGTTTTACCCGGATCCGTCGACCAGCTCGATCAACACGCCACCCGTCGCCGACGGGTGAATGAAAGCCACCTTGTGACCGCGGGCGCCGATACGCGGCGTTTCGTCGATGAGGCGCACCCCAAGTGACTTCAAGAGCACCAGCGCCTCTTCGATGCCCTCGACCTCGACGGCGACATGGTGCAGACCCGGGCCGCGCTTAGCCAAGAACTTATGCAAGCCCGTCTCGGTTGCGCCCGCGAATGGCGCGATGAGCTCGAGCGCGGTCTCGCCATCGCCGACTTGGAGCAGCATGGCGTCGGTCTGCTGCGACGCCACGGCTTCGCGTTCTCCGGCGCGGAGACCGAAAGCGCGCTCCCACACGACCTTCGCCGCGTCGACGTCGGCGACGCAGATCGCCACGTGATCGATACGTTTGATTCGCACCGTGTGATGGTAGAACGGACCGAGCACGTGGCGAACGGATTTCAAAGACAACGGCCACTCGTGTCGTACGAGCCGAACGTCCTTCTCGGCTGGGCCTACCACCGCTTCTTCGAGCACATCCAGGTCGACGAGGCGTGGACGGGATCGGTGAGGCGTGCGGAGGCTCGCGGGACGGTGGTCTACGTCCTCCGCAACCTCTCGCCGGTGGACTTCTTCGCGCTCGACTACCTGACGAAGCGCCACAACCTGCCGCAGGTCCACTTCGCCAATGATCTCGGGCTTTGGGTGCTCGAGCCTATGGGCCGCGGTTGGCTCAACGCGCTCGCGCGGGACGACGCGACCGACGCCGAGGATCTCCGGCTCGCTGTGTCGTCGGGAGCCTCGGCAGCGCTCTTCTTGAAACGACCGCCGACGCTGCTCGAGCCGGGCGCGCGTGGGCGCATCGAAGGTGATCGCTTCTTGCGGACCATCCTCGAGGTGCAGCGTCGAAGCGAACGGCCCGTCTTGCTCGTGCCCCAGGTGTTTGTGTGGTCGAAGCACGGCGACGAGGCCAGACACAACGCGGTCGACGCGCTGCTCGGTCCCCGCGAGTGGCCGGGGAAGATCCGCGCCGTGGCGCAGTTTCTCGTCAACTATCGGCACGTCACGATGCGCGCTGGAGAGCCGCTCGACGTAAAGGCGTTCCTCGCGACCTCACAAACGCCACAAACGTCCCAAGCGGATGACGGCGTCCTCGTGCGCCGGATGACGTACGTGCTCTTGCGGCGTCTCGAGCGCGAGCGGCATGCCGTCGTCGGGCCCACGCGAAAGCCAGCCGATCGGCTCCGCGAAGAGGTCATTCGAAGCCCCCGCCTCCAGAAAATCATCCACGACATGGCAGGCGAGGGCGAGAGTGAGCGCCGCGTCCTCACGCTCAAGGCGCACGCGATGCTGCACGAGATGGAAGCGCAGCCGGATGCGAACGTGATCGCCATGCTCGACGGCGTCGTCACGCAGACCGTCGGGCGTATGTATACCGAGCTCGAGGTCGACGAGGAGGGGCTCGAGCGCGTGCGCGAGGTCGCCAAGGAGGGCTCGCTCGTGCTCCTCCCGAGCCACAAGTCGCACCTCGACTACATCACGCTCACCTACGTGATGTACCGCCACCACATGCAACTCCCGCTCGTCGCCTCGGGGGACAACCTGAACTTCGCGCCCGTGGGCCTCGTGCTGCGGCGCGCGGGGGCGTTCTTCATTCGGCGCAGCTTCAAGGGTGACAGGCTCTATCAGGCCGTCGTCGACGCCTACATGCGCAAGCTCCTCCGTGACCGGTGGCCGCTCGAGTTCTTCCTCGAGGGCGGACGGTCGCGGACGGGCAAGCTCTTGCCGCCCAAGGTGGGTCTGCTCAACATGGTCGTCGATGCGGCGCTCGGATTGACGGAGACGAAGACGTTCTTCGTGCCCATCTCGATTGGCTACGAGCGCCTCCTCGAGGAGCAAGCGTTCGTCGACGAGCTCTCGGGCGGCGAGAAACCAAAGGAGGACATGCGTGGTCTCCTCGGGACGACCAAGCTCCTCGGCCAGCGCTATGGGCGATTGAGCGTGCAGTTCGGCGAGATTCAGACGCTCGACGGCGTGCTGGCGGACCTGAACGGCGCGCCAAGCGCTGGCCCGACCAAGCTCACCCCCGCGCGGCGGCGGGCGCTCGTCACGCGACTCGCCTATCGCGTCATGAACGAGATCAACCGCGTGACAGCCGTGACGCCTGGCGCGCTCGTCGCCGCAGCGCTCCTCACGCACGGCAAGCGCGGCGTCTCTTACGACGATCTCGTGCTCGCCTGCGATCGCCTGGCGAGCGTGCTCCACCGCTTTGGCGCGCGCTTCTCGCCATCTCTCTCGCACCGGGACGGCGCGGACGGCGTGTTTCGCATCAGGCTCGAGGCCATCCGTGAAGCGTGCGATCTCTTCATACGCGCCGGGCACGTCGAGGCCCACCAAGCCGGGGACATACTGGAGGCGGGCGGCCCCAAACGGCGCGCGCGGCGCAGGCTCGGCCGCCGCGGGGCGACGAACGGGAGCGCGGGCGCCCTCCCAGGTGCCATCTTCATCGTGCCGGACGAAGACCGTCTGTCGCTCGATCTCGCGAAGAACATCGTCATTCACTTCTTCGTGACGCGCGGGCTCGTGGCGACGGCGCTCGGCACGAAGCCCATGCCAGCCGACGTGCTCCGTGATCGCGTGCAGGCGCTGTCGCGTCTCTTCAAGTACGAGTTCACGTTCCGCGCGGACGCGACGTTCGACCGCATCTTCGACGACACCATCGCGGAGATGGTCGCCGATCACGAGGTCGTACAAGACGAGAGAGGCGTCGTCGCGCTCGAGGATGCTCACCTCTACGCCGCGATGCTCGAGAACTTCGTCGAGGGCTACCGCGTCGCCGCTCGATCGCTGACGCTCCTCGTGCGCGGCCCGATGACCCCGAAGGACCTCACGAAGAAGGCGCTCGCCACCGGACGGCGGATGTTTCTCGCGGGAGAGATCGAGCGACGCGAAGCCGTGAGCGGGCCACTCATCGAGAACGCGCTCGCCGCGTTCGTGGATCTCGAATACGTCAATCGCACCGAGGGCAAGCTGGAGCTCCCCGAGTCGTACGCGAGCCCGGAGGCTGCAGCCACCATCGAGGCCACCATCGCTCGCTTCTTGGTTCGACCCTAACGGAAGGCATGACGAATGTTCACCACCTCATCGAGGGACGACGCCATCGAAACACTCGAGCTCCGCGATACGGATGCGAAGAGCCTGCTCGTACTCGCCCCCGCGCGCGGCGGGATGGCCACGCGGCTTGCGCTCGGCGGTCGCCACCGGTTCTTCCTCGACGAGTCGACGCTGCGCGACCCCACGAAGAACGTCCGCGGCGGTAACCCCGTGCTCTTCCCTTCCCCCGGGAAGCTCGCCTCGGACACGTGGAAGCACGGCACGCTCAAGCAGCACGGTTTCGCGCGCAACGTCGCGTGGGAGATTGCCGGGGTGGGAACCGAGGGCGCGGCGACGGCGACGCTGCGGCTCGCCGCGAGCGATGCGACGCGGGAGGCCTTTCCGCGGGACTTCGTCGCCGAGTACACGTACGCGCTCTCCGGGACCACGCTTCGCATCGAGCAGCGCTTCACGAACATGTCCGCGGAGCCCATGCCGTTCGGGGCGGGGTTTCATCCATACTTCCACGTCAAGTCGTCGGACAAAGCGGCAGCGCGCATCGAGACGAAGGCGACGCGCGCCTTCGACAACGTGCGCAAAGAGGACATCACGCTGCCGGCGACTGGCATCAGCCTCACGCAAAAGGAGGTCGACCTGCACCTCCTCGATCACGGAAGCGTGCCGTGCACGCTCGCGCTCCCGAGCGGCGGCATCACGCTCCGTGGCTCGGCGGAGTTTTCCCACTGGGTGGTGTGGACGCTCGAGGGCAAAGACTTCGTGTGCGTGGAGCCGTGGACGTGTCCGGGCAACGCGCTGAACACGGGCGAGCGCCTGATGATGCTCGGCAAGGGCGAGACGCGGACGTTGTGGGTGGAGTACGCGACGGTCTAACGTGCGCCAGGCTACTCTCCTCGTCATGATGGTTGCGTGTGGCGCGCACGAAGTGCCCGTCGTCGAGGTCCCGCTCCCTCTCGTCGTCGCAACGAGCCAGCCGCCGCCGGTTCACGAGCCACATCGCGTGCTCTTTCCCGAGGACCCGACACTCGACGTGATCGCGCCTTCAAACGCCGTCTTCCACCAGGAATCGTGGTTCACCACGACGGACCAACACGACGAGCATTGTCGTGAATGGGGCCTTCTGCACGCACGCCGAGACGAAGTGATTGGCGTGGTCAACACAGTGCTAGCGGAGCGCGGCATCGAGGGGCGGCTCGGCACGGAGTCTTCCCCTGAGGTCGTGCGGTCGCCCGCCCTCGTCGTCGTTTGGTACTTCGACTTCACGGACGGGTTCTTTGGTACGAGCGGCGTCGACAAGCTCGTTGTCTGCACCGAAGGGCTCGCAACGCGTGCGGCCCACGAAGAGTTCGACGCCCGTCTCCAGCGCACGCATCTCCTACCGGATGCTGCGGAGCTCGGCGCTCCGGACGGATCGTGGCGTCGTGATCAGGTTGATCACCGCCTCGAGGTCGGCTTGCGGTGGAGCAACATCGACGAGGCGAAGGTGGCGGCCGCGCTCGGGCAACGTGGATACGTCGTCGACCCGAGCAACCCGGTGGCACGCATCGTCCCCGGTCAGCTCCTGCGCACGGAGCTCAGGGGAACGACGCTCTGGTGGTGGGGTGGCCGGCGGTGAACGTCTAGGGATTCACGCGTGAGCGTTTGGCGACGTATTCATCCAGAGCTTCGTCGAAGCGAGCGAGGTCCTCTTCGACGCGCACTTGCGAGCAGCCCCAATCCTGCGAGATGCCTTCAGCCACGCGAGCTCGTATGGGGGTGGTCGCAGACGCACGCTTCGACATGCCGCGCGCCACGAGCGCGAAGATCCTTTGCGCCGCGAGCGTGCCGTAGGCCGCGAGAAAGAGGTGGGCGCCGAAATACTTCGCCACCGAAAAGATGGTGATGGCGAGCGGTAGCACCGCCACCACATAGACGTCGAGCAACGCAGAGAGCTTCTCCGCGGCTTGGGCTCGTTTCGCGCGCAGGAGGAGCAGCGACGACGCGAGGCCTGCGCCCAGGTAGAGCGGGGCCTGCACCCACGCCGAATCGGCGAGGAAGAGAACGCCGAGCACCGGCAGCGTGATGACGAGCGCAGCAGTGGCCACGAACGCGGACGCCGTCTTCGGGTCTCCTCGACGTGATCGCCAGATGGCAGCGCTCAAGATGGCCGCGGTCGCGAACGTCGGCGCGAGCCACATCGCCGTGGCGAAATTGCCCGAGCGAATGTACGAGAGCGGTGACACCGCCTCGTTGCAGGCGTTGGCCATCGGCAGAAAGAACGTCACCGCCAGCAGACCGAGCGGAATGGATGCACGCCGAGTCGGGGTCATACTCGCTGTACGCCCGAGGCGCGTGGGTTCTTCCCGGATATCTACGGGGCGGTGAAGCACAACACGGTTCGCTCGATCAGCCAGTACGCGCTGAGTGAGCCTGCTGCGTACACTGCCGCGAGCTTGAAACGCGGCAAGGCGCTCGCGTGGCGCACGAGGTGAACGACCCCGAGCACGACCGCGAGGAACGCCACCTGTCCGATCTCGACGCCGGCTCCGAAGCTGATGAGCGCGGGGGCGACGGCCCGCTCGGGCAGCCCGATCTCGCGCAAGCCTCCGGCGAAGCCGAGGCCGTGGACCAACCCGAACACGAACGCGAGACGGGCTCCCTTCCAGGCGTTCTCGGGGCTTCCACGCACCTTCACGTCAGCCGCGAGCAGCACGAGACTGAGCGCGATGCACGCTTCCGCCACCAAAGACGACACGTGGATCCACCCGAGGGCGGTCGCCGAGAACGAAAGGCTGTGCGAGAGCGTGAACGCCGTCTCCGCGAGCAGCACGCTGCGCACGCGTCGCAGGAGCAAGACCAGTAGCAGCAGAAAGAGCAAGTGGTCGTATCCTGTGAGGATGTGAACGACGCCAAGCCGGATGTATTCACGCACGACGCTCGTGCCCGATGCCCCGCTACGCATCTCGAAGCGCGGCTCGCTGGCGCGCACGATGTGCGAGCTTGTCGTGCCGTCGGCAAAGGTCGTCCAGACTACGACCTCGCTCACGATTACCCCGAGCCCGTGGAACGACATGGCGTGCCCTGTCACGCCGCCTGAACAATCCAGCAGCCACGCGCGATCGAACGGGGACTTGGCGTCGCCAGCGCCGTCGAGCGCGCATCCCGGTTCGGTATCGAGACCGAGGGATGGATCGGGAGCGCTGAGCCGCAAGTGCACCGTCGCCCGTCCGCCCTGCACCTCAACGATCTCGAGATACGCCGTGCGCATCCCGTGCGCGCCAGCGGGTCGCGCGACGAGGGTGGTGAGCAGGACCAGTAAGAGGAGAGCGAAGCGGCGCAACTGGTCAGTCCTCTTGTGAAGGTACGGAGCGAAGGGCGAGGCGCTGCGTGGGCTCGTAGGTCCGCATGGGTGCACCGTCGATGTCCACGTGGTAGCGCTTGAACGCCTGCGTCAGGAAGTGCGCGATGGCCTCGCGCCGATGAACGATGGCGTACTCGAGCCGCACACGGTCGTAGACCTCGTCGAGCGATGCGGGGGCGCCAGGTGCATGCTGCAGTACCTTGACGAGGTGCCATCCGAACCTTGACTCGACAGCCGAGCTCCACTCGCCTGGCCGCAGCGTGAAGACGGCGTCGGCGAACGGATCGCCGTAAGTGGCCGCGAAATCCTCGCGGTTACCCCGGACGTCGCGCGATCGGGCGAACGCCTCACCGAGCGGCGGGGCGACGTCGGGGTGAAGTGCGCTCTCGGAGCGCACGGCGTCGGCGAGACCGTCAGCGGTCTCTCGTCGTGTGGCGAACACGTGGACGAGGTGCACCCGCTCGTCCTTGTGCCAGCGGTCGCGGGTCTGGTCGAAGTACGCAGCGACCTCGTCGTGGCTGGGCTCCCTCGACGCCCCGCCGAGGTCCTCCGCTAGCAACAGCATCTTCTGGATCAGATGCTCACGCACGAGCCCGTCGTCGCGGTTGAGGCCGAGCCTCATCGCCTCCCGGTAGAGGACCTCGTCCTCGAGCGCACGGCGATCGACCTCGTCCGCGCGCTCGATGCTGAGCGAGCCCACGCCGAGCCGCTTCGCCTGCGCCGAATGCAGCGACTGCAGGTAGCGACCGGAGAGCGACACGTGCGTCTCGTCGACCGCGGGCACGAGCGCGAACAGCAACCCGCCGAAGACCGCGAAATGCACCAAGCGATCGCGCAACAAGCGCGCGACGAGCCTCCTCACGGCAGCCACCAGATCGGAGAGCTCCACGCTCGCTGCTGGACCATCACGTCCGCGCCGCCGTCGCCGCAAGCCGCCGCGCCCGGATCGAGCTGACAGTCGTAGTGCGACCATCGCCACGTCGGTGTCTCGAGCACACGCACGTAATAGAGGACGGGGCTCGTCGGATCGAACGTCGGATCCGTCCACCCTTGGCACACGCTACCGCCCGACCAGATGCCGTTCGGCGAAGCCGACGTGAGACGCGTGACGTTCTCCTGAACGACGCCGCCCGTGACGGACGCTTTGATGATGTCGACCTCGACGAGATCGGCCGCGTCTTTGAGGCCGCTCACGACGAAGCTCGGCGAGCCCGTGCCCGTGCCCATCGTCCCTCCCATCGGGATGCCGCCTTGGGCGATGATGTTGCCTGGGAACCCTCCCCCACCCGCGTCGGCGCCGCAGTAGTCGGTCGTGTTCCAGACCTGGTAGAAGCGGAGCGTGATGCGCGGCCCGCTCGTCGCGTACGTCTCGCGGCGCTGGAGCGCGGCGAAGATCGCATCGCGCGTGTCTTGCTCCGCCCACACGCCGGTGAGTCCGCCGGGATTGTGATCCCATGCCGCGAGCCTGCCCGCGGGTGTGTCGTCGATCGATCCGACGTGACCCTGCCACGTGTCCGTCTTGACGTAACCGGGAATGCCATTGTGATCGTCGGTGGCTCCTTCAATGCCCATCTGCATGGGGTCGACAGGGGTCTCGCCTGCGTCGGCCATCGCCGCGTACGTGACGAGCCCTTGCCCCAGCGCGTGCCGCACGAAGTTCTGCGGGAACTCCGAGCCGCCGCTCGCGGTCGTCAGGTGCTCGAAGTTGCACGTCGGGTCCGGGGCCGCGTCGCCCGCGTAGCACTCGCTGTCGCCCTTGTGCTGATGGATCTCGGTGAGCCTCTGGTACTGGTTCATCTGCTGACGCGCGCCGACGCCGACGGGGATCTCGTACGCGAGCCCCTCGCTCAGGTTGCCGTTGTGCGGGATGGTGAGCACCTGACAACCGGCGTCGGCGACGCACGCCTGATCGAGACCGGTCCAGAGATCGCCCGTCGTCGTGTACTCGGTCGAGTCGAGTGGGGCCGGTGGGACCGACTCGGACGAGAAGATGACGTTCTGATGGAGGGTCGCTCCGGTGATGTCCTTCGTCCACTCGTAGGCAACGAGCGACGTGAAAGTGCAAGGCTGATACGCGTCGTGCGCCGCCTGGATCTCGAGCTGCCACGCGGACTGCGTGAACGGCGCACACGTCGGATTGTTCTCTTGGCCGCCGTCGCACTCGAGGGCGATGACCTGGTCGGCAGCGGCGAGGATCGGGGCGACGGCCATCCCTTCGGTCGCGCGGTAGCTCTGGCACTGCATCGAGTTGAGGTACGGGCTCGACGGATTGAACGCGCCGCCGTCCGGGAAGACCCCGCAGCCCCACGTCGCACCGAGCCACTCGCTGTGATCGGTGACCGCATCCCAGTCGAGCGCGCGATCGATCGACACGAGGGGCCCGGGCGTCGCTGCTCCCGCCGCGATGGGCGTCGTCGCCGTCGGGTCGGACGCGAAGCGATACGCATCGTGCGGGAAGTTACGGTTGCCCCACCCGTAAGCGTCACCGGAGAGAGCCGTGTGCGTGTGGAGATCGCCCCAATAGACGTTCTTGTTCGCGTTGAAGTCCGGGCACATCCCGCCGTCTCCGCCCGCGTCCGGGCTGTTGACGTCTTGCCCGTCGGCCGCGGAATCGCTCACGGACGCATCGTTCGAGTCTGCGTTCGAGCCACAGCCTGATCCGGAAGCGACAAGGACTGTCGCCGCAACGAGGGGTGCGGAGGCGAAGGTAGTGAGTAGGGCAAGTCTCATGGCCCGGCACCACGCAGGATGCATGCCCGTAGGGAGCGGCCTAAAAGTCCCCTGAACGCGACATGTAACAGGACGCCATGACGTCCGGGTGGACGTCGTGATGTTCTCCGCAAGCTCGAATAGCGGTCGGCAGACCTACCGCGGATCGAGTCTCGCTTCGATGACGACGATACCGCCGCCGCCGGGTGCGAAGTCTCGCGGGTTGGCGGCATCCTTGAAGAGCGCGCCGATGCATTCGCTGGCCTGATCGTCGTCTCCGTCGTCGTGGGCGGCTTGTGCGATCGAGATGGTGCCGTCGGCTTGAACGAAGAGCCGCGTGTGCGTCACGACCGCCACACTCCCGCGGCAGCGCTCGACCTGCGGAGCGATGCGCTGCGCGAGCGCATCGACGGCCGTCGGTCGCACCTGACCCGTGACCTTCGGCGGGAAGACGAACCTGACGCCTCGTTTCGTCGGCGGTTGCTTCGCCGCCGCAAGGCTCGGGACACTCTCCAACGATGCCGAGGAGGCGGGAAGCGTCGCTGCGCTGGTCGTCGCTGCTGTCGCCACGACGGCGCTTTCGGTGGGTGGTGCAGAGGCTTGGATGGCCGCAGGCGCGGGCGTGACATGGGCGTGCGAGAAGCGCCACACCGCGACGCCGCCGGCGCTACTGGCAGCCAGCATCACGAGCACGACACCGAGCACCCACGGGAGGACGCCGCGGCTCGTCGTCTCTCGCCGGTTCGCCGTATTCACGACAGGAGGTGGCGCCGTACGGAGCGTGCTTGGCACGCTGGGCGGCATCATCGGCGGTGACGACACGCTCCCTGCGTGGAGCGTCGGCTCGAACGCTCCAGATGACGGGGGTGACACTCCGAGCAGCGCGCCACGTAGCACCGCCGCGAACTCGTCCGCAGATTGCCACCGCGCATCGCGATCACGGGCAAGGCCGCGATCGACAACAGCGGCGATCGGCGGAGGAACAAACGGTGCGGCCACGAGCAGCGACACCGGGCGTTCGGTCGCGACCTTCACCACGAACTCCTCGTAGGTCGCCCCGGCAAAGGGGAGCCGCCCGGAGAGCATTTCGTAGAGCGTCGCGGCAACCGCGTAGATGTCGGCGCGCGGGTCGGCGTACTTCGCGCTGCCGAAGAGCTCGGGCGCCATGTAGCCCGGTGTTCCGATGGCGGTTCCATCGAGCGTTCCCGAGATCGAGGTGAGCTGCTTGCTCACGCCGAAGTCGAGGATCTTGGGGAAATCGGAGCCGTCCGCGTCGCGTGTGACCAAGATGTTCGGGGGCTTGATGTCGCGGTGGACGATACCGCGGGCATGAGCGGCTGCGAGACCCTCGAGGATCTGGATGGTCATCGCAACGGCCCGTTGAGGTGAGAGTGGACCGTGCGCGTGGAGCACGTGAGCGAGCGTCGGCCCTTCCGCGAGCTCCATGACGATGAAGACCTCATCGCCCGCCTGGCCGCAATCGAGCACGCGAACGACGTTGCGATGCTGCACCGCTGCGGTCGCGCGGGCCTCTCCAAGCCACCGGTCGCCACCTGCCGATCGCGCGTTCGTGAGCACCTTGACCGCGACCATCTGGTGCGTGTGCACGTGCCTCGCTCGGTAGACCGTCGCGAAACCACCCGAGCCGAGGACGGAGATGAGCTCGTAGCGATCGAGCACGTACGGCAGCACCGGCTGAGTCACGCCGGCCATCATAAAACGAAACAGGGCGCGAGCCCACGTGGGAGCTCGCGCCCGGATTCGTCGCGATGCTAGAGCTGGGTCAGATCACCCAGAGCGCCGCATAGGCAATCGACGTGACGATGGCCAGAAAACCAAGCGGCACCTGGTACTTCACCAACGAACGCCGAATGGCATCGCCCTTTTCGATGGCGACCCTGTTCCCGCGGAATGCGTACGTCGAGATGAGACCGAATCCGAGGATCAGGCCGACGCTGAAGTCAGCGACGCCCGAGGAGAGGAGAAAACCCCAGCTCAACGGGTGGGACCCGAGCATGCCGAGCGTGCGCACGGCGTCGATGAGCTCCCACACACCCCAACCGAACATGCAAAGGCCGATGTAGCCCTGATACTGCGCGAGCTTCGCCAGCTTCTCCGCGGCACCCGGGCTCTTGCCCACGAACAGCGAGGACGCTGCGAGAATGCCTCCACCCACACCAATGGCCGCTGCGAGAATTGCAAAAATCATTTTCATTGCCTCCGTTGGTGGGTCTCTCTTCAAGTCGCGCGCCAACCACGATCGAGCGCAAAACGCCGGAGTTTCACGGCTGATGCAGCCCCATGCCGGCAAAGGTTTGCCCAAACCGGCAAGGCCTCGCGCCTTCGGAGCGACAAGACCCCTTGTCGGTTATGCTCGGCACCGTGAGCGAGGACGAGCGCACGACATTGCGGCGCGATCCCCCGTCGACGCGCGCCCACCAGCCGTCCCTGCTCCTCTATCACCGCGAAGGTGTGAAGGTCGTCCCGATCCCTGCGGGTGCGGCGATCGTCGTTGGGCGAACCTGGCCATCCGATGCCGTGATCGACGACCGGAGTCTGTCCCGGCAGCATGCTCGGTTCACGGCGAAGGGAGGCGCGGTCGAGGTGGAAGACCTCGAGTCCACGAACGGAACGTGGGTCAATGGCGAGCGCGTGACGCGGTCGCCTGTCGCGCTGGGCGATGTCGTGCGCATCGGCGACGTCGCGGCGTCGTTGCACACCGTCACGCCGCGCGGTGCACCGGACATGTCGGGTCACGACCGCTTCATCACGGCGCTCGAGGACGAGGTGAGGCGCGCGCACACCTTTGGCCGTCCCGTCGCGTTGGTGATGTTGCGCGGCCGGCATGTGAGCGAATGGACGCCACGGGTCGCGGGGGCGCTCCGCACCGCTGATCGCCTCGGGATATACGCCGACGACACTGCTCTCGTGATGCTCCCCGAGCTCGCCCGCGACGCAGCGCTCGCGCGCGCGCGGGAGCTTGCCGCGCTCGCCGGCGCCACCCACGGCGGGCTCGCCATGTTCCCCGATGACGGTGCGTCTGCCGACGAGCTGGTCTCCGCGGTGCGCGCCTCGATCAAGACCGGGCTGGCTGCGGAGGCGCAAGCGCGCGCCCCGCGATTCTCGATCGCGCCGAGCAACATGGTGGTTCGTAGCGCGCTCATGCGCGCGGTGCTCGACGAGGTCGCACGCGTGGCCCAATCGCCGCTTTGCGTGCTCATCCATGGGGAGACCGGCACCGGTAAGGAGCTCATCGCGCGCGCCATTCACGAGGGCAGCCCACGACGGGCCGCGGCGCTTCGGTCGATCAACTGCGGGGCAATTCCCGCCACGCTCGTCGAGGGCGCGCTGTTCGGACACGAGCGCGGTGCGTTCACCAGCGCGGATCGCATGACGAAGGGCCTGTTCGAGCAGGCCCACGGCGGCACGGTGTTCCTGGACGAGGTCGGGGAGCTTTCGCACGTGGCGCAAGCCGCGCTCCTCCGCGTTCTCGAGACGAAGAAGCTGATGCGCATCGGCGGTGATCGCGAAATCGACGTCGATGTCCGCGTCATCGCCGCGACGCACCGCGATCTCGAGGCGATGTGCGACGAGCCTCGCGGCGAGCACGGCGCCGCGTTTCGCCGCGATCTATTGTATCGGCTCAACGCGGTGGTGCTCGATCTACCACCGCTGCGCGAACGCCCCGAGGAGATCGAGCCACTCGCGATCGCTTTCCTCACCGATGCCAACGCGCAAAGTGGTCGCAGCGTGCGTGGGTTTCATCCTGGCGCGATGGAGCTCATGCGCCGGCACCGATGGCCCGGGAACGTCCGGGAGCTGAAAAACGCGGTCGAGCGCGCGGTGGTCATCGCCCGTTCTGATCTCGTCGGCGATGCCGACCTGCCCGCCCGAGTGCGGGAAGGAGCGCCCACGGCGCACCACCCTACGACCAGTGTGCCACGCGACGCCTCCGTCGACTTCAAGGAGCGCATCAAGCAACAAACGCGCGCCTACGAGACCGAGATCATCGTCGAAGCGTTGCGCCAGGCAGGCGGCAACCAGACGGAGGCCGCGCGACGCTTGCAGATGCCAGTCCGTACGCTCACGCACAAGATGAAGGAGCTCGACATCAAGAAGACTTTCCGCTGATAGGCTTCTCCGGCGATGGGCGACTTCGACTTCGACATCGACAGCAGCTCGGACACCTACTCCTCCGGCTACGGGCGCCAGGGTTGCGGTTGCGGAGCGTTCCTCGTCGGCGCGCTTGTCGTGCTTATCGCGTTTGTGTGGCTTTTCCACCACAAGCGGCCGGTCGAGCTCGCCGTCATCGTCGGGTGCCTCGTGACGGTTGCGTACCTCGGACGAGGTCCCGTGCGGGCGTTCGTTCGTCGACCCGCGCGCCTCGACCCGAAAGCGCTTCCGACGCCGCTCGCGAAGGTGGAGATCGGGCTGTCGACGCACACCGCGGGGCTCGTGGGCATGAACGCGGCACCGATACATGCGCCGCTCGGCGCGCCGCCATGCGTCTTCTTTCGCATCGTCATCGAGCCGCTCGATCATCCGGGCGCCGTGATCTTCGAGGCGCGGTCCGCCGACGAGATCGCGCTCGAGGACGGCAGCGGGGTGAAGGTCGTCGTACGTCTCGACGGCGCCGCGTGGCGGGTGAAACGCCGGCACGAGATCATCTCATCCCCATTGGCGCCCGACGTGCACGTCGTTACGTACCTCGCCGAGCGCGGCATCCACGTCGATGAGCCCGTGCGTGCGTACGTGGAGTGGATTGCTCCCCACGAGCTCGTCTTCGTCCGCGGGATCACACGGGGACCCGATGGTCTGCCCTCGAGCGACTACCGTACGAGTGAAGCCGCTCCGCCCATCGAGGTTGTTGGAAGTCCGGGGCATCCCGTGATCATCGCGCTGGAGCCCATCACTGGGCGCTAGACCGGGAATTCCACTGAGCGATCTTGCGTTACCGTAGGACGACGATGCGCAGGCGGGTCCTCACCACGACGAAGGTGCTTGCGGTTGCGCTGGCCGTGGCGCCCGCGTGCACCAAGCCCGAAGCACGTCACGACACCGAGAGCACCGCGACGGTGTCGGCGGCTGCCTCCGTGCCCGCCGCTCGACCAGACGATGCAACGCTCGCCACGCTACGAACGGAGCTCGATGGGATGAAGCGCGAGGATGCGCTCGCGAAGGTCGCGCACTTTCGCCCGCTCTGCGACGAAGCTGGCTTTCCGCTCGTGGGCAACCTCGCGCGCAAGGTGCAAAACCCGAGCCTCCAACCGAGTGAGGTCTGCGCCGAAGTGCGCCTCAAGAAGGGCCGCTGATGTTGTTCGAGCTCGAGACGGTCGGCGGTCCACTCGGCCGGAGGCTCGCCCATCGACGTGAGAGCGTCGCCGGTTTCGCGTGGGACGAGCTCGCGCGGGAAGCGAAGGAGCCCGCCGCGAGCGATGCGCGCATCGTGTGGACGCAAAGCGCGTTCTCCGAGTACGCGAGCGCGGCATCGTTCGCCGAGATCGCCTCCGGGCTGCTCGCGGTTGGCGCGCCGATCGATCTCTCCGCGACGGCCGGTGACTTCGTGGTCGACGAGATCTTCCACGCTGAGCTTTCAGCGCGTGTGGCGATGGCGCTCGGTGGGGCGGTGCCGCTCGAAGTGGATCTCGAGCGTCTCGTCAGGCCACCATCGTCGACTGATGCGCTCGTCCGCGTGGCCGAGCTCGTCGTGCGGACGTCGTGCGTGGGCGAGTCGCTCACGGTCGCCGTGCTGCGCGCCTCCCGCGAGACCGCGCGCACGTCGGTCGTGGCCGACGTGATCGCACGCATCGTGCGGGATGAAGCGGAGCACGCCGAGCTTGGCTGGACGTTCCTGGACTGGGCGGACGATCGCTTGTCGGACGTGGACCGAGCTCACCTCGGACGCATCGCGGGGGCCGCGGTGTCGTCGTTCGCGCCGCTCTTCACGCGTCAGTGCGCCGGCACGGGCACGCTCGGCGTCATGTCGTGTGACGCCTTCGATGCCGTCTTCGCAGAGGCGCTCATCCATCGTGTCGAGACACCCTTGCGCGAGCGGGGCATCTCGCTCAGGCAGTAACCGTTTCATTCCGGGCGTCGGGCGAGCTGTTGCTCGATCTCCGTGACACGCCGTTCGACGGCGTCGAGGTCCTCACGGCGGTCGATGGCTTGGCTTGTGCGGGCCATACGACTCCGTTCTATGGTGTGCCCATTGAGGGAGCAAGCCTGGTGCCTGTGGAAAACGCCGGCCAGCGTGATCTCTCCTACGGCCACTCGGTTCCGTCACCTCGGCCGAGCTTCCACGACTTTGGCAAGAGGTCCGGCGTGACGTCGGGATTGGTGAGCGGGAGGTGGCGGTCGGCCTCGATGTCGGCGCGATGTTTGAGCACGAACGTTTGCCATCGGATGGCGAGAGCCTTGCGCTCGGGCTCGCCTGTCTCGCCGTTCGTCGAGCTGCCCTGGTGCTCGAGCAGCGACATGAGCTCGCTGATGGCCTCCTCGAAAGACTCCTTCGCCGCCAGCCGCCGAACGAGAGCCTGCATTCGGGCAAAGCGGGCGCCGAGCGTCCACGCGGCGTTGCTGATGATGTTGAGGCGGAGCCCGATGGGGGTGTCCATGGCGCGAACGACGTCGCCGGCGAGCGTCGTGAAGTGCGCGCGCCTCGCGAGCTCCGCGGCGGAGACGACCACGTCGACGTCCGCGTGGCGCAGATTCAGAGCGACGGTGGGGATGAATGATGCAGGTGATGCGTCGGGGGCCCGCTCGAGCGCGAGCTGGCGGACGTACGCGATGGGATGCTTCATCGCGCGCTCGAGGATGGTCTCCCACCCCTTCGGCTGCGCGCCGCGCTTCAGCGCAACGAGCCAGACTGCGATGTCCCCTGGCGTCGTCGGGTTGCTCGAGGCGCCGAGGCCGCGAGCGACGAGCATGTCGGCTGCGCGAAGGAGCTCCTGACATGCGCCGCGTGGCACGGGGTAGACGTCTGCCTCGGCGGGCTCGGTGCGCGTCCGCTCGATGGCGGTGTCGAGCGCCTTGACGAGATCGGGACCGTCGGCGGTCGTGCCCACGGCTTCGAGCATGAACGCGCCGTCTTGCTGATCACGAACCTCGTGGGATGCGAGGCGAGCGCGCGCCGCCAAGCGCACCGGATCGGCGAGCGATGCGTCCCAGCCGTGTGACGAGAGGTACTTGCGCGGCTCGCTCATCGCGTTCTCGAAAGGGTTACGCGGGCCGAGCGCTCCTGCGAGCGCGGGATCGGGCAGTCGCATGGCGAGAGCCTGGGCCGCTTGATGCGCGATCTTCGCGTCGGCGTGACCGAGCAGCGTCACGAGCACGCGGGTCGCGGAAATCGTCGGGATCTCCGACAGCCCCTCGATCGCTCTCACGAGCCCCCGCTGTGCGCGTTGGGCGAGTGGCGCGAGGTAGATCTCGTAACGGAGCGCCGAGAAGTCGGCGTAGGCGATGGCGGTCTTGCCGGCGGAGGTCGATGGATCATCCGGCAACGACTCCATCGTCGCGATGACGTGCTCAGCCTCGGTCGCGCTCGGCATCGCGAAGGCGACCGTCGTCGTCCCGGTAGGCGCTTTTCGCACGCCCTTCCACCCGAGATCGTGGGTGGCCGTGATGGTGTACGTGCCGGGCGCATCGATGCGCGCGTACCTGGCGAGCTGGAGCGACTGACACCACTTCTCGTGGACGGCGATCACCGGGGCGTACCCCAACCCGCCGAAGTTCATCGGATCGGGATCCGGATCCGGCATGACCGCTCCGGACGCGTCGCGGACCTCGACCTTGAAGCGAAGGCTCCGCGGCGAGCCCCGGTAGTCGCCACCGACGTCGATGGTGAGGGGAGCGTCGCTGACGTTCACGACGCAGAAGTCGACCAGGACGTTCTCCCCGAGGAAGTGCACCGACTTGCGCGTCGCGAGGTTGATGCGGGCGGGCCCCGTCTCCTTCGTCGTCACCGTGGGCGGAGCCGAAGTCGGAGCCGGTGGTAACGCGGCCGTGGAGGGATCATGCGGTCTCGGCGGGGTATTGGAGACGCACCCATCGACGAACAGCGTAGCGACGAACACGATTGGGGCGAAGCGCATGATGAAGAGACGCACCAGACGACCGAATGTTCCATAGGTAGCGAACATCGCGGGTTTCAGGCGATACTCGCGCCATGCGTCATGCGAGCGTGATCGTCTCCGCGTGCGTCCTTGGTTCTTGCGCCCTCCTCACGAGCTTGGACGACCTGCGCGGCTCGAGTGATGCCGCCTTCGATGGCACCGGCTCCGACGTGCAGAGCGACGCGCCAACTTCCGACGGTCCGTCCGAGGCGGCGACCGCGTGCGATCTGACGCAGGACTTCGGGACGCCCGTCGCGGTGGCCGAGCTCAACACGCCCGCGGACGACGGCAGCGCTCGGCTCACGCACGACGAGCTCACCGTCTACTTCCAACGGTGGCCGAGCCTGGACGCGGGCGTCACCAATGGCATCGGAGGATCTTACGACTTGTTCACGGCGACGCGACCGACCACGACGTCGGCCTTCGGCACCACGACAACACTCGCCCTCGACACGGCGAGCACCGAGAACGATCCCACCGTGACGGGCGACGTGCTCACGCTGTACTTCTCGAGCGATCGCGCTGGCAGCAACGGCCTCGACATCTGGGCCGCGACGCGCGGCTCGCTGACGAGCGACTTCGTCGCGCAGAGCCCATTGGCCTCGCCCATCAACTCGGACCAGGACGACAGCCAGGCGTACGTCATGCCCGACGGCTTCACGCTCTACTTCGCGTCGACGCGCAACAGCTCGAGCGAGCTCTTCCGCGCCACGCGCACGGGGGCCACGCCGTTCACGCTCGACATGATGGCCTTTCCTTCGACCATCAACGACTTCAACGACTCGGAGGATCCCGTCGTCACGCTGGACGAGCTGACCCTCTTCTTCTCGTCCGCTCGCACGGGCAACACGGACGTATTCGTCGCCACGCGCGCATCGACGTCCGTCCCCTTCGGCACGCCGACCGCGCTCTCGAGCGTGAACTCCGTCGCGACCGATCACCCGACGTGGATCTCGGACGACGGCTGCCGCCTCTACATCGACAGCGACCGGGACGGCTCCCGCGACATCTTCGTTGCGACCCGTCCGCCGTTGTGACCGCCCCACCGATACGCGCTTGCCAGTCCGGCGCCATTCGGCGCACGATGCATTCCGATGCGAGCCCAAGCTATCGTTCTGGGCGCTCTCTGCATCGGCGCGAGCGCCTGTGCTTCGGCGGTTACCACCGTCGAGACGGAGGCCGCCAACGCCTTCTCGTGCACGGTCGATCAACTCACTGTCGCTGCGGATCACGACATCCCATCATCACCGAGCACGGAGTACTACCGCGTGTCCGGGTGCAATCACCAAGACGTATCCAGTGCTCGTACGTCTATCCGCCTGTCATTGGCTACAACCAGTGGAATAGTCCCATCTACGCGACGCCGGGCGGTGGCTCGTGGAGTTGCAACACCATCCGGAGGTCGACGGCAGTCGTGATCACGCGGCGTGCAACGAACGGTCAGGTCTACGAAGAGCACCAAGCGATCATCGAGAGCGCCAAGCATGACATCCCATGCGCCGACGTGACCCCCGTACAAGGCACGGGGCTTCTGGTCGAAGGTTGCGGCGTCCGCGTTGGGTACACGACGACAGTCAGCGACGACACGACCCAAGTGGTGCTCACCTCACGCGTCCTCATCGTCAACCCCGGCACGACAACCGCGCCATAGCGGCGGGGAGATTCAACGTGAAGAGCATTGCACGGGCGTTGCGTTTGGTTCTGGGGACGGTAACGCTTGCATCGCTCTTGGCGTGCGGGGACAAGTTCGAGTTCAGCGGCACGCCTGAAGCGCCGACGACTACGCCTGCTCGAATCGTTACGTCGTTGCCGTCCGACTATCACGTCGTCGGCCGCATCAAGATGACGCCGGCGACCTACAGCTTGGATGTGGCAATCGGCTAAGCCGCCAGGGTGCGAGCTACGGGTGTGCCGTAATCGTGTGCAACACGGACCATCAGCTCGTCGTGGGCGTGGAGTCGGACGACACGACGGGTGTGAAGTACAACCGCTCGACGGAGCCAACGACGATCGAACAAGTCGTCGGCGATTGCGCGATGGCCAACACGCCTGCGCACTAACCTGACCAGGTTCTATGCTCTACCCCGGCACTCGGCGTACCGCAGCGCTACATCTTGGTGAACGTCCAGGGGATGGTGTCGTCCTGATAGGGCGTCACGCCGCCGCCCGCGAGCGTCATCGTGCTGCCACTCACGACGAAGGTCGTGGGGGAGTTGTTGACCGCGTTGTCGTAAACGCCCGTGAGGTTCGTGACGTCGTCCGTGCTCGTCGTACAGCCCGTGCGGGTCGTGCTTCCGACGGCCGACGTCACCTCGACGGTCTCCTTCGTCTCGTCGCTCGTGTTGTCCCCCCACGTCCCACCGGTGAAGGTCGTGATCTCCATGCAGCCTGCGTTCTGGGACGTCGCAGCGCCGTACGTTTGGGTAAACGTCGCGTTGAATGGCCCGGACGCGCCGAAGGATTCCTCGCTGTTGGCGGAAGGGTCATACGTGAGGGTGCCGCTCGCAAACGTGACGGTGTAGTTCGACGCCGTCACGCCATATTCGTTGGACGCGATCGACTCGATCGTCGTGCTCTGCCAACTCGTGCCGCTCAGCGGATCAGCGGGTAATCCTGGAATGCAAATGCTCGTGCCGGCCAGCCTCGCGACGCCCTGCGAGATCGTTGCACATGTCTCGTTCGATGGGCAGCTGCCCGCGCTGCACTCCTGAAAGCAGAACCCGTATTGATCGCCCATCGTGTCGGAGAGAGCGCCCGTCGCGATGCAGACGCCAGCGAGGCCAGAAGGATCGTTCGCGCAGGACGAGCCCGAGGATAAATCCGTTGCCGGCTCGCACGAGTGTGTGCAGAACGCGGTCGTTTGGGTCGTTTGTGTGGTCACGGCTGATTCGCAGACGGTCTCCGAGGGGCACACGTCGGTGGTCGTGCACGTCGCGTAGCGATCCACATTTCCCCCACCACCGCATGCTCCCACCGCCGCGCAGGCGACGCTGACAGCGAGGAAAGTCTTCATCGCTGCAGTCTATGAGATGTCGAACGTCCCGCGCCGTCCTTTACACTTCACGTTCACGAGGACGTCGACCTTGAACATCGATAGCGCACGCCTTGCGATCGCTACATCTTCGTGAAGGTCCAGTCGTTCCCGTCGACGTAGGGCGTGACGCCCGCGCTTTGGGGCAGGCTCATCGTGGTGCCGGTGATGGTGAAGCTCGTGCCGCCCATCGTGTCGACGGCGCTGTCGTAGAGGCCCGTCTGATCTGTCAGATCGGCGCTGGGCAACTGGCAGCTCATTCGGTTGGTCGTCCCGGTGGCCCCGCTCACGGCGATGCCCCCGGACGTTGCGTCGCCGGGGGTCGTCGCATCCGTCCACGTTCCGCCGGTGAACGTGGTGGTCTCCATACAGCCTGCGTATTGCCCCATCGTGTAGGCCTGCGTGAACGTCGCCGTGAACGCTCCTGAGAGCGCGATCACCTCGCTCGTGCTCTCGACGACGGTCCCGGTGCCGAACGTCACGTCGTAGGTCGAGCTCGTGACGCCGTTTTGGATGGCGGTCGGTGCGATGCTCGTGCTCCGCCAGGTCGTTCCGCTGAGTGGATCGGTTGCGCCCGAACCCGGGATGCAAGCGCTGACCGTCATCCCATCGTCGAACAACGAGTACGACGTCGTCATGATGCACAGCCCGCCACCCGGGCAGCTCCCCGCCGCGCAGCTCTGAAAGCAGAACCCGTAGTCGCCCTGGGACGACCCTTGCGAGACGTCCATGGGCAGGCACACGCCAGAGACCCCCGACGAGTCGCTCGGGCAGTCACTGTTTTGTGTGCAGGAGTACGTGCAGAACGTGCCCTCGCCCGTGCCAGTCGCGGTGGGCGACTCGCACACGGTCTGCGACGGGCACGTGTCGGCCGCGCTGCACAGCGCATAGCGCGCGACGGTCCCTCCCCCGCCGCAGGCGATGGCGACCGTGACGACGAGGAGCGGGATGGCTGTCTTTTGGATGAGCGCCACGAGGAGCGCGAGTGTAAGGCTGCTTCCGTGGAACGCGCTCGAATTTACATTCCGCCCCTCGGTTCCGAATACGTCTGTCCGATGCATCCGCAGATCGTGCGGAGCGCGCCCGGCGCGTGCCCCATTTGCGGCATGGCGCTCGAGGCTCGCGTCGTGGATGCGGAGGAGAAACCGAGCGCCGAGCTCACCGACATGCGCCGGCGCTTCTTCGTGTCGCTTGGTCCTGCCGCGATCGTGTTCTTGATGGGCATGTCCGACGTCCTTCCAGGCATGCCGCTCCACCACTGGATCGGCGCGCGGGCCGCTTCGTTCATCGAGCTCGACCTGGCGACGCCCGTCGTGCTCTGGGGAGCGGCGCCGTTTTTCGTGCGCGCATGGCAGTCGGTCGTGCACCGCAGCCTGAACATGTTCACGCTGTTCGGGCTGGGGATTGGCGTCTCGTATGGGTACAGCGTCGTCGCGCTCCTCGCGCCGTCGATCTTTCCTCCATCGTTTCGGGGCGACGGTGGCGTCGTCGCCGTCTACTTCGAGGCTGCTTCGGTCATCGTCGCGCTCGTGCTGCTCGGGCAGGTCTTGGAGCTCGGGGCCCGCAGCGAGACCAACGCGGCGATCCGCGCGCTCCTCCACCTCGCGCCGAAGTCAGCGCGTCGCGTGCGGGCCGATGGCACCGAGCAGGACGTCCCCATCGATACTGTCGCGGTCGGTGATCGGCTTCGGGTGCGCCCCGGTGAGAAGGTCCCGATCGACGGCGTCGTGACGGAAGGCTCGAGCTCGGTCGACGAATCGATGGTCACGGGCGAATCGATCCCGGTCGAGAAGGCGGCAGGCGATCGCCTCATCGGCGCGACGGTCAACGGCACGGGCTCGCTCGTCATGCGCGCCGAGCGCATCGGCTCGGGGACGCTCCTCGCTCAGATCGTTCACATGGTCGGAGAGGCCCAACGAAGCCGCGCGCCCATCCAGAAGCTCGCCGACGTCGTCGCCGGCTACTTCGTGCCAGGCGTCCTCGTCGCGTCGGCGCTCACGCTCGCGGCGTGGGGGATCTTCGGCCCCGAGCCGCGCATGGCGCACGCGATCGTCAACGCCGTGGCCGTGCTCATCATCGCGTGTCCGTGCGCGCTCGGCCTCGCGACGCCCATGTCGATCATGGTGGCCACGGGCAAGGGCGCCGCGTTCGGAGTCCTGTTCAAGAACGCCGAAGCCATCGAGGTGATGCGCAAGGTCGATACGCTCGTGGTCGACAAGACGGGCACGCTCACCGAGGGCAAACCGAAGATCGCCGCCATCGTGGTCGCGGAAGGCACGACGGAGGCGACGCTCATGAAGCTCGCGGCGAGCCTCGAGCAAGGGAGCGAACATCCGCTGGCTGCCGCGATCGTCGCGGGCGCGAAGGAGCGCGGCATCGCCCTCGCGCATGCCACCGACTTCGCGTCAAAGACGGGCAAAGGCGTGACCGGCACCCTCGATGGCGCGCACGTCGCGCTCGGCAACGCAAAGCTCATGGCCGATCTCGGTGTGGACGCAGGTGCGCTCGGAGCGCGCGCCGAGCCCATGCGCAAAGACGGTCAGACCGTCATGTTCGTCGCGGTAGGCGGGAAGATGGCAGGGCTGATCGGTGTCGCCGATCCGATCAAGGATACGACCGCAGCCGCGATGCACGAGCTTCACGACGAGGGCATTCGCGTCGTCATGCTCACGGGGGACGCCGAGGCGACGGCGACCGCAGTCGCGAAGAAGCTCGGCATCGACGAGGTCATCGCGGGTGTGCTGCCCGATCAAAAGGCCGAGACCATCAAGCGCCTGCAATCCGAGGGGCGCGTCGTCGCGATGGCAGGCGACGGAGTAAACGACGCACCCGCGCTCGCCCTGGCCGCGGTGGGCATCGCGATGGGCACGGGCGCGGACGTTGCGATGAAGAGCGCGGGCGTGACGCTCGTGAAGGGCGATCTCCGCGGCATCCTCCGGGCGCGGCGGCTCAGTCGGGCGACGATGCGGAACATCAAAGAGGGGCTGTTCTTTGCGTTCGTCTATAACCTCCTCGGCGTGCCGCTCGCCGCGGGTGTGCTTTATCCGGCGTTCGGGATTCTGTTGAGCCCGATGATCGCGGCTGCTGCGATGAGCCTCAGCTCGGTGTCGGTGATTGGGAATGCGCTTCGGTTGCGGCGAACGTCGCTGTGATCGCGACCCATTTTACTGCGTACGCGCCACCCGGCGAGGTTTCCCATTGGAGATGTGCACCGACACTTTGTCTCGTCCGCATCTACGAAAGCATTTGCCGAATCGACCCAACGCACTGCGCAGTCGCCCCGTGGAACTGTGGAGCCTACCCGCGGCTCTGCGCTATTCTCCAAAGCCAACGCGAGCTGACGCAGACCGAATGACGCGCAGAGGAAGCGCGCGTTTTCCCGTCATTTTCACGCGGAAAGCCGACAAAATGACTTTGTCGTGTGGAATCTCGGCGGGGAGACCTTGCACAGTTAAAGTGCGCTACGAACGAGACGAAGTTCGAGCTGTAATCTGCGCGATGAGGAGCGGTAAAATGCAGCGGCGATGCCGTAAAGTGAAAGTGCACGGTCCCGGAGCCGCGGTGTAAGCGCTAAAGACGAAGATGTCGGCGCTACGGGTGACTTTGCAAACGCAACGGCGAACTTTACGAGCTCACATGTTCGCTGGGCGACTCGTAAAGACGACTGTGCAAGCGCAACGAGCGGACATGAGAGCGCTACGGGTCAAAATGACAGCGCTGAGATCAATTCTGCAAGCGCACACAAAGAAAGTGCACGCTCTACGAGACAAAGTGCTGCATCTCCCAATGTGAGTGAGACG
>Ga0302326_10004173_pt1 | contig 33619 bp, 26 predicted proteins | sample Palsa_T0_3_FD_202264 | JGI IMG/M metagenome (GOLD analysis project Ga0302326, IMG submission 202264) | Peat permafrost microbial communities from Stordalen Mire near Abisko, Sweden - Palsa_T0_3 | ecosystem: Environmental > Terrestrial > Soil > Palsa > Peat permafrost | place: Sweden: Abisko...
AGCCCTGCGCCTAACGCGGGCGTGCTGCTGTTTACCCTGGGTGTTTCCGTTTTGACGGGGATTCTTTTCGGGCTGGCTCCGTCAATTCAAGCGGCGCGCACGGGCTCTCGGGGCACTTTGAGCTCCGGCGCGCGCACGGTGCAGGGTGGCGGCGGAAAGCGGGCGCGATTCTGGCCCAAAGCTCTGGCGACTGCGCAGGTGATGCTGTCACTGGTGCTGCTGGTTGTGGCTGGGCTTTTTCTGCGGACCCTGCGCAATCTTCAGGATCAGGACTACGGCTTCGAGCGAAGTCATCTGCTGCTGGCCGACATTGGGGAGCACCTCGCCGGATATGAGCCTCACCAGGTAGCGGCGCTTCATCAGAACCTTCTGGATCGCCTGTCTGCGATACCCGGGGTTCGTTCGGCTGCATTGTCCGCGACTCCGCCGATCAGTGGCGGCAGCTGGACTTCCAACATTTCGCTGTCCGGCTACACACCCGGCCCCAAAGAAAACATGGTGTCGACTCTGAATCGTGTCTCCGGGCAATACTTTGAGACGGCAGGGATTTCGATCGTTGCGGGGCGTGGCATTACTCCGGCGGACACGCCGAATAGCCTCAAGGTCGCTGTCGTGAGCCAGACGATTGCCAGCAGATTCTACCCAAAGGGCAACGCTGTCGGGCAGCAACTGACCATCGGCATCGATTCAGTGAAAGGTCCGTGGCAGATTGTGGGAATCGCCAGGGACACTAAATCGGGTGACCCGCGCAACACCGATCCCGTGAGGATGACCTATATTGCGCTATCGCAGATCGAGACGTTTCTCCCCGTGGATGCGACGGCTGCAACGGCAAACGGCAAGCCTGCGTCTCGCGAAGAGAATCAAGATTGCTACGCGCATACCATTTTGATCCGCACCTCGAGCAATCCCGCGAAGACGATTGCGGATCTTCGCGCAGCCGTCGCGGGAGTTGACCCAAACCTTCCTCTGTTACAGATCACCACGATCCACGACCAAGTCTCCCATCTGATTTCGCACGACGAACTGATCTCCACGCTGACCAGCATCTTCTCGGTGCTAGCGCTGCTGTTGGCGGCTATTGGGCTCTATGGCGTGATGAGTTACAACGTGGCGCGCCGCACCAATGAGATTGGGATCCGCCTGGCGCTGGGGGCGCAGGGCGGGAATGTGCTGCGGATGATCATGGGCGAGTCGCTGCTGTTGCTGAGCATTGGGGTGGGACTGGGGCTGCCGCTGGCGATGATGGCGACGAGGATCATCAAGCAACAACTGTTTGCGATGGACGCGATTGATCCCGCCTCGTTCGCGGCCGCACTGCTGGTGGTGAGCCTGATGACGGTGCTTGCGAGCTGGCTGCCCGCACACCGCGCGGCGAAGATCGATCCAGTTACTGCCCTTCGCTGCGAGTAAGGCTAAACGTAGCGCTCCGATCGGCGAAAGATTCGCGACAGGAATTCCAATCTCCAACACAAGGACAGCTAGTCTTCGACCGGTTTAGGTTGCAGTGAGAGCGCGGCTCAGTTTGTAACGGTATTCGCGATGCCTTCGCAGTCCGGCAATGAGAATGCGCTTTGCGCTTCTCCGAATCGTCCTCTTTGGAATCGATGAAGATATAGATAGATAGCCGGTGTGACATAGAGTGTGAGTGACTGCGAGAGAAGAAGTCCTCCCACGACCGCAATGCCGAGCGGGCGTCGCGCCTCGCCGCCTGCGCCGCTTCCCAATGCAATTGGGATGGCTCCCAACAAAGCGGCCATGGTCGTCATCATGATAGGGCGAAAGCGCTGCAGGCAGCCTTGAAAGACTGCTGCCTCGGGATTCAAATGCTCGACGTGTTCGGCCTGGAGCGCGAAATCGACAATCATGATCGCGTTCTTCTTGACGATTCCAATCAGTAGGATCACGCCAAGGAACGAATAGAGGTTGAGATCCTGATGGAATAGCAACAGGGTGAGTAGCGCACCGATAGCTGCCGATGGCAGACCGGAAAGAATGGTCAAAGGATGGATGAAGCTCTCGTAAAGCACACCAAGAACGAGATAGATGACCATTACCGCGATCAGAAGCAGAACACCCAGACCCTTGAGAGAACTCTGGAATTGCGCAGCTGTTCCCTGGAAGGTGAGGGTCATCGTCGCCGGCATTCCAATTTCCTCTGCGGCGCGCCGAATAAGTCCTGTCGCAAAGTCCAATGAGACGCCGCGCTTCAGATCGAATTGAAATGTCACGGCGGGAAACTGCCCGAGATGGTTGATGCTCAATGGGGCCACGGTCTGAGTCAGACGGGTGACAGCAGAGAGTGGAACGAGTCGGCCCGCGTTCGATCGCAGGTAGAGATTCCCCAGTGCTGCAGGATCGCGCTGATCTTCTTTGAGGACTTCGAGGATCACATCTTGCTGCTCTGAACCGACCGTAACCGTGCTCGCGCGGCGATTGCCGTAAGCGTCATAGAGTGTATTGGCGATGTTCGCCGGGTCTATGTTGAGCGACATTGCGAGATCCCGGCGTATATCGACGTTCACACGGGGAGCGCTCATTTCAAGATCGCTCGATACATTGGCCAGTTCCTGCAACGATTGCAGCTTCGTCTTCAATCGGGGTGCCCATCGATATAGTTCCTCGGCATCGGGTCCCTCAAGGGCGGCCGAGTACTGAGATCGGCTTTCATTTTGTCCGAGACTCAGATAGTCTCCCTGCCGCAGATAAACATTCAGCCCGGGAATTCGATTCAACTGTTTCTGCAGATCGGCCATGATGAACCGCACATTCGGTCGATGCCGATTGTCCACTAGATTTACGTGAAACCACCCGAAATTCTGCGACTCGACACCGGATAGATTGCTTTCCATCCACGGCATCTTCGCGAGAATCGCATTCACCTGCTCTCCGTAGGCAATCATCTGCGCAAACGAGTTGTCCTGCGATGCTTCCAGACTGCCGCTGAAGTAACCGACATCCACGGGCGGCATGAAGCTTTTCGGCATCTCCACAAAGAGAACGATCGTGAGCGCAGTCATGGCGAGGCTCACGCCGATGGTTGCGCGCCTGTGCCGGAGAACCGCGTTCAGAGAACCTCGATACGTGCTCTCCAGCGCCGTATAGATGTGCTCTGAGTGTCTCTGGAACCAGTTTTGCGTATGCCCTCGCGAGGTCAAGAATCGACTACACAGCATTGGAGTGAGCGTGAGCGCCGTTATCCCAGAAAGAAGAATCGAAACCGAGATAGTCACTGCGAACTCGCGCAGCAGCCTTCCCAGCACTCCATTGAGAAAAAGTATGGGGAGGAAGACGGCCACCAGAGAAACGGTCATCGAGATGATCGTGAAGCCAACCTCGCTTGCTCCGTCGAGCGCTGCCTGCATTCGAGTCTTGCCAATTTCCTGGTGGCGCACGATGTTCTCGATCATCACGATGGCGTCGTCAACGACGAAGCCGACTGACAGCGTGATGCCCATCATGGAGAACATGTCAACGGAATAGCCCAGCAACCGCATGGCAATGAACGAGCCAAGAATCGACACGGGAATGGTTGCGCTCGCGATGAGTGTGGAAGATGTCGTGCCCAGAAACGCAAAGATTACGAACACCACCAGGCCAATTGTTATCAACAGAGTTCGGTTGACCTCTGCGATGGATTCGCGCACCATATCGGCGCTATCCGCGACCTTTCCGAAGGAAACACCGGGAGGCATCGCGTAGCGCAGGGAACGGATGACATCTTTTACCTGATCGGCGACTTTCACCGTGTTCGTTCCAGGTTGCTTCCGCACCGCGATGATGACACTGGGTTGACCGTTGATCCAGAAGGTGCTCTTGTCATCGCGGGAACTGTTGATAACATCCGCTACCTGATTCAGCCGCAGGGGCACGCCGTCCCTGTAGGTCACAATGAGCTGCGAAAACTGTTCTGCAGTTGTGAGCTGGCTGTTCGCCTGCAGCGAATAATCACGAGTATCTCCGTATAGTGTGCCTGAAGGAAGATTCGAGCTGTTGCTTGCGAGCGCGGTCCGAATTTGCTCCAGATCCAGCCCATAGGCGGCAAGCTTCGCCGGATCAACCTGCACGCGGATTGCAGGATGGGAAGGTCCCCAGACCGGCACCTGTGACACGCCGCTTACCATCGCGATTCTCTTCGCGAAGACCTGATCCGCGTAATTCGCGAAGTCGCGAAGCGACAAAGTTGTGGAAGACATCTCCAGCCATAGGATCGGGTCGGCAGCCGGATTCTGCTTGGAATACGACGGTGCAGAGGGCATGCTGGCGGGCAGCGAACCCGCCGATCGCGCGATAGCCGCCTGTACATCTTGCGCGGCGTCGTCGATGCCGCGATTCAGGTCGAACTGGAGCACAATATTCGTTTCGCCAGTCTGGCTCGACGACGTCATATTTGCGATTCCGGGAATCATCGAGAATTCGCTCTCCAGCGGCGTGGCCACCGTAGAGGCCATCACGTCGGGGTTCGCGCCAGGCAGGTTTGCATTCACTCGAATCGTCGGATATTCAACTTCCGGCAGATTGCTAACCGGCAGCGAGAAATAACAGAGAAGACCGAAGCCGGCTATCGCCGCAATCATGAGCGTCGTGGTTGTTGCGCGACGAACGAAGAACTCAGTCCATTTCATTTTCGAGTTTCCTCAAGGGATCTCGGGCTGGCCGTTCGATTGTGGAAGAGTACGGTTCCCCCTCTACTGGACGGACGCTCCGCGTGGTGAATTCAGAAGAGAAATCAGCGCACCTGCCGTGAGTCGGAGCTGCCCTTCCGTAACAACCAGATCTCCGGGATGAATGCCGCTTCCAATCACAGCCAGCTCGGGCCCATTCTCCGGAGCATAGGTGCGAACCACTGTCACCGGCGTTATGTTTGCGTGTCCAGATCGAACCAGCCAGATGAATTTCCCGTTGATTCCATCCTGAACAGAGGCATTCGAGATCACGGTTTTCGATAGGTCGGTGTGCATGCGGAGACGAAGATGAACGAACTCCCCAGGCCAGAGAGCGCCGTCCTCATTCGGGAAGATCGCCTTCAGGTGAATTGTCCCTGTCGTTGAATCCACTGTGTTGTCGATGAACACCAGGTGGCCCTTCTTTGGTTGATCGCTGCCATAGCTCGCCTCCACGGTCAATGGCCCACGCGCGTTTAGCTTTTGCACTTCGGGCAGCACCTGCTCGGGAATGCCAAATGTGACATTGATCGGCGTCATTTGCAGCAGCGTGACCAGCGTCGTGCCATTGTCTCCAACCATGCTGCCTGCCTTGACCATCGCGGCGCCCGCGCGCCCAGTGATTGGAGCGACCACGTTGGTAAAGCTCAACTGCAGCTCGGTTCCTGCCAGTCGCGCCTCGTCGGCCTTTCGTGCAGCGGTTGCAGCGTCAACGGCTGCCTGGTCGGAATGAAGTCCGGCACTCGCTGTATCGCGCGTCGTTACAAGTTGGTCGACCCGCTGCCCCGATATAACTCCCAACTTTCCGAGCTGTACCGCCGTCTCTGCCTCGGACTCGCTCTGCCTTCGCGATGCGGCATCTCGCGACACGACGGCGCGCGCTTGCTCTTCCATGGCCGCATCGCGAGCGAGTTCGGCTCGCTGTTCGGTCGCCTGATGTTCCAGCACATCCCGGTCGATGGTGTACAGCAACTGTCCCTTGGCGACGGTTTGGCCCTCCTGAAACGCGACTCGCTCAACCTGTCCGGCGATGCGCGATTTCACCTCAACGCTGTTTACCGCCTCGACATTTCCCACTTCTAAAATCTCCACTGGAACGTCCTGCGCGACTGCCCGCTCGGCGCGTACAGGTACGCCCTCTCCCGCGTCGCTGTTCGTCTTTGCTGATACGCGAGAACAGGATGTCAATGCGAGAGATACCCCCGCCAACAAGAGAATCAAGACTGCATTTGACTTAGAGCTCACACTGACCTCTCGTCCAGAATCGACGCACCGCGGAGTCAGGTACATCGTTATGCAGGAAAGTGCGTGAAAAATGCAGTGAGAGCTGGTGGCAGCGGGGTTGAACGAGATTACCGGACGTCTTTGTGGGGCTTCCGGCGTTCTCCCGGATTCCTCGCGCGCGAGCGGACCGGTTGTTGCCGCGCGCCAAGGGCCTCGTCGACAAGCAATATGCCGAGTTTCTGGCGGTCCTCGGCATGGCAGCGGAAACGAATACGCTGGCCAATTCACTGCAAATCCCGGTAGATCGAGAGTTTCTTATCAGCTAAACCCGGCCGTTCAACCGAGAAAAAGTTCATCCACCGGCCTACCTGTACGTCTGATAGGTGCGTGCCTGAAGTTGAGTAGCTACAGTCATCTCTCTGGGGAAAAAATCGCGATGCCATCATTTTCAGATCACTTCTCCTCTGCACTTCGTTACGAGCAGTATCTTGCGACCGGTACGGGTGAGCAGCAGCGCCGCTGGACGCAGGTCTATGACATTGCGCGTCTCGACGCGGCTCAACGGCAGCTCGTCGCCGGCTTCCAGCGGGAGATGAAGATCCTTGTTCATAGCGGTATCTGGTGTGGAGATTGCGTCGAGCAGTGTCCGCTGATCCAGCGGGTCGCCGAAGCGAATCCCGCGAAAATCGACCTGCGTTTCGTAGAACGCCAGATGAATACCGAGCTCAGCGAAGAGCTGCGCATCAACGGAGGAAGCCGGGTTCCCGTCGTCCGTTTTTTATCTGAAGATGGTCTATGGTGCGCCACGGCAGGAGACCGAACACTCAATCGCTATCGTGCACTCGCGTTGAAGAGGCTTGGGCCGAGCTGCCCGACCGGCATTCTTCCGCCTGAGAAGGGCGAAGTGGAGGCGACGCTTGCCGACTGGCTGAACGAGGTGGAACGAGTGCAATTGATGCTGCGGCTCACCCCGCGGCTACGCGAAAAGCATCAGGACCAGGCAGGGAGATGAGAATCAAGATAGCCGGTGTCGGTGAACCTGTCCTGCGCAACACCGCGCGGCAGCTCCGTCCTGAAGAGATCGGCAGCGAGCGTATTCGCGAGTTGATCGGGCATATGCGAGAGACTCTGGCAGATGCTCGCGGCGTCGGTCTGGCTGCTCCCCAGATTGGCGAGCCTTTACAATTGGCGATCATGGAGGACAGAGCAGAATACCACTTGACTCTGACACCGACGGAGCTGGCGGAACGTGAACGGCGCCTGGTCCCTTTTCACATGCTCATCAATCCTGAGATTGAAATGTTATCGCCTCCAGACGTGAGGTTCTTCGAGGGCTGCCTGAGCTTGCCCGGCTTTGTGGCGATCGTGCCTCGTGCTCGGACTGTAAGAGTGCGGGCTTTCAACGAAGCTGGGGAGCCCATACAGATCGAAGCGGAAGGCTGGTACGCACGCATTCTCCAACATGAGATCGATCACCTGAAAGGGACCTTGTATATCGATCGCATGTGGAGCCGCAGCTTCACCTCTATTGACCACTTCAATCTGCACTGGAAGTCCAAATCGACTGCTGAACTGCTACAAGACTTCTGCACTACATCCGACCAGGGATAGATCTAGAACCGACCTGTGAGAGGGACGCAACTTGCTGAATGGTTAGTCCCCGGCGGAGAGAACTGGAACAGAAAGGACATCCTCCTTAGGGACGGCCGGACGATCGTGGTCGGTCCGGACCAGAGGGCCATCGGCCGCGAGTTCACTGCCGGGAATATTGGACTTGAAGACGGGCCAAAACACCTGAGCGTACCAAGGATCACCTTGGTAGTGAGAGATCCCATAGGCCTTTGGATAGCGGCGGGAAATATGCGCTGTTCCGAAGATCACATCCCACAGGAAAAACATATTCCCAAAGTTCCCTTTGTAGTAGCCGATGCCATCATCGGTCGTTGCGGCGTGATGAGCGTGATGGGTCGCAGGTGTGGAGATGGTTCGCTCCAGAACCCACGCGATAGGATGAAGCAGCTTCTGCTCATAGAACGGCTTGTCCCATGGGATGCTTGAATGCGCGAGCGTGGTAATGAGGGACTTGATTGTGAGCACAGCGACCGACGCAGGTCCCAGGCCAAGATAGACCAGGATGCTCGTCACATATGTCTGGGAAAAGAAGACGGTGTAGATGGCATTCTGGCGGCTAGCCATCGACATTCCCATATAGGGCGCCGAGTGATGGGTGCGATGAAACCGCCAAAGCCACGGAATCTCGTGGTGCAGGCGATGATACCAGTACTGAGTCAGGTCATCGGCCACGCAGAGGATGAGAATTCCCCAGAAGAAGGGCACCCAGTTGAAAACATTGTGTGCTTGCGGGACGACCAGAGGGAGTATCTTCAGGCTGAACCACGCAAAGAGTGGCCCGAAGACTAGCTTGGGAAGAGCGAAGCAGACCAGGTCGAGAGCTTTTTCGTTGCCCCGCCACTCCTCTCCATAGCGTCCGAGCGTGAACTCAGCCAGACCGAGGGCGATAACGAAGACTATGAAACCATTACCGCTCAGGAGATTGCAGAAGGTCCAGAACACTCCCGTTTGGTGCACGGCTTCTGACGGATGGCTCCAGAGATCTTTGCCCTGGAGAAACAGAGTGGCCAGCATCAACAGCGGCGGCAATGCATAAAACAACAGACTCAGGAATGCATTCCGAATGATTCGTCTTTTGATGGATGGATCTATTCTCATTGCAAAAATCCCCGATTGCTAATGTGCGTGCGACGCCGTGGAAACAGCCGGTTGCCGCGGATGATCAAGCAGTGCCCGCGTCAACCAAAGACCGCTGGTGATGATGAGGAGGGGTATGGCGGCTATCACCACCCCGACGCCAATCTTCTTGAGTAACAAGCTCAAATCTGCAGGGCGCATAGTTGCGTCTCAAGTAGGAAGAAGTCCCCGGGCGCACGCCACGAAGGATTCAGTTGGTTTCAATGAAATGGACTTGGAAATAAGATGAGAGACTGGCTTTTAGAGAAGTCGACGGGGCCGTCGACAACAAGCCGACTCGTTTGTCCGAGCGACGGGACAAGAGAGAAGAAGCGACGTGTTGGCCAGTTGAAAGATTTGCATTGGATAGGCCGATACAACAGGCTGATAACTAATCATGAGTGACCTCGATAGCCCTGTCAAGCCATTTTGAGGAGTGACTCCACGGTTCGCTTGGTTTGGAGAATTTGATTGTTTTGCGATGCTCGCCCCGTGCCTATTGAACTAGTGTTCGCAAGACTTGCAGGCTGCGCGGTCTCTTGGAATTCCTTGCATGGCGGCTCTGCGTATTCTATCCAACACGCCGAAATTTCAGACGTAATATACAAAATATCAACGTTCACGACGGAGACTTATGCCCCCCATCGCGTATCTCGAATGCACCCGTTGCCGAGCCCATATCGCTGCCGAAACCCCTCAAACAGTATGTCCGCGGTGCGTAGATCAACCGGCCGGTTCACTTTATGTGCGCTATGACTTCGCTCTGCTTCGCGGCAGCAATCCATCGGACGTGGTCGATGCATCTTCCGCCGGATGGCGCGGCATGTGGCGTTATCGCGCCGTACTGCCCGAAGTGGAGCCTGTGACTCTTGGCGAGGGTTGGACCCCAATGTTGAAGAGCAAGCGCTATCCAGGTGTATTTGTGAAGGAAGAAGGAGCCAATCCTACCGGGACCTTCAAGGCGCGGGGAATGGCAATGGCTGTGTCGATGGCCCGTCAATACGGGCTTCGCAAATTAGCCGTGCCCTCCGCGGGCAACGCGGCCGGCGCGCTGGCGGCCTATGCTGCCGCAGCAGGAATTGAAGCTCACATCTTCATGCCGCGGGATGTTCCCTTCGCCAACTACGTTGAAGCGGTTGCTTATGGAGCCAATGTCACCCTTGTTGACGGATTGATCTCGGACTGTGCGCGCATGGTCGCCGAGCGCAGACAACAGGAGGGATGGTTCGATATATCTACGCTGAAAGAACCCTTTCGCGTTGAAGGGAAAAAGACCATGGGCTATGAGCTCGTCGAACAGCTGGGCTGGGAGTATCCGGACGCAGTATTTTATCCAACCGGCGGAGGCGTCGGACTCATCGGTATGTGGAAAGCATTCGAAGAGATGGAAGAGCTGGGATGGGTAAAGCCCGGCAGGCGTCCCCGCATGATTGCGGTGCAGGCAGCAGGCTGCGCTCCCGTTGCCCGCGCCTACAAGGAGGGCAAAACCGTGAGCCAGATGTGGCAAAACGTATCCACATTTGCCGCGGGGCTCCGCGTTCCCAAGCCGTATGGCGATGCAATCATGCTCGACATTCTCAAGGCATCGAACGGCATCGCGATGGCCGTAACCGACCAGGAGATCCTTGCCTCCATTCTCGATTGGGCGCGCAACGAGGGTATCTTCTTCTCTCCGGAGGGTGCCTCTGTCAACGCCGCGTATGACAAGCTCCTCGCGGATGGAACGCTCAAGCCAACGGATCTCGTTGTCCTCTTCAACACCGGTGCGGGGTTGAAGTATACCGACGTTATCGCAGAGGCGATGCATCTCAAAAGGCCTGCCGAAGAATTGCAGACCGCCTGATCGCATCCGGCAGGGATAGGATCGGGAGGGCCGGATCGCACATCGCATAATGAGAAAGAGCCCAAGCGACCGATGAACGAACCTGTCCCAGCGGCGAAGCCGCGCGCTTTCCCGAGAGTCCCTCTAATCCTTGCGATTGCGGGAACTGCGCTGTGGGCGGCTGGCGCTACAGTTGGGCTGAATGGATTCAGCCAGGCTGCTGTCTTACTTCGCGTCACCGCTCTCGCGCTCTTTGCCGTCGCGACCGCGCTTCGTTCTTCGCTGCTCTCGTGGACGCTTCTGGCCATGCTTGGCGGCATTGAATTGGGCCTCGACGCTCCGGGTGTTGCCGTACAGTCCCGCTTTCTTGGCGACCTCTTTCTGCGCCTTATCCGCATGATCATCTCGCCTCTTCTGTTCGCAACCATCACGACGGGAATCGCCGGGCACGGCCAGTTGCGCAGCATTGGTCGCGTCGCTGTGAAGGCTCTTGTCTATTTCGAGATTGTCACTACGCTGGGCCTCATCATCGGCGTCGTCGCGATGTATCTGTCGGGAGCGGGATGGGGCATCGCATTGCCAGCCGCGCAAATGGCGATTCCGGGTGCGCAGGTGGTCCAGACGTGGCAACAAATCCTGCTCAACATCTTTCCCGAGAACATCGCTCAGGCGGTGGCACAAAACCAGATTCTTCAGGTGGCCATATTCTCGGTCCTCTTTGGCATCGCCCTTGCACTGTTGCCCGACAGCAAGCGTGCTCCTCTGCTTACAGTTCTTCAAGCGCTCGCCGACACCATGTTCCGGCTCACGCGGATCGTGATGCTCATGGCTCCCGTTGCTGCGGGAGCAGCCCTGGCCTACACCGTTGGCGGCATGGGCTTGCGTGCCATGCTTCCTCTCGCCAAACTGGGCGTGACGTATTATCTGGCATTGGTCGCATTCACTCTCCTCGTGCAGATTCCGAGCCTGCTCCTGTTTCGCATTCCGCTGCGGAAATTCATCGCGGCGGTCAGCGAGCCAGCCTCGATCGGATTTGCGACGACGACTTCCGAGGCCGCTCTGCCATTGGCGATGGAGCGCATGGAAGAATTCGGCGCGCCGCGCTGGATTGTCTCCTTCGTGATCCCCGCTGGTTACAGCTTCAACATGACGGGTTCGAGCGTCTATTTATCGATGGCAGCTGTCTTCTGCGCGCAGGCCTCCGGCATTCATCTCTCGGTTGGAGGGCTCATTGCAATGTTTGCCGTGCTGATGCTCGCGAGCAAGGGCGTCGCTGGGGTTCCGCGGGCAGTGCTGGTTGTCCTGCTCGCAACGGCCAGTGCGATTCACCTGCCCACCGCGCCAATTCTGCTCATTCTCGGGATCGACACGCTGATGGACATGGGCCGCACGCTGATGAATGTCGTCGGCAATTGCATTGCTGCCGCAATCATCGCCCGATCCGAAGGAGTCTTAACCGTCCAGTCATCGTAAGAGACTCACTCCCTGTGGGTGGTAGAACCTTGCGTATGACGATCTAGGCCGGGGAAATGCCGTTCTGTTGGTCCATGGTCATCCATTCAATCGAACGGTGTGGGCGCGGCAGGTCAATTGCTTCAGGAGTTGATGCGCCACGCGAGCAGTCGGACGACGCCTGATATTTACACCCGCGCTGTCGACCAGCAGAAGCGCGACGCAAACTCTAAAGTTGTTGAGAGGATGCTACCGGCGAGGTCAAAAAATTGGAGCACCCTTCCGCACCCTCGGGTGGACAGGGCTGCAACTCGCCAGGGTCGACAAATATCTTTTAATGAAGGCTGGTGGACCTGGTCGGGATCGAACCGACGACCTCTTCCATGCCATGGAAGCGCGCTCCCAAACTGCGCCACAGGCCCACGTGTTGCAGAGAGGCAACTTTTCTATTCTCTCTGCTGGGGTGGGATTCGTCAATGCGCCGTGCCCGCGCTGGTCAGCATCGTCAATAGGCCTGTGATGATCACGGCTAGGCCCTCGGCAAAACGCGCATCATGGTTGGCAAACATCTCGGCGCCCGCGGCCGCGGTCAAAGGATACAGCTCCTTGTTCACGCGCCGCTCGCGCGCCGCCACATCATACTGCGGATTCGGTTCTCCCGGCGCGAGTTGCGTCGCCTGCTCTTCAATGACAAACCCGATAGTGTAGCTGTACAGTGCTCCAAGGCCCACTACGGCTTGCCGCAAGGTGAAACCCTCGCCTGTGAGCCTACGCAGATTCGCCTCCATCGGCGCGTAGAGTTCCGCATCGGTCAGATACGTGCCGCTGAACATCTTGGCTCCGTCGCGATAGCGAAGCAGGGTCTTACGTAGCCCTTCGAAACAAGCGATCGCCCACTCCCGCCACGGGTGCAGCTCTTCCAGAGCAGCACTTTCCCGGTAGGACTCGCGCAAAACCTGCGTCGCCATCTCGTCCAGCAGATCTTGCTTATCCTTAAAGTGCCAGTAGAGGGCGGGGGCTCTTACGTCCAGCCGTGCAGCCAGACGGCGCAGCGTCAATCCTTCGAGCCCCGCTTCGTTCAACACGACGAAGGCGTGGAGCAGAATCATCTGTCGGTCAAGTGCCATCGAAAAAATAGTAGCAGTTGCAGCTTAACGGTGTTAAGCTCTGTTTAACTTAGTTAAGGAGAATTATTCCATGAAGGCTGCTGTCGTTGAAGTTCTCGGTCAAGCTCCTAGATATCAGGAGTTTGAGGAACCTATCGTCAGTGATAACGAGGTCCTTATCAAGGTTCGTGCTGCCGGATTACATCCCATCGTGAAAGCGATTGCCAGCGGCGCGCATTACTCCGCGACGGGCCTCGTCCCGATGGTCGCCGGCCTCGATGGCGTGGGTATACGTCCGGATGGAGCCCGCGTCTACTTCGGTTCCCCGCGAAAGCCATGGGGAACCATGGCGCAATGGTGTGCCGCACCGGCATCGATGTGTCTTCCGCTTCCCGACGGCATCAGCGATATCGAGGCTGCGGCTATTGCCAACCCCGGCATGTCAGCGTGGCTCTCATTAAAAGAGCGGGCCGAATTGAAGCCTGGGGAGACTGTGTTGATCCTCGGCGCAACGGGTGTGGCAGGGCAGCTCGCGATCCAGGCGGCGCGCCACCTGGGCGCAAAGCGGGTGATTGCGGCGGGGCGCAATGTGGATGTCATCGCCAAGGAAAATGTAGATGCCATTGTAGCGCTTGGCGAGCCAGAAGACGCCGTGCGCGAGGCTTTGATCGCCGAAGCGAAAAGTGGCATCGATGTCGTCATCGATTATCTCTGGGGAAGACCCACGGAGCTTCTGCTGGAAGCTCTGGCGAAGACGTTCAAGCCCAGCTCGACGAAATCCACACGGCTCGTGGAGGTCGGCGAGAGCGCCGGCAAAACCATCACGCTTCCTGGCGCCGTCCTGCGCAGTGTGGATCTGAAGCTGCTTGGCAGCGGGTTTGGCTCAGTGCCGCTCGACACGATCCTCACCGCGATTCCCAGGCTGTTCGAAATGGCTGCCGCCGGTAAGTTCCATGTCGACGTAGAGCCGGTGCCACTGGCTGATGTCGAAGCCGCCTGGAGTCGAGTGGAGAAAGGCCGCCGCATTGTTTTCTCGATCTGAGGGCGTAGATCCCGATGTCTGGGTACCTTGGGAACTCCTCATCCCGAAGAAATCCCTTCACATAGACCCGTGACCGGGAACACTTCGGGGGGTGCCGGTGTCTAAGAGAATAAGGTGCGCGGGACATCCGGTCGTTGATGCCGTTGTTCCGTCTCCCGCGCATTACAGGTTTGGAAGTTTGCTCCGGCGGTGCGGCCGTGCTGAGTCAGCGGTGACCGCAGACAATCAATGCCGGTCATCAAGGCGGGCACCGAATTTGGAAGATGCCAACCGTGCGCTTTTTGCAGTAAGGTGGGAGGACAGAGTTGCAGGTGGACCTCACCATGGGCAATCTTGCCAGCGCGTTGACGCTTCATTCCGAGGAGACGGCTCTCGTGGCCGAGTTGCGAGCCGGTTCGGAAGAGGCGTTTGCCTGGCTCATTGCGCGTTATCATCAACCGATTTTCTCGCTTCTGGCGCGCACCGTGCACGACAGAGCCGACGCGGCTGACCTGACGCAAGAAGTTTTTGTGAAGGTTTTCCGCGGCGTATCGGGCTTTCACGGTGATTCGTCGCTGCGCACCTGGATCTACCGAATTGCCCTGCGTGAGGCTTCAAACCAACGGCGCTGGTGGTTGCGGCATAGGCAGCAGGAGATTCCGATCGAAATTGAGATCGCGGAGAACGAATCGGGTATCCCCGTGAAGTTGAAAGACACGCTGGTTGACTCGAGTGAATCGCCTTTTGAGATGGCGGTCCACGAGGAAAACCGGGCGCGGGTCGAAGCGGCGTTGCTTCAAGTGCCGGAACCTTTTCGAACCACGCTCATTTTGCGCGATATTGAAGGCTTTGTTTACGAGGAAGTTGCGGAGATTCAGGGTGTAAACCTGGGGACCGTGAAATCGCGCCTGGTGCGGGGTCGAGCCTGCCTGAAGGCGCTACTGACGGCAACGCCGAAAACCAAGAATCTGCCAGCCAGCGAGGGCCTTGAGCTGCCTTTGGGAGAGGAGGCGCGATGAGTAGCTGCACAGCGATGCAAACGAAGTTTTCAGAGTATCTGGACGGACGGATGACCGGGCGGGAGATGCAGCGGGCAGCCGCCCACCTCGATCGCTGCCCCGGATGTGCCCGGGAATGGCGAGCCCTTCGCCAGAATCAGGTCGCTCTTGCGTCGCTCCGTGCCGTGGCGGAGCCGGAAGATCTTGTGCTTCGCATTCGTGTCGCTGTCAGTCGCGAGCGGGCGCGCCAGAACAAGAGTGTTTTTGCGGGCTGGTCTCTCGCTTGGAGAAACACGGTTGGCCCATTCCTGTTGCAGGCTTCAGCGGGTTTTGCCAGCGCCGTGCTCCTGCTGGGAACTGTCACTGTGCTGGTGGGTATGTTTACTCAGCCAGAAAGTGCACAGGCGACAAAGGACGTTCCTTTAGGGAATGCGACTGCGCCGCGCCTGCTGTATTCCCTGGGCGGATCAGGCAGCGGTGACGAGATCGGCGCCAGCGCGGGGCAAGTGGTTGTCGAGGCTTATATCAACAGTGCAGGAACGGCGTACGACTATCGCATTGTTTCCGGTCCGAACGACGCAGCCACCCGGGCCGAGGTGGAGAATATGCTGGTCCTCAGCCGATTTGAGCCTGCCCGCTTCTTTGGTCAACCAGTAAGGGGACTGGCCGTGCTCTCGTTCTCTGGGGTTTCTGTCCGCGGATAGCCTCACTGGGTTTTCGCAGTCCACCAACCTGAGAATTTCCAAAGGCTGCGTGGACCAACCTCGTTCAAGCGGCTGCCAATCCGAATCCCTATCTTCAACAATACATGCGCTTTCTGTGCTGATTCCCGGAATCGATCCGATTTGGCGATGGAAACCAATTGGAGGCCGATAAGGTCACTGAGAATCTGCGGCCCTTTTCCAAGGGGTGGGATTGTCTGCCGATTTTAGGGTTCGATGGCAGGTGGGCTCGGGGCGAGCAATCTGTGCAATCACACCTTGGGCAGCGGGGAGCGACCAAGTGAAGAAATTGAGTTTGAAAGCGAAGTTGTGGATCAATTGCGGCAGCCTGCTTCTGATCTTGCTGCTGGTCGGAGGCATCGCGCTTAAGACAGCCTTGACCACGCAGACCCTGGCTGGAACGGTGCAGTTCGACTCGCACAAGCAGGATCTTTCAGCAGCAATACAACTTGCGATCGAAAAGGAAAAGGTCGGCGGCCGCGATGCGCTTCTTCATGACGACAACCAATATCTGATAGCTGCGCGCGCAGAGTTTCAACAGAAGTCGGAAGAACTCAAGCCGCTGCTGACCTCCTCTACGAGTTATCAACTCTTCTCGCAGATTCAGGATGAGAATGCAGCCTACTGCCGCCTCGTGGATCAAGGCATTCAACGGCACCAAGCGGGAGACCATCCCGGGGCGGTGGAGATCTTCTATGGTTCCGCGTCGAAGCAAGTGCGGGCCGACCTGAAGAAAAGCACAGACGATCTGATTGATTGGTACGCCGATCTCGCCGACAAAGCAGCGAAAGAGCAGGTTGCTGGCAACAAGTCAGCGGTATCTGTGATCCCAATCATGACCGCTTTGGGATTCGTGATCGGTATTGGCATAGCAGTTTTTGTCATTCGTTCTCTGGTTGCATCGATCAAGGCAATCGTCTCGGTCATGGAGTCAATTTCAAACCACAACCTGTGCATCCCCGATGTTGAAGTCACCACCGACGATGAGTTAGGTCAGGCAGGCCGTGCGCTGAATACCATGAAAGCAAATCTCTCACGCATGGTGCGGTCGATTACGCAATCTGCCGAACAACTGGCCGGCGCCACGGAGGAAATTGCCCAGGGAGCCAAGCAGAACTCGTCCAGTGCTCACGCCGAGGCGGAGCAGGCATTCCAGGTAGCTTCCGCGATGCAGGAGATGTCCGCGACGGTCCGCGAAGTTGCCGACCATGCGCAGCACGCCTCGGTCGCCTCCAAACAGTCAGCAACCTCAGCCCGGAAGGGGGGCGAGATCGCGGATGAAACTCTGCTTACGATGAACAGCATCGCCTCGTCGACTAGCAACGCAGCGGGCCGCATTCTCGAGTTGGGTAAGAGCTCTGAGAAGATCGGCAACATCGTTGCTGTGATTACAGAGATCGCAGGTCAAACCAACCTGCTCGCGTTGAATGCTGCCATTGAAGCGGCGCGCGCTGGGGAGCAGGGCCGTGGCTTCGCTGTTGTTGCCGGTGAAGTCCGCCGTCTGGCTGAACGGACCGCTTCGGCAACCAAGGAAATTGCAGGAATGATTCAGACCATCCAGACCGAAACCAAGGTGGCCGTTTCGGCAATTGAGGAAGGTCAACGGGAAGTGGAAGTTGGCGTAAAGAAAACAGGCGAGACCGGGCAGGCCCTTAAAGAAATCATCGGCATGTCCGATGAGTTGGGCAATATGGTTGCACAAATCGCAACTGCAGCATCGGAGCAAAACGGCGCCGCGGAACAGATCACGTCCAGTATTTCTCAGATATCCGGCCTCACCCAGACCTCCTCGACCAATGCGGACCAGACAGCGGCGGCATGCGGGCATCTTTCTGAGCTTGCTTCCGAGTTGCATCGGCTGGTCAACGAATTCTGTGTGGAGAGTCTACCGATTCCGTGGGCGGACGTCCCGCGGATACTCGGAACTATACCGGACGCGTTCAGCCCATCAGCCGGCCGAAACCAAGGGCGGCGTAACCCGACTCCCGTTTGACCCTGTCTGCGCGTCTAAATAGACTTGCAGGCAGGGTCTCACTGATGCAGTTTCCGTTCTTTCGCTCGTATTCCGTTCCGGCAGCGCTCCTGATCTGTTTCGGGTTTGCACTTTTGCCGAAGCCCGGGCGTACCCAATCCTCTCCAAGCAGTTCTTCCGGCTCGCACCAAAGCTCTTCTTCGTCCTCTTCGACGATCCAGCAAGAAAAGGCGCCTACCTTCCTGGTCGATCCTGCCGGACCGACGATCTCGCTGGTCAGTTCCGAGCCGGTCTTCTTCATGGCCGCGGCACTCAATGTCTGCGGCTACGACGAAGGCCTTGAAGACAGCGCGCCCGTTCGGAAGCGCGTCCGCGACGACGTGAATCAGGCCCTGGCCAGGAGTGAAGACGCCCGTGCCAAGAGGGATAAGGTCTGTCTCTTCATCGCCCAGCATCGGATGACGGGTTCGGAAAAGGACATTTCCCAGTACATCTCGCTGGCGCTCTATCTAAGTCCTCCGCCGGAGCTTGAAACCAGCGTCGAGTTGCCCGAAATGCCTCCCGATTCCACCCAGGTCGTCGAAATTGTCCCGCTGCTACGCGACTTTGCGGCCGCCATCGACCTCCACGGCATCTGGCTCACCGTCCACCACATCTACGACGAAGAAACCGACCGGCTGCACGATCCGCTGTCAAAAATGATTGTGGGCACCAATCTCTATCTCAAGATGCCTGCCTCCACCTACGATGGACGGCGCTTTGTCGTCGTCATGGAGCCGCTTCTTTCGCCAAAGCTCGTGAATGCGCGCATCTACGGAACGGAATACGTCGTCGTGGTTTCTCCGGTCAACGGGGTGATTCCCATGACCGACGTGCGCCACATCTATCTGCACTATGTAATTGAACCGCTGCTTTACACCCGCGCGAATGCGATCGACAGAGAACAGCCGATCATGAAAGAAATACGTGACGCGCCGCTCGACTTCCGATTCCGATCCGACACCGTGGCGTTGACCGTCGAGTGCCTGATCAAGGCGATCGAGGCGCGCACCATGGACACGGGGGTGCCGGAGTACAAGATTCCGGTAGGCGTGGAACGCTCGGATTTGCCTCGCTACGAGCACGAGCGCCAAGTCTATGAGGAGAAGGTCAACGCTATCAGATGGGTGACGGTGAAGCACGACATGACGCAGGGGTTTGTGCTGACTCAATATTTTTATGGGGCGATGATCCAGTTTGAGAAAGATCCGGCCAGCTTGCAGGACACCATTGGTGAGATGGTGTACAGCATGGACATAGAGCAACAGGTGCATCGTGCGCGCCAAATTGGGTTTGACGCGCAGGCCGATGGCGATGTGTTGCAGCGCAGCAAACCTCGCGTTCTTACCGGTCTCGATTTGGCTGAGGCGCGTCTTGCAGCGGGCGACGTGGCCACGGCGAGTGCGTTGGCGCGCCAATCGCTCACGGTGCATACCGACACGCTGGAATCGGTGGCCGACGAGGCTCGAGCCAACTTCGTTCTCGCGCGCGCAGCGATCATGACTGGCCGTCCCGAAGAGGCGATCGATCGGTTTCAGAAGACGATTGCCACCAGCAAAGAGCCGCGCTTGCTGGCGTGGTCTCATATTTATTTAGGCCGCATGCTGGACCTCGATTGCAAACGTGATCAGGCCGTGTCGGAATACAATCAGGCCCTGGCGGCGCGCGACGGTGAGCAGGATACCCGTCTGGCTGCCGAACGAGGTGTCAAGGCCGCCTACACTGTGAATGGACACAGTTGCGAAGACGCCGAAGACGACTCTGGCGGCGATGTTCCAGGAAAATCAGGTCCTCCCAGGAGTGGTCAACTGGGAACGCCAAAACCACAGTAATCTGCCACCGGGATTCACGTCAGCCACGACGGGCGTCTAATAGACATGGCACACATGTCCTCTCATGGACCTGAACAAGGACTTGCCGCGCGAAGCCACTTGACTCATATTGAAGCTGCAGAATCGATCGAGGGGGAATTGCAAACAGCTCTGGCTGCGTTGGAAATCGCGCTGGGATATGGGTTCGCCAATCCCGGGTTGCTTCTCCGTGCGCTGACGCATCGGTCGCTTGCCAACCAGCGGGTTTTGGAGGACGGCAAGATTGGAGCCGAATCCGAAGGAGACAATGAGCGGCTGGAATTCCTAGGCGATGCTGTTCTTGGACTCGTGGTCGGCGAAGCGTTATTCCTGCTGCATCCGGAATGGAGTGAAGGCGAGCTCACCCGCGTTCGTGCCCAACTCGTCAGTCGCCAGCATATGGCAGAGGTCGCTGCGCAAATCGACTTGGGCGACCATCTTCGCCTCAGCCGCGGAGAGGACCGCAGCGGTCTCCGCCGCAAGAGCACGGTGCTCTCGAACACCATGGAGGCGGTGATTGGCGCTCTGTTTCTGGATGGCGGGCTTGAACCGGTCCGAGCGTTTACGCAACGCTACGTAATTGGCGATGTAGTGGAGCATTTGGCGCAAGAATTGCGCTCCGGGGCTGCGCTTGGTAATTACAAATCGGCACTTCAGGAGCTTCTCCAAGCGGCTCGGGCCGGTACTCCGATATACAAGGTCAAAAGCGAGAGCGGTCCCGATCATCACAAGCGCTTTCTCGTCGAGGTTCGACTTAAGCCGGCTCAGGGTGAGCCCGGCAAGGCGTTGGCACGCGGTATTGGATCTACAAAGAAGGACGCGGAGCAGGATGCGGCCCGTCGCGCACTTGCCCAGTTGACGGCAGCCGAGGTCAGCAACGGCGCCTTGATCGCTCAAAAGGAGGAGCAGGCGAAGCAATGAGCTCCCCAGCTCAGGTTGCCGGTCCGCCGAAAACGGTGTCGCGGTTGCGATTGCATCTGCCCACCGTGCCGGAGGCATTTGCTTCATTGCTGCGCACCGTGGTCGTCGCGCTGTTTCTTCTTACGTTTGTGCTTCAGCCGTTTCTCATTCCATCGGAAAGCATGGAGCACACACTGCTCGTCGGCGACTTTCTGCTGGTAAACAAACAAATCTTCGCGCCGGCAAGCTCGCGGCAGGGATTGATTCATTGGTTGATGCCTTGCCGCGATGTCGAGCGCGGAGACATTGCCGTCTTCCACCACCCCGATCCGCCCTATCTGGTCAAGCGTGTCGTGGGGATTCCTGGCGACCGCATCCGCATTGAAGATGGCAGAGTAACCGTAAACGGCGAGACCCTCGATGAGCCCTACGCTGCTTTTGAACCTGCTGCACCCAATCCGTTTCGCGACAATTTCCCCGCCAGGATCTACACGGACCCGAACATCGACCCGACATGGTGGAGGCAGATGCAGAGCCTCACGCGCGACGGAGAGCTCGTCGTCCCTCCGGGCGAATACTTCATGCTGGGCGATAACCGCAACCACAGCAAAGACTCCCGCTTCTGGGGATTGGTCCCGCGCGAGGCGATTATTGCGCGCCCCCTGGTGATCTATTTCTCGGTGCGGCGGCCCTCGACAACAGATGTACAACAAGCCTCGGATGATAGACTTGGGCACGATAGGGAACTCGCCGCGCGCCTGACCGGCTTTGCGCGCTGGAAGCGGATTTTCCGAGTGGTGCACTAAAAGCAGAGAACAGGAATCAGTGAATAGTGATCAGATTGGCCTTGCCAACTCAAACTGATCCAGCCTGCCCGAAAGGGATTCCTGGTTTCTGGCGAAAGGTGCAAGCATTCTGTCCGACCACGGAACACAGTCCACTATGCACTATTCACTGACCACTGATTTATGAGCGACAGGATGACGAGAAAGAATATCGCGCCAGCCAGAATTCAGACAGAAGCCCCGCCCGCTGTGATTCAGGAAAAGGTCGAAGAGACGCCTTTCGAGGCGGCAGCCAGCATCTGTTCGGTGTTGGTGGTGGGTTTATTCATCCTCACCTTTCTTGCGCAAAATTTTGTGATTCCATCCGGCTCGATGGAAAAGACTCTGCTTGTAGGCGATCATCTTGTCGTCGACAGGATCACGCTCGCCCCGCCCGCTAAGTGGATGCCTCTGGTTCACTATCGGGAGCCACAGCGCGGGGATGTTGTGGTGTTCCTGAAGCCGGGCTATCCCGATCTTTTCCTGGTGAAGCGCTTGGTTGCGGTGCCGGGAGACCATCTCCAATTGCGCAACGGCATCGTCATCATTAATGGAGTTGCCCAGGAACAGCCCCACGCCGAACCAACAACCCCGGAGAATCATTCCGATTTTCTCGACGAGTTTCCGTCCGTTGCTCCCATGGCGCAAGCTGATGCAACGCCGGAATCTTGGGCCGTCGATTTTCCGAATTACGTGAAAGACGGCGATCTGGTGGTGCCCCCCGGCAAGTTTTTCATGATGGGCGACAATCGCCACGACAGCCTCGACTCGCGCTATTGGGGATTTGTCCCCAGGGAAAATATCGTGGGGCGGCCATTGTTCAATTATTGGTCCTTCGAAACGCCAGAGCGTCAGTACGAAGAGACCGGTCTCGGCAGCAACGTGGCCTGGATGGCGCATGTGGCGCTCCATTTTTTCACCGAGACTCGCTGGAGCCGGACACTGCACATCATTCGCTGAGGGCTGTCTCGGCGAAGGAAGTATCAACACAGACATGACAGAAGAGGTCGAGGGCGGCAGCCGTAAGAGATATCGACTTGTGCTGGCCCTGGCGATCATCGTTGCATTGCTCGCCATCGTATTCGTGCCTCCGCTGCTGAGCATCGGCCGTTACAAGAGCCGGATCACACAAGTCATTTCGTCGTCGCTCGGTCGGAACGTGCGCCTTTCGTCCCTAGAACTGCGATTGCTTCCTCGCCCGGGATTCGTGATCACCGATCTCACCGTCGAGGAAGATCCCGCATTTGGAGCGGAGCCCGTTCTGCACGCCAACACCGTGGTTGCTGCCATTCGGCTCCTATCGCTTTGGCGAGGACGTCTCGAGGTCAGCCGTCTCAGTGTCGACGAAGCGAGCCTCAACCTGGTTCGGAACAGCGCGGGCCATTGGAATCTGGATCCGTTCTTCCGCACCGCAACTGCTCGCGATGCCGACGCTGCACAGGGAGTAGCGCCGCCACTCCCGTATCTTGAAGCGACAAACTCCCGCATCAACGTAAAGAAGGGACTTGAGAAGCTACCGTTTTCGCTCGTGAATTCGGATATCGCCTTTTGGCAGGAAAATGCCGGCGACTGGCACGTTCGGCTGCGCGGCCAGCCTGCCCGTACGGACGTGAGTCTCGAACAGGCTGATACGGGGATTGTGCGACTGGAGGCACGACTTCGCCATGCCACCGATCTAAATCAGATGCCGATTCATCTTGAATTGGATTGGCGGGAAGCGCAGCTTGGCCAGCTCAGCCGGCTGATTGTCGGCTCCGACCCCGGCTGGCGCGGCGACCTCACGGGAGAGATGCAACTGGACGGCACGGCAGAATCCGCGCAGGTGAAAACCCGCCTTACGGCCGCCGGGGTCCATCGCGCAGAGTTTGCTCCCGCCGAAGCGCTCGACTTCGATGCCAATTGCAGCTTCGTCTATCACTATCGCGCCAGTGCGGTCGAGAAGCTTTCCTGCGACTCACCTTTGGGAGACGGGCACATCATGTTAGCGGGTGATCTGCCGGCGAACGCTCAGCCGAAACTGTCGGTGGAGGTTCGGCGCATCCCGGCGAGTGCCGGTCTGGGTGCGTTGCGAACACTGCGCAGCGGCTTTAATTCAGATCTGGAGGCCGGCGGCACCATCAGCGGCAAGATCACATACGATGCAGGAGTCCCGGCTTCAGATGCGAGGCAGGTGAACGTGCCCCGTGTCCATTCATCGAAGAGGCGAAGTGCAAAGACTCTCGCGACGGCGCAACCAGGTCCGCTTACTGGCAGCTTTACCGTGGATGATTTGCGGCTCAGTGGGGGTGGTCTCGGCCAGCCGATCCTGATCCCCAAAACAACGGTCCAGCCGGCCGCTGTTGCGTCCGGCGACGCGCAAGCCCTTACGGCCACAATTTCCGTTCCGGCAGGCGCGCCCGTGCCGATGTCCATTGGTGTTCAATTCTCAATGGCTGGGTATCAGGCGAGCATCCATGGGCCAGCCTCGCTGCCGCGCATCCGAGAGCTTGCGCGCGTGGCGGGCATTGGCGACATCTCTGCTTTGGATGGCATTGCGGGCGATCCGGCAACACTCGATTTGAGTGCCGAGGGCCGGTGGTTGCCCACGCCAAGAGCTCCTGAGACCTTGCCCGCGGACATTGCAAGCAGTCTCGACAATGCTCTGGTTCTCCGAGACGCGGACTCCGATCAGCTGACCGGAACGATTACCGTCCACAATGCGAACTGGAAATCGGGTGCGCTCGCCAATCATTTAGTAATTGCAGAGGCGGTGCTTCACCTGGGAGGTGAAGCGATCGTGTGGGACCCGGTCGAGTTTTCCGATGGGCCGGTGAAGGGAACTGCCAGTCTTCAGTCGCCTCTCAAGTGCGAAGTTGGCCAGGAGTGTTTCCCTCAGCTCGATCTGCATTTTGACGAACTCGATGCCGCCGAAATGCAGGCAGCGCTTCTCGGTGCGCAACAGAAGAGCACAGTGCTCTCCGCGCTGATCGAGCGTTTCAGCGCATCCTCCGTGCCTGCCTGGCCTCGTATCAACGGAACGGTCGAGGCCGACTCGCTGAAGCTGGGTCCCGTCACATTGGAAAACGCGGCGATATCTTTGCGTGTGCTGCCCACGGGCGCCGAATTCACGAGCATAGATGGCGACCTTCTAGGCGGTAAGGTCCACGGCACGGGAAAGCTGACGCAAGGCGACAAGCCGGCCTATATCTTCGAAGGCGAGCTCGAACGGCTGAGTGGGCCCGCAGTATGCGAATTGCTGGCGCTTCGCTGCACAGGCGGTCCATTGAATGGCAAAGGAAAAGTTGAGCTCGTCGGCTTCACCGACAACGAACTTGCCGCGTCGGCCAGGGGTACTCTGCATTTCGAATGGCATCATGGAGCGATCGAAGACAATCCCGCAGTGGAGATCCAAATCCCCAAGTTGCTTACGCATTTTGATCGCTGGAGTGTCGATGCGACGATCGCTAACAATACGGTCAGCTTTGCTACGAGCGAGATTCAGCAGAGTAGCCGCAAGGCGAATGTGGGAGCGACTGTGACCTTCGCCAACCCGCCAACCGTAAGCTTCGTCGAATCCAAAGCGAGTCAAACCGCAAAGCGCTAGCGAGAGTTGCAGCCCCGTTACAATGAAGGCATGGCTTCATCTATCGTCGCTTCCCCCGTTCAAATCTTCTGCAAAGGCATTCTTTTCGACATGGACGGCATCCTCATTTCTTCCATTGGCTCGGTCGAGCGCAGCTGGACAAAGTGGGCCACGATGCGCGGAGTCGATCCCGAGTACGCGATCCAGATCGCGCATGGCTGCCGCAGCATTGAGACGGTTGCGAAGCTAAGGCCTGACCTCGAGGCACAAGCGGAGAATGATCTTATTGAACAAATGGAAATGGACGACACAGAAGGAGTGACGGCGCTGCCCGGCGTGATCGATCTGCTTTCATCGCTTCCGCAAAATCGGTGGACGGTGGTGACCAGTGCCACGGAGCCTCTTGCGCGTGTGCGTCTCGCCGCGGCAGGTATTCCCGTTCCTGAGCGCATCATCACGGCGGAGAACGTCGCGCAGGGCAAGCCTCATCCAGAACCTTATCTCGCAGGGGCGACGCTGCTCGGCTTCGCTCCCAACGAATGCCTTGTCTTCGAGGACGCAGCATCTGGAACCAATGCAGGCCGGGCAGCCGGTTGCACGGTGATCGCGACCACGTTCTCGCATTCGATTGAATCACTGAGCGCTGCTCACTATCTGGTTCCCGAACTGACTGGGGTGAGTGCGCGGATTCACGAAGACGGGAGCGGCATCGTGCTCAAGTTTGTCCCTCTGGCCGTGTGAGCCAGCAAACACATTGCCCATTGCCGCCTCTTACTCGTTGGCCTCAATCCGGCGGCCATGAGTATCTTGCAGGGGCCGCGAGTTCATGGGGAAGATTGCTGTGAACGCCCGCAACTGCGCGCGGCTCACGCTCAGCACATCTTCGAAGACAAACCAGCGCACGCCCTCCGTGCACGGTGGAGCAGTCAGGGAGCCCGTGTACGTCCAATAGCCGCGATCCGCCGGCAGAAAGCCCCCGGGGTTAATCATGTCCTCGACTTTCGCTGTCTCTCCCGTGCGCGTCGGCAAATGAGGCCACAGCGCCGCCATCACAGCATTCGAGTCGCCGCGATCCATCGTGAACCGCACGGCGATCACAGCCATTTTGCCATCAGCGCTTTTGTGAACGATGTGCACCACCATGTCGGTCAGCTTGCCTTTCACAGCCTCCTCGCTGGGATGGTGAAAATGAAACTGCTGCAGATCGTAGCGCACGCCGTCGTAAACGATGTAGCTGCCCGGATCGACATAGACGCGCACGGTGTTGCCCGTGTTCTCCAGTTTGACCGGACCTGAGATGTAGTGGAATTCGATTGGCTGCAGCGCCTTGTTGAGGTGTGCGCCGCGAATGTCGATCGGCGACTGCTCATGGCCCTGTGAACAGGCTTTATACGTCGGGTCCAGCTTGCCCCAATCGAGCGGTCCGGTTTTCCCCTGATAACTCCAAGGTGCGGTGGTTTGCGCGGCGGCAATCGATGCCACACCGAACACCAGCGCGGCGACTTGATGAAAGCGCATGAATATCTCCTCTTCCAAAGGACGAGCGTCAATCCCGAGAAATTCTATTGCATCGACGTTGCAGAACCCAAAAAGAATGGGACCCTTCGGCTGAAGGGTCCCGTTTTTCTTTAACCGATCAATCTGCGGGGCAATTGGAGCTGGCTTCTACTTAGCCGCGACCGCGACTCCAGCCTGCTCCGCCAATTTGGCAGCCTTGTCGGTTGCTTCCCACGTGAATTCCGGCTCCGTCCGGCCAAAATGCCCGTAAGCCGCGGTCTTTTGATAGATCGGCCGGCGCAGGTTCAGGCTTTCGATGATTCCCTTTGGCGTGAGCGAGAAGTTCTTGCGCACCAATTCGGTCAACCTGGCCTGGCTCACCTTCGAAGTGCCGAAAGTATCCACCAGCACGCTTACCGGCTCCGCGACACCGATCGCATAAGCCAGCTGCACTTCGGCCTTTTCCGCGAGTCCCGCCGCAACAATGTTCTTCGCGATGTAACGCGCGATGTACGCTGCCGAACGATCCACCTTCGTCGGGTCCTTGCCGCTGAAGGCCCCGCCGCCATGCCGGCCCATTCCGCCGTAGGTGTCGACGATGATTTTGCGCCCGGTCAGGCCGGTGTCGCCCATCGGGCCGCCTATGACGAAACGCCCCGTCGGATTGATGTGATACTTCGTGTGCTCATCGAGCCACTTTGCCGGCAGTACAGCCTGAATCACATGCTTCAGGATGTCCGCATGCAACTCATCGTTGCCTACGGTTTCGGCGTGCTGGCTTGAAATCACCACTGCGTCGATGCGCGCAGGCTTGCCGTTCTCGTCGTATTCAACGGTCACCTGGCTCTTGCCATCAGGCCGCAGATACGGCAGCTTGCCGTTTTTGCGCATCTTGCTCAATTGACGCGTGAGCTTGTGGGCCAGCGAAATCGGAGCCGGCATCAGCTCTGGCGTTTCGTTAGACGCGTAGCCGAACATCATGCCCTGGTCGCCAGCGCCACCGGTGTCCACGCCCTGCGCAATGTCGCCCGACTGCTTGTTGATCGTCGAGATCACTGCGCAGGTGTTCGAGTCGAACCCATACGAAGCGTTGTCGTAGCCGATTGAAGCCACCACGCCGCGCACCAGCGACTGGAAATCCACATATGCCTTCGTCGTGATCTCGCCTGCAATCACGACCAAGCCAGTGGCTGTCAGCGTCTCTGCCGCCACGCGGCTATACGGATCCTGATCGAGACATGCGTCAAGGATGGCATCGGATACCTGGTCGGCAATTTTGTCGGGATGACCTTCAGTCACAGATTCAGAAGTAAACAAAAAGCGGTCGCTCAACTTCGCATTCCTCCCTATACGGCAATTTTTAGTAATTCGCTCGGCGCGAGCTATTCCGGTGTTCAGCGGTTCAGCGCGGTTAGCCTTGGCAATCCATCCCGGTCGGGGAGAAAAGCCGCACACCGGCATCGGATATGGGGGTGTACCGTTACATGGTAATCGCGTAGAGGGGTTGCAAGCAAAAGCTATCAGTGAATGGCGAAGATTGAGGATTCAAACCGGCCCAGGGCCGGTGAAGCGCGACGAGGCTTCGTCCGATTTCGGTGTTTGGACGGAGTTTTGGGGTCGCGCGCCGACTATCGTTGAAATAGAGTGATTCCGTGCAGGATAAGGGCGTGCGTCTTGGCGGATACGCTTTGCACTGGGAGCAGAGTGCTCCACCACCCGGCGCGCACGCCATAGTAGCGGACGGTCAAGAAGCCCGCGACCATCGCAGCCACCATCAGGACGATTGCTCCCGCCCAGCGAAGGCGCATTTCAGCGGCTTCGCGCCGCTCCAAGCGCACTCTTCCCACATTTGAGGCGAATTCTGTCCACCCCTGATCGGGCACGGTGACAACGCCGGATTCGGCCGACGCTTTAACAAATCGGTCGGTCCAATCCTGGACGTCGAGGCCCACCGCGCCGACATAGCCGCGCACGATTCCTTTGCTCAGAATTCCGCCAGGAAGCAGCCGGTACCTGTCCTGCTCTAGAGCAACCAGATGGCGCTGGCTGATCTTTGTCACCTCGGTGATGTCTTCTAACGCGACGCCTCTAGATAGCCGTGCAGCGCGTAGATCTTCTCCGAAACTGCCCATAAGTAACCACTTGAAGGGTTTAAACCCTCTTGGATTTCCACATCTACAATAAACCCCGAAATTCGCGGAGTCAAAACTTTTTGAGGTCTTCCCCTTTATTTTCACCAACCTGAAGTAACCAGACGGTCCTAACCGCTATTGTCGAACTGTACAACGCAAATTTGGCAATCAAAGCGATATTTGGCACTTCAGGTAACTCAATAGCTCTGGGCAATCTGCTCAAAATGCCCATATTTACCAGCAACTTCTTGCCAGGCTCACTGTTGCTGGTAGGCTTGAAACGAGGGTAGCAGAAACCGCACTGGTTGACACCTGTGCCCTCCCAAAAGATGAACAAACTGGTTTTTGCCAATCTCCTGCATCGGCCCCTTCGCTCCGTCATCAGCATGCTTGCGGTGGCTATTGAAGTTGTCATGATTCTCTCCATCGTCGCGATCTTCATGGGCATGCTGGATGACCAGAAGCAGCGAACCAACGGTATTGGAGCTGACCTCGTAGTTGCGCCATCCAATGCGAGCTTTATGAATGGAGTCAGCGGCGCACCCATGTCGGCCCGGCTGGCCGAAATCTTCCCCAAAATGCCTCACGTGACCGCCGCCGCACCGGTCATCTCCAACTTCTCCATGTCCGGCAACGTCGAAATCCTCTATGGAATCGACTTCGATAGTTTCAATGCCCTCAAGCCGTTTGTGTTCCTCTCTGGCGGCCCATTCAAGGGACCTTACGATGTCATCGTCGATGACGTCTTTGCCCACGCTGCGAAGGGGCGCGAAGTCGGTGACTCGCTCACAATCCTCAACCACTCGTTTCGTATTTGCGGCATCGTCGAAAGCGGCAAAGGTGGGCGCAAGTTGATTCCGCTCGATACCATGGGCACCCTGACGGGCGCCGACGGCAAAGCCTCCGTCATCTACCTCAAGAGCGATAATCCCGCCAACGACAGCCTCATCATCGACGAGATCCATGCCACCGAAGGATTGGGAAATTACAAAGTGCAGACGATGGCCGACCTGATCTCTTTGTACACGCCATCGCGCTTTCCCGGCTTCGATCTTGCGCTCAACGTCGTCATCTCTATCGCCTTCATCGTCGGGTTCCTGGTGATCTTCCAGTCCATGTACACCGCGGTGCTCGAGCGCACTCGCGAGATTGGCATTCTCAAGTCGCTCGGCTCATCCAAATTGACCATCGTGAGCGTGGTGCTGCGCGAAACCACCGTGCTCGCCGTGGCGGGAGTCCTATTGGGCATCGTCGCCACCTATGGCGTGCATGGCCTGCTGAGCGTAAGATACCCGACCTTCGCTTTCGAACTAACCGCTTCCTGGATAGGGCGCGGTGCGTTCATCGCGTTTGCAGGGGCGCTCTTTGGCGCGCTCTATCCGGCGTGGATGGCGGCGCGCAAGGATCCGATCGACGCGCTCGCCTACGAATAACATCGTCTACTGAATGGATCGGGCGGCATTTGCAGATCGTTTCCGCATCGCGCCGCACATTGGATTTGCAGGGGCCTACGACATAGCGCAGCGATGCGGTCGACCTTTTCGGGAGTCTTCTCTGCTTCAAGAATGTTAGACATATCCTCAGACCGCACCACCGAAGGGTACCCCTCCTCGGCCGTGCCTCAAAAGTGGTGCAACATCTCAGCACTTGCGTCGCCGCTATTTTCTGCAAACTCCAGTCAACACCTGTGCCAATTCGCACATTTGTTCCACGTGGAACAATTCTGGTGATCGCAATGCAGCGGCCTCGCCACGCGAAGCCTTTGCCTGGACGGCCAGTCCCGCGCAACAAGCACGGTATACTCGGAAACAACTCACCTCCCCCTTTTGCATTCTGTAGCTTTCATTTCTCGGAGACAGGCAATTGCCTACTGGGACAAAGCGGTGGCTTGGTGCTGTGTGGGTGGGTTTGATTTGCGGGTTCGCGGCGTTGCATGCAGTTCATCTAAGCGCCGATTTCCCCAATCACTCGCCCTGGATGCGCGATTGGGCAAAATACACAGATGAAGGCTGGTACGGAAACGCAGCTATCCGCGCGCATCTGTTCGGCCACTGGTTTGTCTCGGGCGATTTCAATCCGGCGGTGGCGCTGCCAGTGTGGCCCTTTCTGGAGTGGCTGCTATTCTTCTTCACCGGCGTTTCGGTGGAAGCAGCGCGCGGACTTGCCGTCGCGTTGTTTTTCGCAAACCTGGGCCTGAGTTACCTCCTCTTGCGCACCAACGGGACTCGCTGGGAGGGATTGCTTGCGCTGACGCTGCTGTCGACGAGTCCTTTTCTCTATTGCTTCAGCCGACTGGCGATTCTGGAACCGCTGCTGATGGCGCTCTCTCTCACGGCGATGAATCTTGCGGTCAGAATTCCGCGATATCGGCGGCCGATCCGAGCTTCGGTGGCGATTGGCTTCCTGTTCGCGCTGATGATGCTCACCAAGACAACAGCGGTTTTCCTTTTACCGGCATTGGCGTGGGCGATGCTGCTGCCGTTGAACGAGAACCGCAAACTCGCAGCCCGATGCGCAGCAGCGGCTGCGGGAGCGAGCGCCGTGACCTACGGGATATGGATGGCTCTTGTCTTGCGCTCAGGGTTGTTGGCTGACTACAAATATCTGTTTTACATCAATAACTATCCCAAGCCTGCCGAGAAGGGCTGGTTGCTAATGAGCCTGTGGTGGTCGTTTCATGGCGGGCTCAGGGTCGACCACATTCTCATTCCACTCGCCGGGCTAATTTTTGTGGGAGCGCTGATTGGATGGCGATCGCAATGGGGTCGAAGCCTTCGGACGGATCCGGTCTTCGGAGCTTCCATCGCATCTGTCACGGGATACATCTTCTTCATGACAGTTCAGAATCATCCGCAGCCTCGCTATTTCGCAGTGGTCGCATTCTTTTGCATCTTCATCGTGGCGCGCGGTACTGGATCGCTGCTCATTCAGACGGGCGCTCTGCGGCAGCCTGGTTGGGCGATAGCCGCGTTGGCTATAGTTGCTGCGATTCTCAACGCGACCTGGACTCTGAGTTATGCCCTGCATCCGGAGTATACGTTTGTGCAGGCGGCGCAGGGATTGGCACGCTATGTCGATCAACATCCCAATGGGAAGCGACTGCTCGTATCGACAAGTGGCGACGAAATCACGCTGATTGCACATCTGCCAAGCCTGTGCGACGATTTCGGCACCATCCCTTTGCACGACAAGATCGCGATTTACAAACCAGGCTGGTTTGCCAGCTGGAACGATCTCGATCCGGGCACCCTGGCCGACCTGCATACACACTATTCATTGGAACAGGCCGCCACCTTCGGCGCCATGGACGATCCGGAGCGAACCAGACTGGTGCTTTTCAAGCTGCATCCGCTGCCGAATGGCCAAGTCCGCGACCAGGTCGACCAGAACCTGCAAATCCAGCTGCCCGAGGATCGGTTCGACATTCCGATTGAGTGAAGAGCGGCAGGAACAGGGCTTTTGCTGACCGCTGTTCCCTGATCCCTGCTCCCTGTTCTTGGGCTCTCGACTGAGCCCGCCGCGGACGATCAGAAGGCGAAACGACTACCGATTGTCGGAGCAAAGTTGTTGTTGGAGTTATAGGGGACGCCGGGGCCATGAGGAATCGCGATGGCCAGACCGCCGCTCACGAAGGAATACGCCACTCCGGCAAAAGTGTCGAACCGCTTGGTGAAGTGATGATCCGCATAGAGCGACCCCTCGTTGAGGGTGCCCGCGCAGGAGCTGCGGAAACCGGCTGCGACTGAGCAGCTCTGCGGAACACGGAAGTCGTTCTGCCGCTGTTGATACCAGGCGAAAGTGAAGTCGGTTTTGCTGCGGTAGGTGTACTTCGCACCCGTCCACCAGATGTTCAGCAACTTTTCAGAATCAAGATTGTTGTCTTCGACCCCGCTCATGAAATAACCGCCCTGGTCCGAGGCGCCAACGCCCAACGGGTTCGCCGGGTTATTCTGCCAGATGTATTCGTAGCCCGCAAAAACCTTGAACTCGTCAGACGAATACTTGGCTGTGGCCATCACTGCGCTGTTGTCGGTCACGATGCCATAGACGGTGTTGGTCGTGCTGATCAGATTTACCCCGTTGATGGGGTTTGTGTTGATGCTGTCGGTGGTCGACTGATAGGGAGCCGACAGACTCTGAGGCCCCAGCAAGGGATTCAGAACGCTGATCGCTTGATTGTAATGTTGGCCGACGACGTCGGCGAAGAACTTGCCATAGTTTCCGCCGAGGTCGAATCCAAAGGCGTTGTTATGCGCCGCTTCCGGCGTGCAGGTGGCGGCAGTCCAGGTTGCGGAGGCCGAGTAGCAGCCGGCAGATCCGTCGGCGAACTTATACATCGCGCCGAAATGGGCCGGTCCATAGGTGAAGCGATACTTCACGGTATCGTCCCAACGGCTGTCCTCGGTGTCGCCGCCACCAGCCATCGTGCCGTTGTACCCGATGTACGAAAAGGCATAGCCTCCGCCGGCCGGATCGTAAAGGAGCATCACATCGGTGCCGAGCGCGCGCTGACGGCCGAAAGTTAGCGTGCCGACATACTTTGACGATATGCCGGCATAGTATTCGTCATTGAAGGGTTGGCCCGCGCGCGCGCCGTCGATGGCCTCCGAATAGCTGACCCTGGGAAGGCCGTTGTTGATGATGTCGGTTTCCGACGCGTTGGCGAGGAGGCCGGAATTCGGATCGATGCCGGTTGAAGCGTTGAACACAACGGACCAGCCGGGCAGAAACTCTTCCTTGCCCCGGATGCCCAGACCCGTTTGCTGCAGGTTGTTCGGTGCGAAGACGAATCGATGTTGATAGCCGTTTCGGTTCACCAGCGATTCGCCTTCATAGTTATAGCCGTTTTCCGGTAAGCCGTGGCTGACCCAGCCGACACCGGCGTCATACGCACCGTACAGCGTGATGCCGTGCCAGGTCAGCGCGCAATCGGTGGTAGCGAACTCGTGGGGGCTCGCGCAGGGGTCGGGGGTCTTCGGCTGCGTCTTGGCGTCTTGCCCGAACGCCAGCGTTGATGAGAAGAAGAGAACCGTCACCGCTGCAAGAAACAACTTCGCCTTATTCACATTTCCTCCAAAATAAAATG
>Ga0302326_10004176_pt1 | contig 33594 bp, 27 predicted proteins | sample Palsa_T0_3_FD_202264 | JGI IMG/M metagenome (GOLD analysis project Ga0302326, IMG submission 202264) | Peat permafrost microbial communities from Stordalen Mire near Abisko, Sweden - Palsa_T0_3 | ecosystem: Environmental > Terrestrial > Soil > Palsa > Peat permafrost | place: Sweden: Abisko...
CACATTGTCGCTGTAGGTCGTGTCGCCGGACAGGAGCACCGACCGGTTGCCGGCGTCGAGCCGGTATCCGAACGCGGGATTGCCGTCAAAGTGCTCGACGGGAAACGCGGTCACCTTCACCCCGCCCTCGTCGTAGACGACGCCTTCGCCGATTTCGGTCACCTTGACGTCCAGGTCCTCGCGCTTGAACACCGGATTGCTGCGGCGCTCGATGTCGTGCTCGAACATCAGGCGCATTCCCTCGACCATTCGCGCCGTGCCCGGCGGCCCCCACACTTCGATCTTCTGTTTGCGCGCGAACATGAACCATGGGGTGATCCACAGCGAGGGAAGCCCTACGATATGGTCGCTGTGCAAATGCGTGAGAAAAATCTTCGTCACTTCGTTCGGATGAATACGCGACAGATAGATGTTCTGCAGGGCTCCATGGCCCGCATCGAACAGAAATTTGCTGCCATTCACGTCGATCAGGGTGGCGATGCCGGCGCGGTCGGGCGTCAGCTCCGGACCTCCAGTGCCGATCAGGTGAACCCGAAGCTCGTCGGCCCGCGAGGGGCCGAAATTGACGAGAAAGATCATCGCAAATGCGAGCAGCGCGGATTTTCGCATCATGAGCCACCTTCATGTCGGTCGGGCCTGTGCCGGTTGGGTTGACGTGACGACGACTTCCGAGCCCGGGTTATGCGAGCAAGACGCGTGCCGCGCGCAGACGGCTCGCCAAAGGCAGGGAGGCGCCGACCACCGGAACGCCGTCTCGCGATTTGTCTCGCGCCGCCGAATTGACTACGGTGGCGGCCGGGTTCCGACCACGGACAACACATGCCGGCCACCTCGCGCAAACCTGCTCACTTCAAGCTCGCGGCGGCCACCTGCTGGCTTGCGCTCGCCCCCGCCGCCGCCGGCGCGGAGGGCTACCCCGAGCGTGCCGTCACCTTCGTCGTGCCCTACACCGCGGGGAGCCAGACCGATCAGGTGGCGCGGCTGATCGCCCAGGCGCTGCAGGAGCGGCTGGGCCAGCCGTTCCTGATCGAGAACAAGGCCGGCGGCGGCGGGCTGCTGGCGGCGCTCACGGTGGCGCGCGCGGCGCCTGACGGCTACACGCTGATGGTCACCACCAACACCACCCATGCGGCGGCGTTGGGCCTGTTCAAGAACGTTCCCTACGACCCCGTCAAGGATTTCACCGCGATCGCCCAGATCGGCATCTTCCGTTCGGTGATCGCGGTCAACGTGAATCTGCCGGTGCACACCATCGGCGAGCTCGTGTCCTATGCCAAGGCCAATCCCGGCAAGCTCGATTACGGGCAAGGCAACGGCACCACCGAGGTGGTGTTCGAGACCTTCAAGCGCCGGGTCGGCATCGACCTCGTGCGCGTGCCCTATCGCAGCGGTCCGGCGGCGACCATGGATCTCGTCGCCGGCCACATCGCGGTGGCGGCGCCGGACTATCCCAACGGGTTGCCGCAGATCAAAGCGGGCCGCATCCGTCCGCTCGCGGTGATGACCAAGGACCGCAGCCACATCCTGCCCGACGTTCCCACCCTCGACGAGACGGTGATGCCGGGCTTCGACATCGAGGCCTGGGTCGGCATGTTCGGCCCGGCGCATCTGCCGGCGGAGGTGGTCGATACGCTCGACCGCGAGCTCGCAAAAATCCTGGCGCGCCCTGAGGTCAAGCAGCGCTTTCTCGATTCCGGCAGCGAGGTCAAGTGGAAGGGCCCGGCGGAATTTTCCGAATTCGTGAAGACCGAAGTGGTCAAATGGACCGCGCTCGCCAAGGAAGCGAACATCCAGCCGGAATGAGCCTGTCCCCTGTCCCGAGCCTGTCCCCTCCAGAAAGCCTGTCCGCTCTCCAAAGCGTGTCCCCTCTCCAAGCGGCAACAGCGATCATTCCATTACCCAGGACGGGCCGGAGACGGCTCTTTCCATCGGTCAGGATAAGCGGCGCGCGCGCCCTACCCGACCCTCCCCCGCAAGCGGGAGAGGGAGAACGGCCGGCTCACTCCCGCGGCAGGGCGGCGTTGTAGAGCGCCAGCGCGTCCTCACGCAAGGCGCGGCGCGAGGCGTCGCGGCTGTAGAACATGTGCCCGCCGCCATACACCGCGAGCTTGAGGCGATCGGCCGACCCGTAGACCGGAAGCTGGTCGAGGATGAGTTCGCTCGCGAAATAGGGTGTCACCAGATCGTTCGCCCCGTGCGCCACCAGCACACGGAGGTCGCGGTCGCCGGCGAGCGCATTGCGCAGATCGTCGACCACCTCCGGACCGACGCGACCGCGGCCCCAGGTCCATTGCCCGTTCACCTCGTTGTTGAGGAGGTGATAGGGCTGGTCGACCCGCCAATGCAGCGGACCTTGGTAGAGCGCGGTCATGGCGCTGGTGAGCGGCGGACCCATGGCGTCGAGCACCGGATCGGAGAACCGCGACGTCGACGCCGAAGGGGTCGGATCGAACGCGGTGACCGTGGGATCATAGGCGCTCGCAACCCGGCCGCGTTGACGGTTGAGCTCGCGCTGAAACGTCGCGGTGTCGACGCGCGCCGCGAGCCGGCGCACCTCGGCCGGGTCGAGCCCGGTATAGGCCGCAATCCGCGGCGCCATCCGCTCGATTGCAGCCGCATCCTTCTCGCCCTTCAGGAGATCCTGCAGATAGTCGCCGGTCGCGTAGCTCTCCACCTCGCGCAACGCAGCGCGGTCGAACGGTCCGCTGCCCTCGATCACGGTCGCGGCCATCGACGGCAGGCGCGCCACCCACGACATCGGATCGTGCCGGCGGTTGCCCAGGGTCGCGAAATCGAGTACCGGCGAGATCATGATGAGCCCGCGGATGCCCACGCCTTGCCCGGTGAGCGCGCGGGCGACCTTGGGGACGCGGAACCCGCCATAGCTTTCGCCCACCAGGAATTTGACCGAGCCCTGGCGGCCCGCCTTCTCGATCCATTTGCGGATCGTCACCGCGAGCGCACTTGCATCGCCGTCCACCGACCAGAACTGCCGGCGCACATTGTCGCCGCTCGCGGCGATACGGCTGTAGCCGGTCCCGACCGGATCGATGAAGACGAGGTCGGTGAAGTCGAGCCAGGTCTCGGCATTGGGCGCCAGCACCGGCGCGGCCGAATAGGTGGTGTTGTCGAGCGGCAGCCGCCACGGACCGACGGCCCCGATGTCGAGATAGGCCGAGGCGGCTCCCGGACCTCCGTTGAACAGGAAGGTCACGGGGCGGTTGTCGGCGGGAGAACCCATGACATACGCCACATAGGCGACCTCGGCCTGCAGGGCACCGCTATCGGCATCGTTGAGCGGGATCGAGCCCGCCGTCGCCTTGAAGTGGAGCGTGCGTCCCGGCGGATCGACGGTCTGTTCGGTCACGGCGTCGGCGGGCAGGCGCGGGCCGTTGTCGTTTTGCGCACGCGGGCGGGCGCCCGGTTCGGCCGCTGGCGCATTGGCGCGTCCGCCCTCGGTTGCCTGCGGCCCGGGATGGGCGGGCTGGGCAAACGCTGACGGGAGGCTCGCGCCCGCCATCACGGCCGCACATGCGATCGCCACGGCCGCAAGCAGATGCTTGCCGCGCCGGCCGTCCATCGGGTCACTCATGAAATGGTCCTTGGCTTTGCTCGATCGGCGGCTTTGATCACGCGCCCTGCTGCGTTTTGGGTTTCTTGGCCGGCGGCGTCTTGGCGGCCGGTACCGGTTCGTCGCCCTGCTCGATGGATTTCAGGCGTCCGCCGGTAAATCGATAGACGCCCGGGCGGTCGCCGGAACGGTATGTCAGGGTCGTCGTGCGCACCCCGCTTTCGGTGCCGATTTCGCTTGATTGCGGGGTCCCGAGCGAACGCACCACCTCGCACTCGGTCATCTCCAGTCCCACGCTTCGCGGCACCGCCGCCGGCGCCGCCTCGGGCGACCCCTGGGCCGGGGCTTGCCCCCCGCCGGCACAGGCCCCCTGGCCATCGACCAGTTCCGCAGCACCGACGGGGCCCGTTACGCTCACCGGCCCGACATAAGCGGCCGTGCTGGTGGGAAGGAACGTATTCCTGTTCGGCAAGCGAAACTCCGACGTATCAGGCATCATCGAACAACCGGCCGCAGCAACCGCCGCCGCCGCGATCGCGGCGCCGCGCAGCCACGCCCTCAAGCCGCCCCCCGTCAGCTCCACCCGCATGCTCCTTCGATCTCACGTCCGGCCAGCGTAAGCCTGTAATACATGAGATGCAGCCCGACATTGCGTCATCATGATGACGCAGGCTCAAGATTTCGACACAACCAGATGGCCCACCGCAACATTTGGAACCATCCCGCACATATCTGTTTGGTCTGTTTGGATGGCGCCGCCATCTCCTTTAGCTCGAGCATGATCTTGTCCGAAAAGTCTGCAGCTTTTCGGGACCATGCTCTAGCCGCGGCGCTGCCAGCGCCCGGTCTCGTCGGCCTGCCAATAGGTGACTTCGAAGCCCCGTGCGGCAGCGGCCTTCCACTGCTCGCGCGCCGCGGCGACCGCTTCATCGTCTTCGCCGTCGAACAGCAGCACCACGCGCTGATAGCCGTCGGCATCGGCGGGTACCGGCGCGCGATCGATCAGGAACCGGACGGTGGCGCCGTTCGGATTGTGGTCGTGGAGGGTAAGCAAAACCGGCTGCTCGGCGGCGGTGGCCTCCCGGAAGGTGCCGTGCGGCAGGAAGCTCTCCTCCGCATAGGTCCAAAGATGAGCGTCGAGAGCATCGAGGCGTTCCTCCAGAGACGTCTGCACGACGACACGCCAGCCCCGCGCCACCGAGCGCTCCAGCAGCACCGGCAGCACCCGTTCGACCGGCTGCGCCTGGAGATGATAGAACAGGAACTCGGTCATCGCGCCGGCATCGCGGACCTCAGCTTTCGTAATGGTCCTTGACGAGCTGATCGAGCAGCCGCACGCCCCAGCCCGAGGTCCAGCCCTTGCTGATATCGGACTGCGGCGAGCCGAGCGCCGTGCCCGCGATGTCGAGATGGGCCCAGGGGGTCTTGCCGACGAAGCGGGCGAGCAGTTGCGCGGCGGTTATGGCACCGCCGTGCCGGCCGCCAGTGTTCTTCATGTCAGCGAACTTCGAATCGATCATCTTGTCGTATTCGGGGCCCAGCGGCATCCGCCACACCCGTTCGCCGGTCTCCTCGCCGGCGGCCACCAGGCGGTCCACCAGCTTGTCGTCATTGGAAAACAGCCCCGCATATTCCTGGCCCAGCGCCACCATGATCGCCCCGGTGAGGGTCGCGAGATCGATCATGAATTGAGGCTTGTAGCGGGTATTGACGTAATGCAGCACGTCGGCGAGGACGAGACGGCCTTCCGCATCGGTGTTGATGATCTCGATGGTCTGGCCGGACATGGACTTGACGATGTCGCCGGGGCGCTGGGCGTTGCCGTCAGGCATGTTTTCGACGATGCCGATGGCGCCGATGGCGTTGACCTTGGCCTTGCGCGAGGCCAGCACGTGCATCAGGCCGACCACCGTGGCTGCGCCCGCCATGTCGCCCTTCATGTCCTCCATGCCGGCCGCCCCCTTGATCGAGATGCCGCCGGTGTCGAAGCAGACGCCCTTGCCGACGAACGCCACCGGCGTCGCGCCGCGCTTGCCGCCGTTCCAGCGCATGACGACGGTGCGGCTCTCGTGGACCGAGCCCTGCCCGACGCCGAGCAGCGAGTTCATGCCGAGACGCTTCATGGCCCTTACGTCGAGCACGTCGACAACGACGCCCAGCTTGCGTAACGCCGTGGCGCGGCGGGCGAACTCTTCCGGATAGAGCACGTTGGCCGGCTCGTTGATGAGGTCGCGCGCCCACACCACCCCTTCGGCCAAGCCCTCGGTGTCGGCCCAGGCTCGCTTGGCGGCGGCAGGATTGGCGACGGCGATGGTGAGGTCGAGGGTGCGGCGCTTGTCCTCGCCCTCCTTCTTTTTGGTCTTGTAACGGTCGAAGCTGTAGCTGCGCAGCGTCGCACCGAGGGCGACGCCGGCGACCGCGTCCGGGGTCATCGCCGCGGCCGGCAGCTCCGCGACGACGGCCGCCTGCTTTGCCGCCGCCGGCACCTTTCCGGCCGCGATGCCGCCGAGCTTGAGGAAATCCTTCGCCTTGAGGTCGGAAGCCTTGCCGCAGCCGATGACGACGAGCCGCGCCGCCTTGAGGCCGGACGGCGCGATGATGTCGAGGCTCGATCCGCTCTTGCCGGTAAAGCCGTCCGCCTCGGCGGCGCGGTCGACGAGGCTGGCCGCCTCACCGAGCAGCTTGCGGGTGGCAGCGCCCATTTTGAGGGCGTCATCGCAGAACACAATGAGAACGCCCTTGCCGGGAGCTTTGAATCGATCGAATTCAATCTTTAAGTCCAATGACATAACCAACGTTCCTCTAACCGATTGCAACCTTCACCCCGCGCGGCCGGGGGCGTCGCGCCCGTGTCTTCTGGCGGCTTGAACCCCAAACGGCATCGAACCAACCGGCCGAAGGGCCGGCAGGCGGGCCGCAAAGGCTTCCGGGTACAGGCTCTTAACCATTCTTCATTGAATTTCAACAGCTTTGCCTTGCGGCGGCCATTTTGTGGACGGATTAAGTTAATCTGTAAAGATGGGGGTTGGGCGCTTCCGGGGGAGCGCCTTTGGGATTCCGGATTCGTTGCGACAGCACGGCCGGCGGGGATGTGTTGCGTAATGGCTTGCGCGGCCTGGAGCTTTTCTGACGGGTGGCGAGATGCGGGCGCCGGCCCAGCCGATGCCGGCGCTCGCAGCCGGCGTTGTGGCGCACGGCCGAGTCGCAGCCGGGAAACCGCGATTTTCGAGCCGGTTTCAGGCCGTTATGACCGCTTTGCAACAGGGTTTGCGACTCTTGCCGCCGGCACGATGCCGCGCCGGCTTTCATATGGCATCGGCGCGGGATTTCCGGCTATTGTCATCGTCGGGATGGTGAATCCGGGCATGGTGGATTCGGGGGCCGCCGTGGCAGGTGCTCGTTCGCCTGCGAAATGGGGTCGAAGTGCGGGGTCGGGAGCGTTGTTGAACCGGAGTAGCGGATGATGGTGGGCGCGGCCCAGGCACGCCCGCCCTCTCGGCGTTGCAGCGCTCCCATCGCTGCGGCGGCGCTTGTCTTTTTGGCGGCCATCATGACGATCGCCGGCGGCGGGCCGGCCGCGGCGCAGAGCGAATTCCTCACCTTTCGCGAGCAGCTGAGACCCAAGGTGCCCGCCAAGAGCATGATCGGCCAGAAGAATGCCAACGCGCAGATGCTCGTTCAGGCCAACGAGATCAAGTACGACTACACCAACGAACTGGTTTCCGCCGTCGGCAATGTGCAAATCTACTACAACGGGGCGACGCTGGAAGCCGACAAGGTGGTCTACGACCAGCGCAGCAAAAGACTGCACGCGGAGGGCAATGCACGCCTGACCGAAGCCGACGGCAAGATCACCTACGGCGAACAGCTCGACCTCAGCGACGATTTCCGCAACGGCTTCATCGACTCGCTTCGTCTGGAAACCATCGACGAGACGCGCATGGCGGCCGTGCGCGCCGACCGCACGGGTGCCAATTACACGGTGTTCCAGAGCGGCGTCTACACCGCCTGCGAGGCGTGCAAGGACGATCCCCTCAAGCCGCCTCTGTGGCAGGTCAAGGCGGTCCGCATCATCCACGACGAAGCCAACAAGATGATGTATTTCGAGGACGCCAAGGTCGAGTTTTTCGGCGTGCCCCTGGCGTACTTTCCCTATTTCTCCGCCCCCGACCCGAGCGTGAAGCGCAAGTCGGGCTTCCTGATGCCGATCATCACGACGAGCTCGGCTTACGGCCTCGGCATCGAAACGCCGTATTATCTGGCACTGGCGCCCAATTACGATCTGACGATTTCGCCGCGCATCACCACCACCCAGGGTCCGCTGCTGCGCACCGAGTACCGCCAGCGCTTCGAGGAGGGCAGCCTGACGTTCCGCGCCTCCGGCATCGACCAGTTGGACCAGAACTATTTCATCCGCAACGACGGCACCGACACCCCGGGTTTCCGCGAATGGCGCGGCGCACTCGAGACCCAGGCCAAGTTCGCCTTGTCGCCGCGGTGGACCTGGGGCTTCGACGGCGTCCTGGTTTCGGACCAGACCTTCTTTCAGGACTACAAGATCGTACAGCTGCAGCAGACCAGCACCGACCCGCAGCTGAACGCCTTGACCGAAGGCGTGTCGCAGATCTACCTCACCGGCCGCGGCGACCGCAGCTATTTCGACATGCGCACCATCAAATATTACGGATATTCCGAATCGGACGTGCAGAGCACGCTGCCGGTCATCCTGCCGGTGGTCGACTACGCCTATACGTTCGATCAGCCGGTGTTCAACGGCGAGCTCGGGTACAAAGTGAATTTCACCAGCCTGTCGCGCCAGACGGTGAGCTATGATGCGATCAGCCTGAACGCCGTGAACAACAACTGGTGCGCAATCAACGCCGACCCCGCCCAGAAGGTTTCCTCCAACTGCCTGCTGCGCGGCTTTCCCGGCACCTACACGCGTCTGTCGGCGGAAGCCACCTGGCGCAGCCAGTATATCGATCCCTTGGGCCAGGTGATCACGCCGTTCGCCTCGGTACGCGCCGACGTGGCCGCGGTGTCGGTCCAGAGCCAGGTCGGAGTTTCCAACTACCTGACGCCCGGCGACAGCGACGTGTCGCGGATGACGCCGACGGCCGGCGTCGAATACCGGTATCCCTTCATATCGGTCGAACCCTGGGGCACGCAGACGGTGCAGCCGATCGGCCAGCTCATCCTGCGCCCGAGCGAAACCAACATCGGCAAGCTGCCGAACGAAGATTCCCAAAGCCTGGTGTTCGACGACACCAACCTGTTCAAGGTCGACAAATACGCCGGCTGGGACCGGGCCGAGGGCGGCGGCCGCGCCAATGCTGGCGTCGAGTACACCACCCAATTCAATCGCGGGGGCTACGTCGATGCCCTGTTCGGCCAGTCCTACCAGCTGTTCGGAACCAATTCCTTCGCGGTCGGCGATACCACCAACACGGGCCTCGGAAGCGGCCTCGACAAGCCCGCTTCCGACTATGTCGCGCGACTCGCCTTTCAGCCTAACCGCATCTATTCCTTCACCTCCCGGTTTCGCTTCGACGAATCCAATTTCAGCCTGCAGCGTTTCGAAGTGGAGGCCCGCGCGAGCTTGGACCGCTGGACCGGAACGGTCATGTTCGGCGACTATGCGGCGCAGCCCCAGCTCGGATTCCTTTACCGGCGCGAAGGCATCCTCGGGACGTCGGCCTACAAGTTCAACGAGAATTGGGTGATAAACGCCGGCGCCCGCTACGATATCGCCGCCGGCAAGTTCGACCAGACGCGGGTGGGCTTCGGCTACATCGACGACTGCTTCATCTTGTCGCTCAACTATTACACGGATTACACGTACAGCGGCAACGTCACCGCCAACCAAACGGTCATGCTGCAATTCAACTTGCGTACCCTCGGAGGTGGTAATTTCTAGTGGCGTGACCCGAACAGCGGGCTGACGTCCCGGTATTCGGGAACCGAATGCCGGGTCAGGCCACTGGGTGGAGACTTCCGGCCGGCCGGACACGGTCTTGCCTGGACGGCCGAATAAGTGAATAAAATCGGCTGGAGGCTTACGGCCCGCGAAATTCGGCGGAGGTGGGAGCATCATGGAAAACCGGCGGAACGTGAAAGGAAGAAGCTATCGTGCAGTTGTCGCCGTCGCCTGCATGCTGGCGGCGTTGGCGGCATCGAACCACGCACGCGCCCAGCAGGTGGAGCTGATCGTGAACGGCGACGTCATCACGACCTACGACGTCGAGCAGAGGATGAAGTTCGTCCAGCTTTCGACCCACAAGCCGGGAGTGCGCAGCGAAGTCGTGGAAGATCTCATCAACGACAAGCTGAAGGTCCAGTTCGGGCGGCGCTACAAGATCGAGATTCCCGACAGCGAGGTCGACGCGAGCTACGCCGACATGGGACACCGGATGCACATGACGCCGGAGCAACTGACCCAGGCACTGGCTCAGGGCGGCGTCGACGCCGACACCCTCAAGGCGAAGATCCGGTCCGACACCATTTGGCAGAACATCGTCCGCGGCAAATACCAGGGCGACCTGCAGATTCGCGAGAAGGACGTGCTCGCCGTGCTGCAGACCGAAAAGAAGGACGAGAAGGACGAGGTCGGCCACGAATACCGGCTGCGGCCGATCCTGTTCGTGGTTCCGCACGGCGCGAGCCAACTTGCCGAAGCCCGCCTCAAGGATGCCGAAGCCCTGCGCGGCCGCTTCACCGATTGCGACAGCGGTCTGAAGTTCGCCCGCACGCTGCGCGACGTCGCCGTCCGCGACGTCATCGTCAAGAGCTCGTCCGATCTGCTGCCGGCGCTGCGCGACATCCTCGACAAGACCGAGATCGGGCATTTGACCGCCCCGGAAGTGACCGAGCAGGGAATCGAGCTGTTCGCCTTGTGCGAACGGAAGGAAACCACCGAGGACACGCCGGAGAAGCGCCAGATCCGCGACAAGATCTTCAACGAGAAATTCCAGCTCAAAGCCAAGCGTCTTCTTCAGGAACTGCACAAACAGGCGATGATCGAACGCAAGTAATGTCTTTATGGTGCGACCGCTCGCTTTGACGCTCGGCGAACCGGCAGGGATCGGCCCGGACGTCACCATTGCGGCATGGCGGCAGCGCCGCGAGCTCGCTCTGCCGCCCTTCTACGTCATCGCCGACCGCGATTTCATGGCGCAGCGGGCGCGGCAATTGGGCGAGGCCATCGCGGTCGCGGCATGCGAGCCGGGCGAAGCGGGGGCGATCTTCGCCACGGCCCTGCCCGTGGTCGATGTCGGCCTGCCCGTCACCGCGCCGCCCGGCCGTCCCGACACTTCGAGCGCGCCGGCGGCAATCGCGGCGATCGATCTTTCGGTCCGGCATGTCTTCGCCGGCCTCGCCGATGCCGTCGTGACCAATCCGATCGCCAAGAACGTGCTCTACAGGTCCGGATTTCCCGAGCCCGGCCACACGGAATATCTCGCCAAGCTCGCGGCGCTGGCGACCGGGATCGCGGTGCGGCCGGTGATGATGCTGTGGGCGCCCGAGCTCGCGGTGGTACCGGTCACCATCCACCTGCCGCTCCGCCAGGTTCCCGCCGCGCTCGATGCCGACCTGATCGTCGAGACCGGCCGCATCACCGCGCGCGATCTCGCCGCGCGGTTCGGCATCGCCCGCCCGCGGCTCGCCATCGCGGGCCTCAATCCCCATGCCGGGGAAGACGGCGCCATGGGCGAGGAGGACGCGGCCATCGTGCGGCCGGCGGTGGAACGGCTGCGGGCGGAGGGCATCGCGGCGCGCGGCCCGCTCGCGGCCGACACGATGTTTCATGCCGCCGCGCGCGCTACCTATGACGCGGCGCTGTGCATGTATCACGACCAGGCGCTGATCCCGATCAAGACGCTCGCCTTCAACCATGCCGTCAACGTGACGCTGGGCCTGCCGTTCGTGCGCACCTCGCCCGATCATGGCACCGCCTTCGACATCGCGGGCAGCGGCCGCGCCGACCCGGCGAGCCTGATCGCGGCGATCCGGCTGGCGGCGCGGCTCGCCGCGCGGGCGCCCGCCGCCAATGCCGCATGAGCGCACTCGACGACCTGCCGCCGCTGCGCGACGTGATCAGGCGGCACGGATTGTCGGCAAAGAAATCGCTCGGGCAGAATTTCCTCCTCGACCTGAACTTGACGGCGCGCATCGCGCGCGCCGGCGGCCCGCTCGACGGTATCACCGCGGTGGAGATCGGCCCCGGCCCGGGAGGGCTGACCCGCGCTTTGCTCGCGTCCGGCGCGCGGCGAGTCGTCGCGATCGAGCGCGACAGCCGCGCGGTGGCGGCGCTCGACGAGATCGAAGCACATTATCCCGGCCGGCTCACGGTTATCCCCGGCGATGCGCTCGAAGTCGACATCGCGCCCTATCTCGACGGCGGGCCCGCCCGCATCGCCGCCAACCTCCCCTACAACATCGCGACGGCGCTGCTGGTGCGCTGGCTCGCGACCGAGCCGTGGCCGCCCTGGTTCGACGCGATGGTGCTGATGTTCCAGCGCGAGGTGGCCGAGCGCATCGTCGCCAAGCCGGGGAACAAGCAGTTCGGCCGGCTCGCGGTGCTGGCGGGATGGCGCACCGAGGCGAAGATCATGTTCGACGTCGCGCCCTCGGCCTTCGTGCCGCCGCCCAAGGTGACGTCGTCGGTGATCCGGCTGATCCCGCGCGCCGCCCCCCTGCCCTGCACGCGAACGACCCTCGAGCGCATCACCGCGGCGGCCTTCGGCCAGCGCCGCAAGATGCTGCGCCAGAGCCTGCGCTCGCTCGGCGCCGATCCCGCGCCGCTGCTCGCGGCCGCCGCGATCGATCCGGCGGCGCGGGCGGAGGACATCCCGGTCGAAGGCTTCGTGGCGCTGGCCAATGCGCTCGACGCCGCGGCGGGACTGCCGCAGGATGGCGCCGGCAAAGGGCGAGGGCAAGGGCAAGGGGAAGGGCAAGTCTCATGACCAAGCTGCGTCGCCAGTCGCTCGTCGCCTATGGCGCCCCGCTATGCGAGACGGTGGTCGATTGCCCGCGCCCGCAAGGCAGCGAGGTCCTCGTCCGCGTCGAGCGCTGCGGCGTGTGCCACTCCGACCTGCATATCCAGGACGGCTATTTCAAGCTCGGCGGCGACAAGAAGCTCGACGTCAGCACCGGCCGCGCGCTGCCCTTCACCCTCGGCCACGAGATCGCCGGCGTGGTGGAGCAGGCCGGCCCCGACGCCGCGATCGCACCGGGGCGCGAGGTCGCGGTCTATCCGTGGATCGGCTGCGGCGCCTGCGCTGCCTGCCGGCACGGCGAAGAAAATCTCTGCGCGGCGCCGCGCCACCTCGGCATCGCCGTCGACGGCGGCTATGCGACCCACGTGGTCGTTCCCCATCCGCGCTATCTGCTGGACTACGCCCCGCTGACGCCGGCACTGGCGGGCGCGCTGATGTGCTCGGGACTGACCGCCTATGCGGCCCTCAAGCGGCTGGCCGACCGCGCCGGACGCGGGCCGCTCTTGCTGGTCGGCCTCGGCGGCGTCGGCATGATGGGGCTGGCGCTCGCCCGCGCCATGTACGAGACGACGCACGGGACGGCGCCGCTGGTCGCGGACATCGATGCCGCAAAGCGCGAGGCGGCGCTCGCGGCGGGCGCCGCCGCCGCATTCGATCCGGCCGATCCCGGCGCCCGGAAGGCGGTGCTGGCGGCGACCGGCGGCGTCCATGCGGTCTGCGACTTCGTGGGGTCGGAGGGCTCGCTCGGCTTTGCGACCGGCGTGCTCGCCAAGGGCGCCAAGGTGGTGGTCACCGGCCTGCTCGGTGGCGGCTTTTCCACAGCCGTCGCGATGTTCCCGCTGCGCGCGATGACCATCGAGGGCATCCTGACCGGCACGCTCGCCGAAGCGGAGGAATTGCTCGCGCTGGCGCGCGGCGGCACCGCCGTGCCGATCCCCATGACCGAGCGCCCGTTGGCGCAGGCGCAGTCCGCCCTCGACGACCTGCGTGCCGGCCGCGTGGTCGGCCGCACGGTGCTGGCGATGTGAGGTGACCGCATCGCCCTGAGTGAATTGATTGGCCCAAGAAAGCAGACTCCCGCTCGATCGGGCCGCTTCGTTTCTCGTTGTGCGATCAGCCCGTCCGAGGTCCGGCCGGTTCGTCGCCGCCGACACGACTGTTTGTCATCGGGCGACGATTGCACGCTCTTTTTTTGAACAGTCGTCTTGACCTCCGGATAGAATTGGGGCGCCTCACGGCGATCGAACATTCCGTAGTCGCGGATGACCCGAACATTGCGATGGCGCAATTTGCCCCCGGCTACCGTCCTCGGTTTCCAATGCTCGGCGGCGGCCCCATCTCGCCATGAGACGAGAAGCAGCAGCTTGCCGGGACTGTAGATGCTCTCGAAGACTTCCTGATCGATGACGCTTTCGGTACCGCTCTTCGGCAGCCCGAGATCGGCCACGAGATCAGCGCTGGCCTGCTTCTCACCCTTGGTTGGCGACCATTCGCTGATTGTCACGACCTTGGCGTCGCCGATCTCAGTTTCATCGAAGCGCAGTTCGTGGAGTTTCTGACCTCTGGGGATCTCGTTGTCGGCGACGATCTCGCCGACGCGCAGGTGGTAGTCCTCGAAGACCTCGTACCGACCCTTTTCCTGGACCTCGTGATGGATGCCGAGGGTGCGCCAGCGGATGACTGCCTTCTCGTCGCGCCAAGTCGACAGCGACAGCACCCGCCCGTCGGCACGCTTGCTGCCGAAGCGCTCATTGTCGATGAAGCCGTCGATCTTCTCAAGGTCGGGCTTCAGGGACTTGGCCAGGCTCAGGTAGTCGTCGAAGCGATCCTTCTTCGGTTGGACTACGAATATCACGGCGAACATCGGGGTTACTCCTCGTTTCAATGGCATCTCTGGTTGGCGATGCGCCGGCTGGGTGGTCGCGTTCGTCGAGAAAGGTCTGCGCCTCTCGATAAAGCGCGTAGCGATTCTCTTCGAGGTGCATGAGATGGGTGGCGCGTCCGATCTTCACATCGCGTTTCACGGGCGAGGCTTTCAGCGCATCGAAGAGCCAGTGGGCATCGGCGTCGGTGGCGAGGCTGTCCCATTCGCCGCGAATGATCGCGACAGGCGCGCGGATGAGGCCAGGATCGTAGGCGAGATCGCCCGCGCCGGCGGCAGCGATATCCTGCCACGGCCCGCTCGGCGTCTTGACACTCGTCGGCGAGCGCGTTCGGCTCTCCGGGTCCGTGTCCAAGTACAGAGATCCCCACACCTCGAAGTGGCGCTTCGAGAGAACCGCCGGCTCTTCCGATGGTACTTCCGCGGTGAACCGATCCCATTGGTCCTTCAGTGAGACGAGACGCCAAGCGGCAAAGGTCTGAGGCTCTGCCTTCTTCCGGCGCCACGTGACCGGTCCGAAGAAAACAAGCCGCTCGACAAGATCGGGGCATCTTCCGGCAAAGCGGCCGGCTGCGATCGTGCCCCAGGAATGCGCGATGATCGAGATTTCCGGCACGCCGTGACGGCCGCAGATGAAACGTACGGCCCGCTCGATCTGCCGGCTCGCCGCTTCGGCGCGACCGAGCACGGGGTTGCACTCGGCGGGCTCCGCCATCTCCGGATAGGGGTCTGAGGCGCCAAAGCCGTGGAAGTCGAGACCCCAAACGTGGAAGCCGGCGTCGGCCAGTTCATCTCGCCAGGAGCGGCCGTCGAAACGATGAGCGATCGACAGGGCCGACGGGAAGGAGCCGCCGTGGACATAAAGCACGATCTTCGGCGTGTCCGTCCGGTGCGCATTCGGCGGCATGTAGCGGAGAAACAAGGTCCGCCCCTCGATGCAGCCGTCGATGCGGAAATGCTCTTCCTTCGGGTCGAGCTTGGGGGGTGACAACGACATGACGCATCCTCTCTGCGATTACCACAGGTTGTAGAACGACCCTCGGCTGGGTTTGTTCCGATAAATGCTTCGATCACGACCGAAGTATCGCCGTATTGCCGCGCCTTTTTTTGGCCGCCGCCGCAACAACGGCAGTCCCGCGAATTGGCCCGTTCTGCGTGCGATAGAGGGGAACGTCCTCCAACTTCTCCTTGCGCGCGCATTTTTTTATCGGGCGTTTGCTGAGAGCCGTATGGCGCCTGCGGGCCTCACAGCGTCGCGACGAGAGCGAGCGACAAATAAAGGAATAGAGCAGATCCCGGAAGGACACTTCGGATCTGCACGAAGGCATCGCGTACCTGCATTGCCGAAACATTCGGCCGAGGTCCGGGTCATCGAACGCGGGTTGAGAGATTGCTGGTTCTTTCGATAGCTCAAATTCACGTAGCGATAAAAAACACGTGATGGCTCCGGCTGGAATTATCCGGCCGAACGGCGGGTACCATGACCATCACAGGTGCTTCTCACCTTCGCCATCCCACGTCGGGCCTGTGCTGGTCGATTTTGCAGAGGCGAAACACTCGGCAAATCCTGATCGAAATTCGACTGAGACCACTCGTGTCAACACACATTCCGAACAGGAGAACTCAACATGTCCGCCAAAGTCACCCTCGCCGCGCTCGCGGCGTTTCTGACCGCCCTCTCCGCTCCGGGCACGGCATCCGCGCGGGGCTATTCCCCCACTGCGCAAGACCTCCGATCCGACCGGGCGTTCAATCATTTGCAGTCGTCCCGCTCTTTCGGTTCGGTCAACAATCCGGCCGGCACGTCGTTTGGTCGATCATCGACCGATGTCACGTTCGGCGGCAGGACCTTGGGTCGGGATCCCGATCCGAACGTCCGCCTCGATCTCCTGCGCGACAAGGACATCGGCAAATACTGAGCGCTCCGGTCGACCGCCCATTTGCGCCGTAAGCAAACGGCCTCCATCGAAAGTGGAGGCCGTTTGAGCAACCCGAACGTGGCAGTAGATTTCAATGGCAGCGGCCGAATAAGCACCTCGAGTCCTGAATGGAGGAATTTCTCTCACCGATGGAATAACTCGACCCTCACAGCAGTCTCCTCTGCATGAACGCAGATTCGAGCAGCGCCGGGGCGGCTCAGCGGCCGCATGCCGCGCCGCAGTCATGACGGGGCGCGCCACCAACGATCCGCCGGGTCGAACTTCATCTCGAGGAGATGCATTGAATGACGATCGTGAGTCTTCACCGCCGCGATGCGTTCCGCATCAAGGAACGCGCCGGCGGTCCCGGTGAAATAGCCGAGCGCAATCCCCGCATCGACGACGGCCAAGATGACGCGCCGGGCGTCGACGATCACGCGCGCTTCTCCGCGCTCGTGTTACCGCATCTCGGCGATGCCTACTCGCTGGCACGGTGGATCACCGGCAGCCGCGCCGACGCCGAAGACGTGGTGCAGGACGCCTGCCTGCGCGCGTTCCGCGCCATCAGTGGATTTGCCGGCGGAAATGCGCGCCCATGGGTGCTGACCATCGTCCGCAACACCGCCTATACGTGGCTGCGCAAGAACCGTCCGTCGGCCGTTCTCGTGGTCGAGGACCTCGAAGGTGTCGAGGCGGCGCAGGCAAACCCCGGCGATCCCGATCACGAGACTCCGGAGACCGCGTTGATCGCCAAGGCCGACGCCGCCCGTCTGGAGGCCGCCATCGCGGCACTGCCTGCGTCCTACCGCGAGACGCTGATCCTGCGCGACGTCCAGGGCCTGTCCTACCGCGAGATCGCCGAAGTGACCGGCGTGCCGATCGGAACGGTGATGTCGCGCCTCGCCCGCGGACGCGACCAGGTGATCGAGACCATCGGCAGGAGCGCATCATGACCCGTCCCATGATCCATGAAGATCCCACCCTGCCCGTCCATGCCTATCTGGATGGCGAACTCGATCCCGCCAATGCACTCGCAGTGGAAAAGCGCATGTCAACCGATCCTCTCCTTGCGGCCGAATGCGAGCGCGTGGACGCCCTGCAGCGGCTGATGCGGGAACGCCTTCCGCGCCAAGCGCCGCCGCCCGGCCTGCGCCGGCGCATCGAGACCGCCGTCGGCATGCAGCGACCGCGCGCACGGTTCGCGCAGACGCAGTTCTCCTGGCGCGCACTGGCCGCCTCGATCGTCGTCACCGCGTTCGTCGCCGGGAGTTCGACATCGATGTTCCTTGCGCCTGCGCAGTCCGACCTGGTCCGCAACGGCGTCGTCGATGCTCACATCCGCGCGCTGATGGCGCCGCAGCCGATCGACGTCGCATCGTCTGACCGTCACACCGTCAAACCCTGGTTCAACGGGCGTATCCCGCAGGCGCCGCGGGTGGTCGATCTCGCCAAGCAGGACTTCCCGCTGGTCGGCGGACGGATCGACGTCGTCGACGAGACCCCGGTGCCGACGCTGGTCTATGCCCACCGCAAGCACCTCATCAGCCTGACGGCGGTGCCGGACACCGGGCACGCCGACTCGGCGCCGGTTCTGAGCGTCGCCAACGGCTACAACATGTATCGCTGGGTCGAGGACGGGGTCGCATACTGGGCCGTCTCCGACGTTGCATCCGCCGACCTCGACAGGCTGGTTACGTTGTTCCGCACCACACCGCCGGACCAGTGATGACCCTTGAGGGCATCACGCGCTGTTGCTTGCGATGTGTTGGCCAACCTCGTATTCGGCCGTAAGATGTCCGCAGCCTCGGGCCGCTCGGCCGACTCGCGGGACCATGGGGACGACATCGATGGATGCCGGTGATCTCAGGATTTTCGAGGCGGTGGCGCGGCTCGGCGGCATGAACCGGGCGGCGGCGGAGCTCAACACCGTGCAGTCCAATGTGACGGCGCGCATTCGTCTGCTCGAGAAGCAGCTCGGCACGCGCCTGTTCCACCGCGATAGCCGCGGCGTGAAGCTGACCGAACCCGGACAGCGCCTGTTGTCCTATGCGGTGAAGATCGCGCAGCTGCTGAAGGAAGCCCGCCTCGCGGTCGCCGATGACGGCAAGCCCAAGGGCGTGCTCACCATCGGCTCGCTCGAAACCACGGTGGCGCTGCGGCTGTCGCCGATCCTGGCGGACTATGTCGGGGCGTTCCCCGAGGTCGAGCTCGGGCTGCGCACCGGAACCACCTGCGAACTGGTCGAGGACGTACTTGCGCACCGCGTCGAAGGCGCGTTCGTGTGCGGCCCGGTGGCGCACGAGGATTTGACCTCGGAGGTGTTTTTTCGCGAGGAGCTTGCGATCCTGACGGCAAAGAGCGTCCGCGATCTCGACGCGCTCATCGCCAAGGGCAACACCAGGAGCGTGGTGCTGCGGCGCGGCTGCTCGTACCGCGAAATCCTCGAGACCATGCTGGCGAAGCGCGGCGTCGTCGGCCTGCGCCATCTCGAATTCGGCACCTTGGAGGCGATCTACGGTTCGGTCGGCGCCGGGCTCGGCATCACCTTGCTGCCCAAGACCTTGATCGGATCGGTCTGGCGTGACGGCCGCGTCGCGGTCCACGAAATGCCGCCCGACGAGGCGCATGTGGATACGATCTTCATCCGCCGCCGCGATGCATTCGTGTCGAGCGCACTCAAGGCGTTCCTGAAAGCGGCGCGGCCCGCCCAGGTGCGGTCGGAAGCGGCCGAATAGGCGGCGTTCGCGCTTGACGCCTGTCGACGCGGTTATCTGCCATCGAGATTGCCCCATCACTTAAAACCGTTTTTCGCGGGCGGCGCGCGGCTTTAGTTGTCCGGTGTCGACAACGGAGGCATCGGTGCAGCCGCCCCTCGCATCAGCGTCCGGTCCTACCCCGGTATGGCGGGCGACGCTGTCCGGCCTGTGCGCCAATCTGGTCGGCGTCGGCCTCGCGCGCTTCGCCTACACGCCGATCATTCCGGCGCTGATCGCTGCCCAGTGGTTCGTGCCGTCGCAGGCGGCCTACCTGGGTGCGGCGAATCTCGCCGGCTACCTCGCCGGGGCCCTGCTCGCCCGGCCGCTGGCGGCGCGCGTCAGCGCCGTAACCGTGCTTCGCGCCATGATGGTGCTCACCGCGGCTTCGTTTCCCGCATGCGCCTATCCGCTGTCATTTGCCTGGTTCTTCGCCTGGCGATTTGCCGCCGGGCTCGGCGGCGGCGCCCTCATGGTGGTGGCGGCGCCCACCATCCTGCGCCATGTGCGGGCGTTGCAACGCGGCCTGGTCGGCGGCGTGATCTTCGCCGGCGTCGGCATCGGCATCGCGGCGTCCGGCACGCTGGTGGCGCTGCTGTTGCGCCAGGGCCTGGTGGCGACCTGGTACAGTCTGGGGATTCTGGCCGTGCTGCTCACCGCGGCGGCTTGGGGCGGATGGCCGAGCGCATCGGCCGTCGCCATTTCCCCCGCGCCACTCACCGCGGCACGCATGGACTCCAGCGCGGCACTCAAAGCGCTCTACGTGGAATACGGGCTGAGCGCGGTCGGGCTGGTCCCCCACATGGTGTTCCTGGTGGACTTCATCGCGCGCGGGAGGGGACTGGGGATCGAATCCGGCGCGCGCTATTGGGTGCTGTTCGGCATCTCGGCGATCGCCGGCCCGGTGCTGCTGGGGTCGGTGGCCGATCGCGTCGGCTTCCGGCCCACGCTGCGGCTCACCTTCGCGCTCGACGCCGTGCTGATCATCGTGTTGGTCAACCATCCCTTCGCGCTGGCGCTGTCGGCCATGGTCGTGGGTGCGTCGGTTTCCGGGGTGGTGCCGCTGGCGCTGGGCCGGGTGCACGAACTCGTGCGCGGCGACGCGCAGCAGCGCGGCGCCTGGAGCGTCTGCACCATCGCATTTGCGGTCGGCCAGGCGGCGGCGGCCTACGGGTTCTCGTACCTCTTCGCGCGGACCGATGGCGCCTACCCGATTCTATTCGGCATCGGCGCCGGCGCGTTCGTCCTCGCACTGGCGCTCGACTTTGCGATCGCCTGCGTCGGCCGGAACCCGGGCCCGTCACCCCGGATGGGCGAACTTCCGTGACGGCGGGAGCTACAACTTCGCCTGCAGCGCGCGCACGAAGGCGGAGAGCCCGGGCTGGCGTTCGCGCTTGAGGCGCTCGGCGGCGAGGATGGCGCGCACGTCTTCGAAGGCGTCCGTCACCCGGCGATTGATCACGACGTAGTCGTATTCGGCCCAGTGGCTCATCTCGCCGGCAGCCTTGGCCATGCGGGAGCGGATCACCTCGGGGGAGTCCTGGGCGCGGGTGCGCAGGCGCTGCTCGAGATCGGGAATCGAGGGCGGCAGCACGAACACGCTGACGAGATCGTCGCGCCCCTTCTCGCGCAATTGCTGGGTGCCTTGCCAGTCGATGTCGAACAGCACGTCACGGCCGGCCGCAAGCGCCTTCTCGACGGGAGCGCGCGGCGTGCCGTAGCCGTTCCCGAACACCTGCGCCCATTCCAACAGCTCGCCGCGCGCGATCATGGCGTCGAACCAGGCGCGGTCGATGAAATGATAGTCGCGGCCGTCGACTTCGCCGGGGCGCGGCGCGCGCGTGGTCACCGAGATCGAGAGGTCGATGGCGGGATCGCGCTCCAGCAGCCGCCGCGACAGCGTGGTCTTGCCGGCGCCGGACGGCGAGGACAGCACCAGCATGAGGCCGCGCCGGGCCACCGGGATGTCCACTCCGCTCGTCATCCCCCTCACTCCAGATTCTGCACCTGCTCGCGGAACTGCTCGACCGCGCCCTTGAGCGCCAGGCCGATATTGGTCAGCTCCAGGTCGTTGGCCTTGGCACACAGCGTATTCGATTCGCGGTTGAATTCCTGGGACAGGAAATCGAGGCGCCTGCCCGCCGCGCCGCCCTTGGCGACCATGCCTTGGGCCTGCTCCACATGGGAGGCGAGGCGGTCGAGCTCCTCGCGGACATCGGCCTTGGCCGCGATCAGCACCGCCTCCTGGTGCAGCCGGTCGGGATCGAACCGGTCGGAGGCGCCCATCAGGACCGCGACCTGCTCGGCGATGCGCTGCTTGACCGCTTCGGGACGGCGCGCCGCAGCCGCCTCGGCGCGGCCGATCAGGGCGGCGATCTCGTCGAGCCGCGCCGACAGGATGCGGCCGAGCGCATCGCCCTCGCGCCGGCGCATCTCGGCGAGCCCATCGAGCACCGCGGCGAAGCCGGCGATGACAGCGGCCTCGACGGCGCGGCGCTCGTCCTCGCGTTCCTCGGCATCGATGACCTCGACGACGCCCTTGATGGCGAGCAGGCCGTCGAGCCGGGGACGCTCGGCATCGACGCGGCCGGACAGCTGCTTGACCACGGCGAGCACCGCCGCGAGCACGTCCTCGTTGACGCGAACCTGGGCCGGCGCGCCGCGGCGTTCCACCGTCAGCGTCGCATAGATGGTGCCGCGCACGAGCACATCCGTGGCCTTCGCCCGCACCGGCGCCTCGATGGCGTCCCAGCCCGCCGGCAGCCGCAGCCGCAGGTCGAGCCCCTTGGCATTGACCGACTTGAGCTCCCAGGCCCAGGAATAGCCGGCCGATGCGCCCTGCCCGCGGGCAAACCCAGTCATGCTCGACAGCGCCATGGACAAGCTCACAGTGTGGGGAATGCGGAATCGCGCCGCACCTTAACGGCGCGCGGGCGCGGCCTCAAGCCGCGACGGCGACGGGGTGGCGGGGGGCGACCGGGCGGATGGCGCGAAGCCGCGGCCTCGCGGGATCGGCGGCGGGGCGGCCGCGGCGCAAACTTCACTCGCTGGAGAGGATGACGTTCTTGAGGATCGGATAGATCTGGTTGGTCCAGCGGTTGCCGCTGAACACGCCGTAATGGCCGACTCCCGCCTGCATGTGGTGGCGCTTGAGATAGGGCCGCAATCCGCTGCAGAGATCGTGGGCGGCGAGCGTCTGGCCGACGGCGCAGATGTCGTCGCGTTCGCCCTCGACGGTGAGCAGCATGGTGCGGCGGATGGCGCGCGGCTCCACCGGCACGCCGTGCCAGGTCAGCTTGCCCAGCGGCAGCGCGTGCTCCTGGAACACCAGCCGCACGGTTTCCAGGTAGAATTCCGCGGCGAGATCGAGCACCGCGAAATATTCGTCGTAGAAGGCCTTGGTGACATTCGCCTTCTCGATCTCGCCATTGGCAAGGTTGTCGTAGAGATCGCGGTGGGCCTTGACGTGCCGGTCGATGTTCATGGCCATGAAGGCGGCGAGCTGGACGAAGCCGGGATAGACCCGCCGGAACGCGCCGGGGTAGCGCATCGGCACGGTGGCGATCAGGTTCTGCTCGAACCATTCGATCGGCTTCGAATTGGCGAGCTCGTTGACCTTGGTAGGATTGACCCTGGTGTCGATCGGCCCGGCCATCAGGGTCATGCTGCGCGGCTGCGCCGGGTTGCTGTCCTGCGCCATGACGGCGGCGGCGACCAGGACCGCGACGCAGGGCTGGCACACCGCGACCACATGGGCGCCCGGCCCGATCGCCTCGAGAAATTCGATGACATGCTGGATGTACTCGTCGAAGCCGAACCGCCCCTTCGATCGCGGCACGTCGCGGACATTGTGCCAGTCGGTGATGAAGACGTCGTGGTCGGTGAGAAGCGTGCGCACGGTGGCGCGCAAAAGCGTCGCGAAATGTCCCGACAGCGGCGCCACCACCAGCACGCGCGGCTGCGCGGTCTCGATGTCCTTCTTGAAATGCAGGAGCGTTGCGAACGGCGTGACGCGCGCCGCCTCTTCATGCACCGCGACTTCCCGGTTTCCCACCATGACGCTGTTGATGCCGAACGGCGGCCGGTCGTGGCTCAGCCCGGCGCGCGCGATCAGCTCATAGGCGGCCGTGAGATTGCGTGTGAACCCAATCGCACCGCTGGACTGGGCGGGCGCCATCGCCTTGATGGCGAGGCCCGCCAATGTCCGCATCGGTACCATGAAGTCGGAATGTGCCTGATAGGCGAGATAAAGCATTCACTGCTGCCCCTTGGATGAGATGGTTCCGGCAGCCACCGCATCCGATTGCCCGCAACGGCAAAGCTAGTGTAATTCTTGTTGCAGTGCGACAAAAATTTGCACATCGTCCTTACAGTGGTTTATGTGAAAGCCGCTGCGGCTGACTGACCCACCCGAGGCGGCCACAAAAATGTTGCGCAAGCCGCTGATAACTTTATGGTAATGCGGTCCGGCAGGAATCCGCCGGGCCGACGGGGGATAGGATGGCCGAAGCGAAGCTGACGATAGCGAGCAAGAATTACGGCTCATGGTCCCTGCGCGGCTGGCTCCTGTGCAAGATCGCGGGCCTGGATTTCGACGAGCAGATGGCGGGGGCCGACGATCCCTCGACCCGGGCCGAGCTGCTGCTGCTGTCGCCCTCGTTTCTGGTGCCGTGCCTGATCACCGGCTCGATCAAGGTGTGGGACACGCTCGCGATCGCCGAGTACCTCAACGAGATTTATCCGCAGTCGGGCCTGCTGCCGAGGGACACCGCCGACCGCGCCCGCTGCCGCTCGGTGTCCGGCGAAATGCATTCCGGCTTTTCCAATCTGCGCTCGGCGCTGCCGATGAACATCAAGGGCCACTACCCCGGCTTCAAGGTTTGGGCAGGCGCCCAGGCGGACATCGACCGCATCACCACGATCTGGCGGGAGTGCCTGGCCGCCTCCGGCGGGCCGTTCCTGTTCGGCGGGTCGCCCTCCGAGGCGGACGCGATGTATGCGCCGGTTTGCACCCGTTTCCTCACCTATGACGTGAAGCTCGACAGCGAATGCTCGGCCTATTGCGCCACCATCATGGCGATGCCCTACATGAAGGAATGGGTCGCCGCCGCCCTGGTCGAGCCGGACGAGGTGCTGGAGCTCGACGTGGAGTTTTGAGAGGGGCAGACCCGGCGCCGCTGAGGCGGTCCCCGCATTACTTGCGCGTGTCGGTCGGGTGTATCCGAATGAGCCGATGTCCGAAGAGCCGGCATCCACGGGCTCGGTGTCCGTTTGAACCTGATGGCCCCTATGTACTCGCTTCAAGTCAATGCGGATCAGTTCGGAAGCGCATACCTTGGCGGACGAGCATCTCAACGCGAGCCATTCGACAATCGCACGCCTCGATGCCATATTTGAGAGGGCTAATGGAAGTGTTATGGCACAGCAACGAACAAAGCAGGTCGTTTCTCCCTCCGGTGGCAAGAGGCGACGCAAGGTCCGGCAGAGCAAGACCTCGACGAAGAGTAAGCGCGTCAAGCTCCGACCTAAAAAGATCGTCAAAGTTCTTGCGATGCGGAGGGTCAAATCTCCACGCCAAATCGACGCCGCTTTGATTCCGGTGGCGCAGTCACCCGCTGTCCAGGAACTTGATGGCGCACGGTTGGCGCGTATTTCCAATTTGGCGGAAACTGTGTTTGGGGACCGGGAAAAGGCGTTGCGTTGGTTGGGCAATCCGAAGCGGGCTCTAAATGGGAACACGCCGCTTTCGTGCCTCACCGATGAAACCGGCGAGCAGACAGTTCAGGACTTGCTTTATCAAATAGATTACGGTGTTTATTCTTAGGCTTGGCGGATGTTGCTATGGCGCATCTCCAACCACGCAAACCTTTCCGGTGAGGGCGGGATACTTGCGGACGGCCGGTGGCACGAAAAGGGCCAGCGAGTTGTCTATCTGTCTGAGCATCCAGCGCTGGCATTGCTTGAGGTCCTTGTACATTTCGACGACCCCGAGGAGGTGCCTGCTTCCTACCAGCTCCTTACGATTGAAACGCCGGAGACGGTGAGGTGTGAACGCCTGACAGAGGAGGAACTTGATAGGAATGCAGTTGGTTGGCGGCGTTCGCTTTCTGAATGCAGACGAATGAGTGCTCCCTGGTTCTACACCCAACCGACGGCTCTCTTGCGTATCCCCTCGGTGATCGTGCCGGGTAGCAATTATCTGCTCAATCCGCTCCATCCAGAGGCTTCGCAAATTCCGGCCCCAAAGGCTGAAAGGTTGAACTTCGACGAGCGCCTCTTCTCCTCCCGAGTATCCCGGCGCGCAGCCCCCTGACGGTTAGTTGAAGATAGGTGGCGTCCTCTCGACCGAACCTTAAGCGGTTGCGAACGAAGACCGAACGTGGTTCCTCTTCGCTTGCTCCAGCAAAAGCGATTCGCCCGCTCGATGTCCGCGGCCTATCTTGACAAGCTCAACCCCGACCAGCGCCGCGCCGTCGAGCACGGTATTTGCGAGCATGGTGTTGGCGAACCGGCGGCCGATGCCGCCCCTGCCTTGCTGGTCATCGCCGGGGCCGGGTCCGGCAAAACCAGCACGCTGGCCCACCGGGTGGTGCATCTCGCCGCCAGCGGCATCGATCCCCGCCGCATTCTCCTAATGACGTTCTCGCGGCGCGCCGCGGTCGAGATGACGCGGCGGGTCCAGCGCATCGGCAACGAGGCGTTTGGCGCCAAGGGGTCCGCCGGCGGCGCGCTGAACGCGCTGACGGCAGCGCTGAGCTGGGCCGGCACCTTCCACGCCATCGGCGCGCGGCTGCTGCGCGAATATGCCCGCCGGATCGGACTGGAGCCGACATTCACCATCCATGATCGCGAGGATTCCGCCGACCTGATGAACCTGGTGCGTCACGATCTCGGTTTCTCGGCCAAGCAAAGCCGGTTTCCGACCAAGGCGACCTGCCTCGCCATCTACTCCCGCGCCGTCAATGCCGAGCAGGAGCTCGAAGCGGTGCTGGCGAAATCATTCCCGTGGTGCTGCCCCTGGGAGGATGAGCTGCGGGCGCTGTTTGCGGCCTATCTCGACGCCAAGCAGCGCCAGCACGTCCTCGACTACGACGATCTCCTGCTCTACTGGGCGCAGATGATGTGCGAGCCCTCGATCGCCGCCGACGTCGCCGGCCGGTTCGACCACGTGCTGGTCGATGAGTATCAGGACACCAACCGTCTCCAGGCCTCGATCCTCCTCAAGCTCAAGCCGGACGGGCGCGGACTGACCGTGGTCGGCGACGACGCCCAGTCGATCTATTCCTTCCGCGCCGCCACCGTCCGCAACATCCTCGAATTCCCCGCGCAATTCCGGCTGGCCGCCGCGGTGGTGACGCTGGAGCGCAATTACCGCTCGAGCGAGCCGATCCTGGCCGCGTCCAATGCGGTGATCTCGCTCGCGGCGGAGCGCTTCACCAAGAACCTGTGGTCGGGACGCGCCTCGAGCGAGCGTCCCGGGCTGGTCACGGTCGCCGACGAGACGGACCAGGCGCACTATGTCGCCCACCGAGTGCTGGAAAACCGCGAAAGCGGCAGCGCCTTGAAGGCCCAGGCGGTGCTGTTCCGCGCCTCCCATCACAGCGCGGCGCTGGAGATCGAGCTCGCCGTGCGCGGCATTCCCTTCGTCAAGTTCGGCGGCCTTAAGTTCCTCGACAGCGCCCATGTGAAAGACCTGCTCGCCTGCCTGCGCTGGGCGGAAAATCCGCGCGACCGTGTCGCCGGCTTCCGCGTGCTCCAGCTGCTGCCGGGCATCGGCCCGGCCAAGGCCGGCCAGATCCTCGACCAGGCCGGGAGCCCCGATGCCGTCGCGGCGCTCGCCGAACTGCGGTCGCCGGCCGGCGCCAAGGCGGACTGGTCCGCATTCGCGGATACCATGCGCGGCCTGTCGCTGCGGCTCGCCGGATGGCCGGCGGAGATCGAGGCGGTGCGGTGCTGGTACGAGCCCCATCTCGAACGCATCCACGACGACGCACCGGCCCGCAAGGCCGACCTGATGCAGTTGGAGCAGATCGCCGCGACCTATCCGAGCCGGGAGCGTTTCCTCACCGAGCTCACCCTCGACCCGCCCGACGCCACCAGCGACGAGGCCGGCGCGCCGCTCCTCGACGAGGACTATCTCATCCTGTCGACCATCCATTCGGCCAAGGGACAGGAGTGGTCGGCAGTGTTCGTGCTCAACGTGGTCGACGGCTGCATCCCGTCCGATCTCGCCGCCGGGGAAACCGAGGAGATCGAAGAGGAACGCCGCCTGCTCTATGTCGCGATGACGCGGGCGAAGCACCAGCTCGACCTCGTGGTGCCGCAGCGCTTCTACGTCCACCAGCAATCGAGAGGCGGCGACCGGCATCTCTATGCCTCACGCACGCGCTTCGTGCCGGACGCGCTGCTCGCGTTGTTCGAGCAGCGGACCTGGCCGGTGCATGCGCAGGAGCCGGACCGGGCCGCCGGGCGCTCGGACCCGCCGATCGACATCGCGGCGCGATTGCGCGCGCGGTGGCGGTGATCGCCGACCGCGAGTACTCGATTGTCCGGTCAAGCCCACGGCTGTCCGATCCGTCTCTCGAAAACAACAACGCGGTCATTCCGGGGCGGTGCGGAGCACCGAACCCGGAATCCAGATTTCCTTGCCGTCCGCGCCGCAGCCTGGATTCCGGGTTCACGCGAAGGCGCGTGCCCCGGAATGACGATTCTGATCTGAGGCAGATGGCGCCTTGGCCTGCTTCTTGCCGATTGATGGTCGACATCGGAGATTTTGTCTGATTGGCGACAATCCCGATCCGGCAAAGCCCCGCTCGCATTGTTTGCATCAGAGTTTCGTCGGGAAACCATCATGACTGACATGGCCGAACTGAAAAAACGCAAAGAGCCGCTCAATCTTGCGATCGTTCACGTGGATCCCGATGCGTTCATTGCGAATTTCGTCGGCTGGCTGGAAATCACCGCGTTCATCAAGGCGCAGCGGCTCGGCGAAGCTGAGGTTCCCGCCGACGGAATAACCCCGGCACTATCGCCCGACGAGATGAGAAAGGCCGGCGTGCATGATGTCGGCAATGACGCGGTCTTCGCCTTCTGCATGGCGGCGGCGATGAAAGGGGACAAGGCCGCGGTCGACAAGGTGGAAGCTGCTTTCATCGAGAGCATGGGGAAGGAATTCCCGGGATCGGTCGGATTATGGCATTTTCGCGCGGCCATCGACGCTCCCGTGACGCTGGAGGATTTCGTCGGCCAGGCCGGCAAGAAATTGCTGCTGGGCGACATTCCCCCGCCCCCGCTGCGTGCCAAGGAAAACTGGAATGCGGGCCTGCGCTTCTTCGAGAAGGCGCGCAAATCCAATTTCATCTACGAAGTCATGTATCCCCTGGCAAAGTGGACCCGCGAGCGCTGGACCGAGACCGCGGAGAAAGGCATCGCCTTCCTCCACCACATCGAAGACAACGTGCCGGTCCTGCGCGAGGCCTTGGCGGATACCCGCAACGATCAGCACTTCGTCGCGAACCTGCTGCTGAAGGTGGCGCCCGCCGTGGATATGGAACTCAACGACGAATATCAGGGATTCCTGCGATCCCTGGCGCGGCGGAATTAGATTGTCGGGGAGTCGCTCGCCTCACCCCCGCCGCAGCCAGCCCGCGATCCGCTCCACTCCCTCACACATGTCCTCGGTCGCGCCCGCATAGCTGAACCGGATGTATCGTCTCCCGTGCACGGGATCGAAATCGATGCCGGGGGTGGCGGCGACGCCGGCTTCCTCCAGCATGCGGCCCGCGAAAGCGAAGCTGTCGTCGCAAAAGCGCGAGATGTCGGCATAGAGGTAGAACGCGCCGTCGACCGGCAGGAACGTGTCGAGCCCCGCGGGCGGCAGGCCGTCGACGAGAACCCGCCGGTTGTCCTCGTAGCCGTGCTTGACGGCCTCCATCTCGTCGGCGCCGTCGAACGCCGCCAGCGCCGCGACCTGCGACAGCGTCGGCACCGAGATCGCGAGGTTCTGCTGCAGCCGCTCGATCGGGCGCACCAGCGCGTCCGGTGCCACCATCCAGCCGACCCGCCACCCGGTCATGCAGAAATATTTCGAGAACGAATTGATGACCATCGCATGGGCGGAGAGCGCGAGCGCGGTCTGCGCCGGGAATGCGTAGTCGAGGCGGTGATAGATTTCGTCGGAGATGCAGCGGATGCCCTCGGCTTCCGCCGCCGCGATCAGCGCGCCCAGCGCCTCGGCGGTCATCATGGTACCGGTCGGGTTGGCCGGGCTCGCGAACAGGAGTCCGGCGAGCGGGCGCGCGCGATGGGCGGCGAGCAGCGCCTGCGGCGTGAGCGCCCAGCGGTTGCCGGCCGAAATCTCGATGGGCACCGGCTCGCAGCCGAGCGCTGCGAGGATGTTGCGGTAGGGCGGATAGCCGGGACAGGCGACGGCGACGCGGTCGCCCGGCTCGAACATGGCCAGGAACGCGAGCAGGAAACCGGCGGAGGAGCCGGTCGTCACCACCACCCGGCCGGGATCGAGGTCGATGCCGTAGCTCTCGCGGTAGTGTGCGGCGATGCGCCGGCGCAGCGGCGGGATGCCCAGTGATTCGGTGTAGCCGATCCGCCCCGACGCGAGCGCCGCCTGGGCCGCCGCCCGCGCGGTCGACGGCGCGGCCGCCGCCGGCTGGCCGACTTCCATGTGGATGATTCGCCGGCCCGCCGCCTCCAGTCGCGCCGCCGCCGCCATCACGTCCATCACCATGAATGGCTGCACATCGCTGCGCAGCGATGGAGTCACCAGCCGCTTGGCGAAATCGAGCATCGGTACCGGCCTCCGCAGACGATGTCCCTTGCCGTCGCCCACCCCGCCCCTCTCCCGCCGCATTTGCCGGATTGGTACCGGCCCGGTGGATACTCGAGTTGACGGTGCATAGGCGCGTCCGTAGCTTGGCGCAGCGGGGTCGAGCAATAGCAATTCCAGATGACACCAGATAATTTTCCTCATAGGTCGCGGGTCCGGCTGCGGCCCTCGCGTTTCGTCGCGGTGGTGGCGGCCTGCGCGGTCGTGACCGCGAGTGTTCCGGTGCGCGCCCAAAAGGAGGGCGGCGGCCTGCCCGTCATTCGCGACGCCGAAGTCGAGCAGGTGCTGCGGGATTATTCGACGCCGATTCTTCGCGCCGCGGGCCTCGGCCAGCGCAACATTCACGTCGTCATCATCAACGATCGCGCCTTCAACGCCTTCGTGGTGGACGCCAAGCGCATCTTCGTCAATGCCGGGGCACTGATGGATGCGGAGACGCCGAACCAGATCATCGGCGTGCTCGCCCACGAGACCGGCCACATCGCCGGCGGTCATCTCTCCAAGCTGCGCGCCGAGCTCGCCAATGCGCAAACCGCGGCGATCATCGCGATGCTGCTCGGGATCGGGGCCGTGGCCGCCGCGGCGACATCGAAAGGCAACAGCACGGTGGGAGGAAACCCCGCCGGGGCGATGATCGGCGCGCAAGGCGTGATCCAGCGCTCGCTGCTCGCCTATCAGCGCCAGCAGGAGGAGCAGGCCGACCGCGCCGGCGTGCACTTCCTCGACCTGACCGGGCAGTCCGCCAAGGGCATGTACGACACCTTCAAGCGGTTCGCCGACCAGATGCTGTTCTCGGCGGGCCGCGCCGACCCCTATCTGCAGTCGCATCCGATGCCGACCGAACGTATCGCCGCGCTGGAGGAGATCGCGAAGACGAGCCCCAATTGGAACAAGAAGGACCCGCCCGAACTGCAGGCGCGTCACGATCTCATGCGGGCCAAGCTGTTCGGCTACATGGAGCGCCCCGATACCCTGCTGCGACGTTACCCGCCGAGCGACACCAGCCTGCCCGCGCGCTATGCCCGCGCGGTGTCGACCTATCGCCATGCAGATCTGCGCAATGCGCTCGCCCAGATGGACGGATTGATCCAGGCGCAGCCCAACAATCCCTATTTCTACGAGCTCAAGGGCCAGGCGCTGGTGGAATCCGGCCACGCCCACGAAGCCGTGCCGCTGCTGCGGCGGGCAATCTCGCTCGCGCCCGACCCGACACTCATCCGCGTGATGCTGGGCCAGGCCCTGGTCGAGACCGGCGACCCGCGCCTGCAGGACGAGGCGGTGGCGACGCTGCGCCACGCCGTGACGGCCGATCCCGACATCCCCGACGCCTACGACCAGCTCGCGATGGCCTATGGCCGCAAGAACGACCTTGCCGAGGCCGACCTCGCCGCGGCCCAGGCGGCGCTCGCCCGCGGGGAAATGCCGACCGCCCGCCAACTTGCGAGTCGCGCCAAGGGGCGTTTTCCGATAGGATCGCCCGGCTGGGTCAAGGCCGACGACATCGCGACCATCAAACCGGCACGGCAGGCCCGAGGGCCGTTATGACTTGCATCCAAGGCTTCCAACGAGGACCCGAAACCATGATCACGAAGATGATTCGCCTGGCCGGAGCAACCTGCATCGCCTCGCTGATGCTGATCGCCGCGGCGCCGGCCGCAGAGCCCAGTTTTTCCGAACCGCAGAAGACGGAGATCGAGAAGATCGTCCGTGACTATCTCGTCAGCCATCCCGAAGTGCTGCAGGAGGCCATGGGCGAGCTCGAAAAGCGCCAAGCCGCGGAGGAGAGCGAAAAGGCCAAGGCCGCCGTGGCCGCCAATGCGGAGACCCTGTTCAATTCGAACCGCCAGGTGGTTCTCGGCAACGCCAAGGGGGATGTCACGCTGGTCGAGTTCTTCGACTACAATTGCCATTTCTGCAAAGGCGCGCTGCCGGCCCTGATGGACCTGATGAAGGACGACACCAAGCTGCGGGTCGTGCTCAAGGAGTTCCCGGTGCTCGGTCCCGGCTCGGTGGAAGCGGCGAAAGTCGCGGTCGCAGTGCGCATGCAGGACAAGACCGGCAAGAAATACCTCGAATTCCATCAGAAGCTGCTGGGCGGCCGCGGCCAGGCCGACAAGGCCCACGCGCTGGCGGTCGCCAAGGAGGTCGGGATGGACATGACCCGGCTCGAAAAGGACTTGGGCAGCGACGAGGTCAAGGTCTCGCTGGAGGAAAGCCTCAAGCTCGCCGAGACGCTCGGCCTCAACGGCACGCCGAGCTACGTGGTGGGCGACGATGTCGTGGTCGGCGCGGTCGGTCTCGATGCGCTGCGCGGCAAGATCAGCACCGCGCGTTGCGGCAAGGCATCCTGCTGACCGGACACGCATGTTGCCGAGAGGTTGCAGGCTTTTCGGACCGGACCGTGCGCAAAATCAAAGTGATCGGAAGCACCGGGAGACACAGTTTCCCGGTCACCGGTTGGTGGTGATCGCGCGTCCCGCCGTCCCGGGCCGTCGCGAAGATGGGGTGCGATGCCGGACACGCTCTACGTCATCAATGGGCCCAACTTGAACTTGCTCGGCACCCGCGAGCCGGAAAAATACGGCCGGTCGACACTCGCCGATGTGGAGGCTTTGTGCCGCGGCGCCGCCGCGCGCCATGGCTATGCGGTCGAGTTCCGGCAATCGAACCACGAAGGCGAACTGGTCGACTGGATCCAGGAGGCCGGACACAAGCGTGCCGCCGGCATCGTGCTCAACGCCGCCGCCTATACCCACACATCGGTCGCGATCTTTGACGCCATCAGTGCGACCAAGGTGCCGACCATCGAGGTCCACATCACCAACATCCATGCCCGCGAGCCGTTCCGTCACAAGTCCTATGTCTCGATGGCGGCCAAGGGGCTCGTCTGCGGGTTCGGCATCGACGGTTACGCCCTCGCCATCGACGGCCTTGCCGCCCTCGTCAAAGCCGGGCGGAGCTGACAAGTGGCGGGCGATTCCGACAAGCTTGCGCCACGCGCCACCGTCGATGAGGAGATGGTGCGCTCGCTGGCGCGCCTGCTCGACGAAACCCGGCTGACCGAGATCGAGATCGAGCAGGGCGGATTGCGTGTCCGCGTCGCCCGCCAGGCCGCGCCGGCGCCGGTCGCGTTCGCCGCCCCGGAAAGCCCGCGGGCGATCGCAGCCGTCAATGCGCATTCCGGCGCGGCCGATCCGGCCGACCATCCCGGCGTCGTGACCTCGCCCATGGTGGGCACCGCCTATCGATCGCCCGAGCCGGGCGCCAAGGCATTCTGCGAGGTCGGCACCGTCGTCAAGGCCGGCGACACGCTGCTCATCATCGAGGCGATGAAGACGATGAACCAGATTCCCGCCCCCAAGGCGGGCACGGTCATGCAGATCCTGTTCGAAGACGCCCAGCCGGTGGAATTCGGCGAACCGCTGATGGTCATCGAGTGAGAGCGCCGTGTTCGAGAAAATCCTGATCGCCAATCGCGGCGAGATCGCGCTGCGCATCCTGCGCGCCTGCAAGGAGCTGGGCATTCCGACGGTGGCCGTGCACTCGACCGCCGACGCCGACGCCATGCATGTGCGCCTCGCCGACGAGAGCGTGTGCATCGGGCCGCCGCCGGCGCGCGACAGCTACCTC
>Ga0302326_10004177_pt1 | contig 33591 bp, 31 predicted proteins | sample Palsa_T0_3_FD_202264 | JGI IMG/M metagenome (GOLD analysis project Ga0302326, IMG submission 202264) | Peat permafrost microbial communities from Stordalen Mire near Abisko, Sweden - Palsa_T0_3 | ecosystem: Environmental > Terrestrial > Soil > Palsa > Peat permafrost | place: Sweden: Abisko...
ATTACATCCTGGCCTACGCGCGGCCGCCGGAGACGGCGCGTACGGATCACGCCGAATCGCCGCGCCGCATGCTGCTGTGGCATGCCAATTACCACCCGGACGGCGGGCAACTGTTCTTTCCGCTCGACCGCGGACCGTTCTACGCGCCGCTGGCACGCCCCGGCGATGATGTGACCCCGCAACGCTTCGTCTGCTTCCGCTTCGACGGCCGGCAAGGTCTCTACATCCATCCAAATATCTGGCACGAAGGGGTATTCGGCCTGCACGGCACCCAGCGCTTTTTTGACCGGCAGGGAGCGGTGCATGCGCGCATTTCGGTCGATTTCGCGCGCGAATTCGGCTGCCTGCTCGAAGCGCCGATACTGTGACCGCAATACGGTCCGCGGCGTGTCGCTTCCGCTACGCTGGGAGGCATTGGAGAAACGATGCCCAGTCTCACCGAAGAGCAGGCCAAGGCCTACATTAATAAGCTCCTGACCGCCATGAGCGGCGCGGGCGGCTCGGACCTGTTCGTCTCCAAGGATTTCCCGCCTGCCATGAAGCTGCAGGGTGCGCTCAAGCCGCTGACCAACCAGAAGGTGACCGGCGAGTTGTCGCGCGATCTGGCCAATGCGCTCATGAATCAGCGCCAGCGCGAGGAGTTCGCGCGCGACCTGGAATGCAATTTCGCGATCTCGCTGCCGGGCGTGTCGCGGTTTCGGGTCAATGTCTTCATGCAGCAGCAGAACGTCGGCATGGTCATCCGCACCATCGCCAACGAGATACCCGATTTCACCAAGCTCGGCCTGCCCGAGAGCATCAAAGACATCGTCATGGGCAAGCGCGGCCTGGTGCTGGTGGTCGGCGCCACCGGCTCGGGCAAGTCGACCTCGCTCGCCGCCATGATCGACCACCGCAATAAGTCATCGGCCGGCCACATTGTGACTGTCGAGGACCCGGTGGAGTTCGTGCATCGGTCGCAGCAGTCGCTGATCACCCATCGGGAAGTGGGGATCGATACGCATTCCTGGCACGCCGCCCTGAAGAATACCCTGCGTCAGGCACCCGATGTGATCCTGATCGGCGAGATTCGCGATGCCGAGACCATGGAGCACGCGATCGCGTTTGCGGACACTGGCCACCTGTGCCTGGGCACGCTGCATTCGAACAATGCCAACCAGACCATCGATCGCATCATCAATTTCTTCCCGGACGAGCGGCGCAAGCAGCTGCTCATGGATCTGTCGAGCAACCTGCGTGCGATCATCTCGCAGCGCCTGGTCAAGACCACCGACGGCAAGGGCCGGCGCGCGGCCGTGGAGATCCTGATCAACACGCCCATCGTGGCGGACAAGCTGCTCAAGGGCGAATTCCAGGAGATCAAGCCCATCATGCAGAAGTCGCGCGAGCTGGGCATGCGGACCTTCGATCATTCGCTGTTCGAACTCTTCAATGAGGACGTCATTTCGTATGACGAAGCCATCCGCAACGCCGACTCCGCCAACGAACTGCGACTGAATATCAAGCTCAACAGCACCCGCGAGATGTCGACGCTGTCACTCGAGGACCCGCCCGCGCCCGAAGCCGCCGCCGGCTGAGCGGCGACAAAAATATTCACGGCGGCGGCCACGCAATCCGGTACATTGCGAGCATGACCGACCGTCCGCGCAGCGGAGGCCTTGGCTTTACCGTTCACGCCCATCACCAGCAGCTCAACTGGGATAATTCCCGCGCCCCCGCCATCACGATCGCGCCCGGCGACACGGTTAAATTCAAGGACATCGATGCCGCCAACGGCCAGCTGAGCCCGAAGTCCACCGCGGCGGACATTCCGAAGCTCGATTTCAATCGCATCAATCCCATCTCCGGACCTGTTTACGTGGATGGCGCACAGCCTGGCGATGCCCTCAAGGTGACGCTGCTGGCTTTCGAGTCTTCGGGCTGGGCATGGACCGCCATCGTGCCGGGTTTTGGACTGCTGGCCGAGGAGTTCATGCAGCCCGCGCTGCACCTGTGGTCGTACGATCGCAGCTTCGCCGCGCCTGCCATGTACGGCCCCGGCGCACGGGTGCCGCTGAAGCCATTCTGCGGCACGATCGGTGTGGCGCCGGCAGCTCCCGGCGCGCACAGCACGATCCCGCCGCACAACGCCGGCGGCAACATGGATATTCGCGATCTGACCGAGGGCGTCGACCTGTACCTGCCGGTCCAGGTCACAGGCGCGCTGTTTTCCATCGGTGATTCGCACGCGGCGCAGGGGGATGGCGAGGTCTGCGGCACGGCCATCGAGTCACCGATGAGTGTCAGCGCGAAATTCGACCTCATCAAGGATGCGAATCTGCGTTTCCCGCGCTTCGTCACGCACGGACCGGTATCCCGGCATCTGGACGGCAAAGGTTACGAGGTCACGACGGGTATTGGACCGGATCTGATGGAGGCCGCCAGGAATGCCGTGCGCGGCATGATCGATCTGATCAGCCGGCAGCACCACATGAATCCGGAGCATGCGTACATGCTCTGCAGTGTGTGCGCGGATTTGCGCATCAGCGAAATCGTTGACCTGCCAAATTGGGTGGTGTCCTGCTATCTTCCGAGACTTATCTTCGATTGATGATTTGCGCGCGGGGAGCGCCGCAACGGAACAATTGCATACTTCCGCTAACGGGGGATCTTTCTAAATGGTGTCACGAACATGAAAATTATCGCGGTTACTAATATCAAGGGTGGCGTTGGCAAGACCACGACGGCCGTGAATCTCGCGTACCTGTGCGCGGTCGGCGGTCAGGCCACGCTGTTGTGGGATCTGGATCCGCAGGGCGCGGCAACCTACACCTTGCGCTGTGATCCGAGCGGCCACTCATCGGCCAAGAAGCTCGTGACCGGAAAGCGCGAGCTGCCTGAGCTGCTGGTCCCGAGCGGTTACGAGCGCCTGGATGTGCTGCCGTCGGACTTCTCGTACCGCAACTTCGACGTGCACCTGAGCGAGCGCAAGCATCCGACGGAACGGCTGCTGCGCATGAGCCGCTCGCTGCGCGACGTGTACGAAACGCTGGTGCTGGACTGCCCGGCCGGCATCTCGCTGCTGTCCGAGAATGTGCTGCGCGCGGCGGATGCCATCGTGGTGCCGATCCTGCCCTCGCCGCTGTCGGTGCGCATGCTCACGCAGCTGCAGGAATTCGTCATCGACAATGACTGGACCGACCTTGCGGTGCTGCCGTTCTTCTCCATGGTCGACCGGCGCAAGGCGTTGCACCGGGAGATGATCGCCAGCGCACGCGAGCAGTTCCCGGAACTGCTGACCACCGAGATCCCGTACTGGAGCGAGATCGAGCGCATGTCGCTGCGCCGCGCGCCGCTGCCGGCGTATGCCCCCGCCAGTGCCGCCGGCCAGGTTTACGCATCGCTATGGCAGGAAATCGAAAGCCGGATCGACGGTCACCGGCCGGGGCTGCCGGCGCGCGCCGATGCGGATGCCTCTGCGGCCGCGGATGAGATCGCGCTGGACGATGCTGCGACCGGGCTGCCGGAAATGGACAACCCGGAACGGGTCGGCGGCAAGGGGTCGGAGCTGGAGTACCGGGCGCCGCGGATGTAGCCGCGGCTGGAGGTCAAATCCGGGGTGCGGGAATCTGGCCGAGCGCGTCAGCCACGCTGCGGCCGAGTGCCAGCAAAGCGCGGTCGGATCCTGCGGCCGCGTCGAGCTCGATCGCAACCGGCAATCCGCTCACCGTCAGGCCGGCGGGGAGTACCAGCCCCGGTAATCCCGCAGTGCTGCCGGGCGCAATGTTGCGCGCGACGGCAGTTTCGAACGGCACCGTTTGCCCCTGGATCATCACATCCTCTTCCGAGCCGATGGGCAGCGCCGGCACCATGGTCGCCGGAAATATGATCGCCGCGACCTCGGTGCGCGAAAAATAGTCGCGGTACAGGCGCCGCAGCCTGGGCAGATGCGTGCGGACAGCGGCGCCATAGGCGGCTTCGGAAACAAAATGGGGGCTGCCGGGAAGCACATAGCTCTCAAAGACAGCCCGGATATCGGGGCTTGCCTGTCTGACGAGCGCATCGAAGCTGACCCCGGCGTGATATTCGCGCAGATACTCTGCCAGCGTCAGCCGCACATCATGGTTCTGCACCGGCTCGGTGATCAGATCGATGAGCCCGCCCAACCCGGGCAGTTCGGATTCGATCAGTTCGACTCCGGCTGCACGCAGCCGATCGAGCGCCGCCTGCGTGATCCGATCCACCTCGGGATCAAGATTGAGGTACCAGTAGTCGCGCACGACACCGAGACGCACGCCGCGCAACGATGTCGGCTGCAGCGGGCGCCCGTCCTGGGCGACGACGGCATCGAACAGCGCCAGGTCCGCGACGCTGCGTGCATGCGGCCCCACCTGGTCGAACAGGTGCGAGATCGGTACGCAGGCGCGCGTCGAGTAGCGACCCGTGGTCGGCCGGAATCCCATGATGCCGCAGAACGCCGCGGGGACGCGGATCGATCCCTCCGTATCCTCTGCGATGCCCAGCGGCGCCATGCGCGCGGCGATGGCCGCGGCGGTTCCGCCGCTACTGCCGCCCGGGATGCGCTGCGGATCGTACGGATTGTGCACGGCGCCGAAGGCCTGGTTGTTACTGGTCCAGCCGTAGGAGAGTTCGTGCAGATTGGTCTTGCCCAGCACGATAGCGCCGGCCGCCTTCAGTGACTGGACCAGCGGGGCATCCTCGGCGGGATGAAAGTGCCGCAGCGCCGGGGTGCCGGCCGTGGTCGGGTACTCTGCCGTGTTGACGCTGTCCTTCACCGGTATCGGCAATCCGAACAGCGCGCCTGGATGCGCACCCGCCTGGCGAGCCAGGTCGCAGGCGCGCGCGGCCGCCAGCACGCGGTCCGGCTCGATGGTGATCCAGGCATTTAAAGAGCGGGTCGCCTCGCAGCGGGCGAGCAACGCCGCGGCATAACGCTCGCAAGTCAGTTCTCCGCGACTCATCCGCGTCACCGCCTCGGTGGCGCTCAATTCGATCAGTGCCGCCGATTCAGGTTGGGCAGCACTGGCAGTCCCGCGAAGGCTCGCCGCGCCCATGGCCACAGCGGCCGTGCTGCCCAGCAGGAAATTGCGGCGAGAGTAATCGGGCGGATCGAGGTAGGGCGGATCGAGTGCGGGCATGTCGGACAGGCTATCCCAGTCGCAGCAGCGCCGCATTCCCGCCGGTGGCGGTGGTATTCACCGTCAGTGTGCGTTCGCTGGCGAAGCGAGCCAGGTAGTGCGGGCCGCCGGCTTTTGGGCCAGTGCCGGAAAGCCCGGTGCCACCGAACGGCTGCACCCCGACGACGGCGCCAATCATGTTGCGGTTGACGTAGGTATTGCCCGTGGTGGTCGCGCGGAATACTCGTTGCCAGGTCGATTCCAGGCGCGTCTGCACCCCGAGCGTGAGCCCAAAGCCGGAACGACGGATGACCTCGAGCACCTGCTCGAGATCGCTGGCGCGATAGCGGACCACGTGCAGCAGCGGTCCGAACTGTTCGCTGTCGAGCTGCCGGGCGTCGCGCAACTCGATCAGGTGCGGGGCGACGAAGGAGCCGTGTGCGTGGCGGTCATCGAGCGGGCAGGCGCGCAGGATACGAGCTTCGGTTCTCATGCGCTCGACGTGTTGCAGCAGCGCCGCCGCGGCACGCTCGGAGATGACCGGCCCCACGTCGGTGGCTGCAAGAGCCGGGTCACCGACGACGAGCTCGTCCATGGCGCCGATGAGCATTTCGATGATGCGGTCTGCGACTTCTTCCTGCAGGAACAGCAGTCGCAGCGCCGAGCACCGCTGTCCGGCACTCAGGAAGGCAGAACTCACCGCGTCATCGACCACCTGTTCGGATAATGCGGTGGAATCGACGATCATCGCGTTGAGCCCGCCGGTCTCGGCGATCAATGGCAGGATCGGCCCCGAACGTGCGGCGAGCGCGCGATTGAGCCACTGCCCGGTAGCCGTTGAGCCCGTGAACACCACACCCGCAAGGCCGCTATCGCCAAGCGCCGTCTCACCAAAAACCCGCCCTTCCATCGGCAGGTAATGCAGATTGTCCGCCGGGATTCCGGCCTGCCGCAGAATCGCGATCATGGCGGCACCGGTAAGCGCGGTGGCCTCGGCCGGCTTGGCGAGCACGGAGTTGCCGGCGGCCAGCGCCGCGGCGATCTGGCCGGTAAAAATCGCCAGCGGGAAATTCCAGGGACTGATGCAGGCAAAGACGCCTTTGCCCTCGAGCAGCAGGCGGTTCGATTCTCCGGTGGGACCGTTGAGCTCAACGGGCTCGCTGAACTGCCGACGCGCCTCACCGGCGTAGTAGCGACAGAAGTCCACGGCTTCACGGATTTCGGCGATCGCATCGGGCAAGGTCTTGCCTGCTTCGCGCACCAGCAGCGGGACGAATCGATCGCGCGCCAGCTCCAGCGCATCGGCCGCGCGCAGCAGGCAGGCAGCCCGTTCATTTGCGCTGGTGTCATTCCAGGCAGGTTGTGCGGCCGCCGCGCTGGCTATGGCGCTGGTAACATCGATGGCAGTGGCCATGCGGATCTCGCCCACGACATCGCGTCGGTCGGCGGGGTTGGTGATCGCGGCGCCGCCATCGCGCGCATCACCGGGCGCGTTCAACGGAGCGCCCCGGGTGACCTTGACGCTGGCTTCGAGCGCATCGATGTGACGGGACTCTCCAAAGTCGACGCCGCGGGAATTGCGGCGAGCGGCACCAAAGAGCGCAATCGGCAGCGGTATATCCGGATGGGGGATCGAGGCCAGCGACTCGAGCTGAGTGATCGGATCGGCGACGACCTCGTTCACCGGCACGCGTTCATCCATGAATCGGTTGACGAATGAGGTGTTGGCGCCATTCTCGAGCAGGCGGCGCACCAGATATGCGAGCAGATCCGCGTGCTGTCCCACGGGCGCATACACCCGAACCGGCGGAAAGTCGGCCACCGTGCGCTGCGCCTCATCGTAAATGAGCCGTCCCATGCCATGCAGCCGCTGAAACTCGCAGCGACTGCCTACGGGGCGCAGCGCCAGCACGGCACCGATGGAGTGCGCATTGTGCGTGGCGAATTGAGGGTAGATCGCGGGTGCGGCTGCGAACAGCCGGCGAGCGCAGGCGAGCCATGCGACATCCGTCGACACCTTGCGCGTGTAGACGGGATACTCGCCAAGGCCCCGCTCCTGGGCACGCTTGATTTCGCTGTCCCAGTAGGCGCCCTTGACCAGGCGTACGCTCATGCGGCGGCCGCTGTCGCGAGCGAGTTGTGCCACCCAATCGATCACGACCGGCGCGCGCCGCCCGTAGGCCTGCACGGCCAGCCCGAGGCCCGGCCAGTGTGAGGTTTCGCTATCGCGCGCCAGGGCCTCGATGATTTCCAGCGAGATTTCAAGGCGGTCGGCTTCTTCCGCATCCACCGTCAGGGCCAGTCCCTCGCCCGCCGCCAGCCGTGCCAGTTCCCGCGCCCGCGGGATCAGGCGCGCGCGCACGCGCTCCTTCTGGCTCAGCGAGTAGCGCGGGTCGAGAGCGGAGAGCTTGATGGAGATCGAGGATCTTGCATGCGGATCGACGCCCGCAATCTTCCGGCCGGCGGCGCCGATGGCGAGAATGGCGCGCCGATAGGAATCCAGATACCGTTCGGCGTCCTCGTCGGTGCGCGCCCCTTCGCCCAACATGTCGAAGGAACACAGCGACAGCTCATGCTCCCGGCCGCTGCGCGCCAGCGCCTCGCCGATCGTGCGACCGACCACGAACTCGCCGCCGATGATGCGCATCCCGCGGCGCAGTGCCTGCCGCACGATCGGGTCGCCGACGCGGCGGGCCAGTCCGCGAAACCAGCCGCCCGTATCCCGCGACAGCTCGGAGGGAAGATCAACCAGGCCCCCGGTCAGCATCAGCGCCCAGGTGGAGGCATTGACGAACAATGAGTCCGAACGGCCGGCATGTGACGACCAGTCGCCACCGGCGAGTTTCTCGGCGATCAACCGATCCGCCGTCGCGTCGTCCGGGATGCGCAGCAGCGCCTCGGCCAGGCACATGAGCGCGATGCCCTCCTGATTGGAGAGCCCAAACTCCTGCAGGAACGCGTCCAGATAGGGACGCTCGTCGGCTCGTGCACGTGCGCCGGCAACCAGGGCGCGCCCGATTGCCAGTGCGCTGGTACGTTGTGCCGGATCCATGACCGGCAGCAGCGCGCGAACGGCCTCCGCCTCGTCACGATCCGCCGCCTCGTAAAGTGCCTGCAAAGGAATCATCATTGCGCTGTTGGCGTCCCGCTCGGCCAGGAGAAGAGGTGGAACGCCAATCTTAGAGCCACTGACCGCGGAGCGCCCGCGTTTCAGGCAGCGTCTGACGCCAGTGAGTCGAGCAAGGCCGTGTCTGCGTCGGGGTTTTCGACCGGGTTCGGCTCGGTCGTCAGATCGTGTGTGGCGATTGACTGTTGCAACTTCCTGACGGCGTTGACGACCCAGTCGAACGACTCGATGCAACGCTCGAACGCAAAAATCAGAACATCGCGCTGGCCCCGATCCGGAATCTCCATCGTCGCAAGGGCCGAGTTCTGTGCAATCAGGCTGGGCAGAAGATCGTGGATCCGCTGGCGGCCTGCCGCGAGGCCGTCGACAACTTTGCCGGCAGGGTCGAGGAGACACCCTCCGAGCACGGGATTCATCGAGATCTCGTGGGTGATGCTCTCGCAGCTCAGTGTCAGCGCCCGGGCAATCTGATCCACCTCTTCGAGTGCGTTGATGGTGCTGTCGATCGCCAGGACGATATAAAGACTGGAGTTGTCGACACAGCTGCCAAAAGCGGCAAGTTTCTCGAGCAGCCCGTCCTTCCCATCCATAGCAGCAGCCATCCGGTGCTCCCGCCTACCCGGTAGTCATCAGGGGTTGTATATCCCAAGTTTGATGTACGGCCTACCAATGCACCCTCTAATCGTTAAGGGGATCACATAACCACCCGGGGCCGTAGTCGAAGATGGTGTGACGGCGGAGGTGACGGGAGCGTGCCGGTGTCGCGATTGTGCGCGGGTCTATGATTCCTCTTGATTCATGGCAGAGGCTTCCCTCCAAGGCGATCTGGTTTGGGTTGCTGACGAGTCTGGCCGTGGCGCAGCAGCCGGTGCATTCCGATGTTCCCGTCCAGGCGGTTCCGGCCGACTACGCGATTGCCTGCGCCATCCACGGCTCGGGCGATATTGACCAGGTCATACCCTGTGCCAAGTTCAGCGAGGCACAGCGCTGTCAGCATGAGGCAGATTTCCCCTCCAACCCCACGACGTTGCCGGCGGTACTGACGGTGGTCAATCGCAGCAGCGAGCCGATCCGGTTCTACTGGCTGGACAGGTCGGGCACGCGGGCGCTGTATGCATCGCTGCCGCCCGGCGGCCATGTCAGCCAGCAAAGCCATATCGGTGCCCACTGGCTGCTGTCGACGCGAGACGATCAATGCATCGCCATCTTCAACGCCGCCACGATGACCATCGGCATTTTTTGAAATCTCGCACATCGCTGACCGATAGGAGCACATCGCGGTCCATATCATTATGATGCGTCAGGTTTACTGACACACTGGAGACAGAGGATCATGGCCCGCCGAGTAGTTGCCGCTACAGTCGCATTCCTGCTTGCCGGTACAGCCTTCTCCGACAGCGCACCTCTGCAGGACATTCCGCTGAAGTGGACGCCGACCGGGAATCTCGCGGAGATGGGACCGCTGGACATCAGCGGCCCGTTGCTGACGATGAGCATCCGCGTCGATACCTTCGCGGACAGCCGTCAGAATCCGGCAACGGTCGGCGAGAATCGTGAAAAAGCTGCCAACATACGGATCGTGACCACCTCGACCAACGTCGCCTCCTATGTCACCGAGCATCTCAGGGACAGCATGCGGGGGGCAGGATTGAACATTGTGGACGGTGCTGGAGACGTGAGCGTCAGCGGGGAAATCCGTGAATTCTTCGTCACCGAGACAGATCTCTACCGCGGCAATCTGTCGCTGCTCGTTAGCCTCAAGGACAAAGAGGGCAAAGAGCTCTGGAGTGGAGTGGTCGGCGGTGGGGCCGAGCACTTCGGCCGGTCATACCGGGCTAAAAACTATTTCGAGACCATTTCCGACATGGTGCTGCGCGCGAACTACAATCTGCTGGCAAACCCGGGGTTCCATGACTCGCTGAAGACTCGCTGAAGACGCGCTGATCAAAAGCGCATTCGTCCAGTGAGTGCTCCTCGCCGTTGCGTATGCCGCTGGTAAATGGAATCATCGGCGCATCGGTAACGGGGGGGATTATGAGCGTCGAACCGGCGATTCCACCGCATTTGATCTGCCCCCGCAGCCGGCCCAATCGCATGCCGGCGGGGTTCGAAGCCCCTTATCCCGCGTGGATGGCCCGGTATGAAGAAGGATCGGCGCCTTTGGTCATGGCGTACTTCGGGGCTCAGCAATTGGCATTGTTACCGCCCGATGCGCTGGCACCGATCAAGGCGATGCTGCAGACGCAGCCGGCGCCACCTTACTGGCTGGAGGCGCAGTGTCACGACAGTGCCGGCTATGACACCCGGGTTGTCATCGCCTACTGGCCTAACGCGGAATCCTTTGCCGACTGGCGTCGGGCCAGCGGCTTCGACTCCTGGTGGACAGATCCGGTGCGCGAGACCGAACCACAGGGGCGATTTCTCGAAGTCGTGGCTCCCCCCATGGATCGACTTGAGGTGGCCTATTCACCGCCACATCTCCCGGAGGGCGCAGCCCATCTGCAAAGCCGCGTAAGCACCTGTCCTGTGGCGGAACATGCCTACTGGGGCAGCGCTCGTGATCGCATTCCGGCGTCGCAGACGGATGCAATGGAAGGCAGTGCTGGTCGGCTCACGGCGCGGCGCCAGGGTGTCCGCGTGCGCATCGAGCCAGGCCGCAACGTCTGCATGATCCGCTCCGGACAGGACTGGAGCGATACCGCGGGTGAGGAGCGCCTGATCTATCTGGGACAGGTGCGGCCGAAACTCATCGAAGGCATGACGTATCTGCGCGATCAGGGACTGCCCATCGGCTGTTTTTCCTGCCGCTACATGCGGGTGCTGGATGGCAACGGCGCCGCAACCGAGCGGAGCTTCGGCCAGGCCTATTTCAGAAGCCTCGGGGATCTCGAGCAGTGGGCAGAGCACCACCCGACGCACCTGGCGATCTTCGGCACGTTCATGCAGGTCATGGCGCCGCTCGGCGATGCGATGCAACTGCGTCTGTGGCACGAGGTCATGGTTCTGCCGGACCAGGCGCAGAGCTTCGAGTACGTCAATTGCCACGACCGGACCGGGCTCATGGCGGCGGCCGGCGCCTAGCGCGCGTTCTGAATGCGCTGCGCCTCGCGTTTCAGATCGCGTGCGTCGCTCTCGAAAACGGGAAGGGGGCTGACATGGTGGAGAAAATGAGGAAGATCGCCACCGAAGAGGCGTGGTCGATTCCGGAGGTCGCGGCAGCCCTGGGCGAAGTCGCACGTGGGCCGACCTCGAGCCTCGACAAACTCCTGGTCGCCGCCATCTACGATGACCGTGCAAAAGGTTCAGGCTACGGCGCGCTGAATTTCCTCGATGGTTTGCTCGACACCGAAGTGCGCCGACTCAAGCAAATGGATGAGCTTGGGGTCGACATGCACCTGCTATCGCTCACGGCGCCGGGCGTGCAGATGTTCGACGCCGACACCGCCACCGAGCTGGCCGCTCTGGCCAACGATCGTATGGCGCAGATCTGCGCCGCGCGCCCGACCAGGTTCGCCGGCCTGGCGTCGTTCGCGCCGCAGAGCCCTAAGCGAGCCGCCAGGGAAATGGAGCGGGCCATAAGAACGCTGAAGCTCAACGGCTTCATCCTGAATAGTCACACCCACAGCGAATACCTCGACGACCCGAAGTACTGGCCGATCCTGGAAGCAGCGGAGGGCCTGGACGCATGTATCTACATTCATCCGCGCGCGGCCTCGGACGGGCTCAAGGGGCCGCTCCAGGACTACGGCATGGATTCGGCCATGTGGGGTTACGGCGTGGAGGTGGGTACGCACGCCGTGCGCATGATGGCAGCCGGCGTGTTCGACCATTTTCCCAAGCTCAAGATTTGCATCGGGCACATGGGCGAAGCCATTCCCTTTTGGATCTGGCGCATCACGTTCATGAACAGCCGGGCGCAGGAAATTGGACGCGCGCCGAAGACAAAGCTCTCCATGAAGGAATATCTGCTTCGCAACTTTGTCATCACCACGAGCGGCGTAGAGGATCCCCTGGCCCTCGACTACGCGATCAAGTGTGTCGGCATAGACAATGTGCTTTGGGCCATCGACTATCCCTATCAGCCCATGAAGCCAGCGGTGCAGTTCATGGACTCTGCGCCGGTCACGGAGCAGCAGCGTCACAAGCTCTATCACGGGAATGCGGAGCGAGTTTTTCACATCGCGCCGTTATAGCCTATTGCTGGTCGTACTCGTCGTGGCGTCGCCACCAGACGCTCTGCTGGTTACGCCCCTGCGGTGCACGATCGAGCCACTGGTACATGCCCCAGAGCACGTCCAGTCCGCGCGCATAGGTGGAATAGGTGTGATAGACGATGCCGTCCTCGAGTGCGAACGCGCTCATCCCGGGCCTATCGCGTGAAAAGGTGGGTGCATCGGTACCGCAGGTGGCCGCAAACTGTGCGACGGGTTTCGGGACTGGGGTCGCGTCCATCGCGTGGCCGGCGTTGCGATAGTTGTATTCGATGCTGCCCTGGCGCTGTTGCTGCTCGGTGAACGAAACATTGAAGTCGAAGTTAAAATCACTGCTGTGCGAGGAAGCCCAGGGGAAGGTCCAGCCCATCCGCCGCTTGTACGCCTGCAGCGTCTTGAGCGGCGCCCGCGACACCGCCGACAGCGTGACGTCGTGATTGGCGAGGTGGATGGCGAAACCGTAGAAGCCGTCCGCGATCGCCGAGCAACTCGGGCACCCTGCCTTATAGTCGGGCCCGAACATGAAGTGGTAGACGAGCAGCTGCGAGCGTCCCCGGAAGAGCTCCGGCAGCGTGGCAGTGCCCTGTTCGGTCTCGAACCGATACTCCTTGTCGATCCGAACCCACGGCAGCGCCTGCCGCTGCCGCGCCAGCTGGTCGCTGCGGCGCGTGAGCTCCTTTTCGGCCTCGAGTAATTCCAGCCGCGCAGCACGCCACTCATCCCGTGTTCCCGTCTTGTGCTCGATCATCGTTTCTCTCCTTTGGCCGGCAGGCCTATTCCCAGCTGTCGAGTTTGAGATCCTTGGGGTGGGGAGAGCCTTTACCGGTCTCGAGCAGCGATTTCAGGCTCAGTAGAAAGACCGCCCACTTGGTGCTGCAGTGATGCATGAATTCCACCGGCTCCTTCCACCCTTGGTGCTTGAAGAGGACGATGGTCCAGTCACCCTGCTGTTTGAGATCAAAACTGATCTGGGTGCCGATCCACTCCTTGGGGCCGGCGACTACTTCCCATCGCACATGGCTGTGCGGAACGAGCTCGAGCACCTTCATGTCGAAGCCGCCGGCGTGGAATCGGAACTGGAGCATCCCGCCGACCTTGCTTTCCCCTTGGGTGTCGCTCGTCCACCAGCCGGACAGACCTTTGATCGTGGTCAACGCCTTGTAGGCATCACCGAGCGTCGAGCCATTGATTCCGACTTTGTGCAAGATATCAACCGGATGTGATTCTGCCGCTGGTGCGGGCTTCCGTATCGCTGTCGTCTGTGTCGTCATCATCCTTCTCCGTATCTGAGGTGTGTCTCGTCGATGGTGGGCGGTCGTAAGATACGGACCAGGTCTCGAACAGTGGGAGTGACAAGTTTGGCGGGATTCCAATGGACTCGCTGATCACAGCCGCCGCGCGCGCGCTCGCAGCGGGTGATCCCTTGGGCGCATTGAAGCGGATTGCGCTGCGCGAAGACGCGCCGGCGCTTGCGCTTCGAGGCATCTCCATGGCGCAGCTCGGCGATTTTGCGCGGGCGAAAGCCCTGCTGCGGCGTGCGGCGCGCGCTTTCGGACCGAAGGAGGCCTTGGCCCGCGCAAGGTGTGTCGTCGCCGAGGCCGAAATTGCTCTCATCTCGCGCGACCTGGGCCGGCCTGTGATGGCCCTGGAAGCGGCGCGGGCGACGCTCGAAGCGCACGGCGACCAAGTGAACGCCGCGCACGCTCGGCATTTGGGGATAAGACGCCTGCTCCTGATCGGGCGCCTCGACGAGGCCGAAGGGCTGCTGGCCAATCTCGATCCCGCGCCGTTTCCGCCTGCGTCGAGGGCAGCCTACGAGCTGGTAGTCGCTGGAATCGCGCTGCGGCGCCTGCGGACGACAGCAGCGCGTGCGGCGCTTGCGCGGGCTGAAGCTGCAGCCCGTGCCGCAGGTATTCCCGCGCTGACAGCTGAAGTCGAAAGCGCAATCCGAGTGCTGAGCACGCCAGCTGCGCGCCTGATTGCGGGTGGCAAGCAGCGACTATTGCTGCTCGAGGAGGTGGAATCGTTGCTGGCCTCCCAGGCGCTCGTGGTGGATGCGTGTCGGAATGTCGTGCGTGACGCGCGCACCGTGGTCTCGCTCGCGAGGCGCCCTGTGTTATTTGCGCTCGCACGCGTTCTGGCCGAGGCGTGGCCCGCCGATGTGCCGAGAGACGTGCTGGTGTCGCGGGCATTCAAAGCCAAGCGTGCCGATGAGTCGTATCGGGCGCGATTACGGGTTGAGGTCGGGCGACTTCGCACGCTGCTGCGGGGGTTGGCCGCCGTGACAGCGACGAAGACAGGATTCGCCCTGGCACCGCGCCGCGCACTCGAGGTTGTGGTGTTGGCGCTGCCTGTCGAAGAGGGGCATGCGGCGGTGCTTGCCTTCCTGGCTGATGGGGAGTCGTGGTCGAGTTCGTCCCTGGCGCTTGCGCTGGGAATGAGTCAGCGCAGCGTGCAGCGCTCGCTCGATGCGCTTGCGGGCGCAGGCAAAGTGCAGTCATTCAGTGGCGGTCGGGCGCGTCGCTGGCTGATCCCGTCTGTGCCGGGTTTCACGACGACCTTGTTACTCCCCGTGCCGCTGCCGATTGACTAGGATGGCCAGATGAGTAAATCAACCGCCGAGATTGTGCGTGAGTACGGACCCTTTCCGGGTGCCGAGCGCGTGAACGGAGTCACCTATGACGGTCAGCATGTATGGTTTGCTGCTGGAGACAAGCTGAACGCCTTCGATCCGGACAATGGAAAGACGCTGCGCTCGATCGATATCGCCGCGCATGCAGGCACGGCCTTCGACGGCCAGCATCTGTTTCAGATTGCGGAGGATCGCATCCATAAGATCGATCCGAACACCGGTCGCGTGCTCGCTACCATCCCCGCGCCCGGCGGCGGAGGTGACTCGGGGCTCGCATGGGCCGAAGGCGCGCTATGGGTGGGACACTATCGGGAGCGAAAGATCTATCAAATCGATCCCCAGACCGGGGCAGTTCTGCGCACCATCGAATCCAATCGCTTCGTCACGGGGGTCACCTGGGTGGACGGAGAGCTCTGGCATGGCACCTGGGAAGGCGATAAAAGTGAATTGCGGCAAGTTGATTCCCGAACGGGCGAGGTCCTGCAGAGTCTCGAAATGCCCGCCGGTATGGGTGTTTCAGGGCTCGAATCCGATGGCGGCGAACGATTCTTCTGCGGCGGAGGCAACAGCGGCAAGGTGAGGGCCGTCCGCCGGCCGAAGCGGGCTGCGGTCAACAAATAGCGCGCCTTCGTTATTGATGGGGCACAACGCCGAGTCGAATTCCTCAAAACACTTCGAAGTCACCCTGTTTCATTCCGCACTGCTCGCAGTGATTCCCAGCGCATCATGGGTCAACGTCGAGGAAGCAAGGTAAGATTTCGCGGGGATTCCACTTCAAGGATATCGAGATCAGCCATGTCTGCCGCTCCACTCAAACTGATTTCTTCGATGGCGACCCGTGAGGTTTTGGGAGAGCTTGCGACCCGATATCAGCGTGCGACGGGACAGCTTGTGACCACTGAAGCCGCGGGTGGCGTCGACGTGGCCAAACGCGTGCAGCTTGGCGAGGCAGTAGACATAGTCATTCTGGCCAGCAATGCCATCGACAAACTGATTGCGGAAGGCAAAGTGTTGGCTGGCAGCCGCGTGGATCTTGTGAAATCGGGCATAGCAATCGCGGTGCGCGAGGGCGCGCCCAAGCCTGAGATCGGCACGGAGGAGTCAGTAAAGCGAGTAGTGCGTGCTGCCCGAAGCCTGAGCTATTCGACCGGCCCGAGCGGCGCATACCTGGAGAAGATGTTCGCGCGCTGGGGCCTCCTGGACGAGATCCGCAGCCGTATCGTCGTGCCCTCTCCCGGTGTGCCCGTCGGGACGCTGATTGCCAACGGAGTGGTAGAGCTTGGATTTCAGCAGTTGAGCGAGCTGCTGAACCTTTCAGGCGTCGAAGTCGTTGGGCCGCTGCCGTCGGCGATCCAGACCCTCACGATTTTCTCCGGCGGCGTCTCCGCCAACTCAAGTCACCCAGAAGCGGCTGGCGCGCTACTGGATTACCTGGCTTCGTCGGCAACCGCAGAGGTCAAACAGGGCTACGGGATGGATGCCGTGTGAGTAGGTGTGGTTTCAAGCGCCACTGTGTCTCGACGCGCACCGTCAAAAAAAGTCAGTATAAATAGTGGGTTACGTGGTATCAAAGCTGTTTGCCGTCCCCGCAGCCAACCGCGTTTCGGATTGCTTCCAGTGAAATCATTGACTAAAATGCAATCATTGATTTATACGGAACGCCCATGGCAAGCATAACAATCCGGGATATCGATGACCGCCTCAAGGGGCGCTTGCGGGTGCAGGCGGCTCATCACGGCCACTCGATGGAGGAGGAGGCACGCGAGATTCTGCGCACGGCGCTGTCAGGCGGGAGCCCGCGAAAGGGATCGCTGGTGGATTCCATTCGCGCTCGCATTGAACCGCTGGGAGGCATCGAGTTGGATATTGCGCCTCGCGAAGCCATGCGTGAACCGGTGGCCCTGGATAGATGATCGTTCTCGACACCAACGTGCTTTCTGAGGCGCTGCGGCTCGTACCGGATCCTCCCGTTCTGCATTGGCTGACGAACCAGCCACGAAGGTCTTTGTTCACGACTACCGTGACGCAGGGCGAAGTTCTGTACGGCATTCGAGTACTGTCCGACGGCAAGCGCAGGCGGGGACTATGGGATGCCGCGGCGAAGATCTTTTCCGAAGATTTTGCAGGCCAGGTACTGAGTTTCGATAGCGATGCCGCGAACGTGTACGCCGAGATCGCGGCGTTGCGACGAATGTCGGGAAAACCTATCAGCCAGTTCGACGCCATGATTGCCGCCATGGCTCGTTCCAGAGGGGCAAGTCTTGCCACGCGCAACGTGAAGGATTTCGAGGATTGCGGCGTTGATGTCGTCAATCCGTGGTCGGCATAGCCAGCCTCCGATCAGGACCGTCTTTGACGTACCGCTATTGCAGAGCGCCGCGCACCGATGTGATCCGATCCGTATTGAAGCCGAGCCAGTGCATTCGGCCCACGTAGCGGGCGTGCTCGACCTTGATACAGCGATCCATGACCACGGTGAGACCCGCTTGTTCGGCGATCCGCGCCCCTTCTTCGTTGATCACACTGAACTGAGTCCACAGGCAGCCCGCCCCGATGGCGACCGCCTGCGCGGCAATGTCCGGCAGTGCGGACGGGGCGCGGAACACGTTGACGATGTCCACTTTTTCCGGCACCTCGTGCAGACTCGGATAGCATCGCTTCCCAAGGATTTCGGACTCGCGCGGATTGACCGGAATCACACGGTAGCCGTGGCGCTGCAGGTAAAAGCCCACAAAATAACTCGCGCGCAGTGCATTGGCGGATAGCCCGACGACGGCGATGGTCTTGGCAGTCAGCAGAACCCGCTGAATCGTCAGGGGATCCTGGTAGCGCGACAGGTCGAAGGTTGTCATTGCGCGCGCTCCACCGGCAGCGACGCACGAACTCGTGCAAAGCCCTGTTCGAGGTCCCAGAGCAGATCGTCGACATTTTCAATCCCGACCGAGAGCCGGATGGTTCCCGGCCCGATGCCGGCCGCTGCCAACTCCGTTTCACTGAGCTGCCGGTGCGTGGTGCTGGCCGGATGGATGACTAGACTTTTTGCGTCACCGACATTCGCCAGGTGCGACCACAACGTCAGCCCGCGGATGAACTCCTGTCCGGCCGCTCGTCCTCCCGCTATGTCAAAGGAGAACACGGCGCCAGCGCCACGCGGCAGGTACTTCTCGCCCAGCGATCGGTACTTGCTCCCGGGCAGTCCCGGGTATGTCACTCTCGAGGCCAGTGGGTGAGATTCCAGGGAGCGCGCGACTGCCACCGCATTCTCGACGTGGCGGGTCATCCTGACCGAGAGCGTCTCGATCCCCTGCAGCAACAGGAAGGCGTTGAAGGGACTCATGCAGGCGCCCAGATCGCGCAGGGTTTCGGCGCGCAGTTTCATCAGGTAGCCATACAGGCCGAAAGTTTCATGAAACTGCAGGCCGTGATAGGCGGGCGAGGGCGCAGCCACGACCGGGAATCGGCCGTTCGACCAGTCGAACTTGCCTGAGTCCACGACGATGCCGCCGATGCTGGTGCCGTGGCCGCCGAGAAATTTGGTGACCGAGTGCAAGACGATGTCCGCCCCCCAATCGATTGGTCGACACAGGTACGGCGTCGCAAAAGTGTTGTCGACGAGCAACGGCAACCCGCCCCCGTGCGCGATGCCTGCGATCGCCTCGATGTCGAGCACATTGCCGCCGGGATTGCCGATTGTTTCGCCGAAGAATGCCTTGGTATTGCTCCGAATCGCGGCTTTCCAGGCGCCGAGATCGTCCGGGTCCACCCACGTCAGCTCGACCGCGAGCTTGCGCAGGACGTGTTTGAACTGGTTGACCGTTCCGCCGTACAGCGCTGACGAAGATACGACATGGTCCCCGGGTTCCAGCAACGTGAACAGCGCCGCGGCCTGTGCAGCCAGGCCGCTGGCAAATGCCACGGCCCCGCAGCCGTTCTCCAGGCTGGCGGTGCGCTCTTCGAGTGCAGCCACGGTCGGATTCATGATCCGGGAGTAGGTATTCCCGTACTCCTGGAGGTTGAAGTACGCGGCCGCCGACTCTGGATCCTCGAAGACGTAGCTCGTCGTCTGGAAAATCGGGACTGCACGTGCCCCGGTATTGGGATCCGGCCGCTGGCCGGCATGCAGCTGACGGGTCTCGAAGCCGAATCGTCTGGGCTGTTCCAAGGGAACGCTCCCGTCTACGCCAAGGGTGCGCCATCTTAGGCTGCCATTCGCGCGCGTCCAACATCAGCTGTTAACATCGCTGATAACAACAGGCTGCCCGAATTGGGCTATGGTCAAAAGTTGGTCGCCGGCCTCAGCCCGCCACCCTCCGCTTTGGCGGACCCGGCCAGTCGCAGAAATATCAATCAGAAAAAGGAGATAGACAGATGGGTAACATCGTCAACAACGGTGTCAATGTCGATGCGCTGCTTGCGGCGCGTGAAGCGCTGAAGAATGCGCCGGCGGCAGGGGAGTTCACCTGGCGTGCCTCGTGCAAGTGGCTCAACGGCACGCATGCCCGCTCGACCGTTCAGGGATTCCGGGGTCTTGGGGAAGAGCAATCGCACAAATCCGAGTTCTCGTTCGACACGGATCATCCGGCAGTCTTCGCCTCGGAGGACAACGGTGCGACCCCGGTCGAAGTGGTCCTGGTCGGTCTGGCTAGTTGCCTGACGGCAGGCGTTGCGGCCGTGGCACAGAATCGCGGCATTCAGCTGCGTTCGGTGGAAGCGCGGCTGGAGGGCAAGATGAACATAGCCGGTATCCTGGGCATCGACGGCGACATCCGCAATGGATATGACAGCATCAAGGTAACGTTCCACGTCGATGCCGATGCCTCGAAGAAGGAGATCGAGGCACTGGTCGCACAGTCCCAGAAGCGTTCGGCGGTATTCGACATCATCACCAATCCGACCGACGTGACCGTCGAGGTCGTCTGAGGCGGCGTCGACGAGTGGGACGGATAGCGGCATAGAACGTTTCACGACAGTCATCATCGGGGCCGGCCACGCCGGACTCTCGATGAGCCGTGTTCTTACCGAGCGCTCCCTTGAGCACGTCGTGCTCGAACGCGGAGAAGTGGCGAACTCCTGGCGCCGGGAGCGTTGGGACTCGCTGCGCCTGCTGACACCCAACTGGCTGAGTCGGCTGCCCGGCTATGCTTACGCGGGTTCCGATCCGGACGGGTTCATGAATCTGCCGGAGGTCGTGGACTTCATCGCCAGGTTCGCGGCCGAGAATTCGGCGCCGGTACGAACCCACGCCGCCGTCACTTCCGTGAGGTCTATCGAGGGTGGGTATCAGGTAGCGACAGAACAAGGTGAGATCCGTTGCCGCTGCCTGGTGATTGCCAGCGGTGCAAACAACACTCCGCGTGTGCCGGATCTGCGTCGGGGCGTGCCGCAGACGGTGCAGTGTCTGACGACCTTCAGTTACCGCAACCCGGACACGCTGCCGCCCGGTGGCGTGCTGATCGTCGGCGCGGCTGCCACGGGCCTGCAGCTTGCCGATGAGATCCATCGCTCCGGCAGGCCGGTCACGCTCTGCGTCGGCGAGCACGTGCGGCTACCGAGGTCCTACCGGGGACGGGACATACTCTGGTGGATGGAGAACTCTGGTGTTTGGAATCAGCGTTACGATCAGATCGAGGATCTCGAGCGCGCCCGCCGATTGCCGTCGCCGCAGCTCGTCGGTACACCCGAGCATGCCACTCTGGAGCTTAATACCTTATCTCGCGCGGGCGTCGAGATCGTCGGCAAGCTGGCAGCCGTACGCGACGGTCGCGCGCTGTTTTCAGGCGGTCTCGTCAATCAATTAGCCCTTGCGGATCTCAAGATGGAACGGCTGCTCGATACCTTTGACGTCTGGGCGCGCGAAAGCCACATCGACTCCGAAGTCGGCCCGGTCGAGCGCTTTGAACTCACTCAGGCACCGCCATCGACGCGGCTTTCTCTGGACCTTCGCAGCGGAGAGATCCGCACGATCGTGTGGGCCACGGGGTACCGTCCGGATTATCGCTGGCTGAATGTCCCTGTGCTCACTCACAAGGGGGAGTTGCGCCACGATGGCGGAGTCGTTACCGAGGCACCGGGCATGTACGTCCTGGGCCTGCCCGTGCTGCGGCGTCGTAAATCCACATTCATCAACGGTGCAGAAGCCGATACTCGGGATCTCGCCCAGCATCTTGCCGGCTATCTCGCGGGTTCGAATGCATGAGACGGATGCTGCGTTGCGAATTATTCGCGCTTATCTGCCAATAGACCAACTTCGCGCCGCGCGTGCCGGTGTATGATTCAATTCTCATTCCACTACTTCGAGACGTTCCGTGTCCGATGATGTTCAAGCTGAACTCGCGCGCCTGAGAGCCGAGAACGAGGCCCTGAAGAAGCCAGGTCGGGGCACGCTATCGATGAAGGTCAGCGAGAAAGGTGCCCTGTCCGTCTACGGCATGGGCAGATTTCCCGTGACCCTTTATAAAGAGCAGTGGCTCAGGCTGCTTGCCGTCGCCGACGACATCAAGACGTTCATCGAAGCCAACAACGAGAGCCTGAAAACCAAGGAATGACACCTGGTGCCAGCCGAGCCCAGGCGCGTCGCCGGGAGCGTTCGACATGGTCGAGAGTGTTCGCGACGAGATAACCCATCTCGCCGTTTCAATTCGTGCGCTGGAACGACAGCTTGAAGTGGCGCTCGCCAAACGGCGCATCGAGCTGAACTATGAAGTGAACGAAGGAGTCGTTCGCTTCGAGCAAGTGGTGGTTGCACGGCACCGCCTGTTGAAGAAGCGTCTGCTCAACTACGTCATGGGTGCGCGCCCGGCGATGATCCTCAGTGCACCGGCGATTTATGCATTGATCATTCCGCTGGTGTTGCTTGATCTGTTTGTCTGGGTGTACCAGGTGGCATGCTTCCCGGTGTACGGAATACCTCGCGTTCGCCGGGGCGATTACCTGGCGTTCGATCGAGGGCAGCTTGCCTATCTGAATGCCCTGGAGAAGCTCAACTGCGAGTACTGCGCGTACGCCAACGGCATTCTGGCGTACGTTCGCGAGGTTGCTTCCCGCACGGAAGAGTATTGGTGCCCCATCAAGCATGCGCGGCGGGTGCTTGGAGTGCATTCGCGCTATGGCAGCTTCGTGGACTTCGGTGACGGCGACGCCTATCGGCACGATCTGGAGCGACTGCGGGAGGAATCGCGCTCGCCGGAGCCGCCCTAAGCGGTCAGTTTCCCGTGCTGCACCATTGTTCCTGCATTCGGTGTGTACGACAGCGCACAGACTCGGCGCAGAGCTTGCCTCTACTGTCTGCCAACTGAAGCTGTGCACCGCTTCGGTGCCGTTCGCGTCAACCCCGCGCCAACATACCTGCAGGAGAATGCCTCTGTGATCATCAAGAAAAGAGGGCGATTATTGTTCGCTTTCGCGACGGCATCTGCGGTCCTGGGGGCGGCACTGGTTTCCCTGGTGTTGGTCCAACCTGCGGCTGCAACGGTACAATTTGCCAAGGACACTGGGAAGGCTTGCGGAGACTGCCACACGAACGCGGCAGGTGGCGGCCCGCTCACGCCATTCGGCGAGAAATTCAAGGCAAATGGGAACAAGTTGCCGAAGTAGGAGTTGCCGCGCGGATCACTGGGCCATCCGCTCACTCAGAAGCGCGATGATGAGTGCGAGGCAGCCGGCGATGTGAGCGACCAGGGTGAGCTCGATGCTCAGCTTGAGTCGTCGTCGCCCGCTCGGCTTGAACGATATGCCCGCTAACGCTGCAATGCCAACGGTCGCAAGCACGATTGCCGGAAGCGCATACCAGATCGGCAAGACGTGACGCTGGATAGCGATGGCCGAGGCCGCCAAGGCGATCGCTGTCAGACTGCCATAGATCCATTGTGCACCGCGTGCGCCCCATCGGACTACCAGGGTGCGCTTACGTACGCGGCGGTCCGAGTCTACATCGGGGACTTCGTTGATGATCAGGATCGCCGCCGCCCAGGCGCTCACTGGCAGGCAGAGCAGCGCGGCGCCGAAGTCGAATCGTCCGGTCTGCAACCAGGCGGCGCCGATAACGGGCAGGGCGCCGAATCCGATTGCTACGGCCGCCTCGCCAATACCACGCGCAGACAGCTGGGCGCCGGGCAGCGAATAAAGTAGTCCAAGCCCTAAGCCGGCGACGCCGAACAGGATTACGCCTGGTCCTCGAAGCAGAGACAGGACCAGGCCGAGCGCTAATGCGCCGGCCGCCAAACCCAATGCCAGCCACGCCATCTCGCGGCGCGATAGAAGGCCTGTTTGAATGAATCGCGAACCACCGGTGTAGGGATAGATGTGGCTGGTATTGTCGGCATCGGCGCCGATCTGATCGTCGCCGACGTCGTTGTAGACGTTGGCCGCGGCATGCGCGAGCACCATGGCGGCCAGGGCAAGTGCCAACAGCACCCCGTCGAAGTGATGCAGGGTCGCGGTGGCCCACGCGGTGCCCACCAGCACCGGCAGTACGGCGGCGGTAAAAAACGCGGGCCGGGTAGCGAGGAAGGCGCGGCGTACCGCCGCTGCCAGACCGGGTCCGGCCAGTGACGGCGATGGACGGTCGAGTGGGCGATGAGATGGGAGCATATGGTTCACCTATCTTTGGACAGGCACGTGGATATCGTGTCGAGTATGCTTTGGAGGTGGCAGTCGCAGCAGAGCGTGTCTTTGAGCCTGATCAAGCCTGGTGGCAGCGGCTGTTTGCGGCCATCGATGCGCGCGACGCGGCGGCATTTGTTGAACTTCTGACTCCCGATGCGCAGTTCAGATTCGGCAATGCCCCGACGGTTACGGGCTCCGAGGCGATAGGCATCGCGGCGGGACAGTTTTTCGCGGCCATCGCTTCGTGCCGCCACCGCCTGCTGCGCACGTTGACGGGCAGCGACGGCGCCGCGACAGCCTGCGAGGGAATCGTGACATACACGCGCCACGATGGCTCCGCCATCTCGGTGCCGTTCGTCAATGTGTTCGAGCTGCGCGGCGACAAGATCGCCGCGTACCGCATCTACATCGACAATTCGCCGCTCTTTAACACGCCGTCCTGAGATCGCGCTCATGGCGGCGGGCTCGCGCTCGTGCCGCCGCGCCCATATTGATAGCGCACGGTAATGCCGATCAAATTCACATTGTCGCGATAGGGCTGGATTCCCATGGCCAATAGATTTGGCACGGTGGCGGGGCCCACACCGTCCAGGGCCCAGTCGTTGCTGTTGTAGCTTTCGTGCTCATAGCGCAGATGCAATTGCAGCGCAGGAGTCCATCGATATGTGACTCCGAGGCGCGCGGAATCCAGTTTGGTCCAGTTCTGCGGAAATCCCTGCGCCAGGCCGCCGAGTACGGAGTTGGTGTCCGCATAGGATGGGGCGTGCACGTAGTCGACATTGAATCCCCAGCGCTGACTGGGAACCCACTGCCCACCGATGCTCATGTTCCAATAGCGCTCCGTGTCCGAGATGACCCAGGGCGCCGTGGTGGCATCGGTGAAGCCGTTCTGCGCGCTGTACAGTCGCTGGTAACCAATGTCGACATAGGCGCTAAGCGTTGCGCGCGGGGTCCAGGTCAGGTTTGTAGAGCCGCGCTGTTCGTGCGAGGCCTGCAAACCCAACAGCGAGGAGCGATAGTCGTCCTTCGCCAGATAGCCCTCGAGCGCCCAGGTGATCGTCGGCGTGACGACCCATGAACCGGTGAATGTGGAGAAAACGCGATCCCGCGGTGCGTAGTTGTAATCGAGCACGAGCGGGTTTTCACCGACCGGCAACGCCGCCACGTCCAGCGATGAGGATTTCCGCAGGCCATTGCCATATTTCAGTGTGAAGCTCAGGCTCTCGATCGGAGTGATCGCGAGCCGTCCCCAGCTCTCGACGTCTTGTGTATGTGTGAACGCCTGGCCCGGCGAGTAGCGCACTTCGAGAAATTGGCCGCCGATGCCGGCGCGCAGCCAATGCAGCAGCGCATAATCGGCACCGCCATCGAGGCGCATGCGATCCTCGCCGTAGCGGGGCGTCACCGCAGTGCCGCCCGGGAATGTGTCGGTTACGACGTAGGCGATGGCAAGCGGCGTGGTTTGATCGTTGCGGCCGTCGTAGGTGGCATTGCCCCTTAGGCTGAGCTTCGGCAGCGGCCTTGAGGCGAGGCCCAATGCGTAGTGCGACAGGCGTACATCCCCATCGAGCGAACCCGGCGCCGGGATGGCGGCGTCAGGCAAGGTGCTGACTGGGAGAAAGGGGGCGTTTTGCCGCAGGCTGCCGAGCGAAGCGTTGTAGGTGAGCGTGCTGGCGAACCAAGGCAGTTGAACGTTTCCAGTAGCCGCGAACTGCTGCAGTGTATTGCTGGGCGGAACGCCGAGGCGTCCTTCCGTAGAGCCGGCGACCAGCGGCGAGTAAGGGTTCGCAAAACTCAGCGAATCGTTATTGTCCTCGAACCAGGAGCCGGTGTAGGTCAATCGCAAGCTCGCCTTGCTGCCGGCCCAGGCGGCCCCGGCGCTAAAGCTGTTCGTGATGTAATCGATCGGTTGTGCCAATTGCACCGCTTCGGTCAGGAAGCTCGCGCTAGTGAGGTCGGTGCCAGTTTTCTCCTGGCGGCGGAACTCGCTGAATATCGTCCAGTTGGGGCTGGCAAAGAATTGACCGAGCAAAGCCACGGTACGGCGCTGATAGCCGATGTCGACCGGCGCGAGACTGGTATTGAGCGCGCTCATACCAGCGGTCGAGCCTGCCGCCACCCAATCGGACGGTAGTCCGAGCCGGCCGCCGTTGTTCCGGAACGGTGTGGCCGCCGTATCGTACAAGTCGCTCGGCTGGCCGTCGTAACTCAGGCGCAGATCGTAGCGGCCGTCGCGGCCACCTTCCACGATGCCCTGCCGCGATGCCAGGCCTAGGCGCTCGAACTCATAGTTGGCATAGGAGCCGTCATCGCTGTGCCATTGTCCATCGGCCCCGGCATCGACGTAGGCGGTACTGCGGTCTATCCCGGTGTAGCGACCATAGTTCGCGTTCGCGCCGCTGGCTGCCATTGCGCCGATATCCGCATTGCCCTGGTAGCCTTCAAAGAACGGACACTGTGCACAAGCCCAGCTGCTGGTGTCCGGGCTCGCCGCATCGGCCAGCGCGGTCCCGGCCGCCAACATGCCGGCGAGTCCGAGAGCCGACAGTGCATACGCGTGGCGATCGATCCGTGTCATCGGTACTGCCTAACGCATCAGCGCCCGGCCCGAGGGTGAATTCGAGCCGTGAACCTGCGAGTGACAATTGGTGCAACCGCCACCCAGCAGGTACGCACTCGGCATGCCACCCGGCAGCCCCTTGGGCGTGTTGGCAATGGACGGATGGCCGGCGCCTTCGTGGCAGGTCTGGCAGAGGAATGGAGCCCGCATCTTCAGCAAGGCCGGCTGAGCCGATCCGTGCGGCTCGTGGCAGGTGCTGCAGTCCTCTGTCACCGGCTGGTGTTCCCACAGAAACGGTCCGCGGTATTCAGCATGACAACTGGTGCAGGTCTCATTCACAGTGTTCTTGACCAACTGGGCCGGAGCTGTCGAACCGTGAGGCGTATGACAGTCTGTGCAGGCCATCTGGCCCTCGCGCATTGGATGATGCGAAGGCTTGAACAGATCCGTGTGCTGCGCCTGATGACAACTCGTGCAGACCTCGATCTGGGTTGCCTTCGCCTGCACCGGATCCTTCTCCACATGCAGGGTATGGCATCCCGCGCACGGCACATCACTGGCCGCGTGTGCGCTCGTGGGCCAGTCATGCGCTGCGTTTGATTGGTGGCAGCCCAGGCAATTGGCGTTCTGCTGGATCGCCGGTGTGACGGATTTTGACCCGAAGACGATAAGACCCGCGGGCGGCCCGCCGCCTGCTCGTACATGCGCACCGCCCGGCCCGTGGCAGGCCTCGCATTGCAGCCCGCCGTGACCGAAGGGACCGCGCGGATCGTTCGGACGCGCATGCTTGGTATGGAAAATGCCGGTGATCGCTGGATTGTTATGGCAGCCGAGACAGGTGTCGGCTCCCCGCGGGCTGTAGGCCGACGCATCGGCTGCTGGCGCGGGCGCGGGCGCGGGTGTGGGTGTGGGTGTGGGCGCGGGTGTGGGTGTGTCAGGCGCAGGTGCCGCGAACGCCGGCGCGGTGACACTCGACATCAAAGCGATTGCAAAGGCGGCCAGGCGAGCGCGCGCAAGGCGGTTCACTCAGGTGCCTGAGGCCGGGATTTTATGCTCGACCATGACGTCGGCGACGCCACCCGGGCCGTGACAGACGGCGCAGGTCTCGACGGGCAGCGGCCCTGGCCCAAGGACAGTGCGACCCTCGGCGTCCTTTGTCACAGTGGTCGAGCCGCCGTTCTGCATCATGTGTGAACTGGTCAGCGCATCGACATGGCAGGCCGAGCACACGGCCATGTTGGCCGATGTTGCAATGGGATTGCCGACGGTCGTCGGGTTGGGCACCTGCTTCGATAGACCGGTCAGAAAGGTAGTCGCCTGTACCGCGGTATCGTCCACCGGGTAGTAGCTGGTGCCGACATGACAGGCATCGCAGCGATTGAGCTGGCCCGGATAGACCACGTCGGTGAAGTTATTCACCGAGCCGCCGTAACCGTAGATCACAAACGGTGATCCGGCGGCACCGCGAACGCTGCCGTCATGGATTGCATGGATCATGTGCTTGAAGTCGATAGTCTGCTCCCACAGACCGTCGATTCCCGCCGCGGTCAGTGTTTGCCGTTCGCTGACGTCGGTGGAGGCCGGGTTATGGCAGGCGACGCACACCTGGGGATTGTCGTTGCGGTTATCACCGTGCAGAGCCAGCACGCTGTGGCAAACATCGCACTTGGCGATGTCCACGACGACGCGCCGTGCGACTGGCATCGCGCCGGCGACGTTCCCATAGGCGACGGCGCTGGTCACGGCGATGGCGGTCGCCCCGGGTCCCGTCGTGACCACGCCCGGATGGCCTTCGATGACGACCGCGATGTTCTGGATGGCGGGGCAGGCGGTGATGCCGGCCGGCGGGCAGTTGGCCGCTGGCGCCGGCGGCAGCGGCGTGGGCGACGTCAGCGTGAAGGCGCCGTTCGCGTCAGGTCCGGTGATCGCCCCGGGCGGTACCGCCGCGGCGCAACCAGCCACGGCGAGAGGGTTCAGTGAAAACGGCTGGCCCCAGGTCGCCGCGGTCCCGCCGCTACCCCAGTTGGTGTAATCGCTGGTCTCCCACGCGATGTCAATCGCGAGGCGTGCCGTGCCGCCGTTGGCGCAGACAGGTTGCCCGGTGCCCGGGTCGGTGCCGGCAAAGGCTGCCGCGGTAAGGATGTTGTAGGGCGCATTGCCATTGGTCGGGTCGACGACCGAGAAATTGACAACCGGAAACAGCTGATTGGCGGTGCCGGCTGCGAATGTCACGCTGTTGACGATGTACTGGAACTTGGTCGCCGCGACGACCTCCGGAATCACGTGCGCCGCGACCACTTGCAACTGACCGTTGTCGATGGTGGAACTCGCGCCGTGGCAGGTGGCGCACTGAGTATCGTTGGCGACGATGCCGGAGCTGTGATTGGCGCCGGTGGCGAAGTTCACGTTGTCATGGCAGGCACCGCAGGCTTCCATCGTCGGCACGTTCTTGAAATTCGCGGCCTGGGTCAGATTTGCATGAGTTTGCGCGTGGCAGGTCGTGCAGTTGCGCGTGTCCTGCGGATAAAGCAGGGTATTGAAATTCGACAGTGCCGCTCCGTGCCCGACGATCCAATAACCTATCCCCAGAGTCGGGGTCGTGTTCGGAACCGTCGTCGTCTGAATGCTCGGCAAGGTGTTGCCCGAGTGGATTTTGTGGGCCATCACCTTCATGTCGAGTGTATTGCCGCTGTTTGGATCGCTGGTGCCGGGGTTGTGGCACATCACGCAGTACTGCACCTCGACGCGCGCGCCGCCATGCGCGGTGAGGGAGGTATGACAGGTGTCGCAGGTGGCCGTGTCGACGATCTCGCGGCTGAATATCCCGGTGGTGGCACCGCTGGACGGCTGAAAGGTGTAGGCGGCATTGTTTGCCTGCGCGAGGCCCCGGATCTCAAAGCCCACCCGATGCGTCAAGGTGGCGTCATAGATCACGATCGGATCTTTGGTGATGTCCTTGGCGAAGGTATATTGATAGGTGCCGTCTCCGTGGTCGACCAGCGTGCCGCTGGAGGCGGCCTCTACCATCGCCTGCGTTTTCGGCACGGTAGCGCAGGCCGCAACCCCCGTCGGACAGGCCTGTGGCGCTACGGTGCCGTAGATGTAGGAGTTCCACTGGCTCGCTGAGCCATTTTCACCGGGAACGAGTTGTGCGATCGCGAAGCCCAGGTCGCCGGCCGGCAAACCCTGAACAGGTGCACCGGTCTGATCGACGAGCGTGAATTTCACCACCGGCGGCCCATCGATCGCGACGTTCATGATCGTACCGGTGATCGTCGTGGCGGCGCTGATGTTAAGTGCCGCCCCGCTCGCGGGTGGGCCCTGGGAGCCTGTCGTGCCAGTTGAACCCGCCGGGCCCGCCGGACCCGTAGTGCCACTGCAGGCTGCCAGGAACGCGCTGAGCATCACGGCCCCGGTGATGACTGTGTGGCATCGACCGCGGTGCCAGCCGGAGCTCCTGTTCGTACAGGCCATAGAACTCTCCCTGAATGGACTCGACGATCAAGAGACGCTCGGACCCAGGCCGTGCGCTCTGCCCGAACAGTGAGTTCTTCATGTTAGGCAGTTGTCCATGCGCCCTCTGTTCGGTACCGCACGGAGTCAGTCACTGCCAGCGGCTAGCTTCTATGTCACGCCCAGAGTCGGCGATTGGGGCAAGCCCTATGCGGGATGACGATCGTCTCGTGCGATGCTGATCGAGACCGCGGGGCACGAGCTGCCCTTCGCTCCCGCGCAAATCTTTGATCTTGTGGCCGATATCGAGCGTTACCCCGACTTTCTGCCTTGGTGGATCTCAGTCTCGATTATCAAACGCGAGCTGGACATCTGCGATGTCGAGCAGGTCCTGGGTCGCGGACCGGTGCGTATCCAGTTCGCGTCGCGGGCGGTACTGACCCGCCCCGAGCGCATCGACATCACCTCATCGGATGGGCCCTTCCGGCACTTAGCGATCTGCATTCGCGTCGTGCCTGGTGCTTTGACGGGATGCAGGCTCGGCCTTTCGGCTCACGTGGAACTGCGTTCGTTCGTTCTTCAGCAGATCGTGCAGCGCGTCCTGGCCACATCGATCGATGACATCCTCGCGGCCTTCGCGCAGCGTGCCCACAGCCTCTACGAACCGAATTCCTGACAGTTGGTACGCCAGCGCACAGAGACCGGGGCATGACAGCAGTTACTTTATGGCGCATGGCTGTATCCGAGGTACGTGTTGAACTCCCCTGAGCCGTCGCATCGGCGGTTCGGGCAGTGGCTCTGGCGGAGGCCGCAGCGCTGGTTCCTGCTCGGCATACCCGCCGGTGGACTGCTCGCCTTCCTGATCGGAATAGGTTTCTCGGGTAGCTTCGTCGCCGGTCTGAAATATGCCGAAACCGACAAATTCTGCACCTCCTGCCACGAAATGGACACACCGTTCCAGGAATATACGCATAGCGCGCATTACTCGAATCCGTTCGGTATTCAAGCCAGCTGCGGCAACTGTCACGTGCCGCCGGCATTCCTGCCGGGGCTCGTGCGGCACATCGAGGCGTACTCCGAGGTTTGGGGACACGTGACCGGGGAGCTCAATACGCCGGCGAAGTATGAAGCTCATCGCCTGCAATTGGCGCAGAAAATCTGGGCGGAACTGAAGGCGAACAACTCCGCCGAGTGCCGCAGCTGTCATACGCCGGCCGCGATGGCGTTCGCGCAGCAACCGGCGGCGGCAGCCAGTGCGCACCAATCCCTCGCTAAGAGCGGCATGACCTGCATCGACTGCCACAGGGGTGTGGCGCATTCGCTGCCTCAGGGTGGCTAAGCAGTCGCCCTGGCGGTGCGACCGCGTCCGAGAAAGTATCGCACCAGGATGCGGGTAATCTCGGCAATCCTGAAGTTGAACAGTCGCCGCGGCCAGAATAGTTCGCGCTTATCGCACACCGTGGAGATGCTGAAGCGGGAGATCTCACCCTTGAGCGCTGCGACCGTGGCCTCCACATCGTTGCCCCGGATCCCGGCATCGAGGCGGGAGCGCAGCGAGCGAGCGGCGGCGATATTCCTGGCGACCCGGCGTCCACGCCGGGGTGACAGGCGGCCGTGCAATACTTTCAACTCGTTGAGGCGCTCGGCCGCATCGTAGGTGGCATCGACCAGCTCGCGGCGGGTCATCCACTTTGTTTCATAGTTCAGTATCTGCTCCCACGTCGGCTGCACCAGCAGCTGCCGATGCTCTTCCAGCGTGCGGGCGAACAGGCGGTAGCCAAAGCGTTCGGGTTCCTCGAATCCCCGGCTGCCGGGATCGATGAAAGGACCCATGGGCGAAATGAAACAAGAGAGCCGCTTGTCTCCAAGCTCAAACAGATGGCCGCAATATTCGACGGTGTCGCGCACCGATACGCTGGTCTGGGCGGGCAGACCGATCATGAAGAAGACGTCGATTCGCTGGCAACGCAGCCGCAGCGCCTCCTTAAAAAGCGATTCCATATCCTCGGTCGTGTAGCCCGACTCGCCCTCCTGGGCATCGCGCACATGCTGCTCATGGCTCTCAGGACTGAATTCCATGCTCCAGTTGCGCACGCTGCGATCGATCGCCTGTAGAAATGTCGCCGGCGGCAGGGCGAAGAACTCGAACACGATCATGTTCGGCAGGTTCGCCTTGTGCAGGTGTTCGAGCACTTCCGCCGCATGCTCGGGGCTCGCCATCAGGAGATCGCCGACTAGAATGATGGGGCCGTGCGAGAGGCGACAGATCGCTTCCATGTTGGCAACCAGGCTCGCGGGACTGCGATAGACGGGCTTTTGCCGCTTCGTCAGTTGCGTGCAGCTGGTGTGCGAGCTGCCGCAGGTGACGCATTCGAATGCGCAGCCCTTGACCGTGAATACCGTTGTGATCGGATTACTCCACCAGCCGTTGAACGGCAGAGTGCTCTCCAGGTCACCGTAGCGCATCACCATCTCGACCATCAGGTCGGGTCGAAGATCGACGTAGTCAAGACTCAGCGGCACAAACGTGAGTGGATTGGCGTGGATGCCGAGGGCATCCTCCCAGGTCAGATTCGGTATTTTGTCGACGGGTGCGCCGCTCTGCAGCGCCAGCAGCAGCTGGTGCAGCGGCAGCTCGGTGCTGTCGCCGCGCAGCACGAAGTCGACCTGCGGATAGGTGATCAGTTCGCGGTGAAAATACGAGGACGACAAGCCGCCCATGATCACCGGAACATCCGGGTATACCTCTTTGACAATTCGAGCGATCTCCAGCGCCCCGTGAGCGTGCGGCAGCCAGTGCAAGTCGATGCCGACCGCCTTCGGCTTGTGCCGCGCAAGGAAGCGCGGCACATCGAAGCGCCGACTATTGATCATGCGCAGTGCGAGATTGACGATCCGTACCTTCATGCCGCGATCGTGCAGGTAGCTGGCGATGGTCAGGAATCCGAGTGGGTACATCTCGAACACGGTCGAGGAGGGGACCATGTCACTCACCGGGCCGTAGAGGATGGCACGCTCGCGGAAATCGTAGACGCTGGGGGGATGCAGCAGCAGAAGATCCGTCATTGCACCCGAACCCGAATCAACTCCTCGCCGTCGGGATCGATGACGTGGACCGCGCACGCCAGGCATGGATCGAAGCTGTGGATCGTGCGCAGGATCTCCAGCGGTTGTTTGGGATCCAGAAGGTGGTGGCCCTTCAGTGCTGCCTCATAGGGGCCTTCGGTTCCGGCCGCGTCTCGCGGACCGGCGTTCCAGGTGGTCGGTACCACCGCCTGGTAGTTGGAGATCTTGCCATCCTCGATCACGATCCAGTGAGCGAGCGAGCCTCGTGGGGCCTCGAGAAATCCCACGCCCTGGCTACGCCGCGGCCAGCTGGCAGGATCCCAGAGTTTCGAATTGAAAGTACTGACGTCGCCGGCCGCGATATTGGCCATCAGGCTCTCGTACCATTGCGGCATGGCATCGGCAAAAATCTTGCATTCGAGGGCGCGGGCCGCGGTGCGACCCATCGTGGAGAAAAGCGCCTCCAGCGGTAGATTGAGCTGGGCCAACGCCTTGTTGGCCAGATCCCGGGTCGGCTCGTGACCGCTGGCGTAAAGCATAAGCACCCGCGCCAAAGGGCCCGTCTCCATGGCGTGGCCCTTCCAGCGTGGCGACTTGAGCCAGGAGTAACTGGCCGAGGTATCCAGATGCTGATAGGGCGGGGCGGGTCCCGAATAGTTCAGACGGGTCTCGCCCTGGTAGGGATGTAGGCCTATATCCTTGCCCCCGGCGTAGTCGTACCACGAGTGCGAGACGAATTCCTGGATGTCCGCTGCCGCGGTGAGGTCAACTTCCTGGATGTGGGAGAGGTCACGATTGAGAATCGCGCCGCGCGGCACCAT
>Ga0302326_10004178_pt1 | contig 33584 bp, 24 predicted proteins | sample Palsa_T0_3_FD_202264 | JGI IMG/M metagenome (GOLD analysis project Ga0302326, IMG submission 202264) | Peat permafrost microbial communities from Stordalen Mire near Abisko, Sweden - Palsa_T0_3 | ecosystem: Environmental > Terrestrial > Soil > Palsa > Peat permafrost | place: Sweden: Abisko...
CCAACCGTGAACGTTGGGGGGGACGCGACGGCAGGAAGGACGCACCAGCAGCCCAGAAACGCCAGCAAAAACGAACATCGCCGAGCTGCAAGACTGATGAGCCGACCATGCGCGCGATGGTCCGGAGAAGTTCGTTTTAGGCTTGTAAATATTGGGTCGGAGGCGAACCATCGCATGGTCGAACCATATCCCAGTCAAAGGTTATGATTCAATGTTGATCGATTTTATTTATGCCCCGCATAAACAAAAGCGAGATCCTTGCCAAAGTGGCCCGGAATGAGGCATTCCCAGCAGCGTTTCTACGCAGTACGGGTCCAACTCCCGCCCTCATCGATTCACGCAATTGTCGGACATAGCCGCACCCGAATCCTGTCTCTGCGAGCATTTGCGATTCGTCAATTCACCGGCACATTCAGCCGCCAAACCTTCTCGCCCGAATAGCTGGTGAGCCAGAGGGATCCGTGGCCATAGCGAATGCTATCGCCACCCACGCCGTGCCATTGCCGCACTACAGCGTTCGTGGCTGGATCGATCCTGGTAATTGGGAAGCCGAAGACTGTAGCCCACACCGACTCCGCACCGAAAGCGATCTCACCCCCGAACCCAGGAATGCCCGCGGGGATGGTCGCGATCAGCTTGCCACTGACCGCGTCCACGCGTGAAATGGTTCCGTCCCCCTGGTTCAATATCCATACCGAGCCTGCACCCACGGTGAGAAACCGCGGTTTGGGTCCGATGGGCGTGGAACTTGACACCGTGTTCGTGGCGGGATTTACGCGAATGAGCGCATTTCCTTCGTTCGAACTCACCCATATCGAATCGTTGGCAAACACGGGGTTGAAGGAATCCGCAGGAATCGAGATCTTGGCAACGACGCGATTGGTTGCCGGATCGATGCGGTCCAGTTCGCTCGCTTTGGAGGTAACCAGCCACACGCTCCCGGCACCCGTGGCAATTCCGCCCTCTGAATCGGCCGGCCCAGCTTGAATCGTAGCTTGAATCGCGCCCGTCTCCGCATCCGCGCGCACAAGGCTGTGGTCTCCACAACTTGGAATCCACAAACTTCCAAAATCCATTGCCATTCCCGAGCACGGTTTCGCAATCGTGACGATTGTTCCGGGCTGGTTGGTTCCGGCATCCAGCTTCACCACGTGATTCACATTGGAGCTTGCCACCCACACGGCGTCGCCTGTAACCGCAAGCCAGTCCGGGTGGCCTTTTACGACAAACGTGGCCACAGGCGGCAATTCATCGATGGGGTGTTGGATGCCCGGTGTCTGGACTCCCGTCTTTGGCGGAAACTTCGAATCTTCGGCGAATAAAGGAAATACCAGACCTGCCATAACAAGATAGCCGATGAAGCATTTTTGAAAGACACAACGATTCCAGACCATGATCGGACTCCATTGTTGATTTGTTTTCGGCAATTCAGTGCGGTGATGCTGAAACGATGGATCGACCTGCGGCACATGCTGAATCAAGCTCAATGTGCCGGATTTTTTCCCTTCGGAATGCGCAGGGGCGGATAAGCGGCTGCCCCGTTCTTGCCGGCTGCGATCTCGACAAACGCCTGAGCAGCGCGCGTGAGCGTCTTGTCCTTGCGATAGATCAACGCCAATTCGCGATGCAACTTCATGCCTTCCACCTTCACGATCTTCAGCAAGCCTGAATGTTCGTCATCGAGAACGTTGGCATGCGGCAAGAAGCCCATGCCCAGGCCCGCACAGATCAGTCGCTTCAGCAACTCAGTCGAATCAAGTTCCATGGCGATCCGCGGCCGCAATTCGTGATGTTGAAAGAAGTTGTTAAGTTGCGTGCGCTGGCGCCCACGCTTCAGCAATAGCAAGGGGAATTGCATAATCTCGTCGAGCTTGACCACTTCTCGCGCAGCAAGCGGATGTGTGGGCGCAACCACCAGCACGATCTCGTCGCGGTGAATCGGTTGTATCACCAGTCGGGAATCTTTTATGGGAAGCGAAGCGATTGCGAAATCGACATCGCGGTTGAACACCGCTTCCAGCGAGCGGGCGTGCTCAGAGCGGACAATGCTCAGATTCACGTGGGTGCATTGCTTTTTATAGAGGGCGAAGACAGGCGGCAGGACATAAAGGCTGGTGGCTTCACTGGCGCTCACCGATACTTCCCCGCGCGCCGAACGGTAGAGCTCATTCACTGCCACGATGACATGGCTTTGACATTGCAAACAGTGTTCGGCAAACGGTTCAAACAACCTTCCGGCCGCGGTAAACGTCACCCTGCCGCCATCGCGGTCGAACAGGCGCGCGCCCACTTCCTTCTCGAGTGAGCGAATCTGCGCGGAGATCGCGGGCTGCGTCACCCCAAGCTTCTCTGCCGCACGCGAGAAGCTGCTCAGCCGGCAAACCTGTTGAAATGTCCGTAATTGCTCGAAATCCATGCTGAATATCCCACGCTCAGCGCCATCGGGATATCGGCGCAATATCCGAAAAGTAGCTGGGTTGAGCTTCATCATAACTCAGACCTTCTTGCGCGGCGGCACTCGATCGATTCCAGTTCCCGATATATTCCGCACGTTGAATGTATTTTCGCGATCGCTTCAGAACGGTCATAGCCGGCCCGAATAATCCCCAATCCCATTCAGCATATCGAGCAGGGTGCAAGTTTCGTCACCCTAAAAGGAAAGTGAATACGGCAAAGAAAAACCTCTTTGGGCATGCCGATTCCTTATTCGCCTTTAGACGCGTAATGCCACAATGCAGTCATGGGATCGCGGATGAGGCGTAGCTTCTTTGTCTTGGTATTTGTCATTTTCGTTGCTTGCTCTCTGCTGGCATCGGCCGAGGATCCGAAGACGCCGCCCTCTAAATCGAAGAAGACCGTTTATGACTACTCGCTGGTCGATCTGGATGGCAAGGAAACTCCGCTCTCCACCTTCAAAGGCAAATTGCTGCTGATCGTCAATCTGGCCAGTCAATCCATCTATCGCGACCAGATCGACGCACTCAATGAGTTGCAGAAAACGTACGCCGGTCAAGGTCTCGTAGTCATCGGGATTCCTTCAGCCGACTTTGGCGGCGAAGAATTAAAAGACCCTGAGGCATTGCGCAAATATTATCGAGAGACAACGCACGTAAGCTTCCAGGTCTTTGCCTCAGCCTCGCTGCGCGGCGTGAACCAGATACCTCTCTATCGCTTCCTTACCGACGCCAAGCAAAGTCTTCCGGGGGGCGATATCCATTGGAATTTCACAAAGTTTTTAGTGGATCGGCAAGGAATGCCACTTGCCCGCTATGAGGTGGATGAGGATCCGGCCGATGTTGGTTTTCATGTCACAGTTGAAAACGCGCTTGCCGGGAAGCTCAAGAAAAAGGGCCAATCAGCCAAGGAAGACAAGGCCGGCGACGAAGACGACTCGGATGACGACGAGTAAGGTCCGACCATCGGCGGGATCAATTTTTCGGGCCTGCGCGTTCGGCCAACCCCTGCACGTACTTTCTCCATCCGCCGAGATGCGTGATCTCCTGCGCTCCCGCGATACCCGAGGGCTCGCACAAGAATCCTTTCACGGTTGAGCCGTCGGCAAGTCGAAGTGTGCCCAACGAAAGCGGTGATGGAATGGAATTCAAAAAGCTGCCCACTGTATCCTCCGGCATCGCCCAGACCTCGACCTCGATTCCCAGGCCTCCGAATCCCGGCGCATAGACCAGGCCGGGCTTGGGAGGCGTGGTGTTTGGCACCGCGTAAAGCCGATAATCCCCATGCGTGCGAGTAGCGCGCACCAGCCGTGCCTGCCTTTGTGTCATCTGCCAATTCAATGGCTGGCCTGTGAGATGCGCACCGACTACGGCCATCAGGATGCACCCGTGAGGCGCGGATGCCGGAGTCACCGCAGGGGTGCCTGCAAGTCTGCGTTCCGAGCCTCCCAGCGTGATCGCCAGCCTGCGATGCAGCGCGTCGGCTATCTGCAACAATCCATCGTCTGAGAATGCCTTGCCGATGAGCGACACACCAAACGGAAGGCCATTAGCTTTGAAACCCGCAGGGACTGCGACTGCGGCCAAGTCGAGTAAGTTGACAAAGTTGGTGTAATAACCAAGATTGCTGTTCAACTCCACGGGGGCCCGCTGCACTTGTTCGATGGTGTAGTGCGCGGGCGTAGTCGGCAGCATCAGGAAATCGACATTATCCCAGACCCGTGCTGTTTCGCTGCGCAGGTCCTCCAGTGTGTACTGCGCATCGAAAGCTTCGACGGCGCTATACCGACCGGCGCCAGAGATAATCGACCCCACAGTTGGTTCCATCGCGTCAGGATTTTCTTCGAGGAAGTTCTTCAACGCAGCCAGCCGTTCAGCAACCCAGGGGCCGCTATAAAGCAAGCTTGCCGCTTTCCGGAATGGTTCGTAATCGAAGCGCACCAGCTCACCACCAAGCGCCGAGAGGGCCTCGACCGCAGCGTCGAATTTATCTCTCGCAGGTTCGTCGCCGAACCATTGCATGGTCGCTTCCGTCGGCACGCCAAAACGGAAGAGGCTCGCTGCGCCGGGCACAGACCACGGTGCCGCACCTTGCCCCGGCTCGGGAACCCGCGAGTAGGCATCGGCCGCGTCGAAGCCGCGTACCACTTGAAAGACGCGAGACACGTCTGCGCAGGTCTCGGCAAAAATAGATACGCAATCCAGTGTGCGGCATGCGGGCAAGAGGCCGTGCGTGCTGATCCATCCACGAGACGGCTTGAGCCCTACCAGTTGGTTGAAGGCTGCGGGCACACGTCCCGAACCGGCGGTGTCGCTACCCAACGAGAAACTGACCAGTCCGCGGGCCACAGCGACTGCCGAGCCTGAACTCGATCCTCCGGAGATGTACGCAGGACTAAACACGCTGGAGCAGATGCCATACGGCGAACGCGTCCCCACCAATCCAGTTGCGAATTGATCCATATTGGTTTTGCCAATCAGGATCGCTCCCGCATCCAGCAACCGCTTCACTGCGGTTGCCGTCTCAACCGCTTGGTGCGCAAACACGGGGCAGGCCGCAGTCGTGCTCAGGCCTTCCACATCGAAGTTATCCTTCACGGCAAATGGAACTCCATACAGCGATAGCGAACTTGGGGACGCACCAGATTCAAGCTCCGCCGCCCGGAGGAGCGCTCTCTCTTTTGGGACGAGAGTGATCCACACTGGTCGCTCGCCCTGGACTTCAATATCGCGATAGATCTGCTCAACCAGTGCGCTCGGCGTCAGCCTGCCAGAGCGGTATGCGCTCTCCAGTGCGGTGATATCCACGATTCGTTCCCTCGTATCGGCTGGCACCTTTAAATCCTGTCCAGTTCGATCTAATCCGGATCAATCTCGTCCACTTCCGTCAGGTCTAGTTCAGTCCAGGCGGAGAATCGCCAGTTGCTGCCCGGCGCTCACCATCTGCCCGCTCTGGCAAAGAATCTTTTCGATGACGCCGGCAGCGGGGGCGCCGATCGTCAACTCCATCTTCATCGCATCCAGAACGATCATTTTTTGTCCCGCTGCTACGTGCTGCCCCGGCTCTACAGCAATCTGGAAGACACTCGCTGTCATGGGCGCGCTTACAGCCTCGCAGCCTTCCGCTGCCTCTTGTTCCACCGGGTCAAGGTCGGGCATCTCCGGCAACGCGGCAACTTCCAATTGGCCATTCAATCGCCACCGTTCTCGCTCTTCATGGAATGCCTCGCTCTGGCGAGCCTTGAACGCCGCGATCTCCGGCTGAATCGAATCGAGAAAAGCCTGATAGCGAATCAGATTGAAGTCCGCTTCTTCCACACTCAATTCAAATGCGCCATGCAGAATGTCGCGCCGCAGGTCCTGCAATTCCTCTGTGGAAACAGGGTAAAAACGAATCTGATCGAAGAACCGCAATGACCACGGCACGCCGGCGACGAATGTTTTTGTGGTTCGGTAAGGGGACCAAACCTGCACGGTTCGGCCAACAAGCTGATAGCCGCCCGGCCCCTCCATTCCATACACGCACATGTACGCGCCGCCGATGCCCACGGCATTCTCCGGCGTCCATGTGCGCGCTGGGTTGTACTTGGTGGTGACCAGGCGGTGGCGCGGATCCATCGGCGTAGCCACTGGAGCGCCCAGGTACACATCGCCCAGACCAAGCACCAGATAGTTGGCCGCATGCACGATGCGATGCACGTCGTCGACAGAATCCAATCCGTTGATGCGGCGGATGAATTCAATGTTATCCGGGCACCACGGCGCATCCGGCCTTACCGACTGCATGTACTTGGCTTGCGCCAGTTGCGTCGCCGGATCGTTCCATGACAGAGGCATGTGTACAATCCGCGAGGGCACTGTGATGTCGGGGCGTTCCGGTATCTCACGATCGAGGGAATCGAGCGCCTCCAGAAGCTCTTCGCGGTGAAGACGGCGATTGTCGTAGTGAATCTGTAATGAGCGCACACCGGGGGTAATATCGATAATCCCCGGTAAACGCGCTCCGCGCAGCTTGCCTTCAAGCAAGTGTACGCGCAGCCGCAACCCCAGATCGAGTACGCGGTCGCCATACTCCACCAATAGATACTTATCCCCATCTGCGCGATAGACAGTGGCCGGTCGCCGCATCTCCACGCTCTTGAGAATTGCCGGCTCACCTTGTGACGATGCGGGCAGCTCGGGCAAACTGCCTTGAAGAGTTTCCACTGCGAGATCGATTGCCGCCTCCAGCGCTTCGGCCTGTTCCAGCGTGAGCCGGCGAAATCGTACCGTATCGCCGGTTTTCAGCTGTCCCAGTTTCCAACGCTCAGCCTCCACGATCACGGCGGGACAAACGAACCCACCCAGGCTCGGACCGTCCGGACCAAGCAGAATCGGCATATCGCCGGTGAAGTCGATGGAGCCGACGGCATACGGGTTGTCGTGGATATTCGACGGATGGAGTCCCGCTTCACCTCCATCCTTGCGCGCCCATTGCGGCTTGGGTCCTACGAGCCGTACGCCGGTGCGGTCCGACTGATAGTGGACCTTCCAGTCAGTGCTGAAAAGCATCTCGATATCGTCGGCGGTGAAGAACTCGGGCGCTGCGTGCGGGCCATAAAGGACTCCAATCTGCCAATGGCGATCATAGGTGGGAGTTAGCACGGTAGAAAGCACGAGCGCATCGCTTGCCTCCTCTACCGGATCCTTGGGAGCTGGGGCGGGGCCGGAGTCAGGGACGTCAAGCAGATGAATCACATCGCCGACGCGCAGCGCGCGTCCAGCGTGGCCGCCGAATCCGCCCAGCATGAATGTTGCGCGACTCCCGAGGAATTGAGGAACATCGATGACTCCGGCGATGGCCAAATATGCGCGATTGCCCGCGCCGCGCGCCGCGCCAAATTGCAGCGTGCTGCCCGCTGCAACATGGAAACTCCGCCACCGCGGAGCCGTCGAGCCATCGACCTTGGCTCCCATATCTGCACCGGTGATGGCGACTACGCTATCGGAATCAAAGCGCAGGCGCGGACCCAACGAGGTCATCTCAAGCGCAGCGGCATCGCTCGCATTTCCCACCAGGCGGTTGGCGAGTCGAAACGCAAGCGTATCCATCGGTCCCGAAGGCGGTACACCAACATGCCAATAGCCAAGCCTTCCCGGAAAATCCTGAATGGTCGTCTGCATCCCACCTTCGAGCACTTCAACTGCCTGCCGGCTTACGGCAAAGGTGCCCAGGAACGAAGTGGTGATGGCCCCGGAGACAAACGTCTGAGAAGCGGCGACGGCGCGAAGATAGCGCAGATTGGTTTCCGTTCCATCGATCTTGCATTGCGCCAGCGCATTCTGCAGCCCGGCCACTGCCTCTTCCCGGTCCGCGCCGGTCACGATGATTTTGGCAATCATCGGATCGTAAAACGACGTGACCTCTGTTCCACTCTCCACCCAAGTCTCTACGCGAGCCGCGTCAGCTGCAGGAAAGACGACCTGCGACAGCTTCCCTGGCGCAGGCTGAAAGCTCTTTGCAGGATCCTCGCAGTAGACGCGTGCCTCAATCGAGCATCCGTGCGGATCGCGAGCAAGGCTTTGAAGCGGGGGCAGCTCGCCCGCAGCCTCCTGGAGCATCATCTCCACCAGGTCCAGCCCTGTCACTTGTTCGGTGACGCCGTGCTCCACCTGCAGGCGGGTGTTGACCTCAAGAAAGAAGTATTCGCGCGTCTCCGTGTCGTAAAGGAATTCGATTGTTCCCGCCGAAGCATAGTTGACGGCCTTTCCCAGCAATTCCGCCGAATTCTGCATGGCCGTCATGGTGGCCGCATCCAATCCAGGAACCGGCGTCTCCTCGATCACTTTCTGATGACGGCGCTGCGCGGAGCAATCGCGCAGGCCCAGCGTTAGAATTCCGCCATTGCCATCGCCAAAAATCTGCACCTCCACGTGCTTGGCACGAGTCACAAATCGCTCAAGATACACGCTGCCGTCGCGAAAGCTGTTTCGGCTCAGCCGCACGACGGATTCGTAGGCGGCGCGCAACTCGTCCGGCGTAGGACAAACGCGCATGCCGATTCCGCCACCGCCCGCCGAGCTCTTCAACATCACTGGATACCGCAACTGTTCGGCAAGGGACAATGCCTCGTCCAGGTGGTTTAGCACGCCAGTTCCGGGAAGCAGCGGAACTCCGCACCGTTCCGCCAAAGCACGCGCCGTGTGCTTCAGAGCAAAGGCCTCGATCTGTTCTACTCTGGGTCCGATGAAAACGATGCTGCGACGCGCGCACTCCCGCGCAAATTCCACGTTCTCACTCAGAAAACCGTAGCCTGGATGAATCGCCTGTGCGCCTGTCTGTTCAGCGGCAGCCAGAATGCGATCAATGGAAAGATAGCTCTGCGCAGCCGGTGACGGCCCGAGGAAAAAAGCCTCGTTGGCATCAAGCACCGGGCGTGAATCGCGATCGGCCTCCGAATACACGCACACCGAGGCGACGCCCATCTTCCTCAACGTTCGTAAAATGCGGTTGGCGATCGCGCCCCGGTTGGCGACCAGAACCTTACCGAACATTCGTATCCCAAATCAGAATCTGGACCGGCGTCGGATTGTAACCGTTGCATGGATTGTTCAACTGCGGACAGTTGCTGATCACCATCAGCACATCCATCTCTGCACGCAACTCCACGTACTTTCCTGCATCGGAAACGCCATCTTCAAAAGTCAAACCACCCTCGGGCGTCACCGGAACATTCATGAAAAAGTTGATATTGCTGGCGATGTCGCGCTTCTCGAGTCCGCGGCCCCACTCCCCGATCCCTTTCAAAAAGCTTTGCCGGCAGGCGTGCATGTGACCCTTCGAGAAGTCGTAGCGCACCATGTTGCTTTCCGTTGCGCAGGCGCCGCCCAAGGTATCGTGCCGGCCGCAGGTGTCGGCTGTAATCGTCAGAAGCACGTTGCCGCTGGAAGAAATCAGACGTGTGCCGGTGGTTAGATAGATGTTGCCCTGTTCGCGAATCGTATCCTGTGCACTGTATCGATCCGCATAGTCGCGGGCATTGTAGAACAACGTATCCACTGCCTGGTTGCCCTCAAGATCGATGATGCGTATTGTGTGGCCTTTCCCGATTTCAAAGAGGAAAGGGTCTCCAGCCTCTACCACAAAGCTGTGCAGGGCGTCCTCTGGCAACAATTGGCTCGATTGCAGAATTGAAGTGGCCACTTATGAGTCCTCGCCGCTGAAGTTAAAGGAAAAATAACTCAGTCAAAAGAAAACCGCGAGTGTTCTCGTTACAAAGCATCCGGCATGGATCGTTCGAACGCGGCGGTGAAACCCTGGCGATGCTGATATCGACTGGACGCGGCGAGTATTCCCTGCCCGGCGCCAATGGATGTTGACACGTATTCAGCAACACAAGAACGTTCATTTCTGCGCGTAACTCCACATAGCATCCAGGTTTCGAGTTATTGGCGCAATAGTGCAGATCGCCAGCCTCATTTACCGTTACCTTGCTGAAAAAATTCACCGTGGCGTGCAGGTCGCGCGACCCTAACCCATACTTTGCGAGCTCAACAAGAAATACGTCGCGCGCGTTTTGATGCCATTCGTTGCGGTGCTGCTGATAGCTTGTCTTACCGTACTTCTTCTCAACCTGAGCATTATTTGAAAGTCCGCATAGTGGATCGTGCCAGCCCACGGTGTCCTCGGTAATCGAACAGAGTATTCTGCCCATGTCGGAATAGAGTACATGTCCTTTCGTGAGTCTCGCCGTGTGTTGCGCCTTCAGTGTATCGGGCAAGTTAAAACGCTCCGCCTGAATCTCAAAGTTAAGGAAGTAAGCTGCTACATTCGCGCCTCCTTCCAGGTCCGTCATTCGCAGGGCTGTGCCTCTCTTCAGCACATGCGACCAGGTCGCCCCTCCGGGCAGCGTCTCAGTCCAAAGTACGCTCGAATCCATATACACCGGTCCCCCTGACGCACGCAACAATCCGCATGCGCATGGCTTGTCCGGGAAAAAGCCCGGCTGCTTTTGCACAGACACGTCACGGGGGAATCCCGTGGTCGCGTCAGCGAGGGGCAGGAATGTATAGGGTCGGTGGTCCGCAGCAGACATCCATGTGATTTATACGCAGCTGGACCTTGATTGAGACACGCCGAATTGAGCGCCGCGTAATCACTTCTTTCGACCCTAGCACGAAATGCATAAGTCAACCAGAGGAAACTCTGGCTGGTTCGGCTGGATTCCCGTGCGTCCTATAACGAGCGTGATTGCGTGAGATTGATTTTTTTTATCCCCCTTGATTCCTCCTAACCGATATGAAACGTTAAGCCCACGATCTCCCAGCGGCGTTCCCATGCCGCGCCTACGAACTCGACATTGACCATCAATTAGACGGTTTCTATTCAGTCTCGACCCCAAAGAGGCCGGACGAAGCTGTAGCTCTAAGTGTCCTCAAAGCACGGGAATTGTTGCTTGTCTGTGTCATCTGAGTGTTCCGGCTTTCGGAACAACGTGATCGGTTTATCTGGAGGCCAATCGGCATGAAGCGTATCCGCATCGCATTCTCATTGTTCGTCATACCGTTCTTCGGCGTCGTCGGGAACGCTCAGACCGCTGTAACGTCCGTTCATGGCACTGTGCTCGACCAAAGCGGAGCCGCATTGCCAAACGCGCGCGTTTCCATCTCCGATGCAGCAACAGGCTTCAAGTCTGAGCGTCTCACCGGCTCGCATGGCGAATACGCCTTTGAGCAGATCAAGCCGGACACCTACACGATCCTCATTACGGCCCAAGGTTTCTCGTCGCAGAAGCAAACGGCGGAGTTACTTGTAAACCAGGCGCTGACCGCCGATTTCAAGTTGACGGTTGCCGCGGCGTCTGGAGAACAGGTCGAAGTCATCGCTACCGCTTCGACACTCAACTCATCCGATGCCACCGTCGGCACCCCGTTCGACACGCAACAAATCCAGGCTCTTCCCTTCGAGGGCAACAATGTACTCGATCTGCTCAGCCTGCAGGCAGGCGTGCTGTTTCTTGGAGACCAGACTCAACAGCAGCAGGACAAAGACAGCCGCAGCGGCTCCGTGGATGGGGCGCGCTCGGACCAGAGCAACGTGACGCTCGATGGACTCGACGATAACGACCAGAACAAGGGCTACGCCTTCAGCGGTGTACTCCGCTCCACGCGCGATTCGGTGGAAGAGTTTCGCGTGGTCACGACGAATGCGAATGCGGATTCGGGCCGCTCTTCCGGCGCGCAGGTTTCATTGGTGACCCGCAGCGGAACCAATCGGTATCACGGGAGCGTTTACGAGTACTACCGGCCCACCAACACCGTCGCCAACGACTGGTTCAACAAGCAGGCGGAGATCAGTTCGGATCTACCGAATACACCGCCCAAGTTCTTGCGCAACACGTTTGGTGGATCCTTCGGCGCTCCGCTCAAAAAAGACAAGCTCTTCTATTTCGTCGCGTACGAAGGCCAGAGGACCGCAGAGGATTCGCAGGTGACGCAGGAAGTTCCGATGACCGGCTTCCGTGCCGGAAATCTGACCTATGTCAATGCCAGCAGCAGCACAACGACGTTGACCCCCGCAGAGATTGCGTCCATGGATCCGAACTGCTCGGCGGATGGGACCTGTCCACTCGGGCCTGGCGTAAACCCCGCGGCGGAGGCGTACTACGCGCAGCTCCCAGCTCCCAACGGCGCGCAGTTAACCGACGGTTACAATCTCGCTTCGTACACGTTCGCGTCGCCGAATCCTGTCAATCTCAACACGCTTGTGGCCAAGCTCGACTTTACCCCCAACGACAGGCACCGTCTCTTCGTTCGAGGTAACTTGCAGGACGACCACACGGCAGGCCCCGTCCAGTTTCCGGGTCAGCCCGCCAACTACACCATCATCGACAACTCCAAGGGCATCGCGGCAGGCGATGTGTGGAGCATTTCCAACTCGGTTGTGAACGATGTGCGTTACGGACTGGTGCGTCAGGGTTATGCCAACCGCGGCGTTACTACCGGCCCCTACGTTACCTTCCAAAACATCGCCACGCTAACCGGGACGCAGGGCGGGTCCGGCTTTACATCGTCAATTGTTACTGTGCCGACGCACAATTTTGCCGACGATTTGACCTGGGTCAAGGGCAAGCACACACTGCAATTCGGCGGCAATTACCGGCTTGTCTTCAACAACCGCTCGTCGGACGCCACGCTCTACAATCATGCCGGAGTGACCTATGAGCTGCTGGGCTACGGCGCCATCGCCGGCACGGGCTCGAGCCTCGATCCGGATGCGTTCGGCTATCCCACCGTCTCGGGAAACTACGCAGCCGCCTACAACATCGCGGTGGCGGATATCGTAGGCATGATCACCTCCGCCGAGCAGTACTACAACAACACCTACTCCAATGGACAGTTGAGCGCGCTTCCGCCGGACCAATGGGTGAATCACCATTATCTGACGAATGAAGTCGAGTATTACGGGCAGGACAGCTGGAAGCTGCTGCCGAATCTCAACGTGAGCTTCGGACTGCGCCACACGCTGCTGCAGGTGCCGTATGAGCGCGACGGCCAGGAGGTGGTACCCACGGTGAACATGGGCCAGTGGCTTGACGCGCGCTGGCACGGCGCCGGGGAAGGCCAGATTGTGCAGCCCAACTTTGGCTTCATTCAGGGCGGGCGGGCCAACGGCAAACCGGGCTTCTGGAACATGGACAAACTGAATCTGGCCCCGCGCCTAGGGATCGCTTACGAGCCGAAACCGGGAATCGCGATTCACGCAGGTTTCGGCGTGTATTACGACCACTTCGGACAGGGCATCGTCGATTCGTTCGATCAGGCCGGCGAGTTTGGATTGGTCACGGCAAATCAAGCACCGGTAGGCGCTGCCGATGCCGACACCGCGCCGCGCTTCTCTTCCGAGACGGCAGTGCCCACGAGCATCATCCCGTCCATCTCGGTTACAGGTCCTACTCCCGTTATTCCTGGTCCCGATCTAGCCCTCGCTTGGGGCGCCGACCAGAGCATCACCAGCCCTTATTCTTACGCCTTCAACTTCAGCGTTGAGACGCAATTGCACAAGGGCCTAACTATGGAAGAGACGTATACTGGCCGGTTGGGCCGTCACATGTTGCAGATGCGCGACGTGTCCACTCCAAGCGACCTGGCCGATCCGCAAAGCGGAACCGACTACTTTACCGCAGAGAGGGAGCTGGATCAGTTGAACGACGCCAGCACCCCGATCAACGCCGTCTCACCGATTGCCTATTGGGAAGATATGTTCCCGTGGATGGCGGGCGGCGGGCTCAGCGCGACGCAGGCAATCTACAACCTTTACTTCGGGAATAACCCCGGCCCATTTGCCGGCTTCCGCGGCAATGAGTCGTCTGCACTCTTCGTACTGGATACCGTTCCCGGTGTTTCCCCGAGCAACGAGCAGTTCCGCTATTTCGATCCGCAGTATTCCTCGCTTTATGTCTGGTCGTCGATGGGAACCAGCAGCTACCACGGGCTGCAGATCGCACTTCATCAGCAGACGGTGCACGGACTGCAGTTCGACGGGTATTACACATTTGCAAAATCCCTCGATCTGGGGTCGGATACCGAGCGAAGCGGGCCTACGGCGACCAGTTTTGGCGGATACTCAAGCCAGATCATTAACGTTTACAACCCCAAAGGCAATCGCGGTCCCTCGGATTATGACGTGCGAAACGCCGTCAATGTCAATGTAATTGGCGCATTGCCTTTCGGGCGCGGCCGCTTCATTGGCGGCAGGGTCAATCGTCTTACGGACTTTTTCATCGGTGGATGGAACCTAACCGGACTAACCCACTGGACCAGCGGTCTTCCGTTCGGCTCCATCGACGGCCTTGGATGGAACACCGACTGGGCCGACCAGAGCTGGAATGTTGCGACGGGTCCGATTCAGTCCGGCGGACATGGCCACGACAGCGGCGGCCAACCCAATGCCTTCAAGGACCAGAACATCGCCATTTCCAACATTCGTCCGCCGTATGCGAGTGAAACGGGTCAGCGCAATTTCTTCAGGGGTGACGGATATTTCAGTATCGATACCGGCGCTTCCAAAATTGTTCCCATCACCGAAAAGCAGGAAGTTAAGTTCGCATGGGAAATATTCAATGTCACTAACTCTGTGCGATTCGATCCGGCCACGATTTCCAATAACCCGTACGGTAATCCGGGGAGCTACGGCCGCTACACAGCGCTGCTGAATCAAGGAAGACGCATGCAGGGGTCGCTGCGCTTCAGTTTCTAGCGACGGCTCTTGCCGGATAAATAGCAGGGGCAGCCGTTCCGGTAGCTCCTTCGCATCTTCGTTACCTTTTTTGACTTCCAGGGAAGACATGACACAAGCCAGTTACAACCCAGTACTTTCCGGGAACCCTCAATCCGCGACTGCCCAGCAATATCCGAACGGAAACCCTAACGCACCATACAACTCTCCTGGGTCAAAGAACACTGACTCGTGTGTACCTCTCGACCATGCTGAAGAGATTGTTCACGACTACAACTGCGACGGACCTGCGCCCGGGAACATTGCGTTTCGCTGGCTTTATGGTTCCAACGTTGCAGCGATGAATCGCGATCCGCGGATCCAGGTCGTGCAGTATAACGAAGACACCTTTATCCTCCGCGAAAACGTGTGTGTGCACTGGGAAGCGCCGTTTACCTATCTACTTTTTGGCAACAAGGGCGCGCTCCTCATCGACACCGGCGCGACGCCGGAAGCGGCCTGGTACCCCCTGCGAGATACGGTGGACGCGATCCTCGCTCGCTGGGCCCGGATACGCGGAAAGCAAACGGTGCCGCTCACTGTTGCCCTCACCTCGGGCGAAGACGTAGCGCAGAACCAGGGATTGGTGCAGTTCGTCGGACGACCGGACACTACTTTGGCGCCCACATCGCTGGCTGAGATGAAACAGTTCTACAACCTCAGCTCCTCATGGCCGTCTGGTTCCGCCAAGATCGACCTTGGTGGCCGTATTCTCGATGTAATCCCGACTCCCGGCGCACATAAGGATGGAGTCACCTTTTACGATCCCTACAACGATTTCCTCTTCACCGGAGATCTGCTCTTTCCAGGGAAGATCAATATTGGAAACGACAAGGATTACATCGTCTCACTTACCCGCTTGAAAGAATGGAAAGACAAGCATCCGGTCAAATGGGTAATGGGCGGCCACATCGAAATGCAATTTGTGCCGGGCAAAGCTTATCCACGCTTTGCTACCTATAAGCCCTACGAACGTTTGTTGCAGATGGAACCGGAACTCATCGACGAGGCGCTGACCTATGCAGGCGAAGTTGCCGGCAAGGAGTTAATGCTCATTCGCCCGGACTTCATCCTGCTGAATCAGGTCAGTCCCGACCAAAGAACGCAAGTCTTTCCCGCAGGCGTGCCGAACATCAACGCTCCAAGGCCCTTCTAGGCTTGAAGGAAGATCTCCGTTGTCGATTCCAGCCAAGGATGAGTTAGATGGATCCCATGAATCGCAGAAGCTTTATGGCGTTGCCGATCGCCTCTGTTTTGTTGCCTGTGGCAAATGCCATGATGCTTCCGGAGGCCGATTCCGAGCCTGCAGCGGCAGAGTATCCGTTGGCTGAACAAATCGACTTTTCCACTCACGTCCCGGCGCCCGGATCCTTTCCCGACAAATGGATATGCGGGTCGCCGTCCTGCATGGACAATCAGGATCCGCCGGTTCAGGTGCATTGGTATAACGAGCACACCGCCTTTCTCCGCCAGAACAAGGCCTATAGTTATGAAGCTCCGTTTCTACATCTGTACTTCGGCAACAAGCGAGTTCTCATGCTGGATCAGGGCTTCACGCAATTGCGCACCGACTGGGCGCTGCGCGATGTGGTCGATGATTGCATCGAAAAGTGGTGCATCCGCCATGGCCGTAAGTCGGAGGATATACCGCTGCTGTTGGCGTTCAGTCATTTACACGCGGACCACTATGCCGCCATCAACCAGTTCGCCGATCGTCCCAACACCCGGTATATGGGACTCACCCATGACGAGATGGTCGGCTTCTGGGGCATGACCAACTACCCGGAAGAGCGCGTCACGCTGGACCTTGGAGGCCGCAATATCCTCATCTGGGGCAGCCCCGGCCATGTTATATCGGAGTTCGCCTACTATGACACCTACACGCAGATCCTCTATACCGGGGATATGTTTTATCGAGGACGCTGCTATATTAGCTTTTGGGATAAGTGGTTCGACAGCATGAAGCGGCTCATCGCGTTCGTCGATACCTACCCGGTCGCGCACGTGATTGGATGTCATGTCGAGATTAGCCGCACCGGAGAAGACTATCCCTACGGCGTGACATATCAGCCCGACGAGGCGCCGGTGCAATTGACCGTAGCTGAACTGCGCCACGCCTTCGAGGTGGCGAAGACAATAACCAAACCCGGCATATACTTCACCGGATCGGTCTTCCTCTGCAACCAGACCCGCGGCACCACCACTATCGACAAGAATCCCTACGCATACTCGACGGACATTTAGCGAAGGATCATTCGGACATAGGAAGTTTCTAAGCAACCTTCGCGGGCTCGATTCAGAGCTCTACTTGGGCTGGCTCGGTGTTGCGCTGGCGGGCGCAGCATTCTGCAGCGATCGTGGGCGGTCATCGTCAAGGGATGTAAACGGCTCCGGACCCAGATGGCCCCGATGGCAAGTGCCGCATGTTATCGGGAGACCGGAGCTTTCGATCTTACTAAGGTAGTTCACGTTGATGTCCTCAGTCATGGCGTACATCAAGCGGGCCGTAACCTTCTCAGGCTTGGAGTCGTCCGCATAGTTGAGCCTCGGACGGCCGTTGGGACCGATGTTGGTGGAATCAGCAGCATGGCAGGTGCTGCAATGTGTTCCCAGCGCGGCTTCCCATCCCTCCATGATCTCGCGGACCTGGTCCCCAGTCAGATTCTTGGGCAAAACTTTGAGGTTGGTGGGCGCGGCATGTGCATGATTGGCTTCGGGGGACGGCGCATTGCCGGGCGCAGGGCGTGGGTCTTGCGGGGTTTGAGCAACGGTAGTGGCGACGAAAACTGCCGCAGTTAGCAGGGCAACTGCAGCCCCAGAAGGGGACAGCACAAATAGCTTCAAATTGAGGCTTCCTTTTAGGTTGAGATGAGTTTCATTTGAAGTGGGAGCCCTGGGGTAAAGAGACTAAGCGTCAATTGAGTTACTGCGCCGCCGCGCCGCATTCACTCGACCAGATGCTCATCTCAATATCGGACACCCAGGGGGCTTCGCCCGGTATCTTCAGGTCGCGTGTTTTGATCAACTTTCATCCGAACATCGAAACCAATATTGAGTGAATAATCTCAGAGAATACGGTCTCTGCCGTCTCAGTCAGCGTACGCCAGCTTCAGGCTCTTCGCCCTAGCCTCCAATGTCGCCAGAATCTCTTCCGTCGTCCTGCGCGCGCCTGTTTGCAAATACTCCATCGCCGCCAGCGAAGCGTTGTGCGCCTCATAGCTCGAACCAACTACGCAATCTTCAACCACGCGCGTGTAGAAGTCGCTCTGATGCGCATCGACAAAGGTGTAATGCACGCAAACGTCGGTGAGCCCACCGATCAGAATCAGCGTTTCCGCATTCAGTCCCTTCAATAGGATCGCGAGATCTGTGCCGAAAAAAGCGGAGTAGCGTCGCTTGCGAACGAAGTAGTCATCGGGACGGTAGCCGATCTCGCCCGAGATATCTGTCAACGGATCGCCTTCCAGGCAATGGATCGTCTCCGAGCCGTCCAGCTCGCGACCGAAGTCGACAAGATCCGACCGGTGCGCCTCTTGGATGAAGATCACTGGGACATGCGCCTCGCGCGCCGCGGCAATCAACTTGCGCGCGTTGGGAATCGTCGCTCCCGTTTCGCACATATGAGGGATCGGCGGCGGGTCGCCCGGACCCGAGCCCTTCTGAATGTCTACCACGATCAGAACCGGGTTGCCAACGATCGTCTCCTGACGCATTCTCACCCTCCACCGCACACAAATTCGCCACTCCGGGTATGTCCGAATTTAGCACAGGAAATTGCTCGCTACGATCTCCTGCATTTCAGTTTTTCCGGCGAATAAAACACTTGAATCGCGACGGGAACGCGCTGTTTCGCTGCTATCATCGCCGGACAATCTGAAGCGTTCGACACAGATCCGCACCGCGCATCCGCGTCGGCCTAAAGGATTCTGCCCCAATGCCAGGAAGATACAGCCCCGACGCGCCGAATCTCGCCACCGGCGGCGTTGCGCGGCGCACGTTGTTGTCGGCCTGGCGCAGAGATTGGCCGCCACCGTGGGTCTTCCTCCTGATGCCACTGCCTTTCGGCATCTTCAGTGGCTATGTACAAACCGCTCTGCCATGGCTGCTGCGTCGCATGGGTTATTCGGTGAACAACATCAGTGCCATCGTGGCGTTGATTCTTTCGCCCATGGCCTTTGCCTTCCTGTGGAGCCCGGTCGCCGATTTCGGCTTTCGCCGCCGCACTTGGATGTTGCTCATGTCGACGCTCAGCGGCGTGCTGCTCGCGGCGGCCATCCTGTTGCTTGGCGTCGATATGTTGTTGGCTACGTGGCTGCTCTTTGCCGGCTATGCCGTAAGCATTTTCACAACGTCCTGTAGCGGAGGTTTGCTCGCCGCTACGCAGGCAGAGAGTGCGAAATCGCGTGCCGCGGCCTGGATGCAAGGCGGCATGCTCACCTCCTCCGCTCTGGGCGGCGCATTGCTCTTGTATTGTTCCAAGCGGCTCAGCCTGCCCGCGCTGGCCGTGGGAGCCGCCCTGCTGGTCACGGCGCCAGCCGCCGTCGCGCTCACCATTCCGGAGCCAGCACCGCTGAGCGATCTCAGGAACTTTTGGAAAACCGGCGCCACAATGGGCCGCGAGATTCGCGCCACACTTTTCTCCATGAAATCCCTGCCCGGGATGCTGCTTTTGTTCGCGCCCGTCGGCACCGGTGCGGCGCAGAGCCTGTTTGCCGCTATGGCCAAGGATTACCACGTGGGCATGCGTGGCGTGCTGCTTTTGAACGGACTCCTTGGGGGTCTACTCAATATGGCCGGCGCTTATGTCGCGGTCATTGTCCCCGCGCACTGGGACCGGCGCATAGCCTACGCCGCGGCCGGGTTCGCCTGCGCCGGCGTGGGTGCGTATCTCACCTTTGCCCCGCTCAGCCCCGCCACTTATCTCACGGGCGTCGCACTCTACATGCTCACCACCGGAGCCTGCTACGGATTCTTTTTGGGCGTAGTGATGGTTACCATGGGCGACGCAGGCTTGAGTGCCAGCGGCCGCTACGCCATCCTCGTTTCGCTCGGCGATCTGCCCATCGTCTACATGACTGTAGTCGAGGGTTGGAGTTTCAAGCTTTTCGGCGTGCGCGGCGTACCGGCAAGTGATTGTCTCGGGAATCTCCTGGTGGCCATCTGCACCGCGGTCTGGCTCGTCTTCTGCTGGAAGTCTGCGGATGCTCCCGCCGGAATCCGCGAGCAAATGAGTGAAGAGAGCCCCGCTGCTTCTCTATCAGTTCCGATTGCAATCGAGCCCGCCAGTTTTGAGTAGTTGCCCGGCCGCGCCGCGACCCCGTCTGATCTCGCTCAATCGCCTTGATTCTGAGCTCCGCGATCACAAAGGCTCACTCGAGAATTCTGCACAGGTGGGCACGACCCAAACAATGAGCGCCTTTGCTGCGAGTTAATATTGCTTCTGGCGATCGCGCGAAGCCGATAGCTTCGGAAACCGAGGAAATATAGCACAACTGCGCCGAGCAGCCGTATGCATTGCAGCGAGTCGCTCGCAATCGGCGCGTCAGGTAAATTGCAGTGCCTTCTGTTGTGGATAAATGAGGATGAGGCCGGAAACGCCTGAGGTCTAAAGGAAGCGTTTTATTTGCTTGCCATCCTATAACGGGCAGCTAGTTCAGGAGCGATTCCCAGTTGGCTGGCACCCTTCCTGCGGGTCCAGGTACGGGCTGGTTTTTTGGATGCGCGTGCGGCGGAAGCAACTTCACACCTTCGATCATCCCTTGCTTCTCGTAATCGTAGAACCAGTCCTCACCGGGCTCGAAGCTCGCTATGATCGGATGCCCTGTCGCCGCCGCATGCTTGGATGCGTGCTGACTGGGAGAGCTGTCGCAGCAACCGATGTGCCCACACTCCGCACACCGGCGGAGATGAAACCACCAACCTTCCGCCGACGCCAGGCATTCCACACACCCATTGCCACTTGGTCTCGAAGTGGGATTAATTCCGCGCTGATCTTTCTTCATTTCGCTTTTTCCTTTAAACGTCGCACGTCCAGCAAAGAGTTCAAGGCACCAGCAAGATCTTCCCGATACCGCCCTTTTCCGCCAATGTTTGAGCTTCGGCCGCTTCACTGAGTGGCATTTTCCGGCTAATCGGGATGACTAGCTTGCCGTCTCGCACCGCCTCAGCCATGAACTGGAGCGTTCCCCTGTCGAATTTCGAGAAGACTCCCGCCACTTTTACAGATGGGTACTTCGCGGCGTTTTGCGGTGCTTCGAGAACCGTAGCAAATACTCCGCCCGGCTTGACCTTGGCAATCAGCTTCTCGGCGGTTTTTCCGCCGACCGCATCCGCCACCGCATCGAGCGGCGAAAGATTCGCAATCGCGGCGTCGTCGTCAGTTGCGACAACCTGATCGGCGCCGACAGCCTTCGCCTCATCCGCCTGCCTCTTCAAAACCCCCGCGATTACAGTCGCCCCGCGATCCTTCGCCGTGAATACCGCCGAACGCCCGACATTCCCTACAGCACCTACAACCATAACCGTCTGGCCCGCTTTGATTCCCGTAGCTAAAAGGAGCTGGTTGCCGGTCGTCGTCACCAGCGGCAGCGCCGCCGCCTCGATCAAATCAAGGCCCTCGGGAATGTCCGCCAGAACGTCTGCCTTCACCACGCAGAGTTCGGCGTACGTGTTGTCCGCCATTGCGAACACCCGGTCGCCGGCAGTAAAGGCTTCAACTCCCGGTCCAACCTCGACCACGGTCCCTGACATATCGACTCCTATGAGACCCGGGAACTGGAGGGGATAAAAATCCTTCGTTAATCCAGCACGCCGCTTGTAGTCGATCGGATTCACGCCCGCGGCGGCGACCCGCACCAGCACCTCGCCCCGACTAGGAACCGGGTCAGGGTATTCCTCGAACTTCAGGACTTCCGGACCGCCATATTCGTGGACAACAATTGCTTTCATGACTCATCTCCGAGTTGGACAACTGGCATTAACGAACAGTTGGATGAAAAAAACGGGATTCCTCGCCTGGTGGCGTTTCGTCCGCCTGCTCGCGCCCACCAAGGTTCAAATTCGATCCCTCTGCGAGAGCCTTTAGAAAGAGGCCACACGTCCCGATCCCCAGCTGTGAGCTCGAAGGCCCATGCCCACGTTCGCATTATTCGCTATTAAGCCAGAAGTGAGGTGAAGAATCTATTGGACGATGGTATCGGCAGACACTTTCGCAGTTGATGCTACAGCAAAAGAGTGGCAGAACCCGAAATTCATAAAGCTTTTTGGTAAGCCCGCGGCATCGTAGGTCTAGCTGCAAAGCAGGTCATCCTCCCAGATGGCGACGTCTTGAGTTGTAGGAGAATAGAATGACCGGCACAACTGAAGTTTCGGCCGACGTCCTAGCACCGCTTGCTCCCGACGAGCTGCGAAAGATCGATGCTTACTGGCATGCCTGCAATTATCTAGCGGCAGGAATGATCTATCTCCGCGCGAATCCTCTGCTTCGCGAGCCCTTGAGGCCGGAGCACATCAAGAATCGACTTCTAGGTCATTGGGGGTCGGATCCGGGGCAGTCTTTGACTTGGATCCACCTAAACCGTCTCATCAAGAAATATGACCTGAATGTCATGTACATCGCGGGCCCGGGTCACGGCGCGCCGGCCACGCTGGCCAACTGCTACCTTGAAGGCCACTATTCTGAGATCTATCCCGACAAGAGTCGTGACGAAGCTGGCCTGCTCAAGTTCTTCCAGCAGTTTTCGTTTCCCGGCGGGATCGGCTCGCACTGCACGCCGGAAACACCCGGTTCGATTCACGAAGGCGGCGAGCTGGGTTATTCCATCTCTCATGCATACGGCGCCGCTTTCGACAATCCTGACCTCATCGTGGCCGTCACTGTAGGAGACGGCGAGGCCGAGACCGGTCCGCTCGCCACCTCCTGGCATTCGAACAAGTTCCTAAATCCCGTTCGCGATGGGGCTGTCCTGCCGGTGTTGCACCTCAACGGCTACAAGATCTCGAATCCCACGGTCCTCGCGCGCATTCCGCGCGAAGAATTGGAGGCGTTGCTGATCGGATACGGCCACAAACCTTATTTCGTCGAGGGGGATGACCCGTCTGTGATGCATCAGAAAATGGCGTCGACCCTGGAACAATGTATCTTAGAAATCCGCTCGATCCAACAGCACGCGCGCTCGACCGGCGATGCCACCCGCCCTCGCTGGCCCATGATCGTACTTCGCTCTCCCAAGGGATGGACGGGACCGAAGGTCGTAGACGGCCACAAAGTAGAGGGTTCGTGGCGGGCGCACCAGGTTCCCGTGTCCGATCCAATCACGAATGAGAATCATCTGAATATTGTCGAAGACTGGCTGCGCAGCTACAAGCCCGAAGAGTTATTCGACGCCGACGGAAGGCTCATCGCGGAGCTGCAGGATCTTGCACCTTCCGGGCCGCGCCGTATCTCCGCCAATCCTCACGCAAACGGCGGGCGGCTTCGAAAAGAGCTCGAACTGCCGGACTTTCGCGACTACGCCGTTGAACCAATGTGGAGTCCTATCCGAAGTGGCGGGCCTGGATGCGCGAAAAGCAACCACGACTGCTCGTCATCTGGGGCAAGTACGAATCATCGTTTGACCCGAGCGAGCCAGAGAGCTACCGCAAGGATGTGCTGAACGCCGAAGTCCACATTGTCGACGGCGGGCACTTCGCATTGGACACGGCTGCCGATGAGATTGCTGATTTTGTGAAAGGCTTTGTGACGCCTTCCCAGAGGTGAAGCTTGATAACCGGCAGGCATGGATACGAAGGAACCACATTCAGCAAAGCAGCACTGTCTATCGGAACGGGAGTCATCAATGAGCAGCGCACCCATCGAAGAAAAGATCTATGAATTAGCGCCGGGCGATGGGTTCACCGTCACACATTTCATCACTGTCGCCGACATCGCTCGATCGGCTCGCTTCTACGAAAAAGTCTTCGGCGGCCGCATTCTGAGCCTGGGCGACAGCAAAGGTGCGTCGGGGCACATTCAGATCGCGAATACGTGGCTGATTGTCAATGTCGGGGGCGGGCCCACCCCAGACAAGCCGACGGTAACGCTTAGCGTACCCGCCGACCCGGATAAGGTCAGCAGCTTTTTGAATATCCGCGTTGCGGATATTCAAGCGTGTTATGAAGTATGGAAAAGTCGCGGAGCGGAGTTCATCACCGAGCCGATCCCCAAGTACGGCGAGATACGCTGCTATATCCGCGATCCTGACGGTTATATTATCGAAGTCGGACAGAGCACCGACGTCACGTACGGTTAACGCGCGGGCGGGGCGGGATGCGGATTTCTTGAGATGTTCCCCTTCTTGTCAAATTGGAGGCCTGAAATGAACGATCAACAAGAGAAGGCGCAGTATCCTGAAGCGCGCGATCAAGCGATCCGTGCGGCACTCGATCAGCATTGGGTGGCATCCGATGCCAGCGATTTTGAAACGGAGCACCGCATTTATCGCGAGGACGCGGTGCTGGAATACCCGCAGTCAGGCGAGCGAACCCGCGGTCGAAGCAACATTCAGAATCAACGCGCCAGTCAGCCGAGCAAAAAGCGATTTACTGTCCGGCGAATCATTGGCGGCGGTGATCTTTGGGTCACTGAATTAATCCTGACATATGACGGCAAGCCATCCTGCACAGTGAGCATCATGGAATTCTCGGGCGACAAGGTTGCGCGCGAAACACAGTACTTTGCGGATCCATTCGTGGCTCCCGCATCCCGCGCTCAATGGGTCGAACGGATGGACACATAATCTCGGGCGAGAGAATCCGCCAACGAGGTGGGATCATCGGCGCAATCGGTAGTTCGGGAGGCACGGATTCCCAGGACGAAGTCGTGAGCAAGGCCGGGGCGGCAGCAATGAACAAACTCCCGGCGGGGAGGAAATGATACAGATGAAAATGGAAACGGAATCGGCCATCGGCAGGAAGGATTATGTAAGTGACTGAGTCAATGCAGCCATTGATAAACACTCCCGACCGGCAGGCCCAGGCCTTCCCTGTGCTAACCGCGGCCCAGATCGGCCGCATCCGCCCGTACAGCACTGCGAGAACAGTGCGGGCCGGAGAGATCCTGTTCGAGCCGGGTGAGCTGGGAATGCCTTGCTTTGTTGTGCTCTCGGGAAAGCTCGAAATTCTCGTCACAAGGCTCTCCGGCGAGCACGCATTTGTGACGTTCGGTCCGGGAGGTTTCTCCGGAGAAATGGTCTTGATTTCCGGAGCCCGCTCTCTATCGCGCGGGCGTGTTGCTGAGCCAGGAGAATTCCTTGAAGTTAGCGCGGATGCTCTGCACTCACTAATCGCAAGAGATGCCGAACTCAGCGATATCTTCATGCGCGCTTTCATCCAGCGGCGCCTCACGCTCATTGCGGAAAGCATGAGTAGCGTGGTTATCCTGGGATCGCGTCACTCGGCAAACACGCTGCGCTTGCGCGAGTTTCTCACCCGCAACGGATATCCGCACACTTATATCGATCTTGACAGCGACACGACCGCTCAGGAGCTGCTTGATCGTTTTAACCTGAAGATCGACGAAATACCCGTTGTGATTTGCAGCGAAAAGGCCGCCGTGCTGCGCAATCCCACTACGCAGGGGTTGGCTCAATGTCTGGGATTCGGGGGCACGGTCGATGAATCGCGCATTCGTGACGTCGCCATCGTCGGGTCCGGCCCGGCCGGGCTGGCAGCGGCGGTTTACGCCGCTTCTGAAGGCTTAGACGCCGTCGTGATCGAAGCCGACTTTCCCGGTGGACAGGCTGGCTCGAGCTCGAAAATAGAGAACTACATCGGCTTCCCTACTGGCATCTCCGGCCTGGAGCTCACGGGCCGCGCCGTTGTCCAGGCAGAAAAATTCGGCGCTCAGATGATGGTGGGACAACGAGTGGTCAAGATTAACTGCGATCAGAGGCCATACCAGCTCTTGCTGGAAAATGGCAGCACTCTGCAAGCTCGCAGCATCATCATCGCTGCTGGAGCACAATACAACAAGCCGAACATTGCAAACTTAAAGCAGTTCGAAGGGAACGGAGTCTATTACGCGGCTACATTCATGGAAGCGCAACTATGCGGAAGTGATGAAGCCATCGTTATCGGCGGGGCCAATTCGGCCGGCCAGGCAGCAGTTTTTCTGGCAGAGACTGCTCACAAGGTCTATATGCTGGTTCGCGGAAAGACCCTTTCCGAGACGATGTCGCGCTATCTGACCCAGAGGATTACGAAACATCCTGTGATCGAGTTGCATTTCGAATCTGAGCTTGTGGCATTAGAAGGCGAGTCGCACCTGGAACGCGTCACCTGGCTCGACCGATCGTCCGGAGAGAGATTGACGCGGGAGATCCGGCATGTTTTCGTGATGGCGGGTGCGTCACCGCACAGCGACTGGTTGCGTGGTTGTGTCGCCCTCGATCAACAGGGCTTCATTCTTACAGGACGGGACTTGGATCCGATTCTGGCAGGGGCACCACGAAAGTGGCCTCTCGCCCGGCCGCCGCAGATGCTTGAGACGAGCTTGCCGGCAGTTTTCGCAGTTGGCGACATCCGCTCTGGAAACGTGAAGCGAGTTGCGTCAGCCGTTGGCGAAGGGGCGATCTCGATTCATCTGGTACATCGCGCCTTAGCGGAAATTTAGCGGAGACGAAAAAGGTGAGACACAAGGTTTCATCAAAATCTCCGTCGATGCAGAAACGAAACAGATTCTGGGAGCTGCGATTCTTGGAGTCGGAGGCGATGAAGTGATTCACGCTCTGCTGGACGTGGTGTATGCGAAGGCGCCGTACACAGTCATCCAGCGCGCGATGCATATCCATCCGACGGTCTCGGATTATCTGCCGACTTGCGAAGTTCGGCGCGGCTTGATCGCACGACCACGCTCGCTCTCACCGTGGATGTTCTACGATGCAGAGGTCTCGCGTCTTTTTGAGCGAATCACGGCTCTTCCCGAGTACTACCCACCCGCACAGAAAGAGCATTAAGGCGAAATAGTCTGGACTGCTGAATTCAGTCTACCGAAGCATATCGAATGGAGGAACTGTTATGAGACGCTTCACATTCTTCTTGGTTGCAGTTGCAACAATGGCCGGCCTTGTCACCCTCATTGCGCCTGCCCCAGGTCAAGCGGATGGGCAACAGTCCGCACCCTTCGTTACCGAAATCCCTCATGGGTACCGCGACTGGAGGTGGATTTCCTCGGCCCATGAAGCAGGCAACCTCAACAGTTTAGGCGCAGTCTTGGGCAACGATGTAGCGATCAAAGCCTATGGTGAGGGGAAACTTCGGTTCCCGGACGGCACGATCATTGCTGCTCTGCATTACCGCAACGTCCCGTCGGAGGAAAACAACAAAGTCTTTGGGCAGGCTCAATCTTTCGTTCCCGGCCCCCCAACGAACATTCAGTTTATGGTCAAGGACTCGAAAAAGTACGGCGCGACCGGCGGCTGGGGGTTCGCTACCTTCGTAGACGGGAAACCTGCCGACGCGGCGTCTATGAAAAGCTGCTTCCCCTGCCACGAGAAGGCCAAAGGGACCGACCGTGTCTTTACTCGTTACGCACCTTGATGCTGCAAACTAGAGCAGAAAGGAATGAAACGTTGGCGAGAAGCAGCATGCCGGGCTGCGCTCAATGGCCTTGCCGTAGCTCGAGAACATCTCGGGTCAATCGACAAGGTTACGCGTGTTGTCCGGCTGGGACTGTCGGCAACCAACGTGCGGGATGAAGCGGCTTTGAAGGGCCGGTCACGCTCTTGTGTATTGGGTTCGCACCTTAAGGCGAAAGGTTACCTATGTCGAGCAAACAAACAGCAATCATAACCGGAGCATCGGGCGGTATTGGCGCTGGGTTAGTCGAAGGGTTTCTGGAGGAAGGTTATAACGTCGTCGCAACCTCTCGAGAGGCCCATCGAGATTTGACTACCTCATTACCCCTGGTATGGCGCAGGCTGTTCACACCCCTCACCTACCACAAGGGCCGCTCGGATCTGGGCCCCCGGTCTCATTCGCGCGCAGCGGGATTACCGCCGCTTGGGATCCGAAATTCGGAAGTTTGCTTGAACTGGCGGAAGCATGCGACGTTCCGGTCAGATGGTCGTGCCGGACTGGAGTCTGTCATACCTGCATGACGGGTCTGATTGGCGGATCGATTACTTATAACCCTGATCCACTGGAGAGACCCGCTCCCGGGAACATTCTCGTATGCTGTTCCCAGCCAAGCGCGGGTGTCACTTTGGATCTCTGAGGTAGCCCGCGGACTCAAGGGAGGAGTCCAATCATGCGTTCTGATATTGTGCCCGGAGGCATTTTCCCCGACTACGAACTGCCCGATCACACGGGCACAACGCGCAAACTCAGCGAGCTACAGGGCGACGATCCGCTCATCCTCACGCTCGCGCGCGGCCACTATTGCCCCAAGGAGCACCAGCAGCATTTGGAGCTCGCCGCGTTCTACCCGAAGATCGCGGTGGCCTACACGCAGATCGTTACGATTGCTACCGACGATCACCATACTCTGCAGGAATTCCGTGCGTCCGTCGGCGCCCAGTGGCCCTTCCTTTCGGACCCCGGCCGAATAATTCAGAAGGATCTCGACATCCAGGAGTACACAGACCCCGACAATAATCCGATGATCCCGTATACGCTCGTGCTTAAGCCGGGCCGCGTGATTTACAGCATCTATAACGGTTACTGGTTCTGGGGGCGTCCGTCGATCGCCGATCTTTGGCGTGATCTGCGTATCGCGACGAGCGAGATCCGCCCGGACTGGGATCTGGGTACTCCCGGACTCCGTGAGGCGTGGAAAGCGGGTGACTTCTCGCATTTCCACGGGCGGGACAAGAGGACGAATGCCAAGAGCTGACGCATGACGATGGAGAACTATGTCGACGAATGAAGCGGCGGCGGAGCAGAATCTGACGAACGTCTTCGCAGCACCGACTGAGGTGGGCGACGTTCAGGCTGGAAATCCCCTCCCGATTGGGGGCGCCCACGAACAAGGAAGCGGAGTCAATTTTGTTTTGTTCAGCCGCAACGCAACTGGTGTTCGTCTGGAGTTCTATCAGAATGCCGGCGACTCTTCTCCGAGCAGAATTATCGACTTAGATCCGGTGCGCCATCGGACAGGCGACGTCTGGCATGTGTGGGTGCGAGGCGTTCCCGCAGGTCAATTCTACGGCTATCGCGTCGAGGGGCCATATCAACCCGAAGAGGGCCGCCGCTTCAACGCCCATAAGCTGCTTCTTGATCCATATGCAAGAGCACTTGCCGGGGTCGAGAACTGGGATTTTCTAGCCGCGCGTGGCTACGATTCATCGAGCAGCCTGACTGATTTGAGCTTTTCGACTCTTGATAACGCAGCCACCACACCGAAGTGCATCTTTACCGACGACCGTTTCGACTGGGAGATGGATTCGCCTCTAAAGCATCCCGCCTCCGACACAGTTATCTACGAGACACATGTTCGGGGTTTCACAATTCATCCCAATTCGAGGGTGGCGCGCCCCGGAACTTTCGCTGGCTTGACAGAAAAGATCCCGTATCTCCAAAACCTGGGAGTGACGGCCATCGAGTTGATGCCTGTACTTGAATTTAACGAAAACGAATCCGATCGGCTGAATCCAATTACAGGAGAGAGACTCAAGAACTACTGGGGCTACGATCCGGTCGCCTTTTTCGCTCCCAAGCAGTCCTACAGCTTTGAAGGACCGCGCTGTCAACAGATCCTGGAGTTCCGAGAGATGGTCAAGGCTTTTCACCGCGCAGGGATTGAAGTGATCCTGGATGTCGTGTTGAATCACTCGGCCGAGGGAGATGAATTGGGGCCCACGATTTCGCTGCGCGGTATTGAGAACTCGATCTTCTACATGTTGCAAGAGAACGGATGCCGATACTACAAGAACTTTTCCGGGGTTGGCAATACGCTGAATGCAAATCATCCCGTCGTGCGGGAGCTTGTCAGGAATGTGCTCCGTTACTGGGTCATGCACATGCACGTGGATGGTTTTCGCTTTGACCTCGCTTCGGTCCTGGGCCGAGATGAGCATGGAAACATTCTCCGCAACGCTCCGCTTCTTGAGGACATTGCCGAGGACCCCATCCTGCGTGACGTGAAGATCATCGCGGAAGCTTGGGACGCGGGCGGCGCCTATCAAGTGGGAAATTTTTCCACCAAGCGTTGGACGGAATGGAATGGCCGCTTCCGTGACGATGTGCGCCGCTTCTGGCTTGGCGACGCGGGCATTGGATCGTTCGCAAGCCGAATCTGTGGAAGCTCGGATTTGTATCAAGGCTCAGGCAAGGGACCCGACAGCAGCCTCAACTTTGTCACCTGTCATGACGGCTTCACATTGAACGACCTGGTCAGTTACAAGCAGAAGCACAATGATGAAAATGGCGAGTTCAGCCGCGACGGAACCGATGCCAACTACAGCGACAATTGCGGCGTGGAAGGGCCGAGCCAGGATCCAGCTGTCGAGAGCATCCGGATCCGTTTGATCAAAAATTTTCTGTTAACCCTGTTTATCTCTCGCGGTGTTCCCATGTTGCTTGGCGGGGATGAGTTTCGCCGAACCCAGCGCGGCAATAACAATGCCTACTGCCAGGATAACGAGGTGAGCTGGTTTGATTGGAGCCTGCTCGAAAAGCACCAAGAGATCTACCGCTTCACTCGCGGAATGATCGCCTTTCGCCGCGCCCATCGTGTTTTACGAAGAGAACATTTCTACACGGATGCAGACATACAGTGGTTCGCGCCGAACGGTACCTCTCCCGACTGGGCGAACCAGTGGCAGAAATCCTTCGCGTGTTTGATTCTGGGGCAGACAGAACCGGATTTATTCCTCCTGTTGAACGCCGACAACAGATCGGTTGATTATTCCCTTCCTACGTTGCCAGCCGGGAAGATCTGGCGTTTGGCAGTCGATACTTCCCGAACCACCCCTGACGATCTCTCCGACTCTGGAAAAGAGCCTTCCATGCAGGGCCAAATCGGTTTTCGGCTCGAACCTAGATCAAGCGCGATTCTGCTGACGGATAGTTGCGAGGTGCTGCGTGACAATTAGTCCTGCTGCCGGGAAGCCGGCTGACCCGTCCATTCTTGTGAACGTCCCGAAGCTCATCACAACCTATTACGAGTTACGGCCCGATCCGAGCGATCCCAGACAGCGAGTCGCTTTCGGTACGTCAGGCCATCGCGGATCTGCCTTCGACGTGGCCTTCAATGAGTGGCACATCCTGGCCATCACTCAGGCGATTTGTGATTACCGAAAACTCCAGAACATTGACGGGCCGCTGTTCCTGGGGATGGATACCCACGCTCTATCCGAACCTGCATTTGCGAGCGCGTTGGAAGTGCTCGCGGCCAATGACATCGATGTAATGCTCTCCGAAGGCACACCCTACACACCGACTCCAGCCGTCTCCCACGCGATTCTGCTTTACAACCGCACACGAACGTCAGGGCTCGCCGACGGCATCGTAATCACGCCGTCTCACAATCCTCCCGACGACGGGGGCTTCAAATACGACCCTCCGCATGGAGGACCCGCGGATTCGAGCGTGACTTCCTGGATTGAATCGAAAGCCAACGATTTTCTCGAGCACAACCTCGAAGGGGTGAAGCGCACGCTGTTTGCCAAAGCGCTGCGTGCGCCCACAACGCACAAACACGACTTTTTGAGCTTGTATGTTAGCGATCTCAATAGTGTCGTGGACATGAATGCGGTGCGCGATGCCAAAATCAAGCTTGGCGTGGATCCCCTCGGGGGAGCGGGCATCGATTATTGGCCGCAGATTGCCGAGCAGTACGGACTCGATCTGACGGTCGTCAACCAATCTGTAGATCCTACATTTCGCTTCATGAGTGTGGATTGGGACGGAAAGATTCGCATGGATCCGTCCTCGCCTTATGCGATGCAGAGACTCATCGCATTGAAAGACAAGTTCGATATTGCGTTTGCCAGCGATACCGATCACGACCGCCACGGCATCGTGACCAAAGGAAGCGGGTTGCTGCCTCCGAATCACTACCTTTCCGTGTGTGTCAGCTATTTGTTCGCGAATCGGCCCAATTGGAGCAAGGACGTTGCCGTCGGCAAGACCGCTGTGAGCAGCAGCATGATCGATCGCGTCAGCGCTCGCCTGGGGCGGCAGCTTTATGAAGTTCCGGTGGGTTTTAAGTTTTTTGTCGATGGATTGCTCGCCGGACGCTTGGGTTTTGGTGGCGAGGAAAGCGCCGGCGCCTCCTTTCTTCGGCGCGACGGCGCCGTCTGGACCACGGACAAGGACGGAATCATTCCTTGTCTATTGTCAGCAGAAATTACGGCGCGCACGGGCAAAGATCCAGGTGAGATTTATCGTGAGCTCACCCGCGAGCTGGGAGATCCCATCTACGAACGCATCGATGCTCCCGCTACAACCCAACAAAAAGCCGTGCTGGCAAGATTGTCCCCATCCGACATTCACGCGACTGAAGTTGCCGGTCAGCCGATCGAGAAGATTCTGACAACCGCTCCGGGAGACGGGAATCCAATTGGAGGGATCAAAGTGATCGCCAAGGATGGTTGGTTTGCGGCACGTCCTTCGGGCACTGAGGAAATCTACAAGATCTACGCCGAGAGTTTCCTCGGTCAGGACCATTTACGAAAGATCCAGGAAGAAGCCCAGACCATTGTTTCGGCGACGCTGGCTCACGGTACCCAGGCCTCCTGAGCCGATCGAGCCATGGGAGGAGTTTGATTATGAGTAGCTCGAAAATCGTTGATCGTCCCCTCGATACGACCATTTCAGGTGCTCTTACCGACTTGGCATTGGACCTTAGATGGTCCTTCAATCACTCGGCGGACCGGCTGTGGGAGCAACTCGATCCCGAACTCTGGGAGCTAACCCACAATCCCTGGGTGATGCTGCAAACCGTATCGCGGGAAAAACTGCAAAGTGTTGCGTCCGACCCAGGATTTCAAAGGCTCGTAGCTGATCTCCATCGCGAGAAAACGCAAGCCGAAGGGTCGGAAGCGTGGTTTCAAAAGGTGCATCCGCGTTCGGGCGTGTCGACAATTGCGTATTTCTCGATGGAGTTCATGTTGAGCGAGGCGCTGCCGATTTATTCTGGCGGACTCGGCAACGTGGCCGGCGATCAGCTGAAAGCCGCAAGCAATCTGGGCGTCCCGGTCACCGGAATTGGTTTGCTTTATCAACAAGGCTATTTTCGCCAGGAGATTGACGCACAAGGCCACCAGCAAGCTTTATACCCATTCAATGATCCCGGCCAGCTTCCGATTCGGCCGGTGCGCGAGCCAAACGGCGAATGGCTGCGCCTTGCGTTAGCTTTGCCCGGCTTTAAGTTGTGGATCAGAATCTGGCAGGCGCAGGTCGGCCGGGCCAAATTGTATTTGCTCGATACCAACGATCCCGCGAACCCTCCGGCTTACCGCGGCATTACCACTGAACTCTACGGCGGTGGTCCGGAGCTGCGTTTGAGACAAGAGTTAGTCCTCGGAATTGGAGGCTGGCGGCTCCTGCGAGCCTTGGGGCTGCAGCCCGAGGTCTGCCATCTCAATGAAGGCCACGCCGCATTCGCGGTGCTGGAGCGGGCGCGTTCCTACATGGAAGACAATGGCAAGCCATTCGACATCGCACTTGCTGTCACGCGCGCCGGCAACCTTTTTACGACCCATACTGCCGTAGAGGCGGGCTTTGACCGCTTTGCTCCCAGCCTGATTGAGAAATATCTCAGCAAGTATGCCGAGGAGAAGCTGTCGATTTCGCTCGACGAGCTTCTGGCGTTGGGGCGGCGCGATCGCCACGACTCGGCGGAGCCGTTCAATATGGCCTATTTGGCGATCCGCGGCAGCGGCGCCGTCAACGGC
>Ga0302326_10004179_pt1 | contig 33580 bp, 39 predicted proteins | sample Palsa_T0_3_FD_202264 | JGI IMG/M metagenome (GOLD analysis project Ga0302326, IMG submission 202264) | Peat permafrost microbial communities from Stordalen Mire near Abisko, Sweden - Palsa_T0_3 | ecosystem: Environmental > Terrestrial > Soil > Palsa > Peat permafrost | place: Sweden: Abisko...
GGTTGGAATTGAAATGAAAGATAGACATTGTTGCTGCCGCAGTACCATGGCGCTGGTTCGTGACCGATAAAGACCTCATCGGCGAATAGACCGTTCTCGCAGCAAATCCCGAAGAACTTCGCGCCGCTGATTCGCAGTTTAGACTCGACCGCCGCTCGCTCCATTCCAGGGAGAAGGACCTTTTGATAGGCGCGGAGGGTAGTCTGATAGCCCGCTTCCCGAAGACCGGCTGCTCGCGTCTGGGTGTGAGCATAAATATTGTTACCCACAATGGCAATTGTGGTCACCAGAGTCAGCATTAACACCAAGGATCGCCATCGTCTCTTCATGTTTTCACCGAACTCGCCCATGGAGATCCTACGCATTTAGTTGCGAGTAAGTTTCTTGATTGTATCTGCCATTCCTCGCCATTTCTCTGCCAGTTCTTTATAACTCGCATTCATATAATCCGCAAAGTCAAACCCCGGCACCACTGAACATCCCAACAGTGCAACCTTTCCCTCGCCGATGAGTCGTGTGCCTTGCCATACACCTGCCGGAACCAGCAACTGCACATGCTGGCCGGCGGCAAGATCCCGACCAAGGATGACAACTTCCGAATGCCCATCGGGCCAGAGCTGGAGCATTTCTACCGGGTCGCCGAGGTAGAAATGAAAGAGCTCATCGGAGGCGAGGACGTGCATCTCGGAGAAGGTTCCCGGTTCGAGCAGGTAGTAGATGGCTGTGCCCATGGCGCGCGTGGCCGATTGGCCGCCGCACGGAACTTCGACGCTAAGCGATGAGGTGTAAGTGCGGCGGAAGTGGCCGCCTTCGACTGGGTGCGGCTCCAGTTTGAGCAGGGCTTTGATCTCGTCTGCGGTCATGAGTCCATGCTAACGGTCGATTCTGCTCTTCGGAAATGCACTCCGGACGCTAGAATGAAAATCATGCAGGTGCTCATGTACTCCGCCCCGTGGTGCCGCGACTGCCGCGCGGCCAAGCGCTATCTCGATGAACACAAGATTGCGTATACCGAGATCGATATCGAGGCCGATCCCGCGGCTTCCGACGAGGTGCTGCGGCATGTGGGCAAGCGGGCGATTCCGCAGCTGGTGATCGACGGCGAGTGGTTTCAGCCGTACAAGCCGGGGCGGGGCATTTTGTACGACGAGCTGGATATGCGCTTTGGCGTCAAGACGCGGTTGTAGCGCGTAAACTGCCGAGAAGCAGGTCCTTCACTGCGTTCAGGATGACAACATTGCTTGTGTTTGTCTGCATGAGACTTCTCAAGTGTGTCCCGCAAAGCCGCTACAATTAGGGGTTGGCGCGCATGTTTTTGGAAATCTGCGCGGCTTGAGGAGAAACCTGGTTTGATCGATCGCTACACGCTGCCCGAGATGGGCCGCATCTGGACGGAAGAGAACAAATATCGCTGCTGGCTCCAGGTGGAGTCTGCGGCCAGCGATGTGCTCGCGGAGGACGGCGTGATTCCGGCCTCGGCGGCGGAGGCAATCGCTACGCGCGCCAGCTTCGATGTGGGGCGCATTCAGGCCATCGAGGCTGAGGTAAAGCATGACATCATCGCCTTTACCACTGCGGTTGCCGAATCTCTCAAAGCTCAAGGCCTGGATGCTGAGTCGCGCTGGCTGCATTACGGGCTGACTTCGAACGATGTGGTGGATACGGCGCAGGCATTGCAGGTGAAAGAAGCCTCGGCGCTGATTCGCGCGGCGCTGGTTGCATTTCTTGATGTGCTCAGGCGGCGCGCCATCGAGTTCAAACACACGCCTACGATTGGGCGCACGCATGGCATCCATGCCGAGCCGACGACCTTTGGGCTCAAGCTGCTCAATTGGTATGCGGAGATCGAGCGCAACATCGTCCGCTTCGATGCGGCGGCAGAGGATATGCGCGTGGGCAAGCTCTCCGGCGCGGTGGGGACGTTTGGACATCTGAAGCCGGAGCATGAAGAGCGGATTTGCGCGCGGCTTGGTTTGAAGCCCGCGCCGGTGGCTACGCAGGTGATCCAGCGCGACCGGCACGCGGCTTATATCTCGGTGCTGGCGCTGATTGGCTCGACGCTGGACAAGATTGCTGTCGAGGTGCGGCACTTGCAGCGCACCGAGGTGCGTGAGGCGCAGGAGTACTTCAGCGAGAAGCAGAAGGGCTCTTCGTCGATGCCGCACAAGAAGAATCCCATCACTTCGGAGCAGATCAGTGGCCTCGCGCGGGTGCTGCGCAGCAATGCCCAGGCGGCTTTCGAGAATGTTCCGCTGTGGCATGAGCGCGATATCTCGCACTCATCGGTGGAGCGGGTGATCTTTCCGGATTCCACGATTCTGACGCACTATTTGCTGACCAAAACGGCTTCGTTGATCGACCGGCTGCTTGTCTATCCGGCGCGGATGCTGCGCAATCTGGAGAGCACGGGCGGGCTGATTTTTTCGGGACAATTGCTGCTGGATCTTGCCGAGGCTGGGATGATGCGCGAGGATGCTTACCGGCTGGTGCAAGGCCATGCTATGCGCGCATGGAAAGAGGATCTGGTCTTCCGCGAGGAGGTTGCGCGCGATGCTGAGATCGCGGCGTTGCTCTCAACTGAGCAGCTCCAGAAGACATTCGATATGACGCGGCAGTTAGGCAATGTGGATGCGATCTTTGCGCGCGTGTTTGGGCACGAGGCTGCATAAGTTATCGATTCCCAGGTCTCAAATGCGAGACCTGGGGCACCCGGCATAAGTTATCGATTCCCAGGTCTCAAATGCGAGACCTGGGGCACCCGGCTGCATGAGGTTATCGACCTGGGGCACCCGGCCGCACTCAACATCAATGTCAATAACCGCTTGAGGCACGACACCTAAAGCTGCTGGATGCGGACCCACGAGTTCACGAACCGGCGAGCGGATTGACCCACTTCAGTCCCGGAAATCGAGCGAAATCCCTATCCGTGGTGTAGAGTACGCCGCCATTTTCCATGGTCAGCGCAGCTAATTGCGCATCGGTGGTCAGAGGGCCGCTTGCCTTGCCTTCCACGAGCATGCGCCGAAAGAAAGCCCAGTGACGATCCCCCGGCGCCAGTAGGTGGACCACGGGCAGAGCGGCCCATTCTTCCACTCGCGCCGCGGCCTCTTCCATCGAGAGGCAATCTCCAGGCAACTGCCGGTTGGTGACGATCCTCAAAAAGGCCGAGATCGTTTGCCAAGGCAGGCCAACTGCTTCCGTGCCCGAGAAGACGTCTTCGATACATCGGCGAGCCTGGGCGTGATTAGGCGCTGAACTGTTGTAGGCGTAAAGAAGCAGATTGGCATCCAGCACAATCACCGGTGCTCCGGTCCTTCCAGTTCTTCCAGCACGGCGGCGATGTCGTCATAGTTGCCGCCCTTTGGCAGACCAAGTGGGCGCGGCTTCACCTCAAACCTGCTCGCTGGCTGCGGCCGGCGCGCTTGAACCAAGCCGAGACCGAGAAGATGGTTGACCACTATCTTGAAGGGCTTGCCACTGCGTCGTACCTCCTGCTCCAGAAGCACGGCAATATCGTCGTCAATGGAAAGTGTCGTTCGCACATCAAGATGCTAAGTTTGTGGACATCATGATGTCAAGTATCGTGACGATCAAGCGCCAACTCGCGGTGGCTTAGTATCGAAGATGGACTGTAGGTACTCCATGAACCTCACCCTCGCTATGACCGGCGCTTCCGGCTCTGTCTTCGCGCGCGAAATGCTGCGCGCGCTGGAAGCGGATGAGCGCGTTTCGCGGGTTCATTTTCTGCCTTCGGAAAACTCGCTGCGGGTACTGGCTGAAGAGCTTGAAATCAGCGGCAGGCATAATCTTGTCGAGAAGCTGCTGGGGCACGCGTCAGCGAAGACCATTCAGCTTGCGGAGCACGATATCGGCGCGTCGATCGCCAGCGGCAGCTATCCTTCGAGCGGAATGATCGTGCTGCCGTGCAGCATGGGTATGCTGGCTTCAATAGCCAACGGACTCGCTGAGACGCTGGTGAGCCGCGCCGCCGATGTCACGCTGAAAGAGCGCCGGCCGCTGATTCTATGCGTGCGCGAAACGCCCTTCAATCGCATTCACCTGCGCAATATGCAACTGGCTTCTGACGCGGGCGCGGCGATCTTTCCTGTGATTCCGGCCTTCTACAACCGGCCTGTGGATTCAACGGAGATGGCGCGGCAGTTTGTCTATCGCGTGCTGGGGCACATCGGCCTGCCGCAACCGGATGCGTATGTATGGAAGGCGGATCGGTAAAGTCCGCCTTCGCACTTTCGCGCTTACTCTCCGGTCAATATCGGCGGCGCAACGGGCCTGATGTACGCGGTTTGCAGGAATCGCGTGATCTCCGGGCCAAATTCATTGGAGCAGCTTTGCGGGGCCAGATGGCCGCAACTTTGCGCGACGATCATCTCCGATTGAGGAATCAACGAGTGAATGGTCTGGCCTTCACTGAGCGGCGTAATGCGATCCAATTTTCCCCATAAGATGAGCACCGGCATCTTGAGCGAAGGAAGATCGTCGTCCATTACATCTTTAGCGGTGAGCATCGAGGCCAGAGCGCGCTTGACAACCCACGAATAGCTTGCCGAGATGCGCAGCATATCCTGTTGCACAAATTTCGGCATGGCCGGCGGATGAGGCATCAGCAGCGCTTCGAGTTGATCGAGCTCGGCAGGCGTGGTCGGTGTAAAGAGCTTCGTGTCCCACGTAGGGGGCACCGTCAAGCCGGCGCTATCCATGAGGATCAAGCGGCTGACGCGCTCGGGGTGGTCGACGGCCACTTTCTGCGCGATCCATCCACCCATCGACCAGCCGCCGAGATCGGCGCGCTGCAGGCCCATGGCGTCAAAGAAACCGACGACCAGATCGGCCTGATCGCTGATCGAATAGCTGGCGTTCACCGGCTCTTCGGATTGGCCAAAGCCCAGTAGATCCGGGGTATAGACGCGATAGCCGCCCTTGACGAGGTAAGGCGCGAGATTGACGAAATCGTCGGAACGTCCGCCCAAGCCATGCACCAGCACGATGGGCGCGCCTGAAACCGGGCCGCTCACGTAGTAGTGGATGCGATGGCCGTCGATCATCACCACGCGGCTTTGGGCGCCGCTGGCTCGCATGCTCAGTTCCTGGAGTTTGTCGAAGACCCAGGTGGGACGCGTGTAAAAGAGCGACCCCACGGAAACTGCGCCGATAAGAAGTCCAACAGAAAAGGTCCAAAAGAGCTTTTTCTTAAACATGATTGCCTGCCTCGTGTGCCATCCGCCATCCTTTTTCGATGACCTGCACAGTAATCGATTCCAGCGAGTAGAAATTTGTGTCCTTCCACTCGACGCGACTCACCCAGGCAACTTCCGACGCATCGCTTGACGGCTTAAGATCGCCGCCGACAACTCGACACCAGTAATCCACTACCACATAGTGAAAGCGAACTTGCGACTGCTTACCGTCGCTATTTCTATAGATGCGGTCAACGACCTCAACGATAGCTTCAGGCTGAACAAAGAGGCCGGTTTCTTCCAGAATCTCCCGTTGCACGCCCTCTTTGAGGGATTCCCCGAGATCCAGCAGGCCTCCTGGCAGGGACCAGTGGCCTTTCATGGGTTCGGTTCCGCGCTTAACCAGCAAGACACGGCCGCGGTCATCGACTACGACTGCGCCGACGCCGACCAGCGGGTTGGCTGGAAACTCCCGTTGCGTCAAGCGGTTTCTCCCTGCATCACGACCGGCACCGGCGTTTGCGGGCTCTTGAGAATCCACGAATCCCTATACGACAGACGCGCCAAGATTGCTCTTCGCTCATGAAGGCATTCGTTCGCCTCGCTATTTGTTCATCGGGCGCCGGTTCAGGGAATATCGCGCATGGCCAATTCGATGGCGTAGCTGCGTTTACCATCTTTCTCGCCGTAGGCCCACAGGCCATGGAAGTTTTCGCGCAGCTCCGGATGCAGCTTGAGGAGCGCGCTCATCACGGCAATGGCTTCGGCTCGCGCGGCGACCGGTTCGCTCAGGCCGGTGCTCTCGTAGACCAGGCCGACGTCCGGGGTGTGCAGCGTGGCGTCGAAGTGGAGCCCGGTGATTCTCCAGCTCTTTCCAGCATCGGCCCCTGTGCCGGTCACGGTCAACGGCAAGGAATCGGAGGGATTGGCGGCTAGCTGCGACTGCTCCTTATTGAGCTTTTCCAGATGCGGGGAGGAGAGAAAATCCACGGGAATCAACAGCCAGCGCGCGGCGTCGAAGCTGAACCAAGCGCTCCAGACGGCCTTTTTCCCGGCCAGCTCCCGGGCATGACGCCAATACCAGACGCCGTCGTGGCCATCGAAAGCCCCTTCGCGTACAAAGATGCCGCCGAGCTTCCACTTGCCGGCGGCGGTTGCGTCCGTGCCCAGGATCAAAGCCAGTTGCCCGGCCAGCGGAGCGCCTTCGTAGTCGCCGATAAGGAGCGCATAGCGGCCGGCGGGCAGGCTGCGCAGAGTGATGGTCATGGTGGCCGCGCTGTCGGCGTTGGTGCAGAAGAACTCAGTATCCGCGGGGCCTTTCAGATCGGAGGCATCGAGCAGGTAGCCGTCTCCCCAGTAGACTTTGCCGCCCTTAAGGATCGGCGCGGCGGATTGCGCCACGCCGCGAATGCTCTCCCAATCGCCAACGACGGCGGGTAGCAGAGAGGCCTGGAGCCGATCGAAATTCTGCCCAGCAACATCACCGGCGATGACGTTGCCGGCTGCCAGCAGAGCCTCGCGGTCCGGCGCCTGCAGGGAGGCCTGAGTGGCGCAGCTGATAGCCCGGAGCGGCATCGAGGCCATGGACAGGAGTGCGAACAAGCCCAAGGCGGTTAGGTATTTGCTGCAAATGCCGGCGTGGCGCGGCAGAGTTTCGCCTGGCAAACTGCGCTGCGCTTGCAATTCCTGGTTCAAATCCGGCACCATTTCCCCAACTCCCGTTTTGGCTTTGACGCCGGCCCGCCTTGAGCGTTTGCCAACTCTTGCTAGTCTAGTACAGTGGGTGCTGAGGCTGCGCGGGGTTCCGCGTGGCAGCTGGAGGGTTGCATGGCGTTGGTCTCCGATCTTCGATCCGGTGTTGGACTGGCGGTGTTGGCGGTAGCGCTTGCCGTTTGCTGCGCCACGGCGATGCCTGCCTCTGCCGGCGGCCAGAACCCAACCCCGGCTCCGCCCAATGCTTCAAGCAATGCTTCGAAACAGGGAACCACCCCTTCCTCTACTAAAAATGCGCCACCCCAGCCTCAATCGGCTTCTTCGAAGCATGGCGCGCACGGCAGGCCGGCCAAGGCGAAACCTGCGCCGGTAGTGGCTGTGGCCGCTCCGTTACCCACACCTCCTCCGCCGAATTGGCCGGCGAATGACAAGGCTGCTCCGGCCTCGGTGAGCTGGAATGGACGCGACCTGACGATTGCCGCCACCAATTCAAGCCTGGCGCAGATACTGACCGAGGTTTCTACGGCGACCGGGGTCAAGGTTGAAGGAGAAGAGAGCGACCAGCGCATCTTTGGCAGCTATGGGCCGGCTTCGGCGAGGGACGTGCTCAATCAGTTGTTGGACGGCTCCGGCTATAACGTCCTGATTATCGGCGACAAGGGCGAGGGTACGCCGCGCGAACTGGTGCTGACGGCCAAGGGCCACGCAGCTCCAGGAGGCTCTGGGCAAAGCCCGCAGGTCCGGCAGAGTTCCGAAGACGAGGCGCCGGAGCCCCCCGAACAGCCTGAACAGCCGGAGCAGCCAAACAATCCAGTTCTGCATCGGCCCTTTGGCATGCAGCCGGGCCAGGGACGTACGCCGGAGCAGCTCCAACAGGAGCAGCAGCAGCGGCAGCAGCAACTTCAGCAACAGCCCCAACCGCAGCAGCCAACCCCCCAGCCTCCGAACAACTAGGGCAGAAGCAGAATTACCGTAATGGAGCGGCTAGCGTGCAAGGCGGATTTTTCTTGAGGAAAAATCCACTCGACCTCCGAGGCCTCACCTTATACCAATTCTGCTTCTGCTGTAGCCTTCAATCCGCGCCGGCCTCGATCGGCCCCTCTGCGTCTGCTGGGATCGGGTCTTTCACGATCAGCAGGTACGAGAGCGCGCCCAGAATGGAGACCATGGAGCAGATCACCAGGGTGAGATGGAAGGAGTGGGTGCGGTCCAGCAGCCAGCCGGTGAGAACCGGTGCAAACGAGGCGCAGACGAAGCTGCCGAAGTTCTGGATGGTCCCGACCGAGGCGACGATTCCGGAGGGCGCGATGGACTGCACCAGGCCCCAGCCTGAGTTTCCCGCAAGATAGGTAAAGAACAATGCCATGCCGATGCCGAACGCTGCTCCCGTAGCTCCGGGAATGTACGGAACCAGAAGCGTACAGAGGGCGGAGCAGGTCATGCCGGTGACGAGAAGAGCGCGGTGGGTGGCAATTGCCGGATGGCCGCGGCGGACCAGGAAATCGGCGACCACGCCGCTGAGAAACATGCCTATAGCGCCTAAAAGGAAGGGAAGGATGGCCAGCACTCCGGTGGCGGCGACGCTTACATGATGCTCGGCTTCGAGGTAGTTGGGCATCCAGGACATATAGAGCCAAACCGTGTAATTGATGCCGCCAAAGCCAAGCATCATGCCCCAGATGGTGCGCAGGCGAAAGAGACGCAGCCATTGGGAAAGCGAGATTCCGGAGAGATTGCTGCGTGGGTTCGAGGCATCCAGGCGGTCTCTCTCAGCTCGATCGAGCGAAGCATTTTTGCGATCTCGGTAGAAGGCGTACCAGGCGATGGAAAGCAGCAGGCCGGGAATGCCGATGAGCATGAACATGCCGCGCCATCCGAAGGTCAGCATGGCGACGGTGAGGATGGGCGGGGCGATGGCCTGGCCCAGAGTGGTTGCTGAGTTGACGATGCCCATGGGCGTGGCTCGGTCGCGAATGTCGAACCAGTCGCTGACCGATTTGACCGCGGAGACGACGAAGGGCGATTCGCCTATGGCCAGGCCGACGCGCGCGGCAAAGAACGAGGCGAAGCCTCGCACCAGGCCGGTGGCCGTCTGGGTTGCGGACCAGAGAAACATTCCCGCGCCGAGAACGATGCGTTCTCCGAAGCGATCGAGCAGGATTCCCATGGGAAGCTGGGAGATGGCGTAGGAGAGCGAAAAGACCGAGAGCAGGACGCCCATGCGCGTGGCGGAGATGCCGAGATCGGCGCGAATGGTGGTGTTGGCAATGGCCAGGGAGCCGCGGTCGATGTAGTTGATGACTCCGGCCAGCGAAAGAATGGAAACCGCGAAGACCTGGATTCTGGCGATGCGGCGCGAGCTGCGGGGCGGGGAATCGGAAGCCATGCTGGAACAAATCACCCCGATACCGCCTAGCCTGATGCGATCTTGACCGATGCGACGGCGCACGGCAAGTGTAGAGCATTTCTACCGTCGAGGCATATCGGGCTGGGCAGAGCGCAGAGTCGCCGCCGGTTTGCCCTGGTAGAGGTTTCAGTGTTTTTGCGCTGGCAGTTCCTCTTTATCCGCGCTATTCATGAAGCTGCGGGTGTGTCCCGAGGAAGCCAGGTTGGGGTCGCGCACCGGCATTTTGTCCGACTGGCCATTGAAATCGCGCAGCAGCCTGGGGTTGGGCTTGAACTTCTCCGGGCCTCCGCTGAACTGGCGCAGATGGCTGATGACGATTCCCATGCGGCCATGCGTGGAGCGGACGATGCCGCGAATCTGCACTTCCTGGTCGCGATACTTGCGCAGATCGCCTACGTCTTCGCGATTGGCGCGCAGGCTGACGAAGGTGAACCGGCACTGGTCGTCGGGCTGGTCGGCAGGACAGACATCGAGGAAGCGCGTACCGTCGGCCAGCTCCACCACGGCGAAGACGTGCGCGCTGACGCAGATGTCCCGGTTGGGATCTTTGGCGGCTTCCGCGACGGAGACGCACGGATGGCCGGTGTGTTTGGACGGGGCCGCGGGCTGCGCTTCGGAGACCCCGGTCTGAGCCCGGGTGATAGGCATGAGCAGAGCGGTAGCAATGCCGGCGGCGGCTATCGACAGTACAAACCTGCGACCTTGGCATGGAGCCATCTGGGTTCTCCGGTGGAGAGTTTTGCGGTGCGGAAAGTTGCAGAAAGCGTATCGCAAAACCGGCGAATGTGGGAAATTGAAGATTCCGGCCGTGTTGCCGGGCTCTGCGGTCAACAAGTTGAGTCCTCTATCGTCTAATCCAGAGGATTCTCGACCGGGAATCGGCGAGTTTCCTCCAAAACCTTATGAAGATGCAATCGAAGACCCGACTTGCCGCTCTGTTTCTTTTTTCCCTCTCACTCGACGCCGCGATCGCGGGAGCGCAAGCGCCTGCTGCTTCAACGGCGGCTACGCCGGTCACCACGCTGAAAGCGCAGGTGAACGAGGTGATCCTGCCGGTCACTGTCCGCGACAAAAAGGGCCAGGTTGTCCCCAATCTTAAGCAGGACGACTTCATCCTCCAGGAGGATGGACGGCCGGAGACGATCAAGAGCTTCAGCCATGAGACCAACCTGCCGTTCCGTCTGGGCCTGCTGGTCGACACCAGCCGCAGCCAGGAAAATGCGCTGCCCGGTGAGCGCTCGGCGACGGGGAAGTTCATCGACCAGATGCTCTCCCAGCCCGCGGACAAGGCATTTCTGCTGCACTTCGATCATGAAGTCGAATTGCTCCAGGACTTTACCGCCTCCAAACCGAAGCTGCATCACGAGCTGGACGATATGAACACTTCTACAGGCGGAGGGAACGACCAGAGCAGCAGCGATGGCAGCTCCGGCAACCGGAGGCGCGGCGGAACGCAGATGTACGACGCCATCTACCTGGCCGCGAACGAGCTGATGCTCAAGGAGCATGGACGCAAGGCGCTCATAATTCTCTCGGACGGCGTGGACCGCGGCAGCAAGGAATCGATGAACGACGCGATCGATGCCGCGGAGAAGGCCAACGTCTCCATCTACACCGTTTATTTCAAGGGTGAAGAGGACCACAGCGGCGGGGGCGGTAATCCCGGCATGGGGCGGCGCGGCGGCATGGGCGGAGGCGGCTATCCCGGCGGCGGAGGCTATCCGGGCGGCGGTGGCCGTCGAGGCGGACCGACCGGAACCAGCGAGCCCAAGGTCGATGGTAAAAAGATCCTGGAGCAGATTGCCACGCGCACCGGAGGGCTCTGGTTCGAGGCCAAGAAGAAAGACAGCTTCGATGAGATTTATGCCCAGATCGGCGAGGAGCTTCACGGGCAGTATTTGCTGACCTACTCACCGGATAAAGCTGGGAGCAGCGACGATTCCGACGGCTTCCACAAGATTTCGCTGAAGGCCAAAGACGACAAGCTACAGGTGATTACCCGCGAGGGGTATTACTCCCAGAATTAGAGCGGTCCGGCAGGCTTACGCCGCCGAGCGGTCCAGGCAGCACATCCGCGCAGCGCCGCGTGGACGGCTGTTGGCGATCAGGATCGACTCCAGGCCTACCAGGCGCAGCAATTCGAGAACGTGCGGCGACGGATCGACCACATAAAAATCCGTGCCAGCCTCGACCGCGCCGCAATAGATCGTGATGAGGGCGGCTATGCCGGCTGCGTCGATGCGCTCGACGCCGGCGAGATTCAGAGCCACCGATTGCTGCTTGACGCGGGGCAACAACTCGTCGATTACCTGCGTTTCCGTGCCGCGCACCAGCTCACAATTCACCGCAATTACGGCGGCGAGGGAGTTCGAAGCCGAAGAAAGATTGAAAAAAGGCGATACTGTCATAGATGTCCTCCGGATCGGGTGGGCGAGGTAGAGGTTTCGTGCCATCCTCGAATGCTGCTCAGAATCCCGATCCCTTGTTATGAATGGATACGCAAAGATGGCCCCCGCCAGTTCCATTGTAAAATCTGACGCGTTACCGGCTCAGGGCGTTGAAGCCTCCTCGGGGCCTTATTCTTCTCTGTCGCAGCAGCGGGTCCGCGAACTGGCTCGTGCTGCTGGATTTACGGAAGCGGGCATCGTCAGCCTGCCCCACGCAAGCACCGAACGCGACGCCGCGCGCTTTACCGAGTTCATTGCCAAGGGCTATGCGGGGAGTATGGCCTACCTCGGCCGCCGCAACGAAAACGAAGAACTGGTGCGCAGCCGCATCGATCTGCCGTTTCCGTGGGCGCGCTCGGTGGTGGTCTGCCTGGCGAGCTACCACGCGGACGCCCCGCTCTCGACTGCGCCGGCCAGGCCGGGCGCGGGATGGATCGCGCGCTACGCCTGGTCCAGCAGGAAAGACCCCGCCGGCGAGATGCGGCCCAGCGATTACCACAAAGTGCTGCTCAAGCGGCTGCGCGCCCTGGAATCGGAAATACGCACTGCATTTGGCGAATTCGAGAGCCGCGCGTACGTGGATACCGGCCCCATCGTCGAGCGCGCCGCGGCTCGCGCCGCCGGCCTGGGTTGGACGGGCAAGAATACCTGCCTGATCCATCCCAAACTTGGCTCCTGGAACTTTCTGGCCGTGCTGGTGACGTCGCTGGAACTGCCTGCGGAGCACGCGCCGCTGGCTATCCCCGACCGCTGTGGAAGCTGCCGCCGCTGTTTAGACGCCTGCCCTACCCAGGCGCTGATCGAGCCTTACAAGATGGATGCGACCCGCTGCATCTCCTACCTGACGATCGAGCATCGCGGGGCGATTGAAGAGAATTTGCTGGCCGGGGTGGGGCGGCAGGTCTTTGGCTGCGACATCTGCCAGGACGTTTGCCCTTGGAACCGTAAAGCTCCATGGAATCTGGGATATCCGGATCTCTCAGCGAGAGCGGAGTTGATCAATCCGGATTTGGAGTGGCTGGCCGATCTTGCGGAGCAGGATTTCGAGCGGATCTTCAACGGCTCGCCGGTGCGCCGCGCCGGCTTTCTTGGGCTGCGCAGGAACATTGCCATCGCCATGGGCAATAGCGGCCTGACGCGCTTTATGCCCTGGCTGGAGCGATGGGCGCAGGTTGAGGGTGAGGCCGCTCAGGATTCGGCGCGCGCGGCGGTGCGTGAATCCGCGCGCTGGGCTCTGGGCCGCCTGGCTCCTGTCGAGAAGCGTCAAGACGCCGGGAAGGATTGAGTTCAGCGCCGAACGAATTGAGGCCGCACTTACTCGGGGCGGGTTACTTCGAGCGCATTCAATCCTTTGGGTCCCTGTTGCAGCTCGAATTCGACCGACTCGCCTTCATTCAGCGAACGATAGCCGTCCGCCTGGATCGCGGAAAAATGGACGAAGACATCCTCACCCGTAGAACGCTGTATGAATCCGTACCCCTTTGCCCCGTTGAACCACTTGACTACGCCTTTTTCTTTCACTGCCCCTCTCCTTATGAGTTGCCGAAAAAAGATTGCGATGAACGAAACCAACTCTCGGGCAAACGCGCCCAAAGACACCGAAAGCTACCAGTCGTTCCCACATCGGGCGCGGCGGCAGCTCGCACTGAATTCCGGAATGTACCTGAGCCTGCGTCCGAAAAAGGATTTGAGACTGCTAAGAAATCCAGCAATCCAGTGTCACCCCCCGATGAGTCCGTGCTCTGGTTATGGCAGGATTCGAATAAAAATGCAAGAAAAAACCGGCTGGTCCTGGGGCAGCTAATCTTCGGAAAATCCAATTCTTCAATGTTTATGCGGTCGAAAAGCGCTGCTCTGGTAGCATCGAGACTAGAGTTCAGCATGGGATTCATTTCAGCATCCGAGACAGACCTTCCCGCCCAGTCCCCAACGGAGGGTGAGCAGCCGACTGTCGCCCCTACGACCCTCCATGCGGCCGAGGAAGGGCCGCTGCCGATCTATGGATTCGAGTGGCGGCGGGATGGCAAAACCCTGCTGCACTACCTTCTGGACACCGAAGTGCATACCTTCGCCTTCAGCGTCGCCGCCAACGCCATTCTTTCCTTTATCCCGTTCATCGTGATGCTCTACACCATCGCCAACAGCGTCTTTCATTCGCAGCAGATGGTGAATTCGATCGGCGATTTCATCAAGTACCTGCTGCCGTCCAACCAGGACTTTGTGGTCAGGAATCTTGTTCTCGTAGCCCCGCGCCAGGGAGTGCGCATCTTGTCCTTGCTCATGATCCTGGTCTCCTGCACCGGCATCTTTCTGCCTCTCGAAGTAGCTCTGAACCGTTCATGGGGCGTCGCCAAGAGCCGAAACTACATCATGAATCAACTGATCGCCCTTGGCCTGGCGCTATGGATGGTGATTCTCGGCATGGCCAGCGTCATGATCAACGCGGGGCAGCGCTCGATACTGACCGCTGTCTTCTTCGGGCACATCGACAATATCGCCTATCGTCTGATCGATGAGTCCTGGCTGGCGATTTCTACGGCCGCGGCCAGCATCCTGCTCTTCTTTTCGATCTACTGGGTGTTGCCCAACCGCAAGCTTCCCGCAAGCCCGGTCCTGCGCGTTTCCATTGTGACCGGCTTGCTCTGGGTAGGCGCGAAATATCTCTTTGTCGCGCTGCTGCCGCGCCTTGACTTGCCTGGGTTGTACGGTCCGTTCTCGGTCTCGGTGGGCTTGCTGCTGTGGGCTTATGTCTCGGGGCTTTTGCTGTTCGCCGGGGCGCAGTTCAGCGCCATGCGGCACCATGACCACAACCGCCATTCGGCTTGAGTTAGAGCAGAAGCAGAATTACCGTAATGGAGCGACCAGCGGGCAGGGCGGATTTTTCTTGAGGAAAAATCCGCTCGACCTCCGAGGCCTCATCTTATGCCAATTCTGCTTCTGCTGTAGCTTGCTCTTTGATTCGCTTGCGGGCCGGCAGTGCCGGGGTCAGCTTTTCGTCGCCAATTGGGGAGATACAAAGCTGATCAGCTCGCCGATACTGCGATGCTTCGTCAGAGGATGCTGAAGAGGGCTGTCCGATCGGACATGGTATTGATTCCGGCGTCCGGATTTTGTAACCGCAACGTAGCCGATGCCGATCAGCTCTTCCACGATGCGTTGAACCGCTCGCTCCGTAAGTCCGACGATCGCCGCAATCTCTCGCATGCGGAGATCGGGATGTTGAGCGATCGAGGCAAGCACGTATGCGTGATTGGTGAGGAGCGGCAATTCGCGGACAGATGCATCGGAATTCTGAGTTGGATCGAGCATATTAGCTCCCCGTCAGGACGGATCGATAGCAAAGTATGTTGTGCACGTAGATTCGAGGGTAGACATTTCCCGTTCTGGCCACAATGCCACATTTAGGGTAAGCACAGGCAGTTCTACTCAAGGGTGAGAAGAATTGGTTGGCGTAACCAACCGGAAACCGCATAGAGCGGCTGAGCTTTAGAGGAGGTGCAAGTGAGTCTTCAGCAGACGAAAATCAACACTCGCCAGGTAATGCCTGCGAGCGAAGGTTCACAAAGCGGATCAGATCGCCGACGCTGCGATGACTGGCCAGAGGATGGCGCAGGCGAGCCTCCGGCTGAACCTCGTAGCGGTTCCGGCGGCCGTCTTTGGTAACTACGATGTAACCGGTAACGGTCAGATCGTCCACAATGCGCTGCACCGCGCGTTCCGTTATACCAATGGTTGTTGCGATCTCTCGCATGCGTACATCCGGCTTCTCTGCGATCAGCGCCAGCACATGCGCGTGATTGGTGAGCATGGTGATGCTGTGGTTCGATGACGCCGTTTTCGCTGAAATATCGATCATTCTTGGACCTCAAGGCAAAATCGCAGAAATGTGAAGCAGTAATCGCAAATCAAACTTCTTAGAGCAGAAGCAGAATTACCGTAATGCAGCGACCAGCGTGCAGGGCGAATTTTTCTTGAGGAAAAATCCGCTCGGCCTCCGAGGCCTCACCTTATACCAATTCTGCTTCTGCTGTATGGCGATGGCAAATGTGCAGAAACGCCTCTGATTGAGGAACTGGCTGTGACGGGAAAGTCAAACTATCTGGGGAAAACATTTTATCTGCGTCCCCTACTCAAACAGTCCAGTGAGGAAGCGCGTCAACCCAAAAAACGATACCTATGCAACTGGAATTTTATGCTAAATCCGCTTGATTTCAATCGATTTATACCTCAAAAGTTGCATTTCCAGGTGCAATCGATTGTTTTTTTTCGAGATTTGGCTGTTTCCATCTTACGCTGACCGGCTTCTGTCCAAGCGGCGCCTTTGTCGAGTCTTTTGTCGATCCCAGTGGCCGCATGAGGAGGAAATGATAGACCCCATTTTGCTCTTCTATCCCTTCCTCTTGCAAGAGCGACTACGGAAGCCGAAAGGCTTTGACGGCGATGGCATTCGGTTGACGCCCTGTGGGCAGCAGGGTAAAGAGTGAATTGGTGCGGGTGCGTATGACAGCCACGTCGCCCGAATGCGCATCCACGGCAAAGAGCAGCTGTCCTCCCGCGGAAAAAGCCAGCGCGTCGGGCCCGTCGCCTACATGAATGGAACCAGACGCCGCGCCGGGCTCTGAAGTCACACTGCTTGGCAACCGCTTGCCGTCATCGATCGAATACACCGAGATTTCCTGAGAACTGAAGTTGCTTTCATAAAGAAGCGCATTGTCCGCAGTGACCAGTCCGCGTACCGGGTGTGAACCCATCAGATACGCGCCTCCGACGTCATTGGTACCGGTCACCACTTCTGAGATTGTGTCGGAATCGAAATTCGATACGAAGAGTTCGCCGCCGTCGGGCTTCAGCGCCAGGTGCACAGGCGACTTGCCCACATCGAGCAGCGCCTCCAGGGCGTCAGGTCTGGCAGGAGTAGTTGCGTCGCCGCTTCTGGCCAGGGCAATAGCCATGATCTGGCGGCCGCCGGAGCAGGCTACGAAGGCCTTGCTGGAATCGGGCAGAATCACCGCATCGGTGGCTCCGGCGCAGCCCTCGATCACCTTGCGGATGCTCGGAAGAGCGCGGCCATCGGCGGCAAAGATGCTCACGCTGTTGCCGAGACGATTGGTCACCACGAGCGATTTGCCATCGGGCGAAATCCGCGCCAGGCCGGGGCCTTCGCCGGTTCCGGCAACTGCCACCTCGCGGCGGGTTTTCAAATCGAGGATGGAAACAGAATTCGATCCTGAGTTGGCCACATAGGCCAGATCGCCCGCTGCATTCACATCGATGAAATACGGCTGGCGATGTACGGGAATCGTGGCCACTACGGCATTCTTTTCCGTGTCAATTAAGGAGATGGAGCCATTGTTTTGGCCGCTTCCGGAGTTGACCACGTAAACTTCGTTCCGTTTTGGATTGGCAACCACGCCGGTTGGGTTCTGACCTACCTGGAGTTCGCGATCGAGGCGCACATTGACCACATCGAAGACGGAGACCGTGTTGCTGGCGCCATTGGTGACGTAAGCAAATTCGCGGTAATTGGGCGGATACTCGGGAAAGTCGTGGTTGCGGCAGCCGCCGATGGCCAGCAAACCTAAAGCGAGGGCCAACGCTGGCGTGACCTTTGCTCCAAATTTGGACCGGTTGCTCACGCGGTAGCGGTTCCCACATGAATGCCGCGCGGCACAGTGCGGTGGAGCACGGCGGCAATCTGCTCCAGTTCGTCCATCATGGTTGCAAACTGCTCGGGATAGATGGATTGTGGCCCGTCGGACAGGGCCTTGTCAGGTTGGTGATGTACTTCGACCATGATGCCGTCGGCGCCGACAGCTACAGCGGCGCGCGCCATTGGAACCACCTTATTACGCTTGCCGGTGCCGTGGCTCGGGTCGACGAGGATGGGCAGATGGCTTAGCCGCTGCACGGCCGGGACGATGCTCAGGTCCAAAGTGTTGCGGGTATGGTCGGCGAAGGTGCGCACTCCGCGCTCGCAGAGGATGACCTGGTAATTGCCTTCGCTCATCACGTACTCGGCGGCCATCAGGAACTCATCGAGCGTGGCCGACATGCCGCGCTTGACCAGGACCGGCTTGCGCGTCTTTCCCGCCTTTTTCAAGAGCGAAAAGTTCTGCATATTGCGGGCGCCGATCTGGATTACGTCCGCATATTCGGTGACTATTTCCAGAGATTCATTGTCGATGGCCTCGGTGATGATGCGCATTCCGGTGCGCTCGCGAATCTCGGCCATGATTTGGAGGCCTTCGAGGCCCAGCCCTTGGAAGGCGTACGGCGAAGTGCGCGGCTTGAACGCTCCGCCGCGGAAGAACTGCGCGCCCGAGGCTGCTACCTGGTCGGCAATGGCGAAAGCCTGCTCGCGGGTTTCAATGGAGCACGGGCCAGCCACGATGGCCACGGATTTGCCGCCTCCGATGACCGCGTCGGTACCGGGAAAGCGGATGATCGTATCCTCTTCCTTCACATCGCGGCTGGCCAGTTTGTAGGGTTTGGAAACCCGGATGACTTCGGCGACTCCAGGAAGGAATTCGAGGTTGCCTCGATCCACTTCGCCCTGGTTGCCGGTAATGCCGATGGCGGTGCGTTGTGCTCCGGGAAGAGCGTGTGCGCGAAATCCCAATTGCTCGATATGTTCGCAGACCGCCTGCACCTGCTCTTGCGTTGCCTGCGCTTTCATCACTACCAGCATGGCCATTGCCCTCAAGAGATAAGTGTAATGGCTGCCGTGAAGGAAGGGCAATGTTGGGTCTGGCGCCCTTCGCCGCGAATGCTATCGAAATCGGCTGGATCGGGATGGAAACAGGAAGAAATTCGTGTTGCAGAGCGACTTGCCGAGCAGGACGAAATGAGAATCGCGCGCGGTTATTCGGCGTTGGTTTCCAGCTTGCCGGAGTAGGAGGCGACAATGGCGGGCGCCAGAACCATTGCTACGAAGGCAACGCCAATAAGAAGGTTATGCATTTGAGCTTTCCTCGCTGAACTGGTCTGAATTCGTTTACAACCTAAGGATGACTCAAGTAACCAGGTTACCAAATAGCACGAATGCCCTGTTTCAAAACAGGACAGTGTTATCCCGCCTCCCACCAAAGTGTTAGATCGGTTCTCAATGGTTGGAAGTGTCGGGCTTTGCGCCGGATTTTCCCATGGCTACCGAGGTGAAGACCTTGAGCACCTGGAGGAAATCCTTGCTCTTGAGCTTGGGATTGTCCTTGAGCAGCACCAGGCCCAGCCCGTAGCAGACCAGCACCGCCGCCACAATCGACACGGGAAACGCCCAGATCCCTACCCCAAGCTGGCCGTAGATCAGCGGCAGCGCCAACACCGCAAGCACGACCAGCACAATGCTCACCCGCACCCAGAGCTCGCCGGATTTCGCATCTTCAGCCTTCGACTGGCTTTCGGTAATGTGCCGCTTGCTGGTGCTCGTGTCGTGCATGTCTCCCACTGCGATATCCAGCTTGGAGTTGCCGCTGGTGGCAATGTCGTACTCGGTGCTCGAGCTGTCATACTGTTCGCCAAACTTGATCTTGGTCACGATGCCTCCGCTTGAGTTATGGATGATGCGACCATCATAATCTTCACGGCACGATTTCATGGGGTGATTTCATGGCTTGATTTCATGGCTTGATTTCATGGAATGATTTCATGGAATGACCGGTTCAGGATGTATCACGGGTTTCGGTTCTTGTTCCAGCGGCTTTCCCTCTCCATCTCTGTCCGTGTTCGAACCCTTTCGCTCGATGCCTTCGCGCAAGCGCAATTCCTCATTCTTCACCAAAAGGTCCGTCCATCCCGGCCGCTCATTCACCTTGGACTTCACTCCTTCCAGCGTCTGGCCAAAATCTTCAAGCTGGGCGCTCATGCGGCTCTCTCCGCGCAAATGCGGTGGCCCAACGATATTGCCGATCCTGCCTACGATGTAGACCACGGTCAGCTCGGTCACGGCATGAAGCGCGGGTTCGCTGGATGCCGTTCCAGAAGAAGGCGGTCCGCGCACGGCATGGCCGTCGCTGGCGTGTACGACGGCCGTTTGCACATCGCCGTGATCCGCCCCGATCTTCAGATCCAGCCGATCGTGCTCGCCGATATCTCCGAATAAAACATCGACGTCGCCGGTCATCCTATGGCAGGCGGGAGGTGCGCAGCTCAAAGGAATCTGGTTCGCGCTGGGCACGGACACGATCTGGACATTCTGCCCATGAAATGCAAGCAGCGCCGGAAAATCCACGCCGGGCGCAGGCGCGTGTGCGTGCAGGGCGATGTAATGGGTTTCGGGAACCTGGACTTGCGCCCGGCTGGAAAGATACCCAGAACAATTCAGGTCGTGGTGCACGAGTTGGTCTGTAAGGCATTTGCGGTACACATCCCCTTCGGGAGTGTGGGGCGCCTCGGGCGCAAGGTCGGAGATATGTCCGTGAGAATCGACCTGTCCGGGCACGTCGGCTGGCTCCGTGGCTGCGTCGGACTGAGTTTGTGGGCTTGTGTCGTGCCAGCCATGATTCGCGATCAGCACCACGCCCAGCACCAGCATGACAAAGGCCGCGACGCGCGCTCTGGGATCATGGACAAGGACCGAGAATGCCCGCCTTCCCCAAGATGGTGGCGTGACACGGATAACCAGATCGCCCTCCTGGGGCGAACCTTTGGCCGAAGATTTCTGTGAAGGGTCGAAGGGTGTCTGTTCGTTCAAGATAAAGTGGCGTAACTCAAATAGCCACAGCAGCATTATGCTCCCAAGCGCAAGCGCCAGACGGGAAATTATTGGAGTGAATACTAGGAGTATGCCGATACGGTTCGGATGAAGGTCTCAGCCGTTCCATCGCTCGCGTTCACGAAATGCACATCGGACGGGTCGCGCCGGGGAGTGTCGACGGAGAAGATGACAAACGGATGCTCGAGAATCTCAGGAAAGCCGTGAACCACGCCGCGCCGGAAGAATTGCATCTTCCCCGGAGACAGTTCGACAGGCTCGGCTCCTCCCACGACAAACCTGGCCCGGCCGCTGATTACCACCAGGTACTCGTCGCAGGTCTCATGGTAATGAGCGGGAACTTTGGAATAGACGCGGAAGAGACGGGAACTGGCCGCTGTCTCATCGGTGAGGCGCATGTCGAGCAGCATCGTTTCGGCAGTCTCCGGAAGGCTCGCGGCGAGGGCGCGGAGGTCGAAGCTGCCATTTTCGCTGGGTACAACAGGAAGTTTACTCAAGGATGGGTTCCTCCTCCATCGTCGACGTTCTGGCTCACTCCTCAAAGGATGTGAACGGGGAACGAAAGATTCATGGAGAAACCGGGAGGAAGTTCGGACATTCCATGGCCGGAAGATCGATTGAGCAGTCCCTTAAACCGCTGTCCGGTTCCGCTTATTCAAACTTGGTATCGGCAGAACCGGACTTGGCAGCAACGACGGCAGGGGCAATAACCATTCCAATAAAGGCAAGGGCAATCAGAACATCATGCATGGGTGCAGTCTCCTCTGTGGGAGTTCTTTGGAACATCTCCACACCCAGATAATCGGCCTGATTGGAAAATTCTTAAATCCCACGAAGACAGCGCAGGTAATCTTTCGTAGTGTTACCTATGTACCCACCTTAGTGTTATTTTGAATCAGTTGAGCCGGTGACCCACCCAAATTGCGAACTTAAGGCTTGATTTTTCGGCGCTGCCCTTGCCACTTGACCGCCATCCACAGCAGGTAACCTAACTGAATAGCCCAGGTACAGCAATACGCTGCGACCAGAAATTTATGCCCCATTCTCTACCGCCTTCTCCGGGTTGGGTCGATCTCCAACCAATTCATTTGAAAATCTTAAGTTTTAGTCTGCGGCCAGCGCCGCTGCCTCATCCGCGCTATCGATCCGCTGTTGCCGCCGCTCCAGATAGACCCGGATGGCCAGAACCGCAAGCCCCCAGACCGCCCAGGCCAGCACATTCCAACCAAGGGCCGCCGCAATAGGAGGCGCCAACCCCGAATCAGGGCCGCCGCCAAGTACAGGAGAGGGATGCTGCGTCCTCCAGATGCGGTTGGCGAGGTAATTGATCGGCATATCGATTGCGCCAAAAACCGCCAGGACAGCCGCCAGGGATTGCATCTCGGAGCCCGCCGCAAACCGCCGTACCAGCAGATAGCTGACATAGATCAGCCACAGGATCAGCGTGGTGGTAAGCCGTGCATCCCATGTCCACCAGATGCCCCAGACCGGCCGCGCCCAGAGTGGGCCGGTAACCAGATTTACGGTGCAGTAGAGCACTCCGACCTCAGCTCCGCAGAGCGCCCAGGCGTCGGCCGCCATCGCTCTTGCCGGATCGCTGCGCCGCCACGAGAGCACCAGCATCGAGGCCACGAAGTTGATGCTGAAAAACAGATAGCAGAGTATGCCGTGCGGCACATGGTAATAAAAGATCCTTTGCACTTCGCCCATGGTGGCTTCTGTCGGAGCGATGAAAATGGCTTGGTCAAAGCCCCAGGCCATCAGAGCCAGAATGCCAAGAGTGGCCAGCACAATTAAGAGTTTTTTCATTGGATTTCTATGCCTCCTGCAACGCATAGGAGTGCTTTCAGTTTAGCTTGCCGATTCAGAATTCTACTCGGCCTCGATGACCGTATCGAAAAGCAGCAGGCTGACGGTGGTGAAGACAATGTCGTAGCCGGCCAGCATCTTGATGAACAGGTGGTCCGGGTCGCTGTTGTCGCCCGTCAGGATGGTATTGACCGAGAGCACCATCGCCAACAGCGCGGGCAGAAAAATGGGAAAGAGGATCAGCGGCAGCAGGAGTTCGCGGCTGCGGCTGCGGATCGAGAGCGCAGCAAAGAAGGTTCCGTTGGAGACCAGGGCCCACGTTCCCAGTGGTATCACCAGGGCCAGCAGCCAGGTATCGCCCAATGGATGGAGGTTATAGAAGATGAAAAAGATCGGGCCGAGAATGCACTGGACGATGCCGACAAAGAGGAAGTTGGCCAGCACCTTGGCCAGAAACATCGCCGCTCCGCCGCTCGGAGTCATGCGCAGGGCGTCGAGCACCTGGTGGCGGATCTCGCGCGCCCAGGCTTGATTGAGCGCCGAGACGCTGGCGAAGAGAGTGGCCACGCAGAGCACGCCGCCGGCGATCTCGCGCGAGGTAGCCTGCGTAGGGTCGAAGGCCATACTGAAGAGCACTACGACCAGCAGCGCGAAGAAGAGCATGGAGTTGATGGCGTCGCGGGATCGCCACTCGATACGCAGATCTTTGCGCAGATGCGACCAGACCAATCCAGCCCAGCTCAACTCGTTGGAGCGCGCCGCGGTCATGGATTTGCCTCGGCTGCCGGCTTTGCATCTTTGGTCAGGTCGGCGACGGTGGCTTCGGCAGCGCGCAGGTAATCGGCCGGCGCGAGGATGAGTTGGGTGCCGCGTACCCCGGCTGAGACGCTGATCTCGTCGAAGATCTCGATGGTTTCGTCCGCGAAGACGGGATAAGCCTTTTTGGCGCCGAAGACGGTGACGCCGCCGCGGATGTAACCGGTGAGCGGCTGAACTTCTTTCAGGGAGACCATCTCGGCCTTGCGCACTCCGGCGGCGCGAGCGAGCTTCTTGAAATCCAGCTCGGCATCGCCGGGAATTACAGCGAAGAAGTGATTGCCCGCGCCATCGGTGGTGAGCAGAGTCTTGAAGACCTGTTCGACGGGCATCTCGATCTTTTTCGCAACGGTAACGGCGGTCAAATCTTCAGGATCGACCTCATACTCGCGCAGCGAGTAGGGAATGCCGAGGCTGTCGAGGAAGCGCGCTCCGTTGGTCTTCATAGCGTAGGGCTCCCTTCAATAAGGGATTCCAACCTTCCAGCGCGCAGGGTGAGGATGGTATCGGCGATGGGAGCAGCGAGTTCGCGCTGGTGGGTGGTGAGCAGGATCGTGCGGTTGCCGGTCTTGAATTTGGCCAGGAGCTGGATCATCTGGCTGACGCTTTCGACATCCATGTTGGAAAAGGGCTCGTCGAGAAGCAATAGTTCGGGCTGCGAAAGCAGGACACGGGCCAGGGAAGTTCGCTGGCGCATGCCCTGCGAGTACTGGCCAACGGTGCGAGGCAGCGCGGGGTCCAGGCCTACCTGACGCAGGGCGTCTTCAGGCGCGAGACAGTCCGTGCCCAGGTAGAGGCTGCGGAAATATGCGAGATTTTCGAGGCTGGTGAGCTCGTCGTAGAGCATCGGCGCGTGGCTCATGTAGCCGATGCGGGCTCGTGCGGCGTGGGGCGCGAGATCGCCAAATACGGTTACCTTGCCTGCAGAGGGATGGAGCAGGCCGGCGAGGATGCGCAGCAGTGTGGACTTGCCGGCGCCATTTTCGCCCAGCAGGACGTAGCATTTGGCGGCAGCGAAATCGACCGTGACCTGGCGCAGCGCGGCGAACCCGCCGAATAGACGCGAGACCGATTCGAGGCGTGCGATGGGGGTCTTCGGCGAAGAGGCTGAGACCGAATCGGGAATGGCTGCGGAAGCGGTCTCGTTCATGATTCGGGGATTATTTTCCGTTCGAGGCGATCATGGCTGTGCTTGGCGAGCCTGTTACAGCCGGTTGAACAGCTGCGCTCTTGTCCTTGGCGGGCGGCTGAGCGCCGGCCGGCTGGGCGGGTGCGTACTTCGAGGCGCATTTGGCCTGGAGTTGCGTCGCGTGGAAGACGCCGTCCTGGCCGAAGGTTCCGATAGCCAGCGCCTGGGCGTCGCCTTTGAAGGTATCCGGAGGCGGCTCGGAGCCCTGGTAATTGACCAGGATGGAGCGAGGACTGGCAGCGGCCTTCGGATTATGGCTCTCGAACTCGGTCAGGACGAAGGTAACGTGAGTCCCGCTCTGCTGGATGGTCTCCGGCTTGACGAAGCCCTCGACGCGAAGACTCGAACGGTAGGCCTTGGCCCCCATGGCCTGCATTTCGGGGACGGTCACGTAATAGCTCTTGCTGCTGGCGGCGCCGGTGTAGGCGAGATAGCCGATGGTGCCCAAAATGATGACGGACGCGATGCCGATGCGTGTATGTTGAGCGGTAAGTTTCATTGTTACCCCGTGTTTCCGGGCATCCCAAGCCGTCTGACGCGAATGGGGCTGCCAAGCTCTACTCTACGAGCCGGTGGAGATGGGGTCAACTGATGGCGGGAAAACGGAGGAGATGGGAAAAGGGCTGGCCGCACCCAGAATGTTGGAACATTCGCGTGCAGCCAGGGGGAGGGGAAAGTTGAACTTCGAAATCGGTTGGGGTATTGAGTAGGTTCCGGGGGAGGGAATTTCCTCAATCGGCGTTGTTGTTGCCTTCCGCTGCTATCGCGGCGGAAGAGGAACTGTTAGCGGTCTTCGTGCCTCACGGGTTTGGGGGAGGAGACAACGATGGCGGGGGAGGCGACCATCGCGACGAAGACCAGGGCAATTAGAAAGTCATGCATGGGAAGCAATCTTCTCCGGGCCAGCAAGCGTGCCTCGGAGGGTACTTCCCGAGGTAACCAACCAAAGCGCTTGTAGGTTCGTTAGTAATGTTACTTTGCCTGAGCCGGAAGAAAGAGTCCAGCAAAAAAGGTCTGCATTCCAAAGACTTTGAGGGGATTGACATCGCGCGATAGTTGTAGAGATTGTGCAAGTTATACATGGGCAAGGCTTTCCCAAACCTCGAAAACGAGGGTTGGAAAAGCCTGCCAAGCCAAGGGTGCTATTCGGCGGCTTCCAGCGTTTGGGCGGCGCGGTTGATGGCCTGGGTCAGCACGTCGAGCTGCTGCGAGGCCGCGACAGGGTTCTTGGCGTCCAGGGCTTCGTTGACGCCAGGAATGACGACCGCTGCATAGCCGGTGTATTCGCCGGGAGCGTAGATGGTGTGCTTGTACCAGGGACGGTTGGGCAGGCCGGTCTCCGAGATAAAGTCAGCCTCGGTGTCGCGCAGGCTCTGGTTGAGTTGGGTGAGCTGAGCGGCATTTGCGCCTGGACTTAGCTGGCGGCTATGAACAGCCTCGGCAGCCCTGGTAAAGCGAGTCGCGGCAGCTTCCGCTGGCGCGAAGTCGAGAGTCTTGGCCGACGGTTTGCGCTTGGCGGCGTCGAGGTAAGAGGCGATCTCCTTGCCGTAGGTGACATAGTCGTAGGGCAGAACGTCGGCGTCGGCCATGTGCAGGGCTTCGAGACCCAGAATGCGCGCCATCTCCTGGAGGTAGACGAAGGTGGGGTCGGCGTTCTGCGTGAACCACGCGTAGTTGTCAAAGACGGAGTGGTAGACGCCGTAGCTGCCGTGAGACCCGATGTCGGTCGAGGGCACGCCCACGTGCTGCAGGAAGGGCGTGAAGTCGGAACCCGAGCCGAGGTCGCCCACGGCTACGTCATCGATGGGTGCATTGGCATGAGGGACGTGGCCGGTGTTCGAGTCGCGCACTTCGCCGGCTGAGGCCAGCTTCCACTGGCTGTAGACCGTGCCGCCTTTGGGGCTGGGGACTTGCTTGGCGACTTCGCGGATGAATTCTTTCAAAGAGGGAACAGCTTCAGCGCTGAACTGGGTTCCCGCCACGGCTACGTCGACGTTGAAGTAGGCGGCGGCATGTTCCAGGGTCTTGGCATGTTCCTCGGTCCACTCGGTCGATCCGATGAGGCCTTCCTCTTCGGCGTCCCAACTGGCGACGACGATGGTGCGCTTGGGCTTCCAGCCGGCTTTGATGAGCGCGCCGAAGCCATGCACGGATTCGAGCATGGCGGCCGTGCCGCTGTTGGGATCGACGGCGCCGTAGACCCAGGCATCGCGATGGTTCCCGACGACGACCCAGTTGTCTGGGTACTCCGTACCTTTGATTTTTCCAATGACGTCCCAGATGGTGCGGATCTGATAGTCCTGGTCGGAGATTAAGTGGATGCTAACCCCGCTGCCGCCGATGTGGTAACTGAAGGGCAGCGCTCCCTGCCAGCCCTTGGGAACGCTGGGCCCTTTCATCGCCTGCAGAATGGGCGACGCGTCGTGATAGCTGATGGGGATGGAGATGATGCTGGGTTGGTTGCCGGTCTTGAGCGGGTCCAGGCGGGCGGAATCGGGCAGATCCACGGTCGATGCCACGCCAGGGGTTTGCGGGTCGCCGGGGTATTTGAAGAGATATTGGACCGATCCTCGCTGGACAGCGGTTTCCGGACGCCAGGGACCGTCCGGGTAGGCGTCGCCCTGGAAGTAGCCATCGTCCTGCGGGTCGGAGTAGATGAGCACGCCGACGGCTCCGCGCTGCTCGGCAATGTAGACCTTGACGCCGCGGAAGTTGGCTCCGTAGCGGACCAGGACGATCTTGCCGTGAAGGTCGATGTGCTGGGCGGCGAGGGCGTCGAAGTCTTCAAGACGCCCATAGTTGGCGTAGACCACCTCGCCGGTCACGTCGCCCGATCCTGAAGAGCCGTTGAAGGGCATGACCACGCGGGGATCGTCCTGAAATGGGTCGCTTGAAACGTGCTCGCGCGCAGGGCCGGTGATCAGCAGGGCGCCGTCGTCGCTGTGGGCCTCAAAGCTGACCTTGCGGGGCTGGTTGAGCAGTACGCGGTAGGGAACGATCTTGGTTTCGAGGCCAGCGGCGATGAACTTCTGGGCGACATACTCGGCCGTCTCGTGATCCTCGGGCGAGCTGGCGATGTGCGGCTTGGCGGTGAGGATCTTGAGATGCTGGCCGGCAAGCTTGGCGTCGGGCACGGCGAGGAAATCGGCGTCGATCTTCGATTGAGCCGTGAAGTCGGTGTAACCGAAGACCTGCGCCGGAGTGGAAGGTGCTGGCGTCTGCGCCGTAACCGGAGGTGTGATCGGCAAGAAGGCCAGGATGCAGACGATTGACTGGACCGCGGGACGCAGGCGCATGAAAGGGTTCCTCACAGGATGGAGTTGCAAAGCGGATCAAAGAATCAGCTTATACCAGGCTAAGCGGTGTATTGGTCAGAACTAATTGTTCTGTTCGGAGCCCGAAGAAAGCCATCGCATGCCGTTTGGTAGCGGAACAGAGGCGCAATCGAGATGGATTACGCGACGATGTTGGGGAACCTGGGAGGGAGATGAAGCGTGAAGCAAGAGCGGCCGCATGAGCAAGGCGCCGCCCACTCCAAGTTCGCAGACTCGTTCAGTGGCTCCCTCGCGGACTACGGCGATCCGTGCCTCGGGTATTCGCCCCAATCGATGAGAGCCGGGAATGACTCGCAGTGCGCCGTTGGCTTCGTCGCATGGGTCGAGGTGCAGCCGAATTGAGATCATCTGTTCGAGAACGAAGGCTGGCGGCTGGACGTGGAGGACATCAGCCTTCATCGACCAAGGTCCGAATCCGTCGGCCTCAACTCTCTCCTGTACTGCAATCGTTACGTCCTGATGCCAGGGAACCTTCCAGTTGGCATCCGCGATCTTGTCGAAAAGGATTCCTCTTACGGGAAAGAATCCGGGTCCAAGAACTGATTCAACCAGCGCGCAAACTGCCGGCAATCCTGCCAGTTCCCGAACTTCAGAAGAGACATCCAACAGATTGCGGACAGCGAAGATGCCACCGTGTTTCCTGACCGATCCCAACTGATCGATACGCTCAATGGCAGCGAGGAGTCGAGTCACTTCCTGTGTTGACAGAACGTCTTCGCAAATTGCAAATCCCTCGGTCTCGACACCTGTTGACACGTCACGCAAATGCGATCCTTGCATAGAATTACCCTACACCGTGCCAAGCGGATTTCCGAACTGCATTCGGATGTTGAATGCGCCTTCGGCCTGCTCGCGCCGATTCGCATCGGACGGCAATCTTATCTATGATTCCAGTGCGAGATGAATCTTAAACTGAACAATCCGTTTTCAATCCGTTCCCGGCCGAGTTCGTGCCAATGAGCGAATCCATTACCGTCTCCAAAGAGGACTACCTCAAGGCCATCCTCGAAGCGGAATCGGAAGGCCACAACGTCATTCCAGCCACGCTGGCGCACTGGCTCTCCGTCTCGGCTCCAGCCGTGACCATGGCTCTCAAGCGCCTCAAGCGCGATGGTTTTGTGGATGTGAAGAGTGACGGCCCCGACCGTTTCATCCGGCTCACCGCCAGCGGCAAGGAGAAAGCCTATCGTACCGCGCTCCGTCATCACCTGATCGAACGCATGCTCTCCGAAGTCTTCGGTATGGAGTGGTACGAGATCCATGCCGAGGCCGAGCGTCTCGAACACGCGGTTTCGCCTGCCTTCGAAGCCCGCCTGATCGAAAAACTCGGCGAGCAGGGCACCTGCCCGCATGGCAACACCGTCTTGCCCGAGAGCCCGTCGCAACGCCGCAAGCGCGGCTTGATCCAACTCTCCGAAGCCGCCGAAAAGACCGACTACGTGATCTCCGCGCTCTACGAACGCGACCCTAAACTGCTCGTCTTCCTCTACCACTCCGGCATCAGCCCCAACACCCGCGTCCGATTGCTGGCCAAGAACTACGACCAGACGGTCTCCATCGAAACTCCCATGGGAACCATCACCCTGGGGCGGCCCGCCGCCGAGCGAGTCTGGGTCAAGCGCCTGACCGCGAAGGATTCCCCGAAAGATTCGATCAAATGATCGAGGCAAAATACTTGAGCCGCAGGATTTCGCCTCGATCGTCTCTTTACGCGTCTTCGCCACGGGGTGCATCATGGATGGCAACGCTGGAAGATCGGCAATCGCCTCCTGGCAAGGGAATCGACGGGTAGGAGCATTCCACAAAGCGGCTCCCTGGAGCCGGAAAGCGGGTCTTGAATGAATTGTCTAGTCGCGCACTGCCCTACAGCCGGCTGCTATATGCGGGTGCCGATTGGCATGGTGGCCACTGTCACGATGCCGGATTTCGACCCGACGCTTTATATGCTCGTGACCTGCCATAGCTGCGGGAAGGAATTTCGGGAGCTCGCCTCGCTTCTCGAGCTGGTCCCGCAAGCCAATGTAACCGGAAAATTCCTGGCCAGGCATAAAACTGCGGCACGATAAACCTAAGTGTTTGAAAATAAAATACTTCTTTTCTTGAGCTGAATCGCCTGGCGAGAGGCATCCTCGTAAAAATCCGCGTTTCGCTCATATCACGGGCCGAATTCGCTCGGACGCGATATACCTGTGCCGTCACTGGGAATGTTCATTGTCCTCCAAAATTCATTAACTATAGTTAACACCCTGTGGCATACTCTTGCTAAGGGCATGGGGCGCCCGTTCCCAATGGCAACCCAAATCAGCGAAAACCGGTCCGGCGAATTCCCTGTCGAAGTCCTTCGCCCCTCCATGCCGGACATCTTTTCGTCGGTGCATGTCTCTCGCTCGCCCCAGATGTGGCGCCGTGTGCTCGGCTTCATTGGCCCCGGCTTCCTCATCTCCGTCGGCTACATGGACCCCGGCAACTGGGCCACCGACCTCGCCGCCGGCTCGCGCTACGGCTATACCCTGCTCTTCGTGATCATGCTGTCGAATCTGATGGCCATCCTGCTGCAGAGCCTGGCCATCAAGCTGGGCGTGGCCACCGAGCAGGATCTTGCCCAGGCCTGCCGCGCCAGCTATAGCCGCCGCGCTTCCTTTGGCTTGTGGGTGATTGCAGAAATTGCCATCGCCGCCTGCGATCTCGCCGAAGTCATTGGTTCGGCTATCGCCCTGCAACTCCTCTTCCACATTCCGCTGATCATCGGCGTGCTCATCACCAGCCTCGACGTGCTGCTGATCCTGCTGCTGCAGCATCGCGGCTTCCGCTACATCGAGGCCCTGGTCATTGTGCTCATCGGAACCATCGCGGCGCTTTTTGGCATTGAGATCGTGCTCTCTCGCCCTGAGCTTGCGCCCATCCTGAGTAACCTTTTCGTGCCTCGAAGCCAACTGCTCACCAACCCGGAGATGCTCTACATCGGCATCGGCATCCTGGGCGCGACGGTGATGCCGCACAATCTCTACCTGCATTCCTCAATCGTCCAGACGCGCAACTATCCGCGGACCCAGGAAGGGAAGCGTGAAGCCATCCGCTTCGCCAATTGGGATTCAGCGGCGGCGCTGACCATGGCGCTCTTCGTCAATGCGGCGATTCTGGTGGTTGCTGCCGCAGTCTTTCATCGCAGCGGACATACCGAGGTTGCCGAGATCGAAGATGCATATCGCCTGCTCTCGCCTCTGCTTGGCGTAGGCGGAGCCAGCGTCATCTTCGCCATCGCGCTCCTGGCATCGGGCCAAAATTCGACGCTTACTGGAACCCTCGCCGGCCAGGTTGTCATGGAAGGCTTCCTGAACATCCGCCTGCCGCAGTGGAAGCGGCGCTTGATCACCCGTCTGGCGGCCATCATTCCCGCGGTCATCGTAGTGGCTCTCTATGGCGAACACGGCACCGCCAGGCTGCTCATCTTCAGCCAGGTAGTCCTGAGCATGCAACTCAGCTTCGCCGTCTTTCCGCTGGTCGCCTTCACCAGCGACCGCCGCAAGATGGGCCAATTCGTTAACGCGCCCTGGCTCAAAGCTCTTGCATGGACTGTTGCCGTTGTGATTGCCGGGTTGAACCTGTGGCTGCTTGTCCAAATTTTTCAGGGTCGCTAACACGTCCTGCGATTCCGCTACATCGGCTTGAACTGGAAATAAGCCAGGTTCATATTACCCTCGGTAAGAATATGCACCGTCAGCACATTCTTTCCCGCGGCTAACTTCACCCGCGTCAGGTCCTTCATCACATTCCAGTGGTGCCACTGCCGCCAGGCCACGGGATCGGCAGGATCGTTGGTCGATTGGATCGCGATCGGACCAGTCGCATCCACGCCGTTGACATCGATCGAGATCGTGCCGCCGCGATTCGAAGTGTAGAGCAGATCGGCGCTGTAACTGCCTGCGCGCGCCGCTTTCACCGTGATGTCGAACCACTCGCCCGGCTGCGTCCAGCCCACATACAACTGATTCTCTTCAGGCACTACCTTGTTATAAGGATTGTTATCGATGGCGTCGTGAAACTTGGTATAGGAAGTATCGACTGCCTCGTTCATGCGAAATTCGTTGAGATAGCTTCCGTCCGCCGGATTCAACCCTCCGCTGCCTTCGTTCTTTTCCGTTGTATCGTGATACGCAACCCCCTCTCCGCCAAGATCGTAATAGGCGCATTGCACGCGTCCCGGAATCGCCTGCGCGCCACCATGATAGCGGCTGTCGTAGTAGGGAGTGCCTTTGTAGCTGGAGAGGAAATCCGCGGCTGGCGCGCTGAGGGTTACTGTCAACATGAGAATCGCAGACGAGAGAGTGCGAGCGTTGAGGCATGGATTCGAAAGCATCTCAACATGCTACTATTTCGCAGTCGCATGACCAGCCGCATGACAATGACCAAGCCTTTTTCCGACCTTGCACTCGCGCAGCGGCTGGAGCGCGCCGAAGGCGACGCATGTCTTCAGTTTGCAGCGGCGCACCGCCGCCTGATGCCTGAGTGCGGAGCCGACTGGATGGAGTGCGCAGGCGCGCAGGTAGTCTTCGACGGCGTGGATTCTCCCGCGACGCAGACCTTCGGCCTCGGCCTGAACGAAGAGCTGAATCCCGATGCGCTGGATACGATCGAGAGCTTCTTTCGCGGACACGGCTCGCCGGTGCGGCACGAGGTGAGTCCTTTTGCAGGCGTGCCAGCCTTGGACCTTCTCTGCCGGCGAAACTACCGGCCCATCGAAACCGCCAGCGTTCTATACCAGCCAATTTCCAGAGCGGCCGCGTCGAATATGCCATCAATTCAAAGCTCTCCGGCCAATCCGCAGCCGGGAGAGATTCGCGTCCGGGCCATCGCTCCAGACGAAGCCCAGCGCTGGGCAGCAATCAATCACCGGGGCTGGACCAGCGAAAACCCGGAATTGTCAGACTTTCTCCTGGCATTCAGTTCGATCGCCGCCGGCCGCGACCATACCATCAGCTTTCTGGCTGAACTGGACGGCGTTCCCGGAGCGGCGGCTTCTCTCTCGATCTATGAGGGAGTGGCCGTTTTCAGCGGAGCGGCCACGGTTCCAGAGATGCGCCGCCGGGGATTGCAGTCGGCGCTGCTGAGCGAGCGCCTTCGCTACGGCTTGGAGATAGGGTGCGATCTGGCGATGATGGTGACCTTGCCGGGCAGCGACTCGCAGCGCAACGCCGAGCGCAATGGCTTTCAAATCGCGTATACCCGCATGAAATGGCAGCTTTGGCCGTAGAAACGAAAAGCAAGCCCCAGGAAGATGGGTTTTCGAGTCTTGACGGCTCCTTTACACCTGCTACCCCAAGCGCTGACAATGAGTAGTGAACCAATCTTTCTCATTCGCAGCGAGGACCCCCGCCATGCCACTCTCCGGAGAAGCAATCCGCCTGATGAACTACATCGATGACGTATCCGTAACGCTGCGCCGCATCCTGACAGGCGTGGCCACGCTGGACGACGACGAGCGGGCAATTGTCTCCGCACATCTGGCCCAGGCCTCACCAAGCGCGCAGGATGTTCTCGACGCTCTGGCTGCCAAGTAGTTCGCCTGCGCTCATCCCGCCGACCGTCTTCGTCGGGATTGCGCCCTTCTAAGGCATTTTCCGTATTTTCGTAGACTCGCTGAGCTCTGTCAGAGTGGATTTTTCTTGATGAAAAATCCACTTAGCATCACGGCTTCGGATACACCAATACGGAAAATGCTTTCGGCATCTCGATTGACATCTTTATTGACACCATCTGAAATCACCGTCGCCATCATCGGAGCTGGGCCGCTGGGCCGCCGGCTTGCTCTCCATGCGGCGCGAGCCGGCTTTCGCGTCGTGCTGGAAGATGTGATGCCGGCCAGCCTGCGCCACGCCGAAGAAGCCCTGCGTGTGGCGCTGGGACCGGAAGCGATGCCGCTGGTGGCCTTCGCCGGCACGGTCGAGGAGGCGGTTCGCCA
>Ga0302326_10004180_pt1 | contig 33579 bp, 27 predicted proteins | sample Palsa_T0_3_FD_202264 | JGI IMG/M metagenome (GOLD analysis project Ga0302326, IMG submission 202264) | Peat permafrost microbial communities from Stordalen Mire near Abisko, Sweden - Palsa_T0_3 | ecosystem: Environmental > Terrestrial > Soil > Palsa > Peat permafrost | place: Sweden: Abisko...
GACGAGCTTTAATACGACACCCGTGGCATCGCGCCGGGCATGCCAGAGGTTACCCACGATGCCGACGCCTGCTCCGATCGCGATCCATGCGAGCACTTCGCTAAAGTCGAACATGGCGGCCTCGTTCATTCGCGTGATGCGCGGACGACCCAAAGCCATGCCAGAACCGTTCCAGCGCCGTCGGCTCAAGCGCTAACGAGCTCGATCCGGGTGATCTCGGCGCGGGAGCCAACCCGCATCGGGGGCCCCCAGTAGCCCGTACCGGTGCTGACGTAGATGGCGGATCGCCCCACCACGTGGAGCCCCTGGACGAAGGGCTGATCGAGCCGCACGAGCCAGTTGAACGGGACGAGCTGCCCGCCGTGCACGTGCCCCGAGATCTGCAGGTCGACGTCGGCGAGGAGCGCGTCCTTGAACGCCTTCGGCTGGTGCGCGAGCAGCACGACGGCCCGAGCCGGGTCGCGCCCCGCGAGCGCACGAGGGACGTCCTGGCCGTGGCCGGGGAGCATCCGATGGGCCGAGGCGTCGTCGACGCCTGCCAGGTCGAACGCGTCGGCGATGGCCACCCGCTCGTTGCGAAGCACGCGGATGCCGAGCGTCGTCAGGTGCGCGATCCATTCGTCCGCGCCCGAGTAGTACTCGTGGTTGCCCGTGACGAAGAACACGCCGTCGCGCGCCTTCAGCTCGCGCAGCGGGGCGACGTGTTCGCGCAGGTGCTCGACCGTGCCGTCGACGAGGTCGCCCGTGATGACGATCATGTCGGGGGCGAGCGCGTTCGTCTCGGCCACGATGTGCTCGATGAACTCCCGCCCGAGCGTCGGCCCCACGTGCACGTCCGTCAGCTGCACGATGCTGTACCCCGACGCCGATCGCGGCAGCCGAGCCAGGGGCACGCGGACGCGGCGGATGTCGAAGCCGCTCGCGTTCGCCAGGCCGCCGATGCCCACGAAGGCCGCCATCCCCGCCACCGCAATCGCGATGGTGCGCGAGAGCACCTGACGCCGATCCGCATCTTCTGGCAAAAGCCCGGCGAGCGCCGCCACCCCGCGCCCGGCGTCCGAGAGCGCCACGAGGAGCAACAGATACAACGCGAACCCGAGCCACGTGTACACCAGCCACGCGAGCGGCCCGTTCAACGACCGCGGAAGCGCCTGCACCGCCAAGAACGTCAACGGCACCAGCACGGCCAGCGTCACGATGACGACCGTCAGCCCCCTGCCCCACCCTCCCGGCCACCCCGCATCCCGCACGAGCCGCGCCCAGACATACCGGTGCGTCGCCCACGTGATGGTGGAAAGAAAGGCAATGGCAAACGCGACCCGACCGGCGGACATCCCCCTTGGATGCTCTCGCTCTAAATGTCGTAGTAGAGGTAAAACTCGTACGGCGTCGGGCGCATGCGGATGGGGTTGAGCTCCTTGTTCCGCTTGAAATCCAGCCACTCGTGGATGGCGTCCTTGGTGAACACGTCGCCCTTCACGAGAAACTCGTGGTCACGCTCGACCGAGTCGAGGGCCTCCTCGAGGCTGCCCGGCATGTGCGGGATGTCCTTCAGCTCCTCCGGGGAGAGGCCGTAGATGTCCTTGTCCATCGGATCGCCCGGGTGGATCTTGTTTTGGATGCCGTCGATACCAGCCATCAGCATCGCCGCGAAGGCGAGGTACGGGTTGCAGCTCGGGTCGGGGAAGCGAACCTCGACGCGGCGGGTCTTCGGGTTCGGGCCCGTGATCGGGATGCGGCAGCTCGCGGAGCGGTTGCGGCTCGAGTAGGCGAGGTTGACGGGCGCCTCGAAGCCGGGGACAAGCCGCCGGTACGAGTTCGTCGTCGGGTTGGTGAACGCCGCGAGCGACTTGGCGTGCTTGATGATGCCGCCGATGTAGTAGAGCGCCGTGTCGGAGAGGCCGGCGTAGTTGTCGCCGCCAAAGAGGGGCTTGCCCTCTTTCCAGATCGACTGGTGCACGTGCATGCCGCTGCCGTTGTCGCCAAAGAGCGGCTTGGGCATGAACGTCGCCGTCTTGCCGTGCTTTCGGGCATGGTTTTTCACGACGTACTTGAACCAGAGGAGCTGATCGGCCGACTCCATGAGCTTCTTGAACTTGAGCCCGATCTCGCACTGGCCGCCCGACGCGACCTCGTGGTGGCCGACCTCGACCTCGACGCCGGTCTCCATGAGCGTCGTCATGAGGCTCTGACGGAAGTCGCCGAGCGTGTCGGTGGGCGGGACGGGGAAGTAGCCCTCCTTGTGGCGCGTCTTGTACCCGAGGTTCGGGAACTCCTCGCGGCCGCTGTTCCACGCGCCCTCGACGCTGTCGAGGTGGTAGTAGCCGGCGTTGGGCTGCGACTGATCGAAGCGGACGTCGTCGAAGACGAAGAACTCTGCCTCCGGTCCCATGTACGAGGTGTCGCCGATGCCGCTCTGGCGCAGGTACGCCTCGGCCTTCTTGGCGATGTGACGCGGATCGCGCGAGTAGGGCTGCTTGGTGATCGGGTCGAAGATCGAGTTGACGAGGCTGAGCGTCGGCGTCGCGTAGAACGGATCGATCCGCGCCGTGGTCGGGTCGGGGACCATCAGCATGTCGGAGGCGTTGATCGGCTGCCAGCCGCGGATGGACGAACCGTCGAAGGCCACGCCGTCCTCGAAGAGGCTCTCCTCGAGGCGTGTCGCTGGAATGGTCGTGTGCTGCCACACGCCCGGGAAGTCGACGAACTTCAAGTCGACGAATTTGACGTCGTGCTTCTTCGCGAGCTCCAGAACTTCCTTCGGTGTCATGGTCGATTCCTCCGAGACGTAAACGTCTCTACATGCGGCGTCCCGTATCCCCTCGGAACGCCGGTGCTGGGGGTAACCTCTAGATGGCTTCTTTGCCGCGCTCGCCCGTCCGGATGCGGACCGCTTCCTCGACGGGGATGATGAAGATCTTGCCGTCACCGATGCGGCCGGTCTTCGCGCTCTTCTCGATGGCGTCGAGCACGTCGTGCACGATCTCATCGGAGACGACGACCTCGATCTTCACCTTGGGCACGAAGTCGACGACGTACGCGGAGCCCCGGTACACCTCTTTCTTGCCCCCGGTGCGCCCGAAGCCCTTGACCTCGGTGACGGTCATGCCCTGCACGCCCACCTCGGCCAGGGCGTCTTTCACTTCGTCGAGCTTGAACGGCTTGATGATGGCTTCGATCTTCTTCATGCTTCCTCTCGCAGAGCGCTCGCGCATGGAATCCCGTCGCGGGCGCCACCGCAAGCCCTCAGCGGCGACGGAGCTCTCGGGCTGGTTACCATTCGTACGTTTCGAGGTTGTTTCGCCGTCAATGAGTGAGGTCCGATGATCTCCGGAGAGGGCGCGCGAGACGCCACGCCGTCCCCGCGGAGACTCACGATCGGTCACTACCCGACGGCTGTCGAGTGGGTAGAGCGTCTTTCGGCGCGGGGCTTCGAGCTCTGGGTCAAACGCGACGACCTCACGAACGCCGAATACGGCGGCAACAAGGTGCGCAAGCTGGAGCGAGTGCTCGCGGAGGTGCGCGCGCGAGGCGTGACGCGCATCGTCACCGTGGGCGCCGCCGGCAGCCACCACGTGCTTGCCACGACGCTGTTCGGGAAGCGCGAGGGGCTCGAGGTCGAGGCGGTCCTCGTGCCGCAGCCGAGCAGCGAGCACGTGGTGGAGGTGCTCCGGGCTTCGTTGGCGCGCGGTCTTCACGCGTTCCCGGTGAGCTCGCGCGCCCTCGTGCCGGCGGCGGTCGCGGCGCGCGTCGTGACGGGCGCCACGTTCGTCCCCATTGGCGGCTCCAGTGTCTCGGGCGCGATGGGTTACGTCGACGCCGCACGCGAGATCGCGGCGCAGGTCCGGGCAGGCGCGGCGCCCGAGCCCGACGTGTGCGTCGTCGCCCTCGGCTCGGGCGGGACGGCCGCCGGTCTCACCGTGGGGTTCGAGGCCGAGAGGATGAAGACGCGGGTCGTGGGTGTGTGTGTGTCGGACCCGAAGGCCCTGGTGGCGTTCGCGTCGCGCCGACTCACGCGAGCCTGCGCGCGCCGAGCCGGGGTCCGCGCGACCGCGGCGGTGCTGCGCCACCGCCTCTTCATCGACACGCGCTTTCTCGGCGACGGCTATGGCCATGCGACCCGCGATGGCGACGCGGCGACGCAAGATGCCAAAATCGGAGCCACGCTCACCCTCGACGCCACGTACACGGCGAAGGCCTTCGCCGCCGCTCTCTGGCACGTGCGTGCGCGTCGCTCGCCCCGTGTGCTCTATTTGCACACGCTCTCGAGCGCCCCGATGGAGCCGTTGCTCGAAGGCGCGGCCGCAATTGACGCGATGGATCCCGCACTGCGAGCGCTAGTCACGCGTTCGTAACGAAGTGCGTCGGCACCCTCTTCGCGTCAAACCACCTGTGCGTCAAGTAGGCGTGCGTCAAGCCACTGTGAGTCAAGACTGGCGCGTTCTTTGCGCTAGCCAAAAGACGACGTCAGAATCTCGCCACGTGACCGCGACGCGAATACCTTTCCTGTTCCAGTCCCGGCGAAGGTCTCGACGGCAGTCGATCGCTACCTCATTACTCTGACGGGCTTCGCCTAGCGTCCATGGTCCGAAAGAAGCGGTTCCCGCCAGAAGAAGACACGCGTCCCGACCTGAAACGGCCGAAGGACCCGGTCACGCATCAGAGCGGGCCAGCGCCGAAAGACGTCCGCGAGCGCGCCGAAGCGCCGACGATACCCCCGCCATCCGCTCCGCCGCCGACGAAGAGGTCCGGCCGCCCCGCGGGCAAGACGGGGCGCGGGCGCGTGTCCGACGTGCGTGAGGTCGATCACGGGCCCGGCGCGGCGACGGTGGACGAGGTGACCGCCGACCTGTCGAAGGACCCGCGCAGAGAGCGAGACGACGAGGAGTAGGCTGGGCGGCGCGTGATGCGATGGGTGGTGTGGTGGTGTGCGGTGGGGGGGGTTGCGGCGTGCCATGGGGCGGGAGAGAGGGCGGGCGCGGACGCAGGCGCGGACGCGGGCGCGGGCGCGGACGCGGGCGCGGGCGCGGGCGCGGACGCGGGCGCAGGCGCGGACGCGGACGCGGACGCAAGCGCAAGCGCGGGCGCTCACGCGGGCGCGGGCGCTCACGCGGGCGCGGGCGCTCACGCGGGCGCTTGTCCCGAGGACATGGTCCACGTGGCGACGAGTTTCTGTCCCTCCGTCGAGCGGCGCTGCGTCGACGTCGAGGAGGACGCGAGAAACAACATCCGGATCTGTCATGCCTTCGCTCGCAGTCAGCGGTGCCGGGTGGCGCCGAAGCCGATGGCGTTTTGCATCGACCGGTACGAGTACCCGGACCGCAAGGGGGCGTACCCGGCGCGGATGCTCAACTGGTACGACGCGCAGGCGACGTGCGAGGCGCGAGGCAAGCGGCTCTGTTGGGCGAGCGAGTGGACGGCGGCGTGCGAGGGGCCGCTGCACACGCCGTTTCCGTACGGCTGGGTGCGCAATCACGACTTGTGCAACGTCGACAACTTCTACATCGACCCGGAGCGGTCGTACGGGGGCAAGGGGGCGCTTCTCATGTACTCGCGCGACGGCGGCGTTCGCGAGGCGGAGCTTGGGCGGCTCGACCAAAGCACGCCGAGCGGATCGCTCGACTCGTGCCGCAGCGGCTTTGGCGTCTACGACATGACGGGGAACGTCGACGAGTGGGTCACGAGCGACAGGGCGCCGGTCGAGCAGTCGAAGTGGTCGGGCCTCAAAGGGGGAGGCTGGGGGCACGTGCGCAGCCAGTGCAGGCCGATGACGACGAGCCATGACCCGTCGTTCTCGTACTACTTCGTCGGATTCCGCTGCTGCAGCGACGCGGAGGGTGCGACCCCGTGGACGCCCGCGCCCGACGCGACCCCCGCGCCGCCCATCGCGCCTCACGACTTCGCGCCCGACGAGGCGATCTTCGCGGACGCGCCTGGTCCCTCGAAGACAAAGTTCTCGCGGACCGGCCGCGCCGAGTGAGCGACGTCACTCCCCGCGGTGACGTCGCGCCATCCGGACGAAGTTCGGCAGCACGTCGCGGCTTCGGGTTCGCGGGTGCACGCGGGCGAGGACGGCGGCGGGATCGCCCCCTTCGGCGGCGATGGCCGGGCTCCGCGCGCGGACGTAGGCCCGCATCACGGCGGCGTCGAACTCCGGGTGAAACTGCACGGCGCGGACCACGTCGCCGATCGCGAACGAGGCGGCAGCGTCGAGTGAGGTGGTCGCCAGAAGGCGAGCGCCACGTGGCAGCTGCGTCACGGCGTCGACGTGCGTCGCGTTCACGTCGAACGATCGCGCAAGCCCCGCGAACAGGGGATCGTCGGCGACGCGCGTCAGGCGCACGGCGCCGATCTCGCGGCCGCGCGGGTTGCGCTCGACGCGCCCGCCGAGCGCCTGGGCGATCATCTGGTGGCCGAAGCAAACGCCGAGCAGCGGTACGCCCGCAGAGACGATATCGCGGACGAGCCGTTCGCCGCGCAGCATCCAGGGGGCTCGCTCGGTCACGCTCGAGGCGGATCCCGTGATGACGAACGCATCGGCATCCCGCGGGCCAGGCGGCGGCGCGTCGGTCCGGAGGTCGTGGGCACGGAAGAGCCGCGCGTCGCCCGACGCTTCGCGCAAGAGTCGGGTGAAGTCGCCGCGACGCTCGAGGACCTCGGCCACGGGCTGGCCGGTCACGAGGACGAGGATGCGCATGCTACGATTCATCGTAGCGCCAGAGACGTCGGCCTCCCCGTGAACCCCCATCAGCTCAGCTTACCGCTCGACGAGTTTCTCGCGCGCGGACACGGGCCAGGGATCCCGCGCCAGCGCCGCATCTTCTGCAACCACAACCTTCGCATGGCGAACATCGCGTGGGTTGGGTTCGACATGGACTACACGCTCGCGATCTACAAACAGCGCGAGATGGACGAGCTCTCGATCCGCGCCACGATCGACAAGCTCGTCAAGCGTGGATATCCCGACTTCATCCGCTCGGTGCCCTACTCGACGGACTTCCCGGTCCGCGGCCTGCTCATCGACAAGCGGTTCGGCCACGTGCTCAAGATGAACCGCTACAAGCACGTCACCAAGGGCTACCACGGCCTGCGCGAGCTCGACAAAGACGAGCTGCGGAGGCTCTATCACGCGAAGAAGATCCGCCCCGCGACGCCGCGCTACCACTGGATCGACACGCTCTACGCGCTGAGCGAGGCGGCGCTCTACGCGGCGCTCGTCGACGCGCTCGAGCAGCGGGCCTTCAACGTCGACTACGCCAAGACGTTCACCGACATCCGCGAGAGCATCGACGAGGCGCACCGCGACGGCACCATCCTCGAGACGGTGGCCGCGGATTTCCCGCGCTTCGTCGCCAAGGACCGCGAGCTCGCCCCCACGCTGCACAAGCTCCGCAGCGCGGGCAAAAAGCTCTTTCTCCTCACCAACTCGCGCTGGGCCTACACCGACAAGATGATGACGTACCTGCTCGGCGGCGAGATGACGGAGTACCCGCACTGGCGCAACTACTTCGACGTCGTCATCGTGGCGGCGACGAAGCCGGCGTTCTTCCAGGATTCCCGGCCCTTGCTCGAGCACACCGCCGGCGGCGGGGCGCCCGTGCCCGCGGTGTTCCCGCTCGAGAGAGGCAAGATCTACGAGGGCGGCAACCTGGTGGATCTCGAGCGGGGCCTGGGCGTCTCCGGAGACGAGGTGCTCTACGTCGGCGACCACATCTACGGCGACATCCTGCGCAGCAAGAAGGAGAGCGCCTGGCGCACCGCGATGATCATCCAGGAGCTCGAGGGCGAGGTGATCGCCCACGAGTCGTGCCGCGAGGACTACGCGAGCGCCGAGCACCTGGCCGATCACCGCGATCGCCTCGAAGACGAGCTGCGCTTTTACCAGGCGCGGTACAGAGAGCTCTCCCGCAAGATCGAGCACGCGCACGGCGGCAAGACGAACGGCGCGGCGCTCAACGGGTCCAGTCACACCGAGGTCGAGCGGACGCGGACCAAGCGCGCGATCGAGCGCGTCCGCGGGCGGCTGCGCCACGTCGACGACGAGCTCGGGGCCATCGAGCGCCGCGTCGATCAGCGCTTCCACCCCTTCTGGGGTTCGCTCCTCAAGGAAGAGAACGAGCAGTCGATCTTCGGCGCGCAGGTCGAGGAGTACGCGTGCCTCTACACTTCGCGCGTGAGCGATTTCCTCCTCTACTCACCGCTGCAGTTCTTCCGCAGCCCGCGCGCCGAGATGCCGCACGAGCTGGGGTGACGGGGTGAGCGACCTGCCCGTCGCGCTCTTGAAGGAGCGCCCCGAAGACTTCGTGGTCGAGGAGATCCCCGCGTACGCGCCGAGCGGCGCGGGAGGCCACGTCTACGTGCGCTTCACCAAGACCGACCGCACGACGCTCGACGCCGTACGCATGATCGCGCGCGCCCTCTCGTGCGACCCGCGCGCGGCGGGCTTCGCCGGAATGAAGGACCGCCGAGCCGTGACGACGCAGACGATGTCGCTCGAAGTCCCGCGCGGCATCGACCCCCTCGACCTCGTACGGCGCGCGCAGGCCCTGTCGCTCGAGGGCATCACGGTGCACGAGGCGGCCCTTCACGGCAACAAGCTGAAGCCCGGCCACCTCGCCGGAAACCGCTTCGCGATCGTGCTGCGGAACGTCGCCGCCGATCGCGTCGCCGAGGTGACCGGCGTGCTCGCGCGGGTGGGCGCGGAGGGCGTCCCCAACGCCTTCGGCGCGCAGCGCTTCGGCGCGAGCGGCGACAACGCCAAGCGCGCCCTGGCGTGGTTGCGAGGCCAAGAGCGGCCGCCGCGCGACCCACGCATCCAGCGCCTCCTCTGGTCGTCGCTCCAATCGGAGGTCTACAACGCCGTCCTCGCTCGCCGTGTGGGCGACGGATCGTGGACAACGGCGCTCGAGGGGGACCTCCTCAAGGTTCGAGCGTCCGGCGGCCTCTTCGTCTGCGCGGACGTTCAGACGGATCGCGCGCGGGCGGCGTCGGGTGAGGTCTCGGCGACCGGCCCGATCATCGGCGCGAGGATGCGCTGGCCGAGCGGCGAGCCGGAGGCGATCGAGCGCAGCGTCGCGAGCACGGTCCTGGGCGACGACTTCGATCTCGGCAAAACGCGCTCGCTCGGCGAGGGCAGCCGCCGGGCGCTCCGCCTCTGGGTCGAAGGGCTCCGCTGGGAGGTGGGTGAGCCGTCCAATCGCAACCCAGTCGGAAATGCATCAACCTGCATACGGGTTTACTTCGTGCTACCGAAGGGTGCGTACGCCACGACGGTGCTCGGAGCCGCCGCCACGATCCAAGAGCCCAGCGAGGCAGGGCCAGCGCGAGAAGAAGCGGGAGACGCGCAGGACCCAGCCAACGGACAACGAGAGGACGAGACGTGAATTCCCTGATCGAACGAGTGAAGAGCGCGATGGTCGGCCTCGGCACGGGGTGGATCCTCGCGCTGATGCTCGTCCTTAGCATCATCTCCCTGGCCGTGATGCTGGAGCGCGCGTGGCTCTATTGGTCGCTCCGCGACGACATCGACGCGCTGATGCGCGACCTCGGGCGCTTCTTGCGCGGCAACGACATGGAGGGCGCGCGGCGCCGGCTCGAAGAGTCGCGAAGCGCCGAGGCGGCGGTCGTGGTGGCGGGCATCGTCGAATCCGATCGCGGCGTCGAGTCGGCCATCGAGGCGATGGACGGCGCGAGCGCCCTGCAGCGGCTCAAGCTCGAGAAGCGGCTCGCGTTCCTCGGGACGCTGGGAAATAACGCCCCGTTCATCGGCCTGCTCGGTACGGTCATCGGGATCGTCGCGGCGTTCGACGAGCTGAGCAAGGCAAAGTCGGCCGCCGCCGGCGCGGCGACACAGCTCGCGCCCGAGGCGGTCATGGCGCGCATCTCGGAGGCGCTCGTCGCCACCGCCATCGGGATCCTCATCGCGATCCCGGCCGTGGCGGCGTTCAATGCGTTCCAGCGCGTCGTTCGCTCCACCGTCGCCAACACCGAAGCGCTCGGCCACCTCTTGCTCGCCCACTTGAAGGCGGTACCGGCGGCCGAGGGCGGCGGCGCCGAGGCGCCCCGTCCCGAGCGGGGCAGCAGCGCGGGCGCCGCGCGCACCAAGGCCGAGGACTCGGACAGGAAGAACTGAGGGAGACGTCCGATGGCTGGAGGTTCGACGCAAGCCGACGACGCGATTACCGGGATCAACGTGACCCCGCTGGTCGACATCACCCTCGTGCTCCTCATCATCTTCATGGTAACGACGAAGATCGTCTTGAACCAAACGGTGCCCCTCGACTTGCCCAAGGCGGCCACGGGGACGAGCGACCTGCAGGTCGTCTTCAGCATCGTGATGAGCGCCGACGGTCGAGCGATGGTCGACGCGAATCAGATCCCGAGCGACGACGCGATCCTGCCGCTGGCGCGCGAGGCGCAAGCCCAGCACCCCGACTTGCGCGCGGTCATCAAGGCCGACGCCGCGGTCACCCACGGGCGCGTCATCCACGTGCTCGATCTCCTGAAGCAGGCGCACGTGAGCAAGATCGCCTTCGGCGTCACGCCGGTCGCCGCCGCGCCATCGCACTGAACCCGAGGGACGCAGCCGCCGCTCATGGCATCCTCGAACACCCGTAGCTCCCGCAAGCCCCCCCACGGCAAGCCGTCCGGCGCGGCCGGTTCGGGGACCAACGGCGTCCGGCACGCGGGGCTCGCGCTCGCGACCGGCGACGGCACGGTGATGGTCTTCGACGATCCGATGACGAAGGTGCTCGGGCTCGATGCCCAGACCTCCGGCCCGGCCGCGTGGATCGGGTACTACGTGGGGGCGCTGCTCCTGATGTTCCTCCTGAGCGCGTCGGCGCAGGGCATCACGCGGCTCGTCGCCGAGACGAACGTCACCGCCGCTGTGCCCCCGCAGGAGATCGAGGTCGTCGTCGACGAACCCCCGCCGCCTCCTCCACCGCCGGAGCCAGAGGCCAAGGCCGAGCCCACCGCCGAGCAGCCGGTGAAAGCCGCCCCGCACGAGGCGCCCCCGCCGCTCGCCGCCGCCCCCGCCCAAGCCGCCAAGGTGCTCACGCGCGAGCCCGATCCCAACGAGCCGGTCGATCTCACCGGGGACACGATCGTGACGGGCAACGCCGACTCGTACGCGGGCGGCATCACGGCTTCGAACGGCACGGGCACCAAGGCCGTGCGAGGCCTCGCCGCGGCGAAGGCGCCCAGCGAGGCCCCGCCGGCCCCCCCGCCTCCGCCCCCCGGCCCGGACCGCACACGCAAGGCCTCGATCGGCGCCAAGGAGTGGAACGTCCCTTTCCCGGTCGAAGCGGACACCGCGCAGATCGACGAGGCCTACGTCGTCCTTCAGATGGAGATCCTGGCCGACGGCATCGTGTCGTCGGTGCGTGTCCTGACCGATCCGGGCAACGGCTTCGGCCGCGAGGCCCGCAAGTACGCCCTCACCCTGAAAATCCCCCCCGCCCTCGACCACGACGGCAACCCCATCGCCAGCACCGTCACGACCAAGGTTCACTTCACGCGCTGAGCATGGCAGGACGCCCCGATGCCTGACGACCTGCGCGCCGACTTTGCAAACCTCGCCGCCTCTCTGCGCGCCTACGTCGAGTGGCACGAAGACGCCGGCACCCTGGGCTTCCCCCGCGCCCCCCGCCCGCAGGGTGCGCAACCGGCCCCGCAAGCCCCCTCGAAGCCCGCAACCCCCCCGCCCAGCCGTGCGCCCGCGCCCGCGCTTGCGCCCGCGCCCGCGCCCGCGCCCACGCCCGCGCTTGCGCCCGCACCCGCGCTTGCGCCCACGCCCGCGCTTGCGCCCACGCCCACGCTTGCCTCCTCCTCCGACCCCCTCGTCCGCCTTCCCCAACTCGCAGCCGAGGTCTCCACCTGCACCCGCTGCGCCCTCTCCTCCACCCGCACCCAAACCGTCTTCTCCCGCGGCAACCCCCGCGCGGCCCTGTGCTTCATCGGCGAGGCGCCCGGCGCAGACGAAGACGAACAGGGCCTCCCGTTCGTCGGCCGCGCAGGTCAGCTGCTCGATCGCATGATCGGCGCGATGGGTCTCTCGCCCGAGAACGACGTCTACGTGTGCAACATCCTGAAGTGCCGTCCACCGGGCAATCGACGTCCGGAGCCCGAGGAGATGGCCACGTGCATCCCGTACCTGCACGAGCAGCTCGAGCTCGTGCGGCCGCGCGTCATCGTGGCGATGGGGAACACGGCCGTATCGGTGTTGCTCGACACGAAGCTCGGCATCACCAAGCTCCGTGGCCAGTGGAAGCTTTACCGGGGCCGGACCCTCATCATGCCCACATATCACCCATCGTACCTCCTGCGCCCGAGCCCGCAGCAGGCCGAGGCAAAGCGTCAGGCCTGGCAGGACCTGCAGCTCGTGATGAAGGAGCTTCACCTCGAGCCTCCCGCGCCGAAGGCCTGAGGCCACGAGGCCGCACACTCTCTTTCGTCTCGACGCTGGTACGAGGTTCGGTCGACAATGGGAGAGCGCGTTACCCCGCGCCTGACCCTTCATGGACGATCGGATCGAAGAGCTCGTCCAACAGGCCCGCACGCACATCGACGCGAGCCGCTTCGCCGACGCGCAGTCGATCCTCGTCGCCGCCGGCCGCCTGGCCCCCCGCGAGGCCGAGGTGTACCGCTGGCTCGGAGAGACGCTCCTGCGGCGAGGGGACGCCGACCGCGCCGAGCGCGTCCTTCAGCGGGCCGTCGAGCTCGGGGCCAGCGACGACGCCCTCCTCTGGCTCGAGCGCGCGAGCGCCTTCCGCCCGATGCAGGCTTCGGGGGGCATGCGCGTCGTCGCCCTCGAAGTCGCGCGCTCGACAGCCCCGCCCCGCGAGCTCCTCGACTCGATGAGCGAGACCACGACGGACGTCCACATGCCACGCCCGGGCCGCGCGGCCCCCCAGCCCGCGCCCGCCCTCCCCTCGTTCCACGACGACCCCGAATCCGACCCCGACGTCGCAGCAACAGCCGTCGCCCCCGCCCCAAAACCATCGCCCTCCCCCCGCGCCCCCCGCGCCTCCACCCCCCCGCCCGCCCTAGCCCGAACCCCCGCCCTCCCCCGCGCCTCGACCCCCCCGCCTCCCCGCGCCTCCACCCCTCCCCCTTCGCTCGCCCCCGCCCCCGCCCGCACGCCCGCCCCCGCGCCCGCCCCCCTCCCCTACCCCCGCGACGTCCTCGACGCCCTCGCCTTCGCCGGCCTCTTCGAGCCCCCCCTCTCCGGCACCGCCGGCCCCGCCGTCTGGGACCCCGCCGCCAAGGGACCCAAGCGCAAAGGCGGCCCTCTCCTCATCGGCGGAATGGTCCTCTTCCTCGCCGCCAGCACGGGAACCTACTTTTTCTACCAGCACAAACGCGCCGGCGAACACGTCCAGGCCGAGGCGATCCTCGCCACCGTGGAGACCGGCCTCCACGCCGGCAAGCCCGATTCCTTCGCCGGTATCGAGGCCGACCTCGGTCGGGCCTTCGCGCTCGAGACGCGCAACCCCCGGACGGCCCTCGACTGGGCCCGCGAGCGGGCGATGGTCGGCCTCGTGAAGAGCGGCGCCGACGTCGCCTTCGAGGACGCGATGACGCGCGCAAAGGACCTGGGCGTACCGGAGGAGAAGATCGCGTTCGCGCGGGTTGCTTCGTTCCTCTTCCAGGGCGACATCGCCGGGGCCGCCGCCGTCCTGCCGCGGTGGGACGCCGCCGCGACGGCCGATCCCTGGTACCAGCTCGTCGCCGGAGCCGTGATGGAACGGGCCGGCGACTCGCGCGCTCGCGACCGCTACGCGGCGGCGGCCAAGCTCGACCCCGACCTGGTGACGGCGCGCGTCGCGCTCGCGCGAGAGACGGCGTTCGTGGGCGCCGAGGGGCCCTCGTCGGGGGAGGCGATGCGCATGGCCAAAGAGCTTCGCGCCTCTCTGCCGGATCGCGCAGAGCCCGTGGCGCTCGTCGCGCTCGCGTGGGGACTCGATCCGCGGCGCGACGAGCCGCCGCCGCCCGAAGTCGACGCCATCACATCGCGAGCCGACGAGCTGCCTTCGGGGCTGAAGTTCGTCCCGCACGCGGCCAAGGCCCTGCGCGCGATCGGCAAACGTGCTCCCGACGAGGCGCGGTCCGCCCTCGGTCTCGGCCTCGCCGTCGTCGAGACGCCCGCGTCGGCGGTGTGGCTGGGGACGATCGCGCTGGAGCTCGGCGACGAGGCGCTCGCGCGCAAGGCGGCCCTGGCGGCGGTGCAGTTCTCTGCGGCGTTCGAGCCGGCGCGAGCGCTCGCCGCGCGCGTCGCGCTGCTCGGCGGGAGGCTCGATGAGGCGCTGAAGGCCACCGAGGACCTGGACGCCTCCTCGCCCGACGTCGCCGTGGTGCGCGCCGCGACGGCGTACGAGCGGGTCGACCCGGACGGCGTGGCCCGCGCGCTCGAGGCGCTCTCGCCGCAGTCGCGCGGCCTCGCCTTCGTCAGCGCCTTTGCCATGGCGGGCGAGCTGCTGGCCGGAAGGACGCCCGAGCCCTCGAAGGTGGCTGCCTCCATCGGAGCCGACGCTCCCTGGAGCGATCTCATTGCGATGGACGCTGCGCTCGACGCCGGGGATCTCGCTGCCGCGGACAAGCTCGCCCTGACGTGGGGTGCAACGGCCGAGTCGCAGCCCCTGCGCGCCCTGCGACTCGCGCGCCTCGCCCGCTACGAGGGGCGGCTCGAGGCGGCCGACGCGCTGTCGACGACGGCCCTTCTGCAAAGCACGGTGACGCCGCGCGTGCTCTGGGAGCGCGCGTTCACGCTCGTCGCGCGGAATCGAGCGACCGAGGTCGGCCCGCTGCTCGCGCGCTATCCGCTCGTTCTCGGGCCGCTCGCGACATGGCTCAGCGCCTACGCAACCGCATCGTCCGGCGCGCCGGATGCCGTCAGCGCCGCGAAGGGCAAGACGTCGTCCATCGATCCCCCGCCCGCCACGGCGGCCCTCGAGACGCGCGTGGTGGCCGCCGCGGCCCTCGCCGCGATGAAGGACAAGAAGCGCGGCATCGACTACGTGAAAGACGCGCTCACGACCGGCTCGCTGCACCCCGACCTCGTCGCCGCCGCGCTGGCCCTGGGCTTCACCCGGGTCGACCACGGCAAGAGGCGGCCGACGTACGAGTAGAGATGGCCGTCGGTCGATGCGAGGACGAGGCGCATGATCCGCGACGCCGCCAGCGCGGGGACGCTGTTGCCGCCGCGCCCACCTTGCCCGCGTGAACGGCAAGACACTCCTCGACCTGCATCTCTTCGGATTCGTTGGCGCCGCCGGTCGATCTCCAGACGGAACGAGGTGTGCAGAACGCACATGCTGGGATGCGCCGGCCACTCGCTTTCGCCTTCGGCGTCGCCCTCTTCGTGCCGACGGCGGCCAGGGCCGCCGAGGCCCTGCCGCAGGACGGCGCGGCGGTCGAAGAGGACGCCGGGTCGCAGGCGGACGCGTCCGACGTGGACGGAGAGGGTGTAGAGGCGCAAACGAGCGATACCGACGCTGCCTCGGTCACGAGCGATGCCGCGTCGGGGATCGACGCCGGCCTCGACGCGCCGCAAGCGAGCGCGAGCCCCGCCGCTGCGCCAGCCGACGCCGGTGGGGCCGACAGCGGTGCATCGACGCTGGCTTCGATCCCGTTGGGCGGCACGTCGGCGCTCGGATCTGGATCGATGCTTCCCCCGTACGTGCCCCCGTCGTCGCCCTCACAAGGCACGGGGTCCGCGGGATCGGCATTCGCAGGCTCCGTGGCCGACGGAGTCGGAAACGCGGCCGCGGGTTGCGGCAGCGACGACCCGTCCGACGACGGAAGCGATGCCCCGGGCGCGTGCGACGGCTCGGACGCCACGTCGTCGGACGACTGCACGATGGGGCGGCGCACGACGCGTCGCGGGCGGAGCCCCTTCTCCAGGATCATCGTCCTGCTCGCCGCAGGCGCCGCCGCGGTTCGGCGCAAGACGCGACGGGGATGAGGATCGCGGGCAGTTGCTCCGGTCTTTGGATTTCGTCCACGTTAAATGCAGCGGGCCCGAGCCGAGTGGCCCGGGCCCGCGGGTTCAGGCCGGATGAATCAGTTGCTGGTGCAGCTGATCGTGTACGTCGTGCAGTCTTGCTGGCTCGCAGTGACGTTGAGTTCGGTGGTCGGGTAGGTGGTGGCCGTCCAGTTCACCGTCAGCGTCCACGTGTTGGTGGTCGACGTGCTCGCGGTCATCGTCGGAGAATCGTCGTAGCCGTTGTCGTCCCCCGTCGAGTCGTACACCTCGATGTTTAGCTGCTGGGTGCTCGTCGTCGGGATCGTGTACGTGACCGTGCACGTGCCGTTGACGGTCTGCGAGGCCGCCGGCAGCGCGTAGTAGTCCGGATCGAGCGACGTGACCGTGGCCGTCGCCGGCGTGCTCGACGTGTCGGGGAGCGTCGACGGCGTCGCGAGGGTGTCGTTGTCCTCGTAGTTGTCGGTGCACCACAGTCCGTTGACCGTGACCGTGTTCGCCGTGCACACCCCGTCGGACGTCGAGTTGCCCGACGAGACGTAGACGACGTAGGTACCGCCCGCGGCGGCCGGTTCCCACACGACGTTGAGCGTCTGGCTGGGGGTCGTGCGGCTCGTGTCGTCGTATCCTTGGTCGTTGCCGCCCGAGTTGTAGACCTCGAGGTTCAATTCGGCGGTTTCACCTGCGGGCTCCGAGTAGGACACGCTGGCGGACATGGGGTCGTGCAGCGGCGCCACGACCGAGTAGTAGTCCGGGTCGAGGTCGTTGATGGTGGCGTTGACCGTCGACACCGCAGCGGTCGCCCACGTCGTCGGGGCGGAGTACCCCGTGGTCGCGAAGGTGAGGGCGTACGGCGTTTGCTCCGTGTCGTTGTCCTCGTACTGGTCCGTGCAGAAGAGCGCGTCCACGTAGTAGTCGAACTGCTGGCAGGTGGTGTCGTTGGAGCTGATGTCCGAGTAGAACGTGCCCGTCGCCGTGGTCTCGAAATACGTGTCGAGAGTCTGGGATGCGGTCGCTCGCGAGGTGTCGTCGTAGGTGATGTCGTGGTCCCCGATGTTGAGGTCCTCGAGCTGGAGCTGCGCCGTGCCACCCGCGGGGACGGTGTAGCTAATCCACACGTGCGCGGGGTCGCTCTTCGGCGCGGTCCAGGTGAACCACTCGTCGCTACCGGAGATGACGCCAGCCGTGAGATCCGCGAAGCCTGCGGAGCTGAGCGTCAGAGGATACGCCGAGGTCCCGAAGGAGGTGTTCGTCGGGGAGAGATCGGGACAAAGTTGATACGTGGCCGTAGGCGGCGCGATGGTGCCGCTGCTCGACCCGCTGCCGCTGCTCGACCCGCTGCCGCTGCTCGAGCCGCCGCCGCTGCTCGACCCGCTGCTGCTCGACCCGCCGCTGCTGCTCGACCCGCCGTCGCTAGTCGGCGAAGCGTCCGAACCAGGCTCTCCGCTGTCGTCCGAGGCTGCGTCATTCTCCGCCTGCTCGTGAGCAGGGGGCGGGCTACTCGAGCCGCACGCTACGGGACCGAGCGACGCGACCGCGCCGGCTGCGAATATTGAAACGAGAAGACGTGTTGAACGCATCGAATAGTCCCTCCTCTTATGGACCCGTGCTCAGGACGGGCAGCGCGCGTTGGACGGATCAGGCGCCAATCGCATTCAACAGGAGCCGCCTCGCAATTGCCACATTGCGGCAAGGCCCCCCCGAACTTCGAAGCGACAAGAGCCCACATCGGGTACGACAGCACCGATGTCGACTGCGCCGGGCTTCACCGTGATCACGTCAGTTACCGTGGGCGCGGCGTTGGCGGGCGCCTTGGCCGGATGCTCCGGCGCGCGTCCGCCAGCCACCGTTAAAGTAGATACGCCTCCCGCGGTGCTCGCCGTGCCACCGGGGCCTCGCGACCCGGCCCCCCCTGCTGCATCGCCGTCGGCGGCCTTCGAGCAAGCGAGCGCCCGCGCCCTCGAGGAGCTCCTCGGCGACGACCCAGGCGCGGCGCGCGAGCTCGGTCTCCACGAGTACGACGGGCGTGTCGCGCCCGTGTCGCACGACGCGATCGCCGCTCAAGTCGATCGGCTACGAAAGGTCGACGCCGAGCTCGCGGCCTTCGACGGTGCGGCGCTCGCTGCGGACGAAGCGCTCGATCGTGCCGAGCTGCGATCGTGGATCGAGACAAGCCTGTTCTGGCTCGTGGACATGGACGGCCCACGCAAGGTGCCCTCGACGTACGAGGCGCTCTTCGCCGTCGCGCCGTACGTGGATCGGGACTACGCGCCGATCGAAGAGCGCGCGCGGCGCCTCGTCGCCCACGAGGAGGCCGCCCTGGCCGAGGTCCCGCACGCGCGCGAGAACCTGGCCCCTCCCCTCTCCAAGCCCGTCGCCGAAGTGGCGGCGCGCAACTTCGCCGGGTTCGCCGCCTATCTGCGCGGCGACGTCGCGCGCCTCATGGGAAGCCTGGGCGACGACGCGCAGCGGGCGCGCTTCGCGAAGGCCAATGGCGCGCTCGCGAGCGCCGCGGCCGATCTCGGGGCGTGGCTCAAGAAGGAGGCCGCGCACGGAGACCAGAGCCATGTCCTCGGGCCCGCGCGGTTCGCCAAGCTGCTCCGCGTCCAAGAGGGCGTGACGACGCCCCTCTCCGAGTTCGCTCAGATGAACGAGGCCGATCTGCAGGCCAACAAGCAGGCGTACGAAGAGCTCGCGGCGCACGCCGTCCCGGTGCCCGTGCGCGAGGCCGACCTCTTCGCGACGGCGGAGCGCATGATGCAGACGTCTCGGGAGTTCGCGATGGCACATCACATCGTGACCTTCGCCTCGGACGACGCCGTCACGGTGCGCGAGACGCCGCCGTACGCGCGGTGGAACTTTGCCTCGATCGAGATGAGCGGGCCGTTCGAGACGGCCCGGAGCGCGTTCTACCAGATCACCGTGCCCGACCGATCGTGGCCCGCCAAGGAGCGCGAGGAGTACCTCGGCACGATGGGCGATCTTCTGGGCACGACCATCCACGAGGTGTATCCGGGGCACTTCGTGCAAGGCCGGTGGGCCGAGCGCGCGCGGACGCGCGTCCAGAAGGCGTTCGGGAGCTACTCGTTCGTCGAGGGGTGGGCCCATTACACGGAGCGCATGATGATCGACGAGGGCTTCGGCGCAGACGACCCGGCCAACCGCCTGGCGATGCTGCGCGGCGCGCTCCTTCGCAACTGCCGCTTCGCCGCCTCGATCGGGATGCACACGCGCGGGATGACCGTCCAGGAGGCGGCGCAGCGCTTCGAGGCCGATTGCCACCAGGACGCTGCGACGGCGCGCGAGCAAGCCGTACGCGGCACGTTCGATCCCGGGTACTTCGCGTACACCCTCGGCAAGCTGCAGATCCTCGCGCTGAGGGACGAGGCGGCGCGCGCCCTCGGCAAAGAGTTCTCCTTGCAGCGCTTCCACGACGCGCTCCTCTCGCACGGCGCCCCGCCGGTCGCCCTCGTCGCCGACACGGTCCTGCGCCAGATCGGCGCGCGCTGACCCTCACCAGGCGTCAACGATGGCGTCGACGACCTGACGGGGGACGAGGAAGGTCGCGTCGATGCCCGAGACGCGGGCAAAGTAGCCATCGACGGCGGACTCGTGCACGGGCGCGCCGAACATGAGGTGCGTGCCCTGGTTCGTGCCGGCGTCGGCGGAGGGCACCGCGTCGATCTCGAGGATCGGATGGGCCAACCCCTCGGCCGGCGCGGCGGGGCCCATGTGCAGCGCGCTCTGGGCGTAGACCCGCGAGAGCGCCGTCGGGAGCTTGTCGTCGCCCGCGTCGCCTTGCGTTGCGCCCGCCCGAACGAGGCGGTCCGGAGAATCGACCGCGCGCACGAGCAGCACCTTGGCGCCGCCGCGCACGAGCGTGACGCGCGAGAGCGCCGCGGCATCGAGCCGAAAGCGGCTCCGGTCGAGGGCTGGGTGCGACGCGATCTCGCGCAGGACCATCGGCGCCGTGAAAATGGCGGGATCGCCCACCCCGTGCGCGTTGACGTCCTGGGCGTCCCCCGCGGCCTCCGCGCCGAAGACGATGCCCACCGGGGACGGGACTTTCCCATCGGCGTCCGCCGCGACGGTGAGCTTGACCGCGCACGACGCCGGCGCCGCGAAGCCGAACGCACCGTCGTCGGCGGCGGCGACCCAGGCGTCGGCGCGGGCGCGGGTCAGGGCGCTCAGCATGTCCGCCACCGCGACCGGATCGACGTCGAAGCCCGCCAGAGCGCTCTTGGGCGGGCGCATCTTCCAGGACCCGCCGACGAGGTCCAGGCGTTCGGGCGTCGCCGTGCACGAGTCGTCGATGGCCACGACGGCCCCCGGATCGACCGGGACGCGCGACGCGGCGAGAGACCGCACCAGCACCGGGTGCGGCGCGAGGCGCAGGACGAGGGCGCGATCCGCGTGCAGGACGGCGCCGTCATCCATGCGGCGCAGCTCCGCCCCGTGCTCCGCATCCAGGGCGGCCACCTCCACGATCTCGGGCGAGGAGCCGCCCGTTCTGGAGACGGTCGCACGCCAGACCGGGGCGAACGTCTCGCCCCGCCCGGGTGCATGCGCCCCCGCGCCCCGCGATGTCGCCAGCGCGAGGGTCAGAGCGTTCGCCGAGTCCACTTCGTCCGCCGAGAGGTCGCGGTCTTCGGGGGACCGCTCGTGCCATCCCGTCCCACGCCGCGCGAGGTCCACGCGCGCGCCACCGCCCACCGTCTCGAGGCTCTCGAGGCTCTCGAGGCGAAGGTCTTCCATCTCGTCGGCGTGCGCGAAGAACGGGCCCTCGTCGACGAGGGCCGCCTGCGAGGTCCGGAGAGCCTCGGCAATATGCTTGGCAATGCACGCGGCGAGGCGCGTCGGCTCCGTACGGACGATCACGACCTCACGCGAGTCCTTGGGGCACGCACCGCCCACGGCCATCGTGAACCTCGGCAAAGCGTCGGTGGTCGGGGTGATGGTCACCGTGAGCGCCGCAGCGGCCGGTGGCCCGGCAGCGTCCTCGTCGTCGACGAAGCTGTCGGCGCGCGCGTCCGCGAGCGCCCCAAAGAGGCGATCCATGGCGGCGCGCGAGGCGCGCAGTCCGGCGTCGTTGCCGACGCGAAACGACGCGCCCCGGCGCACGACCGTGAAGCCTGCCGGGGCAGGCGCGCGCACCTCGAGGCGGGCGACCTCGCTGGCCCCGTAGGGCACGACCGCGTGGTCGCGGTAGGTGTCCGAGTCGCGGAGGAGCTGCACCTTGAGCGGTCGGCCCACGACGAAGGTCCCCTCGCCGTCGATGCGCATGTAGGCGGCTCCTTCCGGGCGCGGAGCCTCGGCGCCCAGCTCGAACCGGTATTGAACGCGGCCCACCGAGATGCGTCCGCGGACACGAGGGGCATCGAGGCCAAGGGCGTCGGCTTCGCGTCCGTCGTCGCGGACGTCGCGCACGCGCGGCGCCATCTCGAGCTCGCGCAAGAGCGTATCCACGGCGGCCAGGTCGGTGGCGCCCGGGTGCGGCGAGCGCATCACCCAGGTCCGAGCGCCCGCGTCGCGCGTCTCGCGCTCGAGCAACGTGACGGCCGTCCCGTGCGCGATCTCGATGCTCCCAACGTCCTCGACGCGGAAGGCCGGGAATGCGTCGCGCCGCCGCGCGGAGCGATCCGCGTCGGACACCTGCCCTCGATCGACGAAGTACGCATAAGCGACGGCGACGGCCGCAGCGAGCACCAGCGCGACGGGCGTGATGACGCCACGGGCCGTCAAGGCGTGCCCGTCTTGGTGGCCGCTCCGCCGGCCCCACGCGGGTCGGAGGGCGGACCGGCGTACGGAGCGTTTTCAGAGGAGCGCCGCCAGGCCCAGACGGCGATCCCCATGAGGAGCGTGGCGAGCGGCATGAGCATCAGCACGTAGCGTCGGACCTCGTCGCGGCCCTCCTCGGAGATGCGCATCGCGGCCGCCACCTCGGCGCCGTCGGGGACGTCTACGACGGGCGCGCGCGCCGCGAGCCACGAGATCGCACTGTCGACGAAGAAGGCCGCACCGTGCAGGGCGTGGGGCTGCCGCCAGTTGTCCTCGGCGAGGGCGAAGCGGCTGCCGACGACGACCATACGGGGGCCGTGGGTGGCTCGGGCGATGGCGGGACGCTCCGCGGCCATCGCGAGGACGAAGGGGCCGGCGCGGTCGGCCGGGTCGCGCGGAGGTACGTCCCGCCACGTCGACGCGCCCGCGATGCTCGCTTTCGAGAAGGCATCCGGACCCGTCACGAGCAGATCGGTGGCCGAGATCGCCCCAGGCGCCGGGACGTGGTGGAGCGGTCGCGCGAAGAACATGGCGACGCGAGGCGGGCGGGCGTCCCCGCCTCCTGGGACGAGTCCCGCCGTCGTTGGGTGAGGCTCGGGCGTCACCAGGAACCCCTCGCCGTGCGTGTCCGGAACCCCGACCTTCGGATCGACGTCGTGTACGACGGCCTCGTCGAGGCCGATGCCGAACGGGGCGAGCACGTCGTCGATGCCCGCGGGGGCGAGCCCGGTGGGCGTGCTCGCGTCGATGGGACCGATCGCCACGAGGGCGTTGCCCCCTTGCAGCAGCCAGGCGCGAAGGCGCGTCGCCTCGTCCGGGGCGAAGGCCGCCTTCGGGCCCGCAACGATCGCCACGGCGCACCCGGCGAACGGCTCGTGGGCATCGGGCGCCGTCGTGTCGACGCTCGCGAGCTCGTAGTTGTCCTTCTCGAGGAGGTCTCGCACGGCACCCAGCGATTCGCGATCGTCTTTGCCAGGTTCCAGCGAGAGCTCTCCGTGGCCGACGGTGAAGCAGAGGCGCGTCTTTTCGCCGCCCATGACGCTGCGGATCGCCTGCGTCAGTGCGCGCTCTTCGCGGGGCTTGACGTGAACGTCGTCGGACTGCTCGAACATGTCGCCCTGCGTGAGAAACCAGTGACGGTCGCCCTGCGACGCGATCACGATGGCGTCCGTGGCGAGCCGGCCGTCCTCGGCGCGGCCCGCTTCCAGGCCGAAGCGCCGTTGCAAGTCGACGAGCTGCACCGCGTCCCGGTCGGGATCGATCCAGTGGACGTCGAGGTGCGAGGTCGCCGCATCGTACGCGGTGAGGAGCTGCCTCAAGCTGCTCTCGACGGGATCGGCCTCCCCGGCGATGACCCACAGCGTGACGTGGAGCTCGCGGGCGTCGAGGGCATGCAGCGTCTCGATCGTGGCGGGGCTGAGCGACCAGCGCCGATCGCGCGTCCAGTCCCAGCGCTCGAAGTGACGCGCGGCGAGGACGTTGACGACCGCGGCGAGGACGACCGCGCCGACGATGCCCGCGAGCTGCAGGGCCTGAGCTGCGTCGACGCGGCCGACGCCCCGGACCGGCGCCCTCATCCCCACCTCCACGAGTCGACGGCGCGCGTCGCCACGAAGAGAGGCAGCGCGATCATGGTCCCATAGAAGACGAGGCGGCGGGAGTCGACCAGGCCGCTCGCGAAGTCGTTCATGTGCGACCAGACGGAGAGGTAGCCGCAGACGGCGTGCATCGTCGTCCCGTCGCGGGTGACGAACTCGCCCACGCCCATGATGAAGAAGGCGAGAAGGACGAGCGCCGTGAACACCATGGCGAGAAACTGCGATTTCGTCAGCGCGCTCGCGCAGAGGCCAATCGCGAGATAGCCCGCGCCGACGAGCAGGACCCCGAGGTACGCGCTCGCGGCGACGTGCGTGTCGAGCCGGCCGCCCGGGTCGGCGCGGGCCAGGATCACCAGGTAAAGGACGGTGGGAAGCCACATGGCGCAGTACGTCGCGAGCGCGGCCGCGTACTTCGCGAGCACGACCGCGGCGCTCGAGACCGGCGCGGTCATCAGCGTCTCGATCGTGCCGCTGCGGCGTTCCTCCGCGAAGAGGCGCATCGTCATCGGCGGCACCAGCATGAAGAGAACCATGTAGTGGAGCACCGTGTTCCCGAAGAAAGCCGAGAGGGGCGTTTCGTCGCCGGCGATGTTCTCGGTGTTGGCGAAGTGGTCGACCAAGACGAAAAAGTGCATCCCCTGGACGACCACGAAGACCAGGATGAGCACCCACGCGAGCGGCGTGACGAAGAACGCGAAGAGCTCTCGCTTGAAGATCGGCCAGAACGACCTCATTCGGACTCGGTGCCTCCGGCCGTGGGTACCGCCGCCCCACCGTCGAGCGTCAACGCGGCGAACACGTCCTCGAGCGAACCATCGGCCGCCCGCACCTCGCGCACGCCAACCCCATTGGCGACCAGGGCCGCCACGCACCGCTCCGTCGCGAGGGCCTCCACGTCCGCGTCCTCGGACGCCGCTCCAGCAACCCCGAACGTGACGCGCAGGCGTTCGCGACGGTCGTCGGCGGCGGACGCGACCGGGTCGACGCGCGCCACCCCATCGACCCCTCGAAGAACGGCGGCGGCCGCCGAAAGGTCGCCATGGATGGTCACGTCGACCGCCGTCGGACGGCGCATGGCGCGAATGCGCTCGGTGGCCCCTTCGGCCAAGAGCTTGCCCTTGTGCATGAGAAGGACGCGCGTGGCGCACGCCTCGACCTCGCTCAAGATGTGCGTGGAGAGAAGGACGGTGTGTTCCCGGCCGAGCTCGCGCACGAGAGCGCGAGTCTCACGGATCTGGTTGGGGTCGAGGCCGGCGGTGGGCTCGTCGAGGACCACGATGGGGGGCTTGGCGACGAGGGCGTCTGCCAGGCCCACGCGCTGCCGGTATCCCTTGGACAGGTGGCCGATGGTCTTGTTGGCGACGTCGACCACGCCCGCGCGACGAAGGGCGTCGTCGACGTGGGCGCTGCGCCGCGCCCGGGGGACTCCCTTGAGCTCGGCCCGAAAGCGCAGGTACTCCGCGACACGCATTTCCGGGTAGAGGGGCACGGACTCGGGCATGTAGCCGACGCATCGGCGCGCCTCGAGCGAGTCGACGCGGACGTCGTGCCCTGCGATGGTCACGGTGCCCGCGCTGGCCCCGAGGAAGCCGGCCAGGATGCGCAGCGTCGTGCTCTTGCCGGCCCCGTTGGGGCCGAGGAAGCCGACGACCTCGCCCGCGCCCACCTCGAACGAGACGTCGTCGACCGCGGTGTGCGCGCCGTAGCGTTTCGTCAGGTGGGACACGCGGATCACGCGAGGCGTTGTACCGCGGCGAGGAAGGAGAACGAAGAGGGACCGCGCGAGGGCGGCGCCTTGGTAGCCTTGCCGCGTGCGAGGCGGTGCGGTGATCGGAGCGGTGGTGATCGCGGCCGTGGCGTGCGGGAGGAAGGCGATGAGCGCGGGGGCGGACGCAAGCGCGAGCGCGGACGCAGGCGCAGGCGCAGGCGCGGGCGCGGGCGCGGGCGCGGGCGCGAACGCAGGCGCGGGCGCGGACGCGGGCGCGCACGCGAACGCAGGCGCGGGCGCGAACGCAGGCGCGGGCGCGCACGCGCACGCGCTGACGGAGGATGGGATGTTGCTCGTGCCTTCTGGCCCGTTCACGATGGGGGCGGACGAGGGGGGGGAGGAGGACGAGCGGCCCGCGCACACGGTCACGCTGGCGGCGTTCTGGCTCGACCGGGTCGAGGTGAGCAACGCGCGTTGGGACGAGTGCGTGGCGGCGCAGGCGTGCCGTCCCAAGTCCGAGTCGGTGCGCGCGAAGCACCCGGACTTCGACGGTGCGAGCCAGCCGGTGTCGGGGGTCTCATGGGAGGACGCGAAGGGGTACTGCGCGTGGCGGGGCAAGCGGTTGCCCCGGGAGCCGGAGTTCGAGAAGGCGGTGCGGGGCACCGACGATCGGCGGTTCCCTTGGGGCAATGACGCGCCCACGCATGAACGGACTGTGTTCGCGAGCGGACGGACCGACGACGTTGGAGCGCACCCCGCGGGGCGCGGGCCCTACGGACACGACGATCTCGCGGGCAATGTCTGGGAGTGGATGGAGGACCAGTACGATCCCTATGCGTACCGTCGGCCTTCCGCCGCCGAAGGACGGCCCGGGTCGTGCGACGAGATCCTGGCGGCCCAGAACGAACTACGGCGCCTTGGCAAGCAAGGCTTCACGGGATCGAATCCCATCCCGGTCGAATGCGAGCGCTCGATCCGGGGCGGATCGTACAACTACGACGCGCACGGGCTGCGGGCGACCAACCGGGTCCACCACCCCGGGCGCTTCCGCATCCCCATGCTCGGCCTGCGCTGCGCGAAAGACGCGAGTGACGTGAGCGACCGGTAAAACGCGTCTGCGTTCGGACAGGCAGGTGTAACCAACACGTCGCACGGACTTCGCGGGACCCCGTGGTACATCGCCGGCCGGGGCGTTTGTACGCGCCCGCCTGGAAAGCGGCATGCGCCCCCTGTCTTTTTCGATGCCTGCCGCCGGCCTGATCGCCCTGCTGGCGACGAGTGGATGCAGCGGCGGGGGGACCTGCACCGCCGATGCGAGTGCCGCATTGAGCACCGAGGGGGGCGTCGAAGGCGGCGCCAAGGCAGAAGGGGCCGACGCGACCGCGAACCCGGACGGGCAAGGGGCAGTTGAAGACGGCGGCACCACCGGCGACGCGATCGGACCGGTCGGTCCCACGCCGACGTTGGCGGGGCTGCGGCTGGCCAACTGGTCGACCGACTCCCCGCCGGTCGACTTCTGCCTCGCCCCGCATGGAACGACGGCGTTTCAAGGGCCGCTCTTGGCCGCGCAGGCGGCCGCATCCGACGCAGGTTCGTGCGACGCGGGCGGTCCCGGCCTCGCCTTCCCCGAGGTCAGCAGCTATCTGCTCCTCGCGGCGCATCAGTACGATGCCCGCCTCGTGGTCGGCGGCGCGACCGATTGCTCGGTGAAGCTCACCACCGACTCCACGAACTTGCCCGCACTCGCGGCGGGGACGTTCACGACCCTGGCGCTCGTCGGGGAGGCGATCCCCGCGGGCGGTGCCCCCGGACTGCAGACCATCCCCTTCCTCGACACGGGAGAGGCGTCGGACGCCGGAGTGGCTCTACGCTTCATCAACGCGGCCGCGAACGAGCCCGCCGTCGAGCTGGCCGAAGTGCTGTCAGGAAACTCGCTCGCCCCGATTTTCGTGGGCGTCCAGTTCGGGCAAGCCGGAACGATCGACGGCGAACAAGGGGACGCTGCGGCGCCGACGTCGGACACCTTCGTGTCCTTCCCTGCCTCGAGCCCGAAGACGTTGGACGTCAGCACGTCGCCGGGGAGCTCGGGCCTGGTCGCTTCGGCCCCGAATTTTGCCGCTGCCGCGGGCGCTGTGGTCACGTTGGCCCTGGTCGGTCCTACGACGTCGGCCGATGGCGGCCTCGGAGCCGAGCTCCTCGAGTGCGTCGACAACGCGGGGACGGTTTGCGTCACCGGAGTGTGCTGGGTCGTCTCGCAATAGGGGGTGCACCTTGAGACACTGGTCCCGCGCGATTGCGGCGGCGCTCGCGGGCGCTGTCGCTGGCTGCTCGCCGGGTCTCTGCGTGACGTCCGACGGCGGGGACGACCCGGACGGCTCGGGCGGAGGCGAGGACGGTTCCTTCAACGTGCCGCCGGGTCCGGTCACCACAATCCCGCTCACCGGGTGCGGCGGGCTGGGGTACGCCGCGAACTTCACCATGGGCTCGGAGGTCTTCCAGCTCACGATCGATACGGGGTCAGGCACGCTGGCGGTGGCCTCGAGCTCGTGCGCCAACTGCGACGTTACCCCCACGTACACGCCGGGCCCCACCGCGACCGACGACCAGAAGCAGGCCATGGACGCGTATCTGAAGGGGTCGTGGCAAGGCGAGATCTACACCGACGCGGTGCAGCTCGCGGGGATGGGCGCCGTGACGATGAACTTCGTGGCGATCGGAGCCCAGACCGGCTTCTTCAACGACGCCGGGTGCGGCCTCGGAACCGTACCCTTCGCCCCTCAAGGCATCGCAGGATTCGGCCCGCCGGATCTGGCGCGTCCGGGGACGGATGGCTTCGTGACGGAGCTGAGCCAAGCGGGAGCCGCGTCGGACTTGTTCGCCTTCGAGTTCTGCTCGCTGGGGGGGCAGCTCATGGTCGGCGGGATCGACCCCGTCTCAGCCGCGCTGACCGGGCCGGCCGTCTACACCCCGATGATGAATGCTGCGGCGAACCTCGGCGACGCGGGAGGCTCTTATTACAGCGTCACCCTCAACGACCTTCAGCTCGGGGGAACCCCGCTCGGGTACAGCGCCGCCACCTTCGGGGTGACGGCGGTCGACACGGGGACCAGCGTGCTCGCGCTCCCGGCCGCGGTCTTCGATACGCTGACTTCGCAGATCGACAATAACTCCGCCTTTGTGTCCGCATTCGGCAGCCAGGCCGGCCTGTTCGGCACCACCATGTGCCTCTCGTCGGCTTGGACCACCGAGGAGATCGACGCGCAGCTCCCGACCCTGACGCTCGTCTTCCCCTCCGTGTTCGGTGGCACCGTCGCGGTCACGCTCAAGGCGACCCAATCGTATCTCCCGCCCACGCAGGCCGGCGAGACAACCTTCTATTGCAGTGGCATTCTCTCGAATCCTGGACCCGGAACGATCCTCGGCACTTCGGCCATGCTCGGCCAGCTCGTGATCTTCAACCTGGACGACAACGAAATCGGCTTTGCCCCGCAGAACTTCTGCCGGTGACGACGCCGTTCACGGCGAGTCGCACTGGACCGTCGCGCTGAGGGACCCTGTCACAGGGCACGAAGCTCCTCCGCCCGAGATCGTCGCCGTCACGGTGACGGTGGCCACACCGGCGGCGGTGCAGTCGAACGTATTGGAAGTCCCGGTGGCTCCGGCGAGCGAACCGGCGCTTCCCGTCGAGGTCCATGTGAGCGTCACGTCGGAGTCCTGGCCATCGGCGTCGATGCCGGACGCCGTGAGCGACACGCCATCGCCGACGAAGATCTCCGTGGGCTCGACGAGCAACGAAGTCGCCGCGGCGCAAGAGACGGGGCTGCCGACCGCTTGGAGCGACGCGTCGGCCGAGACGACGACCTTGCCGGTGGCGGCGCCCTGCGCGTCCGGCGGCAAGGCCGCATCGGCGTCCTCGACGGAACCGGCGTCGAGGAGAGAAGCGTCGGCGGACGCCTCCGAGGGGGCCGCACCATCCCACAGGGCCCCGCTGTCTGCCTCGCCGTCCGCCGACGCGTCGCCCGAAGAGCCGGGGGGGCTGCTCGACCCGCACCCGGACGCCGGCGCCCCACTCGCCGCGAGGACGAGCGCGAGCGCCGTGCATTGTGGGAGTCTCTTCACACGTCAGCTCAATTCGAGCATTGCGAGCAATGGTTCGACTTGCCGCACTCGAAAATTTGGACAGCCATGCCGGATGCGAGCGTGGTGTTCGTGAGGTTCGTCAGATTGTCGGCCCCGTCGTCGACCGCGAAACCGTTGCCGGTGGCGATCTGGGTCGCGCAAGCGCCGTTCTCCGCGCTCGGCGTCGAGTAGCAGGTCGTCGTCGTGGGCGCGGTGCCGCAGTAGCAGATGCTCGGGGACGACGCGGCGCACCCGGAGCTGAGCAAGCAGCTGACCGTGGTGAGGCACTCTGCCGACGTGCCCGTGCTGAGCGGGTCGCCGCACTCTTGGTCCGTGTCCCCGAACTCATCGTCGTCGAGGCAGTCGGCGTGGAGCAGGCAGCTGTAGCAGCCCGTCGACGGGTCGGGGCCCGCGGCGGTCGCGATCCCGGCGGTGATGTCTTTCTGCACGAAGAGCGCTTCCGTCGCCGTGCAAATGCCACCGTTCGCCCCCGTGCCGGTGGCGTTGCCCTGGCACGTCACGCAGTTCGCCTGGCCTGCCGTGGTGCAGGGAGCCAGCGCCGCGGTGGTGCCAGCCTCCGTCCCCGCCTCCGAGCTTCCCGCAGCGCCGTCGCCAGCGCCCGCCTCGCCAGCGCCTGCTTCGCCAGCGCTCGCCTCCTCCGTGCCCGTGCCCGTGTCCGGGACGCTCGCTCCGGTATCCGCGCTGCTTGCGTCGTTTCCACCCTGCGGGGCGCTCGTCTCCGCCGCCGCGTCTACCGGGGACGCGCCGGCTTCCACCGTCGCGTCGCCGACCGTGTCGCAGCTGACCGTCGTCGAGAGCGTCCCGGTGCTGGGGCAAGACGCGCCGCCGCCGGAGATCGCAGCGGTGACCGTGATCGTCTCGCTGCCGGCGGACTGGCAGAGGAAGGTGTTCGTCGTTCCGGAGGTCCCCGTGAGCGTGCCCGCGCCGCCGGTCGCCGCCCAGGTCAGCGTCACATCGGAGCTTTGATAGCTCGGGTCGAGACCCGCGGCCGTGAGGTCGACCGAAAAGCCGACGTTCGCGCGGTTGGGTTGTGCCGTGATGGAGCTGGCCGCTGCGCAGGGCGATTGGGTGGTCGTGGTCTGGATGGACGCATCGGCCGTGACCGACACCGTGCCGACGCCCACGTCCGGACCCACGAGGCCCGCTTCGACCGTGCGAGTGCACAGGAGGGTGAGGCCCACGGCGCTCGACTCGTTGGCGATGACCTGGAACGTCACCGGACCGCCGGAGCACGAGTCGCCGGCGCTGTCGGTCGCCGCGAGAGACAGCGTGTAGCCGGTGGCAACCGGCAACGTCAGCGAAAACCCGATTTCCTGGCTGTTGGTGACATCGACCGACGCGGTGATGGTGGCGAATCCGGCCAGCGTCGGGTTCGTGATGACATATTGAATGCTGCTGATGGTGATCGAGGGACCGAGCTGGAGGTTCATCTCGACGGTCCCGGTCTGACCGGTGCCGGGGGCTGCCACGGTGCCCGCCGTGCCCGACGGCGACGTCGGTGCGCTCGAAGAGCAACCGGCCGCGGAGGCGACGCCAAGGGCGAGCCCCACAAGGACGGCCTTTTGGAAGATTTTCATGATCACACCTCCACCGGGTTTCTCTGGAACCGCTCGCCTTTCGGCATCCGCGAGCACGTTGCGCTGCGGTGTACGCGTGTTCGAAAGTGGAAACAACGACGGAGTTCCCGCCGATCCCATCCGATGTATCTGCGAAATGATCAACGATCGCGCGGCGAGAGCCACTCGCAGCGTGGCCCTGTAACTCGCGCGTGACAGAGTATTTGCCCGGGCTGCGCCACACCGTCACTCGACGAAACGCGCGCAGCACAACCGACTGAAAATCGAATGGTCGATCCGGAAGTCGGAGGTTCGCCGGCGCCCGACGTATCCGTTTTCGACAAGAAAACGCCACATTCACCCTTGGCCCGAGTCTTGGACTAGCGCCAATGTCGGGGAGCTCTCACACGTCCATGCGATCGGCCTTGCATACGTTCATCGCGCTGATGGCGATCGGTACTGCCACGGCCTTGGGCTTCGTCGCCTGTTCGTCCAACAAGATCGGCGAGCTTGGCGCGGGTTCTACCCAGGGGACGCCGGGGCCACAGGGGGCCGTCGACCTGAAATTGAGCATCCCCGGTGGAGAGCACGTCAGCACCGTCTCCTACTCGCTGGCGAACCCCGCGGACACCATCAAGGGGACGTACAACGTCACCGCCACCACGGACCTCAGCTTCGTCATCGGGAGCGTCCCTGCGGGCTCGGGCTACGCGCTATCACTGTCGGCGACCTCGGACGACGGCTCCGTGACATGCGCATTCCCGGCGCCCGGCGACGCGCTCGTCGGCAACATCTCGGTGCTCGACGGCACGACCACCGATGTCAGCGTGAACATGCAGTGCACGGTGAACCAGGGCCGGGACGCGGGCTCGCTGCTCCTCACCGCCGTGGAGAGCAACTGCCCGATCTGGAACACCATCGTGGCGAGTCCGGAGAACATCACCGTGGACGGCGGGTCCAACGTCAACACCAGCGGGGGCGTGGGCACGACGGCGGCGTACCCGGGGACGGCGAACGTCCCCGCCGAGATCGTGCAGGGCCAGTCGCTGGTCCTCGTCGGCAGCGCGACCGCGCCCAACCCCGGGGCGCTCACGTTCTCGTGGACGGCCAACGGCGGGACGGTCAGCTCGGCGAGCGGAACGATCGATCCGAATAGCACCGACGCGGGCACCACGAATCAAACGATCTTCACGTGTCCCACGACGGGCACGGGGACGTACACGATCACGCTCACGCTCGGCGATGGTCCGCTTCCGACTGGCGGCGGATGTGACACCGCCTTCACGACGGGCACCGTCACGGTAACCTGTCAGGCCCCCGCGACGTGCGCGTTCGGCACGGGCTGCGGCGACGGCGGCCAGATTTGCAACCTCGCAGGAAGCTGCGTGCCGGCTCTGTTCTCCGTGTTGACGCTGAACAGCATCGACGGAGGCGTGATCGATACGCACACGACCGACTTGCCGATCTCGATCCAGAAGTACAGCACCATGGGCGTGCCGGTCGGCAGCCCGATTCCGCTCCCCACCGCCGCGTCCGGAAGCCAGCAGCCGATCACGATCATGGGCAGCGACATCACGGAAGGCGACCTCACGACGTCGTCGAACGGGCAATACCTGTCGACGCTCGGCTGGGGCACGTCGCCGGGCAGCACGCAGTCGGGGCTGCCCGTGGTCGCGCGGATCGACGCCACCGGGCACGTCGACACCTCGACGGTGGCGACCCAGGCTTTCCAGGACCAGGGGGCCATGGATTATCGCAGCGCGGTGTCCTACGACGGCAACGAGTTCTGGATCTCCGGCACGTGTGAAGACGACAACGACGGAAACGGCTGCGGGATCTGGTACGTGCCCTTCGGCAGCACGTCGGCGACGCAGCTCGTGTCTCTCCCCAACTCGGGCGTCAACCCGAACATCGACGTCTACGCGCGCTGGCTGCGCATCTACAATCAGCAGCTCTTCAGCGGCGCCGATCAATCGCCTCCTTACATGTTCACGATTGGCTCGCCCGGGGGTCCTCTGCCAACCATGGGGCCGGCCGGCGGGATCAACGGCGGCGCGGGGCTCCCGCTCACGTCGCTGCCCGGCGGCTTCACCAACCCCGCGGCGGCGGCGGTGGACGGCGGTCCGGTGCCTTTGCCTCCCAGCCCCTATGGGTTCCTGATGTTCGATCTCGTGTCGCCGCCCGGACCGGACACCATTTACATCGCGGACGACGGCATCAACCCGGACGGACAGCACTCAAACGGCGTCGCCGGCACGGGCGCCTCCAACACCGGCAGCGGCGGGCTGTCCAAGTGGAGCTACAACGAGGCGACGGGCGGCTGGCAGCAGGTCTGGAACATCACCGGGGGCACGTTCGCGTTGGACGGAGGGGTGTTCCCCGGTAAGCCAATCGGTTATCGCGGGCTTGCCGGCTTCGCGACCGGAAGCAACGTGACCCTCATGGCCACGAGCGGAGACATCGCGGGCGACCCGGACTCCATCATGGTCGTCTTCGTCGACAACGCGACCAGCGTCGCCCCCCCTGCGCCCATGGCCAAGGTCACTTCACCTGCCAGCCAGGTCTTCCGAGGCGTCGCGCTGACACCCCAATAACCGAACGGCCCCCAGCCCCAGTCGATCTTATCGCCCGCGCATCGCAAGCGCCGCCCCGCCAACGATCCGCACGCCCGCGCCGTCCGGGCCCCCGACCTCCGCCGGCCAGTCCGTTGAGGTCCTCCCCCCGACCACGACCATCACAACCAAATCCGGTGGGGCGCCAAATCCGGTGGGGTGCTCGAGGGGAGCGGAGGTCGCTCCCCTCGACCGGGACCGAACC
>Ga0302326_10004184_pt1 | contig 33566 bp, 31 predicted proteins | sample Palsa_T0_3_FD_202264 | JGI IMG/M metagenome (GOLD analysis project Ga0302326, IMG submission 202264) | Peat permafrost microbial communities from Stordalen Mire near Abisko, Sweden - Palsa_T0_3 | ecosystem: Environmental > Terrestrial > Soil > Palsa > Peat permafrost | place: Sweden: Abisko...
TCGCGCTGACCGATTCCACCGCGAATGTCCCGGTGCCGGCGCCGCACACCGCCGGATTGACGCATTGGGCGTAGTATCCTGCATCGGGATAATTGTTGTACTTCGCATTCATTTCATTGGCGCCCGCATTGAGCTCGAGAAACCTTGCCACCCTATATCGGACGTCGAATTCACCACCGTTGATAGTTGCCGAGGCAGCATTGTTGATGAGCGAAGCTGTACCGATGTAGCTCGACACCTGGAGGTTGGTGTAATCGTAGTGATAGCCGGCCACGTCCACGGACAGCGGGCCGCTGGCGTACTTATACCCCACCTCATACGCCTTGATTTTCTCCGCCGCCACGTTGATGTTAGTCAGTGTGCCGCCGCCGACGTTCACGATGGGAGCCTTATAACCTCTGGAAAAGGAGGCGTACACACTAGAATCGTCATCGGGCTTGTAGCGCAGCACCGCGCGCGGAGTCACGGTATTGGTCTTGACCGGGGGAACGTCGGTTCTGGTGGCTGTGACCGCTCCGTTGGGGGGTAATTCGGTAAAGAACGGATCGTCAACTTCATCGCGGCTATACCGCGCGCCCACTGTCACGAAGAAATTGTGCAGGGCCTCGTAAGTCAGGTCGGCAAACGCTGCACCCGAGCGGGTATCCGTGCCCGAAGTCGTGAACGCTCCTAGCGGATTGAAGGGCGGCCCAGGCTTTGTGTCTATAGCGAACGAGATAGGCTCCCACTGATCGCTATTGTCGTACAGGAAGATACCCGTGGTCCATTGCAACTTGCTGTCACCGGTCGAGGCAAGCAGAAACTCTTGGGTGAGCGTCCGATTGTAAATCGGTATCTGGAGGGCGAAGAACGAGAGAGAGGAATAGTCCTGGTTGAGAAACGTATCCGCCTTCTCCCATCGACCCTGGGTATAGGAAGTGAGAGTCGCGAACGGAAGTGTCAGCGCCGAGGTCAGCTGCAGCACATTGCTGATGTTGCTGAACGCGACGGGCCGCGAGTTGGATATATCGTCGGGCGCGGTCGCAATGACGGTCCCTGGTATGAATGTTCCAATGGTAAGCGGCCGTCCGTTCACCACGTAGGTGCCGCCGAGCAAGTTGGTCGGGTCGTCGGTGAGTGAGTGCTGGAACCGAAGCAGGAACGACAAGTTGTCGGTCGGATCGAATTTCACTCCTGCGCGGAGCGCGTAATTATCGTAGGCGCCTTCGTGGTCGTCGCCGTTGTAAATATTGTGCACAAAGCCGTCGCCCTTGTTCAAGACTCCCTCGATATCTACGGCAATCTGATCGTTGATCCCCGTGGTGGCGTAGCCCTCGTATTGCTGGGTATTGAACCGACCGTAACTCACCTGGAGCGTCGCGCTCGTGTCCTGGCTCGGTTTAGCCGTGGTAATTAGGACCGCACCACCGGTGGTATTGCGGCCGAACAATGTACCTTGCGGGCCCTTCAAGACCTGGACCCCCTCGACATTGAGCAATTGACTATCAACCGATAGTGGGTTCGGTGAATAGAATCCGTCGATATAGATGCCGACGTCCGCGCCGCCTCCAGATTCTGCGACCGCGGTCCCGACGCCGCGGATTGTCGGCTGGGTAAACGGACCGTTTGCGTCGAATCGAAGCGCTGGCGTGATTTGCTGAATATCGGTCAGCTGGCGAGCGTCTGTATCCCGGAGATCCTTTTCCGAAAGGGCTGTGATCGAAATGGGTACATCGCGCTGCAGCTCCGAGCGCCGTTGCGCAGTCACCACAATCTCACCCAGGGCATTATCGTCCTGCGCCGAGGATGCAGAACCCGTCGGAGGGGTCGTGCCGGTCTGCGCCGCGGCTATCGAGGACCCGAAGGTCCACGCAGCGCCGAGCAGCATCAGCGAAGCCGCACCGAATGCTCGTAAATCCCGCATGCCGCATCTCCCCGTATGACTGATTACTTGTTTTTTATCCAATGCCCCTGGAAAATAGCAGATTTCGGCCCATTTTCATAATTTCTAAAACTCCGGAATTGGGGTGGCAGATATCCATCTAGCCTCCCACGCGCCTCAACCTTGGCGTTCGACTCCCGTCGTTCGATATCGATCGGAATCGGGACGGCGGTTCCGCACCGTGATGGGCGAGCTGAGGGAACAAGTCTGATCGGGACTGACGCGGAGCTCCGCTGTCGCCAGCCGCGCACGGACGTTGCGCAGAGGCATCACCTTGGACCCGGGATTCAAGGTGCGGTGGGTATGGCACAATGTCCCATAGCCTCATTCGCTAGACATGGGCTGCTCGCACATCCAACTGGAGAAAAACAATGCGTACGTTCAGTCCAGAGACGGCGGCTAGAGCCATCGAACTCGAGCAAATGCTCGTGGACTTCAATCGGGAGATAGATTTCAATGGGGGCGCAAAGGCTTCGACATTCTTCAGCGAAGAGTGCGTCGCCGAGGTAGGTGCCATTGCCTTCAAAGGCCGCGAGGGCGCGAAAAAATACTACGCGGATCGATTGGAAAGCTTCCGCGCTCTGAAGGACGGCATTCGTACGACTCGTCACACCGTCGCGAATTTGCAGATCTCTTTTGAGAACGACAATCGCGCAACGCTCAACTGTTTCCTCGTCACCTTCGGCGGAGAGGGGAAGCCTCCCGTGCTGGAGGGAACTGCCCCGGTCGCTGTTTCCGATGCTCGTTTCGAATGCATACGCGACACGAACGGCCAATGGCACATTTCTGGGTTCTACGGCGTACCGATATTGCTCGGCAATGACAAGTACGCGGTGCAGGCTCTTACGGCGCGCTGATCCTCAACCTGCCGCCGAGCTGCCGATCGGGCGAAGTTTCCTGTACCGGCGAAAGAAGACCTGGATGCCGCGCAAAAACCGGCGCTCTTGGGCGCCCGTGTCGAGCGTTCGGCGACGGCAGCTATGATTGACATGGTGGTTGCGTGCGGCCATTATTTCGCGCGCCAATATCTACTAAGCACGACTTACTACGTGCCTTCATCCGCGAGGATCTAGCGATGCAATTGCGAATGCTGGGCCCGACGCATATCAAGATCGCGCCACTCGTCTTGGGCGGCAATGTATTTGGATGGACGGCGGATTCGAAAACGAGCTTCGCGATTCTGGACGCATTTCTAGAGTCCGGCTTCAACGCCATCGACACAGCGGACGTCTACAATCGCTACGCACCGGGCCTGGTAGGCGGAGAATCCGAAACCATCATCGGCGCCTGGATGAAGGACCGCGGAGTTCGCGACCGCATCATCGTCATTACCAAGGGCGGCCTCGAAATGGGCGAAGGTTTAGTGGGCCTCGGCCGTGAATATTTACCGAAAGCGTGCGAAGCCTCGCTCAGGCGTTTGCAGACCGATTACATCGATGTTTACATGTCTCATCGCTCCGATTCCGGCATTCCCATCGAAGAGACGCTCGAGACATACCAGAAACTGATTGACACCGGCAAGATCCGCTGCGCGGGATGTTCCAACTACAAACCGGATGAACTCGCGGCCGCGCTCGCCGCTGCGGGTCCCGGCCGGGCGCGCTATGTCGTGAACGAGCCCCAATACAATCTCGCTGAACGGAATCAGTATGAAGGCGCGATGGAAAAGGTTTGCGTGGACCATGACGTCGCGGTCATCACCTATTTCTCGCTGGCCGCAGGATTTCTGACCGGCAAGTATCGCAGTAAGGAAAGTCTCGAGGGCAGAGCGCGCAAAGGTACGGCTGCGCAATATTTCACTCCAAGCGGTTTTAAGGCGCTCGATGCACTCGATACCGTGGCAGCTCGAAGAGGCGCCACGCCCGCCCAAGTTGCCCTCGCCTGGCTGATGGCGCGTCCGTCTGTGACTGCACCGATCGCCAGCGCCACCAGCCTCGAACAGCTTGCGGACATCCTCAAGTCGGCGGATCTGAAGCTGACGCCCGAGGATTTAACTCTTATAAACGCTAACACCGGTTAGTGGCGGCGAAAAAAGAAGCCGTGCGATACGTGGGGGCGAATCGGTGGCTGGGGACACTAGCGTGAGAGCGAGCATCATTGGCACGGGTTTTGGCTCCCGTGTGGTAGCGGCAATGTATAAGACGTCCGGCATAGACGTTGTCGAGGTCGTATCGCCGCGCGACAGCGCGGCGGTCAAGCGCGCGTGTGCCGCACCGGTCGATTTGGTCTCCATTCACTCGCCGCCTTTCTTGCATCGCGAGCATGTGCTGATGGCGCTCGATAAGAAGCGCAATGTGGTGTGCGATAAACCCTTCGGTAAATCGGTTGCGGAGGCGCGTGACATGCTGGCCGCCGCAGAGGCGGCGGGCGTTATTCATCTGCTCAACTTCGAGTTCCGCCACGAGCCATCGCGGGTGAAAGCGAAGCAACTGCTCGATCAGGGCGCTATCGGAACGCGGCGTCACGTTCAATGGACCTCGATGATGCCCGGGTCGCGTAACCCCTATGGGTGGCTGTGGAACCGCGAGTTGGGTGGCGGCTGGATCGGGGCTTTCGGCTCACACGCCATAGACGCAATGCGCTGGTGGATCGGGGAGATCAAAACGGTTTCGGGCGTGTGCCGCACCGAGATCCCGCGGCGCCCGGATAAGAGTGGCATTGAGCATGCTTGCACGGCGGAGGATGCTTTCACTGCCTGTTTCACATTCAGCAATGGAGCAACAGGAATGCTCGACACCGGATTTGCGGCGGCCGTGAACCGGCCGTATACGATCGAGATACTGGGCTCGGAGGGCGTGCTATCGATGAATTTCGGAACCGAGTTGCATCTCATGCGAGCGGATGGGGCGAACCAGAGTTTCCGGTTTCCGGAATGGCAAAATGACATGCATGAACCGGCGATGTTGCCTTGGGCCGCGACAATCAAAGAGGCTATTCAAAATAGACGACAAATTGCTCCGTCCTTTAAAGACGGGCTCGCGTGCGCCGAAGTCATGGATAAGTTGCGTGCCAATTCGGTTTGGGTGAAAAGGGAATAGCCGTAAAGGATCGGAAGGTCGAGTCAATGACGCCGAGGAACCCGCAGGCAATCTCTCACTGCTTCGGGCGCTGCTTCACGGCGAAACCGCCATTGGCGGCGAGTCCGCCACCTTGAAATCCGAATAGCTTAGAGACCCTGGCGGAACGCTCGGTGAGATCCTTCGGGTAAGCAAATTTCATATCGGCCATCACCTGCGGCAGGGCGCCGCGAATCTCCTCGATCGATGCTCCGTCCCCGAGACAGCCTTCATTTTCCGCGAACGTGATACGGGCGATGCGGCCACCGCCAATCGCAAACATCTCGCCCGTTACGTTGCACGCATCACTCATGAGATAGCACGCGCCGACGGAAACTTTCTCGGGAAGCATCGTCCTGAAGAACCAGTCCGTATAGGGGCCCGGGTGAAAGTCCGTCATGCGCGTGCGGGCGGACGGCGAGACCAGATTGATGAGGATTCCGTGTTTTGCGCCTTCGGAGGCAAGACAGCGCATCAAGCCTATGTTGGCGCACTTGGCTGCGGCATAGGGTCCGTTTCCATCGGCACCGAAGACCGCACCCGATGCCGGGAGCTCAAGGACGGGAAAATATACAGAATTAGGCCATTTTTCTTTGACACCAAGCTGATTGCCGACCTTGCCGCGACGTAGGCACCGAGCCCGGCAACGAGCGATGGGAACATCGCGCTCAATCCACCGCCGCGCGCTCCCAAATGCGTCCGTAGCTCCGGCACAGGTTAGAGAGTTTGTCTCGTTCTCAGCTGCCGTGGATGCTGCTTTCGCGGCCGGGCGGTTTCAGAGCGATTCAAAACGCTCGAACTTGATGTTCTTGACCGCACTCAACATCGCAGGCCCCGAAAGCCCGCGCCTCTGGATCTCCTGCATATGGTCCCCTTCTATGCATTCGACGAAAAACTCTATCGCAGCCTTATAGTATTCGGTGTCCATGTGGGCCTTGATGGCCTCGACGTCAGTGTAGGCCTCGAGAATGTGGTAGACGTAGGGCTCCGCGAGGTCCCTGCAGAGTTCGAACACGGGGCATCCCGGTTCATTTTGCAAAACCTGGGCGCGAAGCTCCCGGAAGGTGCGTTCGTAATGCTCGGCCATCTCGGGCTTTATCCGAAGGCTTACGTGAGTGAACTTCACCTGGGGTTTCTTTGGCGGGCAAGTAGGGACAAAGTTGGGACCGCCACTACTTTATTACGCCACGGTCCCACCCGCCAGAGGACTGTGCGCCATCGTAATTCCCACAAATTCCGCGACGTGCAGTATGATTACTTGATTATCGATCCTGCCGGCCCCTTCTGTACGCCCGCAATTAGGTTATCTGATGAACGCGAACGTGCTGCGATCGGATTGGCCCACTCCCACGCCCAGTCCGGAGCCGCGGAAACGCGATCGCTTCGACAGCTTCGAGGACGTGCAGCGTCTGGCCTGCCGACGGCTGCCGCGATCACTCTTCGTTGAACTTGCCACCGGCGGCGGCCGGGGTATTACGCTGCGGGAAAACATGCGCGCGTTCGACGACATCATGTTCCGTCCCCGTGCGGCTGTGTTTCAGGAGCGGCGAGACCTACGCGTATCAGTGCTCGGGACGCCGATTTCCATGCCAGTGCTCATCGATCCAATCGGAGGATTGAGACTTTTCCATCCCTCGGGCGGTCCGGCTGTCGCTCGAGCCGCCGGCAATGCGGGCACCATCTGTGCTGTGAGCATGGTCGTCGGCCACACGATGTCGGAGGTTACCGCGGCTGCAACCGGCCCGCTGTGGCAGCAGCTCTACATGTTGCAGGGTCGCGAAGCGGCCGAGCGCACGATCGATGAGGCCCAGCGTGCGGGGTACACCGCCTTGGTGGTGACGGTTGATACTGCTGTGAGAGCGAGGCGCCAATCGGCCATGCGCATCAACGTAAAAAATATGTTGGAGTTCGGACCGGAACTCATCGTCCGCCCGGCCTGGACGGCACGCTTCGTTCGGGATGGCATGCAGCTCGCCGTGCCGAATGCCGTGCTCGCCGCCGCAAACGCGTTCCCGCGCTATACCGCGACCTGGGATGATTTCGCCTGGATACGGGAGCAATGGCGTGGACCGCTGGTGGTGAAGGGAATTGTGAGTGCCGATGACGCACGCCGCTCGCTGGATGTTGGCGCCTCGGCGATCATCGTTTCGAATCACGGTGGCCTTACCCTGGATGGCGCACCGGCCACTCTAAGGAAGCTGCCTGAAGTTCTTGAAGCGGTCGCGGGCAGTGCTGCAGAAGTACTGCTCGACGGGGGCGTGCGTCAAGGCACGGATGTGGTAAAAGCCGTTGCGCTCGGCGCAAGGGCTGTCCTGATCGGCCGCCCTTACGCGATGGCGCTTGCCGCCGCCGGCGAGACAGGCGTTCGACACATGCTGGAGGTGTTGCGTTACGAGATCGAGCGGACGCTTGCATTGCTGGGCTGTCCCTCGATCGCAATGCTCGATCGATCCTATCTTCAGCCGAGCTAGCCGTTTTACTTCCCTTCCTAGACGGCACGACCGGGGTCTTGCTGATTTCCTCGTGCGCTTCTACGCGCGGATTGCGTGTTTGCCGTCATGGGCCATCCCGAAAGCGGCAAGGCCGGCCTCGTGGCCGCTGCGTATCGCGAAGCCAAGGTCTCCGGGCGCTTCGGCGTCGCCGACGAAATGAACCCTCGGATGTTCGCGCAGCGCTGCCTCCAATTCGCGCCGTGGCCGAGGTGCAGTCCACAACACCACCAGATCAGCTTCCACCATCTGACTCGCGCCGTTGATCAGGCCCCCCAGGGTCACCTGGCGTGGCGTGATGGCCGTGATGATCTGTTGCGGCACAAAGCGAAAATTCGGATAGGCGGTCAGTCGCGCCGCGGTCGGCATTTGGTTGAATGAATAGATCAGTTGCGATCCGATCATCCCTTCGCTGCTGGCGAGAATGACCTTCAAGCCCCGCTGCAACAGGTGCTCGGCCGCCGACAGGGCCGGATAATTCCCAAAATCGTCATAAACGAGCACTTGGCGCGCGCTGGGAAAGTCGCCCTCGAGCGCTTGTCTGACCGTTCGCACATGCGGCAGGCGGGCGCCCTCGACGCCCAGCGGATTGAAGCGCTGAACGCCGTCGTCGCGCGCTCCAGCGCCCGTCGCGACAATCACGCAGTCCGCGTCCAATTCCATTGCCTTTTCCGGCGTGACCCGGGTGCCGAGACGTACCTTAACCCCCAGGCGCATTAATTCCTGTTGCTGGAAGTCAATAATCTTGCCAATCGGAGCGCGATATGGGGCTCGTCTGGCTGCGCTGATATTGCCACCCAACGTGTCATCGGATTCGTAGAGCTCGACGTGATGACCGCGCAGCGCCGCCGTCCGTGCAGCCTCCATTCCGGCAGGCCCGCCGCCGATCACGACCACTTTGCCTTTGCGATCGGCCGGAGCGAGAGGCCCGGTCCCTGTCTCGTGTTCGAATCCAACGTTCACATTGACCACGCAGCCGACCGGCGCGCGCCGCCCGATGTTGCCAATGCATTTTTGATTGCAATTGATGCAAGGTCGTACCTCACTCTCGCGGCCGGCAAAGCTCTTGGCCGCCAGGTGAGGATCGGCGATCATCGCGCGAACGAACGAGACCAACTTGGCATCGCCGGCCGCGAGCAAGTCCTCCGCCTCGGCCATGGTTGTCAGCCGTCCGGCAACGATGGTGGGAACCGCGAGATGACGGGTGATCTGCCGACTCTCGGCGATCTCGTAGCCCGCCTCTTCATGCATTGCACCGATGATCTTGTCGAACCTAAAATAGCTGCCCGACGAGACGTCGACGAAATCAACGAGCTTTTCGCGCTCAAGCCGCTGCGCAACTGCCAGGACATCGGGCGGAGTCAGGCCGCCCTTCATAGACTCGGAGCCGGACAACCGAACGCCGACCGGGAAATCCGCACCCACCCGCTCCCGCACCGCCTTGACGACCCGGTGCAATAGCCGCATCCGGTTTTCCGGCGAGCCTCCGTAATCATCGGTGCGATGATTGGTCAGAGGCGAGAGGAAGTCTGCAAGCAAATAGCCGTGGGCGCCATGCACCTCGGCGCCATCAAGCCCCGCCTGTTTGACCCTAAAGGCCGCGTCCGCGAAGTGTTGCACCAAATCGTCAATCTCGCCCAGCGTCATACCCACCGTGATGTCGGGCGAGCCCGGCCTGGGTCCCGTGTCCGCAGCCCAAGCGGACCGCCCGGTGATCGGATTCCGGCCAAGAGATGGCCCGTAATGGAAAAGCTGCTGGAATACCTTCATGCCTTCGCGATGGCAGGCGTTGGCTAGCCGCGACCACGGCTCAATCTGCGCGTCGGTGTAGGCCGCAATGCCCAACGGGCAACTCGGATGCACGGTTGCCGTTCCTAGAAAGGACAGGGCAACTTCACCGCGTGCGCGTTCGACGAAATAAGCCGTCATCCGATCAGTCACAATCCCGTCCGGGGTCATATAGCCGGGGCCCATGTGGTGCCCGGTGCGCACGATGCGGTTGCGCAGTCGGCAGCCATTGATCTCCAATGGGCTTCTGGCAATCGGATACTGACTCATTGCAAGTGCTCCTGGCTCGTCATCCAAATCAGCTCCGCGAACCGCCGTAAGCCTTAAATCGCGCGATGCGCAGCTTGTAGTATTCCGTGGGTGCAGGTCGCTCCGCCGGAATGCTCGGAAGCGGTTGACCACGTCGTTGGATTTCATGTCGCAAGCGACGCATTAGCTCTTCGTATGTATTGGGCGTGGGCTTCCACAGCTGCATCATGTCTAGAGCCGCGGGTAGAGTCGGCAACGCGCGCTCGACGTGCATGGTAATGGCTCCATCGCGGGTCGTTACTTGACCAACGAACGTTTCAAACCCGCGGAACGAGAGTGTCGCTGCGCCAGTAATCGACCATGGCAAGCCCTTCGGCATCTCTACTATGAAGCCCTCCGCTATCGGCTTGACGGTGCGACACCGAATCGGCAGTGGATAACCCTCGCTGTCGACAACCGTGAGATGACCTCCATCGCGGCGCTCCAGGGCCCTGCCAACCAGTTGCTGCCAAGGTTGCGGCGGCCAATTCGACGGATCGCTTACCTTGCCCGGCGGCGCAGCGTCTGACTGCGGATAGACGATATCTGCCGGGGCATCCCACCGTTGCGGGGCTCGGTCGGTGGCCGCGGCGTTGTCCCACCAGAGCACGCGTGCCGGGGTAACCTCAACGAGTATGCGTGTCCAGTACCAGACGGCCTTGCGTGCTAGCGCCCAATCAGGATTGAAAGGCAGAGTATGAGAAGCCTCTGATATGTATCGATCGGCGTTTGCCTGTAGATCGGAATCGCGAACTGCCGCCATGCCCGCGATCGATATCACCGGCTCACCTGGGCCGCCTTCGATGAGGAGACCCACTTTGGGGTTTTTCCGGGCTCGTTCGGCCTTGGCCGGATATGAGAGCCCCGTGGTGAGATCGAACGAGTTCAATTCGTTGCTCGGGAAGTAGAGGACCGGAGTGTCGATGGGCACGCCGGCGGTGCTAACCGTGGAGAATTCCGCAAGAATACCGGATCGCATCAGCTGGACGACATTGTCGGGTAGTTCGTCTTGAATCGCCATCGTCATCCCTTTACTGTGCTGCCCCGGATTTCATCGCCGCGAAGCGGATGCCGTTATGTGTGCGGTTGGCATTCCAAGTCGCCATCAACCCGCTCGAGAATACCCCGCTTTACATAGCGCTTTTGCGCATTCCGGCGGCCTCGGGGTCGGCTCAATCAGGCAACCAGCTGATTCTTCTCTGAAAACGTTGGGACAGGTATGCGTTGATTTATTAACCCAAAACCTTGTGCTATTGTCGTCTGGGCCGACGCCCGCGACGGCCCCAAATTCTGCGATTGGCACTTCCGTCTGGAAGGATGAGTTGCCGAGCGATGACGAACGTACGACACGCCCTGACGAAAGCCCAATATTGTGCCGAGGGCCCTAACTCAGTCCGCGTCGTCGACGGCGAGAAATGGGGTCGCTTCGATCGTTACGGCGGCTGGATTGAGGGAGAGATCATGCAATGTGATCCGCAGCTGTGCATCTGGCTGACGGGCCTATTGGTCGTGCAAGCGCGGGGGAATACGGTCGCGAAATCTCAGGAAGGCGACAAATGAGCAAGCACGATGAATCGAGTGTGAAGGTTCCGGGCTTCAAGCGCAGTCCCGGTATTTCGTACCAGAAAATTTTGGATCAGGATTCGCGGCCGGTTCCCGATAACCTGCGCAGCGACACGGCGGTGTATCTCGGCGATCAGGATATCCCGGTCGATCGGTACATCGATCCGAAGTTTCACCAACTCGAGAAAGACAAGATCTGGAAAAGAGTTTGGCAGATGGCCTTGCGGGAGGAACGGATCCCGAACGTAGGCGATGCGGATGTTTACGAGATCAATGACATTTCGATCATCCTCGTACGAGTCGCGCCTGACACCATCAAAGGGTATTACAACGCCTGCCTGCACATGGGACGTAGCTTGGTCGATCGCCCCTGCAACCTCAGCGAGATTCGCTGCCCCTACCACGGCTTTACTTGGAACACGGACGGCAAGCTCAAACGCATCTACAGCATGTGGGACTTCCCACAGATTGACGTGCGCAAATTCAATTTACCGGAAGTAAAAGTGGCCCGATGGGGCGGGTTCATCTTCATCAACATGGACTCCAACTGTGAGCCGCTGGATGTCTACCTCGGCGAATTGAACAAGCACTTTGAGAAGTATCGCTTCAGTGACCGCTACACCGCCGTCCATGTGGTCAAGGTCCTCCGCTGCAACTGGAAGACCGCGCAGGAAGCCTTCATGGACGCCTACCATGTTGTTGCGACGCATCCTCAAATACTGACGAGCGCCGGCGATGACAATAGCCAGTACGATGTGTTTGGCAATTGCTCGCGCGCGATCACCCCGGCCGGTACCGCCAGTCCCCATTTGAACTGGACGCCAACCGAGGACGATATCGCAGCGAATGTCTATAGGCCGCGGGATTCATCAGGGGGGGTGAAAGTACCTGCCGGCATGAGCTATCGGCAGTACGGCGCTCAATTGGCGCGTGAGGAACTCCGCAGGGTAATCGGCGACGAGGCAGATGACCTATGTGATGCGGAAGTGATGGACTCGTTCTTTTACACGGTGTTCCCGAACTTCCATCCCTTCATGTGCTACAGCCAATCTGTCCAGCTGTTCAAGCCATACAACGATCGCCACGACATGTGCACGATGGAAATCATGTACATGCGTCCGTTCAAAGGGGAACGTCCGCCACCGGCGAAGCCCCATTTCCTCGGCCCGGATCAGACTTTCCTTGACGCGCCGGAACTTGGCGCGAGTGGGGCGCTTCTGTGCCAGGACGAGTGGAATGTCGAGAAGGTCCAGCGAGGTATGCACACACTGCGCATGAACAAGCCAGGCGTGACGCTGGGCATTTATCAGCACACGCAGGTCCGACACTTCCACAACCTTTACGAGCGCTACCTGGGACTTTAAGTTATCAACGCTAACGCCCCCTGCTCACACCGCCATCCACACGAAGCGAGGCACCTGTGGTGTAGTCGGAACGGGGGCTGGCGAGGAACGCTGCGACCGCGGCGATTTCTTCCGGGCGACCGAGCCGCGGCACCGGTTGCGGCGAGTACTCGGTTGTGTAGCGCCGCTCATTATCAGCCAGGTCGTCCGACCAACCCCTTTGCTTCCTGATGGTCACGACCCAGCGCTCGGACTGCGGTGTCATTATCGTGCCGGGAACGATCGCATTCACGGTCACCCCGCGTGGCGCAAATGTCTTCGACAGGTTGGCGGTAATGTGGTCGACGGCCGCCTTTGCAGCACCATAATCATGCAGCACACCGCTGAATGTGCCGCCGGCAATCGACGAGATATTGATGACCCTGCCCCAGCCGCGTTCCATCATGGCCGGGACCAGGCGTTGTGCGAGCCGGATGATCGAGACGACATTGAAGTTGAAAGCCGTAAGCCAGTCGTCAGAGGACATCTCTTGCCACTTTGGGTTGCCGTCGCGCACCACACCACCCGCGGAATTGACAAGGATGTCGATGCCGCCGAAGGCGGCGACTGCCGCGTCGGCGACGGCATTTGCCTCGTCGTCTTTGGTCAAATCGCCGAGCGCGATCGCGGCGCCGACGCCTCTCGCTTCGACGTCACGGGCAACAGCCGCAGCTCTGTCCCGATCGCGTCCGTGGACGACAACCGATACTCCCTCTGCGGCAAACTCGCGCGCGATCGCAGCGCCAAGGCCGGAGCTGCTCCCCGTGACCAACGCGCGTTTTCCAGTTAATCGCAAATCCATAAATACCTCTCAGCTTTGGAGTATTGCGTCGCGACTTGTACGTAGGCGGGCGGCGAGGGTGGCCGGCCTTTCACTCCCGGTTAGGGCGGTGTGTTGCTTTGGCGCATCCCAGAGCTTACAAATGTCCGGACCAAGTTGCAAACACGCTGGGCCCATGTTGATAGAGAAGGGAGGCTTTGACGAATGACCTCAATCGAAGAGCAGAAGCGGCTCGCGATCAGCTATGTCACCAATATCGCCAATGGGGGCATCGACGAGAAGCACATCGCCGACGATATGATCGCCTGGTCGCTGTCGTCGGGGGACATGCCCAGGGCCACCTACTGGCCACGGTTGAAGCACGTGAAGGCGATCTTTACCACCCCGCTGCAGATGACGATCGACATGGTCACCGCCGTGCAGGATCGAGTGTTCGTGCAGGCGCATTCACGCGGCAATCTTTTCACCGGCGATGTCTACAGCAACGATTATATGTTCGTGATCGACTTCAACGAGAATGGACAAATCCGCCGGGCGCGCGAATATTTCAACGTCGACACGCTGCGCGCCACCTTGATGCCTGCATTGCTCAAGTGGGAAGCGGAGAATGGGAAGTAGCTCTCGTCTTGCGACGCATTCTTCAGGCAGCCCCTTGCGCCCCTCAATTCCCCGCGGTATTTTTTGCCGCCAGTTGTTGAACGACCAACAGCGCTTGCTCGGCATTGGCATCGCCGGCGATCCCACCGATCGTCGCGACGACCTTGCCGTCGCTTGCAAGGACGAAGGTGGTGCGTTCCGCCGTGCTATGACCGATCTCGTTGCCCCGGGAATCTTTCATTGTGGCGACTGCCTGTCCCTTATAGCTGTCCGTGATCTTAATATCGTAGGATTTCGCGATCTCGCCCTTCTCATCTGAGGCCACCGGCAGCTTGCCGGCGCAATATTGAGGATCGGCCGAGAAATCGTTCAAGCGCGAGATGTTGTCTAGCGAAACGCCGATGACGGAGGCACCCGCGGCGGCAAATTTGTCGTGATTCTCCGCGAACGTATGCGCTTGTAGATTGCACCCACCGGTAAAAGCGGCGGGATAGAAGTACACCACCACCGGACCCTTCTTCAATGCGTCGCGCAACGAGAAAGTAAATTCCTTGCCGGCCAGAGAGGCCTGTGTCTTGAAGTCGGGCGCGATGTCGCCCGGCTTCAACGCAGCGAAACTTGGGGTCACCGCCAGCACATAAGACAGGAAAACCAAGACTGTGCGATTCATAGCGAACCTCTCATGTTATTTCGGCCATCGAAGCAAAGAATCTCGGAGAAAATATCTTGAGCCGCGTGCACATTATCAGGGTTCGGTTCCGCCATTGTGGACTTCCGCGAGGGGAACGGTAGCCATGGCATTCGTTGATCATCTTTCGAAGACGAGACCCCGCAAATCGCCTGCGTCGCGCCACTCTTTCAAAAGCTGATCAAATGCGTAGTAACCCTTTCCATAGGGTTCCCCGAAGAGTGCCGATGAATTCACTTGAATGCCTTCGTTGTTGTAATACCCGGGCGTGCAAGCCTGCCAGAATTGCGGGTTGAGGAACAGATTTTCGCGGATCGTCCTGACCCAGGCGTCCTCGGCTTCCTGGCTGGGCTCAACGGTTACGGCCCCGCGCGCGAAGGTTTCCTTGATGATATGTGCTATGTGTGTAGCCTGCTGGTCGTACATACCGGTGATGTTCGCGGATATGCCGACCTGGGTGAAGCCGGTGAAGAACTGGTTGGGAAATCCGTGGCTCATCATGCCATGCAGCGTGCGGAAACCGTTCGCCCAGTGATCGTAAAGGGACAAACCATCATGGCCCTCGACCACGTCAATGCCGTAACGGCGCTTGGAGTCGGTGGTGACCTCGAATCCACTGGCATAGACGATGCAGTCGACTTCGTATTCGGTATCGTTGACGATCAGGCTTTTCGCAGTAATGCGCTCGACGCCCTTTGTAGGCGAGACGTCGACCAACGTGACATTCGGTCGGTTAAAGGTGGGCAGATAGTCATCGTTGAAGCACGGCCGCTTGCACATGAATCTGTACCACGCCTTCAGCGTCTCGGCCGTCTTCTTGACCTTGACGATGCTGTCGACACTGCGTCGCAGGCGCTCCATCGCCTTGTAGTCTTCCACCTCCCGGAGGTCGGCCACCTGCCGAGGCGTAAGTTCGGGGTTGCCCATGGCGACCCGCTTCGCCGCCAAATTGCGGGCGATCTCGCTCCAACCGTCGCAGATAATATCCTCGTCGGGCGAGGAAAAGCTGCCGAACGAGCCGGCATCAAAATTCCGTCGCCGCTCCGCCTGCCATCCCGGTTTCAGGGATTTCGCCCAATCCGGATCGGTCGGTCCATTGCCCCGCTCATCGACATATGAAGGCGTGCGCTGAAATACGTACAGGTGTTTGGCGTCGCGGCCGAGATGAGGGACGCATTGGACTGCGGTCGAGCCCGTACCGATGATCGCAACGCGCTTATCGGCAAGCTTCACCAGCCCGCCGGTCGAATCCCCTCCAGTATAGTCAAAGTCCCAGCGCGATGTGTGGAAGCTGTGTCCGTTGAAACTATTGATGCCTGGAATGCCTGGCAGTTTCGGCCGATTCAGGGGGCCGGAGGCCATGACGATAAAACGGGGCCGGATATCGTCACCCTGTTTGGTGCTTATCCGCCAGCGCTTGATCGCTCCCTCCCAGCGCAGCGCGCGAATGATGGTGCCGAAAAGCGCGGCCTCGTAGAGGTCGAAATGCCTCCCAATCCGCCGGCAATGCGCGTAGATCTCCGGACCAAACGAATATTTCATTTTCGGGATATAGTTCAGCTCCTCGAGCAGCGGCAGATAGCTATAGGCTTCAACATCGCACTGAACGCCAGGGTAGCGGTTCCAGTACCACGTGCCGCCGAAGTCCCCGCCCATTTCGACGATTCGGAGATTAGAGACACCGGCTTGCCTTAGTCGAGCGGCGGTGAGCAGACCAGCAAACCCGCCACCGAGCACGGCGACGTCGACATCTTCCTTGATCGGACTACGGGCCACCGGTGGGGAATAGGGGTCGATTTCAAAGAAGTCCAAATAGTCGCCGACGACTTCATAATATTGTGCGTTACCTTCTGGGCGTATGCGCTTGTCGCGTTCCTTCCGGTATTTTTCCCGGAGGGCAGCCATATCAATGTCGTCAGGAGTCCGGGTTGGTTTGCACGTCATACTGTTCAAATACCGTTTTTATTTTTGCCGCTATGCCAATGGCACATATTGCCTCCGAATGGTTGAGACGGTCCATCCAGGAAAGCACGGGTCTAAGCTAAACTTTGCGTATGATGCCGCCATACGCACGGACGGAGAGTCCGCATGACGTCCACCACGGGGCCGGGGGGTGTAATGAGCAATTATTGTCTTCATGCGACAGTCAAGGTGAAGCACGGTAAGCTTCAACAGTTCGTTGAAGCTTACGAAAAACAGGTGCCGGTCCTCGAAGGATACGGATGGAAGCTTGTTGGAGGATGGACGAACGTTTTTGGCCGAGTCTATACGGTAGTTAACCTGTGGGAAATTCCCGGTGCCGATAGCTTTCTCGAAACATCGGCGAAATGGAGAGACACTCCCGCCGGGCAAGCGTTTCGCGCCGTAACGGCTGAAGTGGTCGAAGAAGAAGTGGCCTTCCTGATGAGGAAGCTGCCCTATAGCCGATAGAATCGTGCCGTCCCTCCAGTCATCAAGACGGCGTGAGAAGCATAAATGAATGAAGGAGAATGGATTATGAAAGTACGGCGCGTTGTCACTGGATTGGATGCCTCGGGGCGCTCCTGTATCGCTCTCGATGCGCCGCTTGAAACCATCGCGGGCGGGGCGCTCAAGGCGATCTGGACGAGCGATGGCGTACCGGCGCGCAATGACGGAGAAGTTGGCGCTGCCGATTTCAGCTTCAATTTCGATATGATCCGCCGTGGAGGAACAGCGTTCGTGATGGTCGAGGTTCAGCCTGGGAAAGGTCTCGGCTCCTTGGGCATACATGCAACCAATTCACTCGACTACTGCGTCATCGTACGGGGCCGGCTCGAACTGGTGGTCGAAACCGGATCGGTCATCCTCGAGGCGGGGGATGTGATGGTGGACCGTGGGGTCATGCACGGCGCGCGTGCCGTCGGCGATGAGAGCGCTGTCATGGCCTTTATCCTCATCCCGGCGGAGCCGGTAGGGAAGGGCGCCACGGTCTGAAGACCTGCTACTTCGGCGGATTCATCTTGAAGCTGTATTCCAGATGGTCCATGAAGCCGCTGGGATACGGTGGGAACACCTTGAGATTCTTCGTGCTTTCGATCTCGTCGAATTGCTGCGCGACGTCTTCTATCGTCCAGTGCTTGCGGAACACACCGACGGTCTCAGCCACGAACGCCTTGGCGACGCGGCCGGCCAGCATGACGTAGATCTCGCCGGTGGCCTTGCAGTTCTCATGTACCAACCAAGCGATGGCAGGGGCGACCGTTTCCGGGGTCATCGTATCCGGAAATGCAGAGGTATCCCGTCCCTCGGAGAGTCGGGTCTCGGCCGATGGAATGATCGCGTTACAAGCGACACCGTACGGCGCGCCTTCGTGCGCGATCGTGTGTGAGAGCCCAATCAGGCCCGCCTTGGAGACCGCATAAGCAGCGAGGTTCTTGGAGCTGTACAGGCCGGCGATCGATGATGTCATGACCATCCGCCCATACCCGGCGTCGCACATGATCGGCATGGCCGCATGTACAAGGTGAAAAGCACCGTGTAAATGAACGCCCAGGGTCGAGGAGAATTGTTCCCACGTCATGTCACGCAACGGCAAGGCTCGATTGATGCCGGCGCTGTGGATCAAGATATCGAGTCGACCGTATCGCTCGACGGCAGTATCGATGATCGCCTTGGCCCCATCGGGCGATGCGATGGAATCGGTCGCCGCAATGGCCTCTCCGCCGGCCTTGCGAATCTCAGCGACGACTTCCTGCGCAGGTCCGGCGTCGCCACCTTCGCCATAGCGGCTCACCCCGTTGTCGTTGACGACGATCTTGGCGCCGCGGGAGGCCAATAGCAGTGAGTAGGCACGCCCCAAACCTCTTCCGGCACCCGTTACCACGGCAACCCGGCCGTTGTATCTAAGTTCCTTCACGCCTTCCCCCACTTTTTTCAAGTCGCGATATCCAAGGTAGGTTGGGCCCGGTGAGGCCGCCTGTCAATCGAGACAAAGTCGCGCCGCCGCAACTCGATCCCTCAGTCTTCTACCTTTATCCACCGCGGGATCTTGTTGTTGGGCCCCACCGGGGAATCATGTTCTTCGACGGAGCACACCGGATTGCTGTGCGACGCAAAGAGCTTCTTCTCATCCTCGATGGTATGGGGCAGGCGGTCGGGACTACTGACGACCCGCATCGAGGCTTCGAAATCCTCCCGGCTGTCCCACCAAATTTCCATGATGCAGTCATAGCCCGGGTCAATCACTTCACCTGTAACCGGGTTCTTTTCCGGTGTTATGTAGCGCCGGACGTAACGTTGTGCCTTGGGCAGGATCGGTTTGCCGATGCGATTGCCCAGCTTCGAGTGCTGATTCTCATAATAATCCATGAATTCTTGGATCGTCATGTCCGGACGCTTCTTGAAGAAACATACCTGTTTGAACATCTCGATTCTTCCTCTCTGTGTGGATTGCTTCAGGGGTGCACCCCGCAAAACACTGCCAACGCCGCGAGCACTCTACAGTACGCTCGAACGCCGGATCAATCTGCCTGCTTGGACAGTGGCAGATCGTTGCGCGCCATCCCGGAACTTGCCGCCAAGAAAAAAGGCGCGTAAAACTCGGCAAATTGGCGCTCCACCTGTTCTCCAAGGGGAGTTGATTATGAAAATCAGCAAGCTTTCCGAACTGGGCGGTGTTGCAGTTGAGGGCGTGGATCTCAGTGTTCGGGTTTCCGCGGAGCAAGCTCTCGAGCTAAAACGCCTTTACGATGAGCAGGGCCTGGTGGTGTTCCGTGGGCAAACATTGACCAAGCAGCAACTCGTCGATGCTGGAGCGCTTTTTGGGGGCACTATGCTCGACAAAGTCGGGATCGTGCCGGATGCGGAGGTGAAAGGTATCACGGTCATCAGCACACGCGGCCCGACCGGTGAAGTTATGCCGCCGGATCCGACCAAGCTGATTGGCGATCTCGAGTGGCATTCGGACCAGGGCTACCTCACCGTCCCGAACAGAGGAAAAATTCTGTATGCGACGCAGGTACCCGAGCAAGGCGGAAAGACGGGGTTCATCGACGGGCAACTCACTTACAACGCGCTTTCGGACGCTATGAAGAAATGTATTGCGAGCCTGCACGTCATACAGAGTTGGAAACGCGCTGAGTCTTATACGGCGCGCAATCGCGACTATCGGATCAAGGGTCATGAGGAGCTGCGCACCGATCGATTTCCGGATGTGGAATATCCGATCGTTTATGAGCACCCCGTTTCAGGTCAGAAGATACTCAACGTCCCACCGCTCTGGGCCGCAGGCATCTTCGAGATGCCCGGGTCCGACGGCAATGCTCTCATCGAGCAACTCGTCGATCACATCAAGCAGCCGCAGTTCCAATACTGGCACTCGTATCAAGTGGGCGATGCCTTGCTATGGGACAACTGGCGCTTCCTTCACGCCGCCAGTGGAACTCCTGGCCGCTACGTCCGAACGCTATGGTCCATTACTATCCTTGGCGGCCCGGAATTGGGACGTTTCGCCGCGCGCCGGCTCGGGTGCGTGCACTAAAGCACGGGACGGTAGGGCTTCACGCCCGAACTCGCCACCTCTCGCTCGCCGCCCGCGCCGGTGACGATCGCCGTCCGTCCATCGAAACGCAATGCATTCATCGGTTACCTCCCATGCCGCGGATTGTCCTCGAATATCAGCGCTTGGACTTACTGTGATTGGGCGCAGCGGATGAGTCTTCCAGGAAGCTTTCCGGTATGTATGCCGTTCCGGTAGGTGACTTCGCCGTTCACAATTGTTGCGATGAAGCCGTCGGCAGGTTGCTTCAACCGGCGCCCCTTAGCGGGGAGATCGTAAACCGCAATCGGCGCATGGAGCCGGAGTTTGTTCATGTCGATGACATTGAGATCTGCCTTATAGCCGAGTTTGATATAGCCGCGATCATGCAGCGCTACAGTGTCGGCCGGATCGGCCGACAGTTTTTTCACAAGCGCTGGAATGCTGATCCGGCTCTCAGGAATCGCATCACGCCCCCAATAGGTGAGCATGAAGGTTGGATAGCCGGCGTCGCACACCATTCCATAGTGAGCACCGCCATCGCCGAGACCCAGAACAGTGTTCTCGTCATTAAGCATGGCGGTGACGGTTTCCAAGGTCCCGTCCACATAATTGCCGAGCGCCAAAAAGATAATGGTCCGGCCATCATCTCCGAGCATGGCATCGTAGATGTATTGTTCGGCGGTCACGCCTTCGCGAGCAGCGATTGCCGCGATGCTCTGATCCAGAGGCGGGTGATAGTTCGGCGGATTGCCAAGTACAAACATTCTGTCGAACCAGGTTAGAAAGCTCAGGGCGTGATACTTCGCCGGGCCATCCTTCTCGGCAAGAATTCTCTTGCGCACCTCAGGCTTGCGGAGTTCCACAATTATTTTCTCCAGCGGCAGGTTGGCGAGGCCAACATAAGCTGGCCGGAGGGAGAATGGGTTGTAGGAAACACCGAAACCAAGCAGTAATCCGGTCGCGCGTCCGATGATTTGAGCCTTCATTGAAACGCCATCCTCCCTGGCCCGTTTGAGCAGGGGCAGACCCCGCCGCCAAGCGTCGGGATGCTCCAAAGTCTGGGCGAGGGTGAAGGTAACCGGCCGTCCTGATTTTTGGGAGACGCGCTTCAAGATGGCGAACTCCTGATCGATATTATTCAAATCGAATACGGCCTCGATGACTCCATGGCCCGCGTTCTTCATTCCAGTGGCAAAGGCCAGAAGCTCGGCTTCGGTAGCATGCATGGTCGGGACCGGGCTACCGTTGCTGTCCTTGTGACCGATACTGCGAGAGGTGCCAAAGCCGAGCGCACCGGCGTTCATTGCTTCTTCAGTGATTCGCGTCATCTCCTGAAGGTCTTTCTCGGTGGCCACCTCGCGATCTGCGGCTCGCTTGCCCATCACGTAGACGCGCACGCAGGCATGGGGCAGCATGGCCGCGATGTCGACGTCATGGGGTCGGTTGGCCACCGCGTTGAGGTATTCAGGAAAGGTCTCCCAGTTCCAAGTCAGCCCCTTGGCCATCACCGCTTCAGGAATGTCTTCCACGCCTTCCATTAATTTGACGAGGCGATCACGATCCTGCGGACGGCATGGTGCAAAACCGACGCCGCAGTTGCCCGTCACCACCGTCGTGACGCCATGAATTGATGAGGGTTCAGTACGGCTCTCCCAAGTCGCTTGACCATCATAGTGAGTGTGTATATCTACAAAACCCGGCGTTACCAGCATTCCCGTCGCGTCAATCTCTTCGCGACCTCCGGCGCCAATATTTCCCACTTCGACAATCTTGCCGCTCTCGATACCGATATCAGCGCCGTAACCATCCCGACCTGTTCCATCGACGACAATTCCGCCTCTGATTACCAAATCGTAGTACTTGGACATCGTAAACTCCGGTATGCCAGGGCGATGAGGGGCCATGCTCTGGCACTCGTGTTAGTCTGCGGCAGCGAGGAAAGCGGCTCCCTGGATGGTGCCCGACGAAGTCATGCCGGTGCCTAGGACATCTGTTCTAGGCCGCCCCTTTTCATGAACGAGGCCAGATTGTGATGGAAGTTGCTGATCGTGATCTCTTGCAGCGGGTTCGGCAGGTTGCCGCGGAAATAGCCTGATCTCAACCCTCTCTGGACGTTGTTCATATTGTCAAAGTCCTGCAAAAGGACGGGGGGCCATTTGTCCCGCCCGGTCTTCGCATCGGCGTGGACCCAGTCGGTTCGCGGCTCCTGACCTTCCGGGAATCGCTCTAGGACAAAGGCCTCGAAGATGCACTGATTGGGATCATAGCCGTGGGGACGAGCGCGATAGCACAGGGCGAACGTGAACCCGTATGCAATGGTCACATTCGGGAACAGGTGGGAGGAATTGCCGCACTTGGCCAAATGCTCGGGGCTGATATCGGGCCAGATCACGCCGCGGGCCGCATCGTCGCGCTTCGCGGATTGAAGCCAGTGCGCCGTCACCTCGGCGGCTGAAGTGCCCTCCGGTAACTCGTCGGGCAGTCGCGCCGCCGCATCCACCAGCGTCTGCGTGGTACTCGCGTTCGTTGTCTCGTAGATCGTTTTCTGCATCTTGGCGATCGAAGTGCGAGAGTCAGCACCCTTGCCCGGACGGAAGTAGCTGTTGCTTTCCAGCGTTCTCAGCTCCGGTTTGCGTTGCCGAAAACCCTTGTGGCTGTGAATGCCATCGGCTTGGCTCCAGGTATAGAAGTCCGCGTATGGAATGAGCTGCGGGTGCGTCCCCTCGACATGATATGCCTCCAGAAACGCTTCCAAGGCCACCTTCCAGTTGCAGTCGAAATAGGTCCACGTGCGCCAGCGGTAGCGCATCTTGCCGAACTCGAAGGGATCCAGCATCTCCGCGAGCGGTTTAAGATATTCAGCTAGGGACGCGCAATCGGCATCCATGTTGATCCATACGAAACCGCCCCAGGTATCTACCTTCACGGTCGGCAGGTTGAGGCGCTCAGGTTTGAGCTTGCCGCCCCAGTCCTGCTTGTCGAGGACGAATGTGTTTTCGCCCCTTAGGTTGTAGCGCCAGGCGTGATACGAGCAGCGAAACTGCGAGACATGACCACAGCCGTCGGCCAGCCGCTTTCCACGATGGGCGCAGACGTTATGGAAGGCGCTGATCTCATCCGAGCCACTGCGGACGATGAGTATTGTGTCATCAACGATGTCATAGACCACGTAATCGCCGACATGCGGGATCTCCTCGACTCGACAGGCGATCTGCCAGACCTTGCGCCAAAGTAACGCGGGCTCAGCGCGGGCGTACTCCTCGGAAATGTAAGCGTCTGTTCCGAAGGTCACCAGATCTGGAGTGGCTTCATCAGCGATGAGATTGTCGTTGGCATTCGTCGATGTATTCATCGCACCTCTCACTATCCAACAATCACGCTGAAACCGGCCGCATCGTCAACCCTTCGGCTGGAAGCGCTGCGGCACGCGATCAACACTCTTGAAAGACATGCTCCAGGTCGGATATTCCGGCGCGAGCATGCTTACCTCGTCGAGGCGGGCGATTTCTTGCGCGCTCAGCGTGAGCGTAGTCACGGAGAGGTTGTCCGCTAGTTGCCCTTCGGTCCTTGCGCCGATGATCACGCTCATCACGTGGGGTTTGGCGAGCAGCCAGGCGAGCGCGACGCGTGCCACCGACACGTCATGCGCCTTGGCGACCTCGCGCATCGCGGCGATGCAGGCCCATGCGCGCTCCCGGTCCACCGGCGGATAGGGGATCTTCGCCAGTCGAGCATCCTTGGGGGATTCGACATCAGGGCCGTACTTGCCCGAGAGAAGGCCGCCCGCCAGCGGTGACCAGACCATGAGGCCGAGTTTATCCTCGTTCAGTAGCGGCACCAGCTCACGCTCTATATCGCGTGCGGCGATCGAGTAATGGGCCTGCAGCGTCTCGAAGCGCGCAAGGGTCCGCGCCTCGCTGATACCGAGCGCCTTGGCGATCCGATACGCATACCAGTTCGAGACACCGATGTAGCGTACAAGGCCTCGGCGCTGCAGATCGTCGAGCGCACGCAAGGTTTCCTCGAGCGGAGTCACCCGGTCATAGCCATGGATTTGGTAGAGGTCGATGTAATCCGTCCCAAGCCGCTCGAGACTGCCTTTCACGGCATCCATGATGTGGCCGCGCGAGGCACCGCGGTCGTTGGGCCCCGGACCTGCCGGGTTGAACACCTTGGTCGCAATCACAACGTCCGTGCGCTTGACGCCGAGGTTCTTCAGCGCCTGACCTAGCCGGAGCTCGGACTGGCCGCCGGCATAAACATCAGCCGTGTCGAAGAAATTCACGCCGGCGGCAATTGCCTTGGCCGTAATGCGGTCCACGGTGGGCTGATCCAGTGCTCCCATGGCGCGGTCGACTGCCTCGGCGTCCAAGCCGCTCATGTTGCCCCACACACCATCCTTGCCCGCGCCGAAGGTCATGGTGCCCAGGCAGATCTCCGAAACGAAAAGGCCGGTGCGGCCGAGCTGCTTGTATTTCATCATCCTTCCTTCCTCCAGACGCGTCTCGTTCACGCGGGCGGATGGCGCCGTGTGCCACTCTGCATTTTACGCCCGAAACATCATGTCGCCCAGGTATCTGTGGAATCGGCAGCGGCCGGCGATGGCCGGCGTCACATAGTCCGCGCAGGACGTTCGCTGGTGCGATGCTTGAGTAAGGTAGGTCATGACGTCGTCGGGTGGTCATAACGGCGCCGCTCCGTTCAATTTATTACGCGCGCATCGTGATGCCGCCGTCGATCGCGATACTCTGCCCCGTGATGTACGAGCCTTCATCGGACATGAGCAAGGCACTCAGCGCCGCGACATCGCCGGGATGACCAATTCGGGACTTGATGAGCGCAATGTTCTTGGCTCCCTGGACGATCTCGGGCCGGAAGACATCTTCCTGGCCGGGCCGCAGGATGAACCCCGGCACGAGCGCGTTGGCGCGAATGCCGTCCGGACCATGCCTGGTCGCCACATGTCGCATCAGGGCTAAAATCGCCGACTTGCTCATGGCATAAGCCACGCGCCGAGGGCCCCCGATATATGCCGCGATCGAGCCAGTGTAGAGTATCGCTCCGCCGCCGCGTGCGATCAGTTCGGGAAGCGCGTGCCGGGTGCACAGCAGGAATCCGCGCACGTTGACTTGCATCAGCTGATCGAACGTCGCCAGATCCAAATCCATCACGCCGATATCGGTTTCATTATCCTCGAACATGGCGAAGTTGACGTGGAGGCCATCCAGACCGCCATAGACTTCGCGACATTTCGCGACCGCGGCGACGATCGACGATTCGTCGGTGCCGTCGAGCTTGATGGCGACGGCCTGTCCGCCGGCTCCTACAATCTCCTCGACCGCTTCCTGCGCGCTATTGACCTTCACGTCGCCCAGCACGACACTCGCGCCTTCGGCCGCGTAACGGCGGGCGAGCTCGCTGCCGATTGCTCCGGCTCCCGCGACAAGAACGACTTTCCCCGCAAGCCTTAACATTGCAATGCTCCCCGGGCCATGCGCTCGTCAGTAAATCGCCACACTCGGTTCTTCTTATTCTGACTGCACCTGGCGTCAGCGCTTCGTGTGCAAACCGGTGGTGTTAAGCGTTTCCACGTCGCGCGGCGGCATTCCCGGAGAGGGGCCGAACTGTAGCTGCTTGAAGAAGGATCCCGAAAGATCGGCGGGGCCGGCATAGAGCGTCTGGAACAGACGCCATGAGAAGCGCCAGCTGTCGCCCTCGTTGACGAAATGCTCGAAATAGACACCGAACGGCGTAAAGGCCGTGCCATCCGCCATGATGTTCTGCGCAGACATATAGGTGCGGCCCGAAGCCGTATCTTTCTTGACATCGAGCAGCGGCGTCCTGAGCGTGATGAACAGGCTACGGAATTTGGTCGCGAACAATTCGCGCATATAGTCCACGATCTCGGTTCGTCCGTTGAGCGTGATGCCACCGATCTTCCACTCGCAATCTTTCGTGCAACAGTCGCCGAATGTCTCCCAGTCCTGACGCCAAACGCTATCCGCGTAGCGCGCATGTAGTTGCCGAATAGAGTACTCGGCGATGACTTGGTCGAGAATATTCGTCACGGTCCCATCTCCTTTTCGTTAAGGCGGTGCGAGTTCGTTAATACGATGCGAAGCCGGCGCGCAGATTGGCGCGATCCCGTCCTGGCTCAGTCGATCGTGATCGGTGCACCAACGCCCATGTATCGGGCAAGGTTGGCGTGCAAGCTGATGATGGCGCCTTCTGCATAAGGATTGGGCAACGCGCCGCGGAACAGGCCGTTCTTCATCCCTTGCTGCACGGCCGCCATGTTCGAAAAATCCTGGATCAGAATTGGGCCGAAGTCCTCGAGCGTTGGTTCGCATTTCTGCCAGTCCGTCTTCGGCTCCTCGCCCTTCGGAAAGAGCTCCAGCGCCACGGCCTCGAAGATACACTTACTTGGATCATTGCCATGCGGCCGCGCGCTGTAGCACAGGGCATGGTTGACTGCGTGACCGATCAAAAGATTCGGGAAAATCTGCCAACCCGACGCGCTCTTCGCCACATGTGCGGGATCGACCTTGGGCCAGATGACGCCGCGCTTGGCATCATCGCGCCTGGCGGACTCGATCCAGTGTTGGAACACTACATCGCCGCGCGTTCCCTCGGGCAGTTCGTCGACCAGACGGTTCGCGGCGTCCACCAGCGTCTTCGTAGTCACTGCGTTCATCGAGTTATAGGTGAGATTCTGCATATTGGCGGTCGCGATTCGCGGGTCACTGCCGACGCCCAATCGCATCCGGGCCTCCGGCTCCCCTGCCTGGGTTTCGTAGCCGGTGTAGCTGTGCCGCCCTTGCGGCTTTCCCCATCCCCTGAAACGGCTAAACTTCATGACCTGCGGATGCGTGCTGGGGACGTGATAGGCTTCGTTGAACGCTTCGAGCGCGACCTTCCAATTGCAGTCAAACTCGACCCATTTGCGCCATTTATAGCGCATCTGGCCGATCTGGAACGGATCGAGCATCGATAGTGCCGGCTCCAGATATTCGCGCAAAGGCTCGCTGTCCGGATCGAGATTGATCCAGACCCAGCCGCCCCATGTATCAACCTTGACTTCGCCCAGCCGGGTGCGCTCGTCCGTCAGCGCGCCGCACCAGTCGTTCTTCTCTATGACATGGGTGCATCGCCCCTGAAGGTCATAGGCCCAAGCATGAAAACTGCATACGAACCTGCTCTGCTTGCCCCGGGCACTCAACACGTTCGGCGGACGATCGACCAGCCGACGGCCACGATGCGAACAGACATTTGCGAAAGCCTTGATCTGATCGGCCCCGGCACGGACGATGAGGATAGAGTCATCCAGAATATCGTAGGTCATGTAGCTGCCGATTTCGGCAATATCCTCGACCCGACCGGCCTGCAGCCAGACCTTGCGCCACAACCTATCCCGCTCTGCACGGGCATATGCCTCGGACGTGTACGCGCCGACGCCGATTACAACGGGCGTCAGCCCGTTTTTCTCACTTGTCGCTCCGGAATTCTCCACGCTGCTGCACCTATCATCGGCGTGCCGAACGATGCGCCGTTGTTTTTAATTCGGTGGCCGCGCAACGGCGGTGTGTGCCCACACCATATTTCTATAGTCGATTCGTTATTAAATAATATATCCGATCGACAATGTTCACAACCACGCCGTGCGCGCGCTCGAGTGGAACGGATCCTGACGCCGATGGTTTCTGGCCCTTTGGCCGCGGCGATGCGAAGATGAAACATCGGGGCATCGGCGCAATCATTGGTCTCGCCAACGAGACGAATCGTCATGCATTCGCATTCGATCTGCAGATCGATGATCGATTCAAATGGTGGCAGCGCACGATATCATTTAAAGGAGATGAACAACATGACCGACTTTCTGATTGCCGACGCAGCGATCCGTCAGCTGCATGCGCGTTACACGGATGCCGTCTGGCGCAAGGATTATGATTCCTTCGGAGATTGCTTTAGCGAGGATTGCGAGTGGAGAATTTCGGGCTTGGTCTTGCGCGGCCGCCGCGAGATAGTAGAGACCTTCAGCAGTCTCATGGTCAAGTTCAACCGGGTTCTGATAACCATCCGGCCGCCGATTCTCGAAGTCGGCGACGGAATCGCCTCCGGCAGAACCTACCTCACCGAGCAGAGCGTCTTGGCTGATGGGACACCTCTCGCGGCCATTGGCACCTACTATGAGCGCTTTGTCGATCAAGGGGACAGGTGGAGGTTTTCGTGGCGCCTTTTTCAAACGCAGTATGCAGGGCCAGCGGATTTTACAGGACGGTTACATTCGAACCCGGAATTCGGACCTCCGCCGGGAATGCCGCCGCTGGACGCGACCGCGGCCAACCACTCTGGGCATTTTGATCAAAAAGGCCAGAACAAGTAGCGGCGCGCTTTGATGGGAGAGGCATGATTCATGCTGCAATTTTTTCTGGTCGCCCTCGTCAGTTCTGATCTGGCGAGTTCGTTGCGCTTTTACGCAGAGGTCTTTGGCTATCGTCACGCAGGCTCCCAGGGGTCTTGGGGATCAAAGATCCAGGGGCTCGGTCAGGAAGCGTGCCATCGATATTTCGGGTGGACATAGAAACCATGTGGCGGGATCATGGCTCATGATCGAGTTTTCGGATTGTGCCGCCAAGACCGGGCTGCACGCGCATTGAAACGTCGTTGAGCTCAGTACATCCTGCTGGAGGGGCGGCGCCCTGGCCCACTCCCGGCCGTGCGTGGACAGCGGTGAGCCTGCTCATGGCCGCCTGCTTCGTATCCTACATCGACCGCAGCATACTCTCCCTGCTGGCGGAGCCTATCAAGCACGCACTACACCTCAGCGATACGCAGATCGGATTATTGCAAGGCGCGGCCTTCAGCATCTTCTTCTTGCTGATGACATTTCCCGCCGGCATGTTCGCGGACCGGGGAAATCGGATGCGATTGATCGGGGCGGGGATCGTCTGCTGGTCGTTCATGACGGCCGTTTGCGGCCTGTGCGTCAACTTTACGCAGTTCTTTCTGGCGCGAATGGGGGTCGCTAGCGGAGAGGCGACACTAACCCCCGCGGCTCCTTCAATTATTTCGGATAACTTTCCCCCCGAACGGCGGACATTGCCGCTGAGTCTCTACCAGATGGGGGCAGGTATGGGGGTGGGCGTTTCGCTGATCGCCGGTGGCTTCGTCGCCGCTCTGGTCCGAGGTCACGAGACGATAACAATCCCGACAGTAGGTACGTTTGAGCCCTGGCAGATCATTTTCTTTGTTATCGGTCTACCAGGATTGTTTCTCAGTCTGATGCTCTTCCTGGGGCGCGAGCCGGCGCGCCGTGACCAGGAGGGGGCTCATGGCACGCTGCACGAACTTGCGCAGGTATTCAAATCACGCCGTGCGTACATAATCCCACACCTATCCGCCTACTGCCTGTACCAGACCTACGGTTATGCCTATTTCGGATGGCTGCCGGTGTTCTTCATGCGCGTGCATGGTTGGAGCGTGCCCGAGGTCGGATTGCAGTACGGGGTTGTTCACGTCGTGTTTGGGATCGCAGGCGCCGTGACCGGCGGCTGGCTGGCGCGGTTGCTGTGGCACCGCGGCCGGCGAGATGCCAACCTGCTGACGTGCGCCATGTGTCTATCAGCCATGGTGGTGCCCGCGGTCTTCGGAACGATCGTTCCGAACGTGATCGTGAGTGTCCTTCTGCTGGGGCTGACGGCCGGCCTCCTGCAAGCCCTCGGGGGAACAAACTCGGCTGTCATCCAGGAAATCGCCCCGAACCGACTTCGAGGTCGGGTCGTGGCCATATACTACGTCGTCACCGGATTGACCAGTATGACCTTCGGACCTCTTCTAATCGGCGTCATGAACGACCACGTCTTCTCCAGCGCTCGAAGCATCGGAAAGTCCATGTCGCTTACCGCACTCGTGACGCTTCCGCCGGCCTCCGCACTCTTGTTCCTTGCCCTCCGCCGCCGCGCCCAGGAGTGACGCGGATCATGATCATCGGATTAGCGCGCACGCCGGCAATGGAGCGCTTGGGTCTAGTGTGCTTACGGCGGTTTCCCACGCGGCCGCTGCGCGAGCAGCTCGGCATTGTGTTCCCCGAGCCGCGGCTCGCGGAAGTTGATGCGCGCGGCTTCCTCTCGGAAACGAATGGGCGAGCCAAGATGACGCCGGCCCAGCTGGTCCGTGTGCACCATCCCGCGGGCCAGGAGGTGGGGATCGGATAGCGCTTCCGGCAGCGAATTGACTGCGGCGTAGCAAATGTCGAGCTTGCTCAACCAGGTGTCCCACTCAGCGAGCGTCCTGTGCAGAAAAGTCTCGCGCAAAAAATCGATCAGCGGCTGCTGATGCGGGCCGGGTCCACGCTCGCAAAGGGAAGCAAAATCCGGTCGGCTGAGCGCTTCGAGCAAAGTGCGCACGAACTTCGTCTCCTGTCCGCCGAGGACGATGTGGCGGCCGTCTCGGGTGGCATAGATTTGGTAGAAGGCAGAGCCTCCCGTGGTGCGCTCGTGCCGCACTACGGGCTGCCTGTTATCAGCCAGGGTTGGGCCGAGCACGTTAGCTAGCGCGGCGACCAGCGATTCGTGCATGGAGATGTCGACAAAATCGCCTTGACCACTTGCCTCGCGACGGAGTAGCGCCATGAGTACGCCGGCAAGGCCCTGCAATCCGCTGACAACGTCCGCTATAGGAATGCCAGGTATGGCCGGCTTGCCGTCTTCGCCCAGCGTAATGCCCAACGACCCGCCGAGCGCCTCGACGGCGAGGTCGTGCGCAGGGCGATTGCGGTAAGGTCCGGCCTGACCGAAAGCGCTCAGGGAGCAATAGACGATTCGGGGGTTACGCGCGCGCAGAATCTCGTAGCCAACACCGAGCCGGTCGGCCACTCCGGGTCGAAATGCTTCTACGAACACATCCGCCGAGTCACAAAGCGCCAGCAGCGTATCGCGATCGTTCGCATCTTTGAGATTCAACGTGATGCTCTTCTTGCCGCGGTTGAGATTGCGGAAGAACACGGTGCTCGGTCCATCCGACAGTCCGATGTGCCGCCCTGGATCGCCATCGCCTGGCACCTCTACTTTGATCACCTCGGCGCCATGATCGGCCAGCGCCTTGGTGAGGTAAGGGCCCGGTACGAAAACCGACAGATCGATGACCCGGAGCCCTGCGAGCTTCATCGGGCCGATTTCCCCAGCATCAGCGCCGAACGAATGGCCTTGCACACGATTTCGCTCCTTTATCCTGACGATCCCGCCTGGGCGCCGCAGCTTGCTCTTCGGGACGGCCGGCCTTTGTGTTGTGCCGCCTTCTGGTTGATTCGGTTGTTATTCGTAGTTTAAGTCACTAAACTGCCATTCGTTCAAAGTACTCAATTTCAATTAAATCAAACGTTTGCGTGGTATGGGAACCCCCATCATGACATGGTGGGGGTCAAGGGTTCGTTCCCACTAGGGCGCACCATCCTTCCCTGCGGGACGGGCCGGCCGCGTTTGGTGGAATGTCGTATGCCTGTAATCACTCTGCCCGACGGCAGCCAAAAACGCTTCGATCACGCGATTTCCGTCACGGATGTGGCCGCCAGCATCGGCCCCGGCCTCGCCAAGGCGGCGCTCGCGGGGAAGATCGACGGTAAATTGGTCGACACGTCCGCCCTCATCGAGAACGACGCGAAGTTAAGCATCGTTACGGACAAGGATCCCGAGGGGCTGGATATCATCCGGCATTCGACTGCTCACTTGCTGGCGAATGCGGTGCAGGAGCTGTTCCCGGATGCCCAGGTGACGATCGGGCCGGTGATCGAGAACGGCTTTTACTACGATTTTGCCTACAAACGCCCGTTCACCACCGAGGATCTGGCGGCCATCGAGAAGCGCATGGTGGAGATCTCCGGCCGTGATCTCAAGGTCCATCGACGTGTGCTGTCGCGCGATGCGGCGATCGAGCACTTCGAGAAACTCGGCGAGCACTACAAGGCCGAGATCATCTCCGCAATACCCCCGGGCGAGTCGATCAGCCTGTACGGGCAGGGCGATTGGGAAGATCTGTGCCGCGGACCTCATGTACCCAGCACCGGCAAGCTCAAGGCATTCAAACTGACCAAGGTGGCGGGCGCCTACTGGCGCGGCGATTCGCGCAACGAGATGTTGCAGCGGATCTACGGCACTGCTTGGGCGACCAGTGCGCAGCTGAAGGAGTACCTGACGCGGATCGAGGAGGCGGAAAAACGCGATCACCGTCGACTCGGCAAGGAACTGGACCTCTTTCACTTCCAAGAGGAGGCGCCTGGAGCCGTCTTCTGGCATCCAAAGGGCTGGGCTCTGTTTCAGCAGTTACTGGCGTATATGCGCGAGCGCCAGACGCAGGCCGGCTACCAGGAGGTCAACACCCCCCAGGTCATGGATCGCGAATTGTGGGTAAAGTCCGGCCACATCGAGACGTTCGGCGAAAACATGTTCATGACGCAGACGCCCGATGAACGGGTATTCGCCTTGAAACCCATGAACTGTCCCGGCCACATCCAGATATTCAATCAGGGCTTGCGCAGCTATCGCGAGTTGCCGCTGCGCTTTGCCGAGTTCGGCATGGTGCATCGCTACGAACCGTCCGGAGCCCTGCATGGACTGATGCGAGTGCGCGCCTTTACCCAGGACGATGCGCATATCTTCTGCACGCCCGACCAGATCACGGAAGAATCCGTGGCGGTCACGCAGCTCATCTTGAGTATTTACCGCGACTTTGGCTTCGAGGACGTGCGTATCAAGTTTTCCGACCGTCCGGCGAAGCGCGTCGGATCGGAGGAGATTTGGGACAAGGCAGAAGCAGCCCTGCGCCAGGCCTGCCAGGCCGCTGGCATTGAGACGACACTGAACCCGGGAGAGGGCGCCTTCTACGGTCCGAAGCTGGAATTCGTCTTGCGGGACGCCATTGGCCGCGACTGGCAGTGCGGCACCCTGCAGGTGGATTTCAACCTGCCCGTGCGCCTGGGGGCGCACTATATCGCCGAGGACAGCCAGAAACATACCCCCGTTATGTTGCACCGGGCCATGTTTGGCTCGCTCGAGCGCTTTATCGGCATCTTGATCGAACATCACGAGGGCAAATTGCCGATCTGGTTGGCGCCGGTCCAGGCAGTGGTCATTGGAATTACCGAAAGACAAGAGAAATACTGCGTGGAAGTCGCGGAAAACCTGAAAAATCAGGGGGTTCGGGTAGAAACGGACTTGAGGAACGAGAAGCTAGGCTATAAAATCCGCGAGCATACAATTAAGCGTGTCCCTTTTCTTCTGGTCGCTGGCGACAAGGAAGTCGAGGGACGCACCCTGGCCGTACGCACGCGCGGTGGCAAAGATCTCGGCACTTTTGAGTTCAACGAACTCATCGCCTTGCTTTGCGACGAGATCGCGAGCCGCGGCCGTCTTGTTTTGGAGGATCGCGTATCGCAACGTCGAAGCGCGTAAGGCGCAATGAGGAGATCTCCGCACCATCGGTGCGTGTGATCGCAGCGGATGGAAGCCAAGCAGGGGTC